>Ga0268298_10000077_pt1 | contig 117916 bp, 76 predicted proteins | sample WWTPWeurt_MetaG_FD_194462 | JGI IMG/M metagenome (GOLD analysis project Ga0268298, IMG submission 194462) | Activated sludge microbial communities from WWTP in Nijmegen, Gelderland, Netherland - WWTP Weurt | ecosystem: Engineered > WWTP > Aerobic digester > Activated sludge | place...
CGACATTCACCAGCAGTGACACGACGAACATGATAGGAATCGAGGTGCGCGCCTTCTTGAACCAGAACACTTGCGGCACCAGCACGTTGCAGAAGAACATCATGTAGAACGCCGACGAGAACGGACCGGTCAGGCGGTTGACGAAGACGTAGCGCTCGAACGGATTCTCGCTGTACCACGCGATGAAGAACTCGGTCAGGTATGCGTAGCCCACGAGCATACCGGTCAGGAGGATGATTTTGTTCATCAGCTCCATGTGCCGGATAGTGATATAGTGTTCGAGATTAAACGCCGTGCGCATGAACACGAGCAGCGTGACCACCATCGCAAAGCCGGAGAAAATTGCCCCGGCGACGAAGTAGGGCGGGAAGATCGTGGTATGCCAACCGGGGATAATCGAGGTGGCAAAGTCGTAGGACACCACCGTGTGCACCGACAGCACCAGCGCGGTGCTCATACCGGCGAACAGCAGGTAGGCCTTTTCGTAGTGGTTCCAGTCGCGCATCGAGCCGACCCAACCGAGCGACAGCATGCCATAGAATTTCTTGCGCACGATATTCTTGGCCTTGTCGCGCATCGTGGCGAAGTCGGGCACCAGACCGGTGTACCAGAACAGAAGCGAAATCGTGAAATAGGTCGAAACGGCGAACACGTCCCACAACAGCGGTGAGCGGAAGTTCACCCATAGCAAGCGGTCATTGGGAATCGGAACAAGCCAGTAGGCCAACCATTGACGGCCCGTGTGGAGCAGCGGGAAGATACCCGCAGTCATCACGGCGAAAATGGTCATGGCCTCGGCGGAGCGGTTGATGGCCGTTCTCCAGCGTTGGCGCAGCAGGAACAGAATGGCCGAGATCAACGTTCCGGCGTGGCCGATACCAATCCAGAACACGAAGTTGGTAATGTCGAAGGCCCAGCCGTAGGGATGGCTGATACCGAAGATACCCTGGCCGCGAACGAGCAGAATATAGACGACGAGTACGCCGACGCCGAGTAGTCCGGCAGCCGTAAGGAAACCCAGCCACCATTTGATGGACGGCATGCGCTCGGTCGGAGCGATGATGTCCCGTGTGACGTCACCGAGTCGGATGTCGGTCGAGAGGAATTGTTCGGGAGCGTTAGCACTCACGAGTGGTTCCCTCCATGCTGTTCGGCTTCGCCGTGACCGCCACCATGTCCGCCTGCGGAGTCGGTCTCACGCATGGGCCGGTTGCGCAGTTTGGTGAAATAAGTCACCTGCGGTTTGGTGTTCAGTTCGGCGATGACGTGATAGGCGCGCGGGTCCTGATTCAATTTGGACACAAGGCTATCCGGATTGTTAGTATTGCCAAAAGATATTGCGTTGGTGGGACAAGTCTGCTGGCAGGCGGTCTTGAAATCACCATCGGCGACGGGACGGCCGAACGACTTGGCCTTTTCTTTTCCTTCGCGGATGCGCTGCTGGCAGAACGTGCACTTTTCCATGACGCCCTTTTCGCGCACGGTGACTTCCGGATTCAACGCGAGGTTGAGCGGATGCGGCTCGTAAGCGGCGAAGGCGTATTCGTGGAAGTTGAAGCGGCGCACCTTGTAGGGGCAGTTGTTGGCGCAGTACCGTGTGCCCACGCAGCGGTTATAGACCTGCATATTTAGACCCTCTTCGCTGTGCGTCGTCGCCACGACCGGGCACACCGTTTCGCATGATGCGTTGTCGCAGTGCTGGCAGAGCATCGGTTGGAACGTAACTTCCGGCTCGTGCTCGTCGCCGCTGTAGTAGCGGTCAATGCGGATCCAATGCATTTCGCGGCCCAGACGAATCTGCCCCGCGCCGACGACAGGCAGGTTATTCTCGACTGAGCAGGCGGCCATGCAGGCGTTGCAGCCGATGCAGGCCGTCAAGTCAATCTGCATACCCCATTTGTTGCCCTTGTACTCGTGCTCGGGCCACATGGACATGAGTTCATGCTCGTGCCAATGTCCCGCCTTCGGGTCTTTCAAGAAGGCTTCGAGCGGCGTTTCGGCGACAATCGGACGGCCTTCGGTGTAGTTGTGGCCTTGCACGTCCGGCAGTTCTTCCCAGCGGCCTGTCTTTTCGATAGAGACCGCAGCACCCATCGTGCGCAGCATCGAGCCTTCGACGGCACACAGCGCGAAAGCATTACCGCCGACGCCGTTTCCGACGCGGCCCACATTCTTGCGGCCCCAACCGGTTTCAATCGTTACAACATCTTCAACATCGCCGGGTTGCACGTGCACAGGAACTTCAATCGTCTCGCCATTTGCGGTGACACGAATGTAGTCGCCATCACGAACACCCAGCCGACTGGCGGTCTTAGGCGCAAGGTTGGCGAAGTTCGTCCAGCATACGCGGGCGACAGGATGCGGCAGTTCGAGAATCCACGCGTTGTTGCCGTTGCCGTCGTCTGTGAGAAGCGGTGAAGACTGCACGACTAATTGCAAGTCACCACCCGTGCGCGGCATCGAAAGCCTGCTCAGACCGGCATTATTAAACGTGCGCGGTGCGGCAGGCTTGCGCAAATCTACAACGCCGTCACGCAGGGCGCCATTCCAGAAACTGCCGAAACCAGCGGCAAAGACATCGGCCGAATAGACTGACGTTTGCCAAACGTTCTTGACATAATCATACCAACCGCCCTGAACTTCACCGAGACCCGGCACCGCCGCGGCCTGCGCGAATTTCAATAATGATTCTTCCGCAGCGCGGCAATCGTGCAGCGGCATGACGGTTGGTTGAATGATCGAATAGAGTCCCACTTGCGGCTCGGCATCGCCCCAACTTTCCAGCCAGTGCAAACCGGGCAACAAATACGTCGCGAGACGGCCCGTTTCATCGGCGCGGTCGCCAAGATGAATCATCGTCTTGGCTTTGCCAAGCGCGTTCTTAATACCGCTCTTTTCGGGCAGCGCATAGACGGGATTCGTGCCGAAAGTAATCAGCACGTCCACCAAGCCGCCGTTAAGCTGACCGGCGAGTGTTTCCAAATTCGCCAGCGAACCAAGTCCCTGCTGCGACGGAGCGCCGCTGCCATCTACCGTGACGCCGTCGTTGCCCAACATCGCATTGAGCAGGCAAGCGACCAATTGATGGTCGAGCGAGTCACCACCCACCACGATGCTCTTACCGCGCGCGGCCCAGAGTTCAGAAGCGATCCGGTCAATCGTGCCGTTTTTCAATCCGGCTTCGCTCTCGACTTGCGACGGCGACACGGAATTGAACGAGTAGCCCATCGCGCCCATGCCTTGCAAGGCGGTCGCAACGGCCAAGCCGAATTTCACGCTCATGCCCGGCTTCATGCGGAAGCGCTCATCGGCATTGGATGCGGTCAAAGTCGTGGAGCAGTCAGCGCTGACCAGCTTATTCAGCTTGTGGTCGTTGAGGTGGCGCTTGCTGCCGAATGCGACCGACCATTCGTGGCTGGAATAACCACTTCCGAGGAAGTCGCTGTCGAGACTCAGAACATAGTCGGCTTTGTCGAAGTGCAGCGCGGGCAGAACAGGTGTGCCGAAGGACTCTTGATTCGCCACGCGTGTTGCTTCACGCGACCAGCTATCATACATGTAATGCGTTGCGCCAAGGCTCGCACAGAAATCAGCGATAATCTTCTTGCGAGCGGGGCCGTGAATCGTGCCGGTGAGCACAGCAATGCGACCGCGAGCCGCCTTAAGCAGTTCCGCGATTTCCGTATCAGCGGCACTCCACGAAATCACGGCAGGCTTGCCATCCACCATCTTGACCGGGCCGGTCAGGCGGTCTGGATCGTAGAGATTGAAGATCTCATATTGTCCGAGCGCGTCGAGCGTTCCCTTGGACAGCGGATGATTCGGATTGCCCTCAAGCTTGATCGGACGGCCTTCGCGCGTCTTAATCAGGACGCCGTACCCCTGCGCTCCGCCGGACGCGGACGCATAAAAGTTGGGCACGCCGAGCATGATTTCTTCGGGCTGATTGATGTAGGGGATAATCTTTTGCGCCGGACGCAAGCCGCAGCCTGCGGTGGCAAAGACCATCGCCGCACCTGAGAGTTTGAGGAAGTCGCGCCGCGAGAAGCCGCTTTCTTCGCCGCCGTTCTGCTTGACCTTGAGTTCGACAAACCCGGCCGCTTCGGACAGCGCCGTCGGGTTGCCGGTCACAGAGAACTTGCTGCTCTGCTCTTCTTGCGCGAAGAACTCTTCGGGCTTGGAGTAGAACTCCGAGTTTTTAACGGCCAGCGCCGCAGCGTCGCCGCGCAGTTCGCCCAGCGTCGTCCAGTGACGCGGCTGGCTCGCGGGAGCGGGATTCGCCGGTTTGTGCATGACGTTGTTTTGGCTCATTGGTGGCACGCATTGCAGTCCAGAGGACCGCTGTTATCACGATGGCACTGCACGCAGTCGCCCATGTTCAGTTTGCGATACTGATAGACCTTGTCCATCGTCTCGACGGGCCCGTGGCAAACGGCGCAATCGAAACCCTTGCGGATATGCCACTGATGCGAGAAGAAGGCATGATCCGGCATGGAATGAATGCGTTCCCACTGAAGCGGTTTGCCCGTGTTATAGGCTTCCGTCAGTTTGATGATGTTGGGCTTGTTCACGGCGACGACGCTGTGGCAGTTCATGCAGACATTCAGCGCCGGCACGGTGGCATGACGGGAGTTTTCGGCGGACGAGTGACAATACAGGCAGGGGATGTGATTATCGCCTGCATGGATCTTGTGGCTGAAGGGGATCGGCTGTTCCGGCGCGAATCCCTGATTGCTCCAGGCCCACATGAACATATTGTAGCCGAACACCAGTGCAGCCACGGTGTAAAGCAGGCCGAGGACCTTACGGCTCACAGGACGTCCTCAGGGTTGGTGAAAAAAATCGCATACTCTTCCTGTTCACAGACTCGCTCGGGCGGCATGTGGCGAAAGTATCGGAATTTCATGAGATTAGCGGCCAGAATAGTGGTACAATACGGCCGAAAAGGAAGGGAAAGACACCAATAGGGGTAAACGCCGTGAATATAACATTTATCTCTATCGCTCGCAACGTGAAGCCTATTGAATTTTGTGCAACTTAGACGACAAATACTCATGGAGAGCCTCCTTACAATCGGCCAATTCTAAGTTTCACGGCGACACCTAAATTGTTAATAATGTGCGAGCATTGCGCATATTTGGAGCATTTGGGGCCGATTTTCTCGATAAATAGGTAAAGAATAACCCGGCAGGGTGTGCCGGGTTCAGGAAATCGATCTAATATGACAATTTCTATCTAATTAGCTTATGCCTCTCGGCCGCAGTGGACGGAGCACCTTGGCTTGCCTCTTCATCTTTCGGCAAAACGGTCTCGCTCCCGGCCAGCGGTGACGAAAGTCGGGCGATAACGTAATAGAACCGCTGATCCAACCCGTCGTAGTCATCGTAGCGCTGTTCTCCGCCTGCCACGGTAGCAATCACGGAAAACGGGCCCTCAACCTGATCTGCGGCATAGATGTCGAAAGAATCCGGCGGCGTGCTCACGCCATTGATGTAGAACGTGGGCGTGCTCCAGCGCAAGACCAAGGCACCATCGTCACCGAGTTTGATGACCAAGTCGTTGATTCGTCCGTTTGGGACATTTTCAAGATTTCCGATTTCAATGAACGGTCCATTTTGGAAATACGGCTCGGCCTGGCCATTTAGCCAGACAAACACGGTCGTGGGTGCCCAGAATCTGGCCCAGTCACCGACGGCGCCGTCAATGCGCAGCGTATCTCCCTCGATAGTCCATTCCATATCTACAGGCGTGGGCGACTCGAATACGTGCCGCGCTGGCGTGCCCCAATCCACTAACGAGCCTTGCCGGACAGCGCCATAAGTGAAATCGGACGTGGCCGGATTGCGCACGACTACCGTTAAGGAAGCATTAGACCACAGCGAATCCACATCCACAGCATTCGTATTACCGTGACTGATTGCCGCAGTGATTTCGTAGTTGGCCTGGTCATAGAGTCGCAACACCGTCAGGTTTCGGTCGCCGAAGAGCAGGCTTGCGTCCGAGACATTCGGTTGACGCGGATAGAACACATTAACAAAGCGCACGGACGTGTCGGGAGTGGCATTGGAGACGCGCTGACCCCAACCGCCCCACTGAGAATTGTAGTAGTTGTTGAAGCTCAGACTTTTCGTCACCGCCGCAGGTGACAGGATGTGCATATCCGAATCTGTCCAATTGCCATTGATGAAGATGTGGTCGCCCTCATCGAGGTAAATCGGGCTCGGATTGCGGATGATGAACGTGAAGGTCGAAGGAGTCGTTGCCCGCATGTCATCCAATACGACCAGAAAATCGGGCCGCACATAAAGCATGTGTCGGCGGTAGCGCGTCAGACCTAATGTGGATGGATACGACGTGGTGGCATCGCCGACGACATAGTCCGTGTGCTTCAGGAAGAACGTGTCAATCAGCGACGGGTTCATTTCGAGTTCGTTGTTGGGCAGTGTCCATGAACCTTTTGTGCTGTCACCGATTTGCCCGGCACCATTGACGAGCATTGTTGTGCTGTTGTAAGTTCGGTGGTAAGGCGATTGCAAACCGGCGGATTGCACGATGTAATCGGGACCATAGGCCAACGTGAACGCATTCTGTTCCGGCAGGAAGTGTGACGGCTCCCATCCACCGACAGCACCCTGTCCCCAATAGGTCGTGTAGGCATGCCGTCCGCCTACTAACCCGCACTTCAATGTGACATAGGTTGAGGTCGTGTCGTTCCATGCGCTACGGCCGTAATAGGTATCCTGATCGGTTGCAACCCAGGACAAATCGGTCGGCACTGTTTGCGCGACGTTGGGATCATAGAAGAACCATCCGCACGGCCCGTCCCACGAGTAGCCCATGCGGCTGGCGACCCGCTGCCGCAGCCACTGTGCTTCGGTGTTGTTGTATTCACGGGCAAATAATCCGAGTTGGTCGTCCGGGCCGTACCACTCGTCGGGTTGAGCCTCGTTAATCATCGGCATCTTCTGCGGCTCGGGCATCGAAGCATAGATTCTGTACTTCGCCATGGACTGCACGAACGGTGTGTCAAAGTAGTCCGTGTTTTGTTGCTCACGCAGTAGCCAAAGGTGCGGGAGCATCGTCCACGTGATGAAGCCCCAATAGTTCATAGCCTCGTACCACGACCCGTCATTCACGTCGCCATAGAGCGCCATGATATTGTCGAGATTATTGATCGCCATCTGCTCCCAGATTTGCGCCTCGGGTTCTTCTTCCATCATACCAAATGCCGCTGAACCGAGATAGCTCATGCAGTTGATGTTGTGGTTATGGATATAGGCATCCGGCCACCACACCCAGCGCGGCTCGGCTGCGGCGAGGCGTTGCATCTGCTCGCGCAACCGGGTTTGAATGGTGTCACGTTCGGCCTTAGTCCAATACGGATAGAGCCAGTCGTAGGCCAAGGACAGGGCAAACACGCAACGACCCGAATAGATATCCATGTCCGTGATACCCGGCTCCCAATGCGGATAGCGGCAGAGCGCAAGCGCGTTGTTCTTGGCGTGGTTGATATAGGTCGGCGTCGGCGTGAGCACGGCCTTAAATGCGCCAATGGCGATTATGCCGGCCACGGTCGAGTAGTTGACGCTTTCCCAATTAGCCGGAACGGGCGGAACATAGGAGAGATTCTGCGCGATGCGTGTGTTCAGTTGCTGATACATCGCGAGGTGCGTCGTCGTCGCCTGTTGCTGCAGCGTGGGGATTTCCGCGGCGGTGAAGAACAGTCTCGGATGCACGGTCTCGTCGAAGGTCGTGACGATGAAGCCTGCGGAGTTGTTATCGGCATCGCTATCAATGCCTTCGGGCTGCATCACGGCACGCAGGTAGTAGCGCGACTCGACCAATGGCGTCCACGCAAACAGCAGTGAATCGCTGGCAGAAGACGCCAGGACGTAGCGCGTCGTATCTACATTGCCCCAGTTCGTGGAATCAGTCGAGACTTGCAGGACGACATTTCCACTGTCGGAAGTCGTCGCGAAGTTGCGCACCTTGACCCACACGGGGCAACTTTGTCCGACGGAAGTTCCGAGACTGTAGCCCATGTCAATGATGCCCGCATCGTCGGGGTTTTGCAGGACCCAGTTGACAAGATTGGTAATCAGCGTATTGCGAACATTGGTCGAAGTCTGCACGCGCTGCAAGGAACCGCAGACAAACGCCTGGCGCGGTGCGGCGGAGACAGCGACCGTGCCGGGCTGATTCTGGAACTGAATGACCAGCGTGCCGCCATGTGCAACCACAGACTTATCGGGCTGGCTGCCGCCGGCATAGCCGGACGCCGTAAACGTTGCAGGCAATCCTGCGGCAATCGGGTGGGACGCATTGACCACTTGATGCGTATAAAGCGTCTGCTTGGCACGCTGCCAATCGGCGTGCATGACGTGCTGTTCAAATTCGGAGTACGCGCCGCCGTAGCTCGCGATATTCGAGCCTTCTGTGACGAGTCTTCCGCCCTGCTGTGCGAATAGCGTGAGCATCGAATCAATCGGCCCGGTTGCCCGGCGCTCGGAGCCATGAAAGAACACGGCGTTGTAGGCCCACAGTGTGTCCATCGGCGGCCAGCCCTGCGAAAACTGATCCCAGACTCGCACGGTATGGCCCGCCGTCACGAGTGGCGTCTGAATCGTCGAGGTGAATGGCCCAGTTCCCTTGTGATAGGACGAGGCAATCAGCAGGATATTGGCAGCCATCGCAGATTGCGCAGCGGCCAATATCAGAATGAGAATCAATAATCGCAGCTTGTGCATAGTCATCGAGGTTATTTCAGCAACAGCAATTTCTGAGTCATCGCGGCGCGCGGCAGGCTCAATCGCGCAAGGTAAAGTCCGCTGGCACATTGTGCGCAGTCGAACGCCTGTTCATAGCTTCCCGGTTCATATCTGCCTTCGGCCAAAACCGCGACGCTTTGTCCCAGCAGATTGAAGATTTCCAGTTTGATGTTCGCGGCTTCGGCCAACTCGAAGCGCAGCCGCGTCGTCGAGTTGAACGGATTGGGATACGGCGGCAAGAGCCGCGCGGATTGCGGTATTTCGGGCCGCTGTTCCGCCGCCGAAGGGATTTCGATGTGGAATTCGGATTCGAGCAGGACTTGATCGAGGATCATCTCGCCATTGGGAATCGAATCATACGTGACCGTAGCGCGAAACGTGACGGTATGCGTTCCGGTTTCAAAGTAGCGCCACGTGCCGCGCAGCGTATCGCTGCGCACCCAAGCGGACGTCGCCAGCAACGTATCGTGACCGAAGAAATCCCCGCGATCCTGCACGCTGTCCACGAGCATTTGCAGAATTGCGCCCTGCTGCGTGCTGCCGACGAAGTAGCTCAAGCGGTAATTTCCCGGTGTGCGGATGGGAAAGCTGAACGTGGCAAATTCACCGGTCGTATCGGCAACGGCGCGGCGGACGAGCGAGCGGCCCCACGGCTGTGGGCTGTTGCCGGGTTCATAGTCGCACGCGCAAAACTCACTGAGGCTCAAGCCTGATGTTTGCTGCACGGTCATGCGCTCGATTTCGAAGCGTTCCAACCGCACGGAAGTCAGGTAGTCTTCTGAAAAGGCGACAGGAAAGCCCTCGATGGAGATGGCATGCGCCTCGATTTGTGCGCGGATTTCCGGCAGCGTTTCATAGAGCGCCGGCATGGTGACGCGCCCGCTAATAACTCCGTCCACGTTGGCCAGCGGTAGTCCATCGAGCCACTCCAGCGCGATACCGCCGAAGAAGATGGACGCGCTTTCGCCTTCGGGATAGCCGCGAATTTCGATATTCAGCGTATCACCGGCGGTAGCAAACTCGTTTATGTCGTCCCGGCGCAAATTGAAGGTCACAGTGGGCGCATTGCGTTGCTCCCACGCGGCGTCAATCGTCTCGCTGCCGTCGTTGAACTCGGCGATGAGCGGAGCAATTCCACCCGGTACAAACGGTGCGCGCACGCGCACTGCCAGAACAGAATCGTTGACGACTTGGCTGCCTTGAATGTGCGGACAAGTGTAACCGTTCCACGTAACACGTTGTAATTCGCGGCCATTGTTCTGCCCGCGTGTGAACAGCGTCAAGATTTCTCCGCCGATGGAAGAAAACGTCGAATCCTGATCGCGCACGACCCATCGTTTGGGCTCAAAATAGCCCCACGCGATGCTGCGGTAGTTTCCGGTCAGATGCCCCCACGCACCGACCTCGAAATCAAGCGTCAACGCATTGTGGAAGGGCACAGGGTCGGTCAGATGCCAGCGATAGGCCGCGAAGTCATTGTTGGTAACTGTGACAATTCCGTGCGCGTAGTTGCGCGACAATGCGGGCAGGTTGTCCGGTCTGAGCCAACGATAGCTCCCGTTGAAGTACTCCGGCGTGCCCAAACCTGCGCGCACCAGCGAATCATCGGCCATCAACAGCTCATCGCCCTCAAGCACCGAGCCGCTGGTGTTGTCGGCTTCCCAATACAATCCGAGAAAATGCCCACGGCCACGGAAATCCGCCGCACGGAACGGCGCATAGCGATCCGTTGGAACGCTTACGTTCACTTGACCGCCGAGTCGGAACGCCGGCACTTCATTCGGCGCCAGCTCGACCACATCGCAACCGATGCGGATGCGATTGGTGTTCGGCGTTTGGACATTGTTCTCGATTTCGACACGGAAGCCGTTCGAGAACGGCATGGGCATTTGGAAATACAGGGTATCTTCCACCCTTCCGGTCAGCGCCGACGTATAGGTGGTGACGCCTTCGGAGCAGGCGAACAGCATGCCGATTTGAGCATCCACGGACGGCTCGGGGTTGTGGTCAACATAGATGCGCATGACCGTGCGGTCCACATAGCTCTTAGTCGTGTCCTGCGGAATCATCCACAGTCGGCGCACCACTCCGGAACCCGTCAACGAAAGTAACTCGGCATTGTCAAACGCATCCAGCGTGGAATCTGCCGAAATCGGCGTGGCCGGTTCATTGGCAAAGAACGGGCGTGTGGGTTGATTCCACAGCGCTTCGAGGGTGTCGCGTTTCAGGAAATACGGTAACGAAACGGGATAACTGAATGACGTGAGCTGCGTTCCTTCGGGGTACATGATGGCACAACCGTGGTAGGCGATGCTGTTGCCCTGGTAGGTGATGCGCAGTCGCTCTTGGAACGGAATCGGCGCAAAATTCCACGACCAGCCCGACAACGAATCGGCCAACGGCGGCAGGAACGGAGATGTGCGGCCACACAGTGAATCGGCGCGCACGTCGAGTTCCGGTGTGAAGATGCCGTCAATGTAAATGCGGAAACGTAAATCCGGTCCGGGATTACGTCGCGTCCACCCGAATTCTGCCAAGTTGCCCGTACCCTGAATATCGCAGAGGATATTCCAGTTGTTGGCGTCTCGCCCGTAGTAATTGCCGCCGTCGTTGTTGGTCAGGCCGTCTCCACGGCTGGAGAAGCACTCGACACGCTCGTGGGCGGTGGGGCCGCACAGCAATTCACGGCGCAAGAGCGGCTCCCAGTAGATTTGGGCGGAGCCGACCTGCGCACCCAACAGGAGCGTCAGGAACCAGTAGAAGCGGGTCATTTTGGGCATGGTCATAGGTGGAAAGGGCGCAAGAGCCGAGCCAAAGATACGGACTTCGCAGCGCCGAATCCAGCTTTACAATTTACGCTCGGATGTAGCGAATGTGCAACCCTTCTGCTCATATTTGTCGGGAATAAATGCAAGGATAACTCCAAATAAAACAACAAAAAAGGCGGTCAGATACCGCCCGGGCGAGTTTTGCGTGACTTATGGAGGTGTGTGCTACTTCAGGAGCACCAGTTTTGTTATTGCGAGCGGGCGGTTGCCGAGGGTGTCCCAGGCGCGGGCGAAAAAGATGCCGGAGGGCAGATCGGCGGCGTTTAGGGAAATGCGCTTGGAGTCGTAAGCAGGGCCGTGGAAGAGTTCGCGGACGCGGCGGCCTGTGATGTCGAAGAGTTCGATTTTGGCGATGATCGCACGCGGGACGGTGAACTCCAGCGTGGTGTTGGCATTGAAGGGATTCGGGTAAACCGACAGTTGCGCCGTTTGCGGCAGCGGTGGATGCGGCTCTGGCGTGGCGCTGAAGAACAGTGTGTCGGTGTACCACGGATCGAAGTTGATGCTGTCGCCGACTTGATCACCTTGGCCGAGGGGATTCAATTGCGGGTGGAATGGGCCTGTGGCGTGGCCCCAATAGTTCATTCGCGCGTCGAAGTGGTTGCCTGTATAGTTCAAGGGATAGGTCAGCCGCAAAGATCGCAAGTTATTTGTGAAGATGTTTTCTCTGAACGTGGGTCTGCCAATAACATCCACTGTCCATTGCGTATCCGCAGCAAGATTGCGGAAATGGTTGTGATCCACGGTGACGTCGCCGACAATTGACATGCCATTTGTGATATTGGCGCCGCTCGAGTTCTCAATGACGTTTCCCGCGGCGTGAACCGTTCCGCACGGATCGCGGTTCTCGTCGTAGTTTTCCGTCAGATACATTCCCATACTGCCGACAAATGCCGGTCCACGAATGATATTGTTGAACAAATGGTTGTTGAGGACATCAAGATGGCCGCCGCACGCGGGGCCAGCAGAGAGAATTGTGCCTTGCGTTTGACAATCCGCGATAACGTTGTTCTCGAACCGACCGGCCATACCGCCCAGATTAATCAACGACTGGCGCGACCCTCCTCCCGGCCCAAACACGCAGTCGCGCACTATCCAGCCGTCGCCGTGAACGGCCAGCCACCAGTCCCATTCTCCCATACCTCCATGCCAATTGCAGCGCTCGATAAGCGATTGTTCCCCGGCCAGCACGGCGGACCACTCATTGTTCACGACCTCGAAAACGCAATCGCTTGCGAAAAGACTTCCAATGACATAGGCGCAGTGCCGCACCGAACGGACAAAGACACAGCGTTCGAGCGTAAGATCCTGTTGAAACGCCATGATGCCCCGATAGGTCGAGTCGAACACGCAGTCGCGCAAAGTGGCATTGGCACTCGCGCAACGAACACCACCATGGTCGCTGTAATTTCGCGGGTACATCCGCCAGTCGTTGCGGAACCGCATTTTCTCTATCAGTACTACGCCGCGCAAACTGTCTAAGCAGAGTAGCGTCGTCGGATTGGGAAGACTTGAGGGATCAATGACCGGGCGCGAGTACAAGCCTGTGTCGGGCTCAACGTCACCAATAAGAACGAAGCCGAACGTAGGCGCGATGAGCGCTTCGGGATAGACACCGTCGCTCACCAATATCGTATCGCCTTCAGAGATAGCGGCAAACGCGCCTTGAATCGTGGGCACATCGGCGGGAACGCGAGTAACCTCGGCATTAGTTGCCTGAAGGCAAGCGGCACAGAGGGCCGCAAGACGGAGTACGCGTCGAGTTACGGATTGCATGCGGGAGTTAAGTCGCACGCTGAGTCAAAATCGCCACCAATGAACGCGTAGCCACGCGCGATGCAATTCGTACACTGATTGCAGTTCCCACCGTCACACGCACGTTTGCAAACGTACAGTTTGTAGCTCTGCCCCGCAGTCAAAGAAGGCCCGGCCATATCCTGAGTGCAATCTCCGGAAGAGCAGGTGCTGTGCGCAACTCCTATCACATTTCCAACCCCGTCTTTTACAAAGACGCAAGCATAACATTGTGCACACGTGCCACCGCTGCAATCGAAGGCGTATCGCAGAGTGTATTGCCCAGTACATGAAGCCGTAAACGACTTCCCCTTGCAGCCTGTGTCACTGCCGCTCGAACAACCTCCAGTGGCATCACACGTGTTGTCGGCAACGCAAATGCATTGCGAGCAGGAAAACGAATCTTGTGCCGACGAAGTTTCGGAGTGGAATGCGAGCGCAGCCACAATGGCAAGCGCGAATATCAAATTTCTCATGATTACACCTCCGCTATGTTGTAAGAAAGAACTCCACAGGGCTTTGTCAAGTCCCTCGCGATGAAAGTGCAAAAAAAGAAAAATGGCTTTTGTAACGGTTGATGAAATACAACATTCAGGATTATCATATAGTTGAGTTCTTTCCTGCTTTGCGACCAAGGGACATAAGGCGAGGCACCGGAGGGAAAACAAAGCGAGCGAGCCAGCTGGCTCGCTCGCAAATGGGCGGTGCGCCGGGAGGGCAACCGACGCACCTGGGCAAGTGGACTGTCCCCGGGCAAGGGACAGTCCGGGCATGACTATTTAATAAGATGCACGCGCACGACATCGCTGAACTCCGCCGACTGCATGCGCACAAAGTACATTCCGCTGGCGAATTGATCGGCATGCCATGTCGCGCGCAGGTAACCTGCAGGCTGCTCGCCGTCGAACAGGCGCGTGACTTCACGGCCCAGTACGTCGAACACGACAATCGAAACGCGCGCGGGTTGCGGCAACTCAAATGGCACCGTTAACGTCGCGTTGAACGGATTCGGGAACGGCGCGCGCAAGGCGATTTCCGTGGGCAACGCAATATCGCGCGGATCTATCGGCGTGCCGCCCGTGATGCGGAACGGCAAGTCGGACAGATCGTGAATGCTCGTGTCGCTTTCGGATGCGATGATCACGAAGCAGCTATCCGCAACGGGGCCGGTGACCGTCCAAATCTCTTCACCGTCGTTTTCAGTCGAGAAGAACAGCGTATCGAGCTGGTTAACCGGAGTGCCGCGCCACAAGGCGACGTGCACGTTGCCAAAAACGCCTTCGCTGTTCCAACGGATTCGCAGCTCTTGCGACGAGTCGTAGCTACCGCCGTTGTTCGGATCAACCACGGTGATTTGCGGCACACGGATGCTGAATGGCAGATCGGTCGTATCAAACACCGCCGATTCACCCGCCAGACGCACACGCAGCGAAGCGAACTCGCTGGCCGGACCTTCGACCGTCCACAGGAACGAATCGAGCACGGTGGTCGTAACGTTTTGCCAGTTTCCTTCGGCGCGGTCCCCGTAGTTGACATCGAGATTGACTTCACCCGGCGCGGCGTCGCGCGACCAGCGAATCCAGCGCTCTTGACCGACATACCAGACGCTTTCGCCACCGGCATCAATGGTCAATGCGCGCACCACGATCGTGCGAATCGGCGATAACGCCGTCACGTTTTCATAGACGGTCGAACTGACTCGGAATTGCAGCATCTCGGAGGCGTGATACGGCACCGTGAAAGAGTATGTCGTATCAGCTGTTGCGCTCAGAAGCGTGAACCAATCGCTGCCGTTGATCGTCATTTCCAAGTTCACGGGTGCCGCGCCATCCAGCACACTCCACGCAAGCTCAAGCGTTTGACCGGACGTGTCCACTCCGCTTTCGCTCGGCGACAGCCAAATGATTTCAGGTACTTGCACCGTGAATGACGCCGTCGTATCGGCGAACGCGTGATCATCCATCGAGCGCACGATCAATTGCGCGGTACCGCGCGGCGGAGCGACGTTCCAGTCCCAACTTCCGCCTGACAAGTTTTGAATCAATGTTGAAGCACCACTCGCGTCCAATCTGACGATTTCCAGCGCGCCGGGCGTTCCGCCTGTGTGCCACGCGAGCGACACGGTTTCGGATACAGTGACATCCGCATCCGGTTCCTGCGTCCATGTCACGAACGGGGCGCTCAATAGGAATTGCGGCGTGGCGGCCTGCAGGCCTTCGTCACCCGCAACAAACGCGCGGAAGCGCGCCACCGACGCCAGCGGCTCTGTCAGCGTGACCATCAGAGTTCCGGGCACTTCAAAATCAGCCAGCGATTCATATTGGCCGTCGCGGTCGAGCGCGACGATTACCGTTTCGCTGACGTGTTCGCTGATATGGTTACCGGTAATCTGCAATTCGACTTGCTGACCAAGAAAGAGCGTGTCCTCATTCGTGTTCATCGCAATTTGGAGCGTCGGCTCGTAGATCGCAATGGCCTGATTCAGCGTGTGCGTGAATTGCGCTTCAAGGTCGCTGCGAATACGCATGCGGCCATTTTCTGTTTCCGGCAGGTTCGGTGTCCAGTTGTACGACGTCGCGGTGCCACGGTAGAGTTCTTCCCAAGGGCCGACATTTCCATCGCGTGAGAGTTCAAGCACCATATCGCCGATGATTTCATGCGCGTCCCACGTAATCTCGCGTGGAATACCCGTGCGGAACGCCGGATCGCCGACATTATTCAAGGACACGCTTGGTGCCACGATGCGGAAACTGGCGCTCGTGTCGGTCAAGTCGCCGCGTGAAACGGCCTGAATCGCGATCACGGCATTGTTCACCGCCGCTTCCGGGATCCAGACGAGACTGTCTGTCGCGCTCTGACCGATTTCGGTGTAACCTGATCCAGAACTCAAGAGCACGCGCACGTTGCCGCTGACATGATTTCTTGTCCAACTGACAACCTGCGGCGAGTTTATCACCCAACGCGAGTCGGCAATAGGAGTATTCAACACGATGGACGGCGCATACGGCCCGAGCACCGGAATACTGTCGCTGACGTTCGGTGCGGACAGAGTTCTGATGACCAAATACGATTGCGCTGCCGCGTCGCCACTGACAACCCAGTTGATGCTGTCGGCGCTTGTTGAAGAAGAAATGACCGTAGATGTTCCGCCGACACGGTTCAAGCGAACGGACACGGGGCCGTTGAAGCCCACACGCTCCCAGCGCGCGGCAAGCGAGTTACCGAGCACGAGAGGAGCGTTGTCCACCGGCGCAACGATGACCAGCGCGGCCTGCAGCAGCGTGAAGTCGGCGTTACCGACGTCGTTCCACGAACTATTGACCGCCGACACGACGCGCACGCGCGCATGCGTTGTGGCCGCGCCGTTGGCCGTCCAGACCAACGAATCGGCATTTACTGAGTTCGAAAGGACTTCCCACGACGACGGATAGTTGCGGTCAATCTCGACTCGCACGGGAGCCGGGTGATCGGCGCGCGTCCAGCGCAGCGTATAGGACTGCTCAATCGTCAACGCTTCACCGTTTTGTGGATAGGCAACGGTCAATGTCGGCGTGGCCAATACGAAGGCGCTCGATTGCGCGAAGACCTGCGGCTGAACATCGCTTTGAATTTTCAGCATCGCTTGCGCGGCGGCATTGCCCGAAGGCGTCCACGAATATTGCGTACCGGAAAGGCCAGATGCGATCAGCTCACTGAAATTCGCGCCGTTATCCCGCGACAAGTAAAGCGAAACCGTACCGCTCAAGTTGTTGGACTGCCAGTTCACCGATTGCGCGAAGCCAATCGGCACACGCGCGGGCATCGAGCCTGTGAAACCGAGCGTTGGCTGAATAATCGAGTGCGATGCGTTGGACAAGTCATAGAGTGAATCATCCACGCAGGACGTCACGCGAATACGCGCGTTCGTGCTGGCTGCACCGCTGACGGTCCAAACATAGGAACTGGTGGCGATATCCTGCGCCAGTGTCTCCCACGTTCCGTTCGGATAGTTGCGATTGAGTTGAACATTGACGGAGTCACTGACAGCGACGCGCGTCCACGTGACCGTGATCGGCTGTCCGACGATCCACGATTCGCCACCGTTGGGCTGCGTCACGGTCACAATGGGCTGTGCCACGACAAAAGTCGTATCACCGTCGGTTTCCACAAATACACCGGACGATGTGCGCAAGACAAAGCGCGAGTTCGGCGTCAAGGGCGGTGTGACTTCCCAGTGAATCGAGTCGCCGGAAACGTCTTCGCGCAGAAGTTCGACTTCGCTGACGGGATTCCCACGGTCGAACATGACATCCACAGGATCTTCAACATGCTCACGCGACCACGCGACAACGATGTCACGACCGACGGCGAGCGTGTCTCCCGGCTGCGGTTCATCAAGGTCGAGTCTGGGTAGTACGATTGAACTGTTAAACGTGACCGCACCCTGCACCCACGGCTTGTTGACAAGCGAGACGCGGAAGCGCGCGGCAGCGGTAATCGGCTCTGTTACCGTCCAAGCGAAACTGGAAGCGCTGGTTTGGCCGATGGCTGTCCACGGGCCGGTGGCGCCGTTGCGGGAGATTTCGATGTTCGCGCTGCCCGTTGCAAAACTGCGCGACCACGAGACGGTTTGTGTTCCGCCGACGACCATCATCTCCGGAGAAACAGGATCTGTGATCGTCAGAGCAGGCGTACCGAGCGGGCATGCGCCCGCCGTATCGCCCAACGCACTATTCCAGGACGACAGAATACGGAAGTGCGCATTCGGCGCGGGATCGCCTGTCGCCACCCAGAAGAAACTGTCGGCCTGCACGGCGTTAGCGAGAATCGTCCACTGACCGGACGGATAGTTGCGCTTGAGATAGACTGTCACACCCGGCTGCACGCCGATGCGGCGCCAGCAGAAGCGCACGGTATCACCAATCGCGATCGAGTCGCCGTTCACCGGATCAAGCAGCACGACCGACTCGGGCAAGAGCGCGAAGTTCTCGTCGCTCAAATCGTAAACGTTGTTATCGAACACCATCTGCACGCGCACGCGGGCATTTATCGTGCTGTTGCCGCTAGCGGTCCAGGCGAACGTATCGCCGGACGTTTGCGTCAGCAGCGTTTCCCACGCACCGTTCGGGTAGTCGCGGTTGAGCTGCACGCGCACCGAGCCTTGCGCGCCGTTGCGCGACCAGCGCATCGTGTAGTTGCGGCCCAGAATCAGCGTGTCGCCGCCGTTCGGAGTCGTGAGCTGCAGCGCAGGCAGGAACGTGCCGAAGTCGGCGTCGTTGACATCGAAGATATCCGGTCTGCCGCTTGCCGATACACGTACGCGGCCATGCGCGAAGCCGGGATTATTCACTGTCCAGGTGTAGGTGGACTGCGAGTTGTTGGAACTCAAAGCCTCCCACGCACCGCCGGGATATTCGCGGTTCAATTCGATATTGACATTACCGGGCAGCGCAGTCTTCTGCCAGCTAATCTGCACCGGATCGCCGATGCTGAAGACCTGACCAGTGTTCAGCGTGCTGACATAAATCGTCGGCTGAACTATCGCGAGGTTGTTATCGCTGATGTCGAGCGCGTTGTATTGCTCCGAGCGCACGCGCAGACGCGCGGTCGAAGTTTCATTGCCCGCTACGACCCAGTTGTAACTTGTACCGCTAATGCCCGTGGCAACCGTTTGCCATGCGCCATTCGGATAGCTGTAGTTGACATCAAGTGCTACCGCGGTTGAGAAATCAGTTTTGGTGAACGTGATGGTTTCAGTGTTGCCCAGTCCGAGCGTGCCGCTATTTGGCGACGTGAGTGTGACACTCGGCACCAGAATGGATTGCACCGGAGTTGAATCACCCAGCGCGGCATTGCGCGTCGAAAGGACGCGGAACACGGCCGCCGTGCTGCGCGGCCCGCTGACCGTCCAGTTGTAACTGTCCGCCGTGATGTTGCTGGCAATCTGCTCCCAGGCACCGCCAGGATAGCTGCGGTTGATAAACACATTCGCGCCCGAGCCAACGTGCAAACGAGTCCATACGATAGACAGCACGTCTCCGACATAGTAATTGCCTGAAGTATTGGGCGAGGTTACCGTCAGTGAAGCGTGGTCAATCGGAATGTTGAAGTCGAGCGTATCGCCGAAATTCGGGATTTCGAGATGCACGAGCCGGAAGCGGGCGTTCAGATTCGGCGAAACAGCGGGCGTCCAGTAGAGTTCATTCGCAGTCGTCTGGCCGATTTGCGTCCACGCGCCGCTTGGATAGTTCAAATTTACGTCCACGCGCACGTTGCCGCCGGCGGCGCTGTTGCGCGAGAACGCGATATAGTTCGGCACACCAATGGCAAACGTATCGCCCACTACCGGCGCTGTGAACGCGATGGTCGGCTGTAGAATCGAGAAGTTCGCTGCGGAAATGTCATTCTGAGATGTATTGCTCGAATTCTGAACACGCACACGGCAGCTCGAGGACGTCGCGCCACTCACGGTCCAGACCAGCGAATCAGATTGCAAATTAGTGGCGAGCGCTTCCCATGTTCCCGCCGGATAGTTGCGATTCAGATGAACGTCGACACCTGCAACTGACACACGTTGCCAGCGCAACGTGACGCTGCGTCCTACCGCCCACGTTTCACCGCCGTCCGGTGAGTTGAGCGTCACTCCCGGAGTGAGAATCGAGAAGTTGGCAGCCATCGTATCACCGATAGTGGGATAGATGCTGCTTTCCACACGGAGTCGCGCGGTCGCCGTCGCCGTTCCCGAAGCGATCCAGTTGATTGAGTTCGTCGTGACGTTAGACGCAATCGTCTCCCAAGTGCCGCCCGGATAGCTGCGATTCAATTTAATCGTCACCGCCTGCGCATGATCCACACGCGATAGCGAAATCGTGTAAGTCGTTCCCGTCACCCACGTTTCACCGCCAACCGGAGAGGTGATTTGCAAATCAGGCTGGAAGATAGTGAAATTAGCGTTAGACGTATCGGCGACACTCGTCAGCGCTTCGAGCACCACGCGCACACGCGCCGTCGTGGTCGGATTTTGCGTGACCGTCCACGAATAGCTATTGGTTGTAATGCCGCTGGCCAAAGTCGTCCACGATCCGCTGGGATAGTTTGTATTCAAGTCCACACGCACTGCGCCACTCGCGTTGCTGCGTGACCAGGTAATGTTGCTCGTCGTGGTCGTGCGAATCTGCTCGCCGCCATTCGGAGCCGTAACGGCCAAAGACGGCTGCACGAGATTCATGTTGCCTGTCGTGTCGCCGATGCTCGTGTTGCTATTGAGATAGACGCGGAAGCGGGCGCTTGTCGAGGCCGCTCCACTGGCGGTCCAACTTAGCGTGTCCCCACTTGTCGTGCCGAGCGTTTCCCACGCGCCGCCGGGATAGCTGCGGTTGAGCTGCACCGTGACTGCGCCGCTGTTCAAGTAACGCGACCACGCCAACGTGACCGGGAAACCGAGCACGATCGTGCTGTTGTCCGCCGGAGCAGTCCACGACAATGTCGGTTGAGCAATCGTGATGGCACCAGAGGTGTCACCGAGTGCTTCATTGGCTGTGGCGACAACGCGCACGCGTCCCGTTGAGGTCGTCGGCGACGTCACCGTCCACGTGAATAGCGTATCCGTTTCCGAAGCCGACAAGACTTCCCAAACTCCGCCCGGATAAGTGCGCATGAAGTCCACGCGCACGGGCGACGTCGTGCCGCCCTTGGTCCACGCGATATTTTGTTGCGAACCAATGGCCCATGTTGCGGTACCGGAAGGCACCACCAACGCGAGCGAAGCGTTTTCAATCGCGAAGTTCGCGTCAGACGTATCTGCCACCCAACTGTAGGTCTGGTGAACGATACGAATACGCGCTGTGCTGCTCACCGGAGTGGTGACCGTCCAGTTATAGCTACTCGTCGCCACGCCTGTCGCCAGCGTTTCCCAAGCTCCATTCGGATAACCGCGGTTCAAGAGTACGTTCACCGCGCCGTCAGCATTGGTGCGCGTCCACGTAATGGGGGACACCGTGCCGACAAAATACGTTCCGCCGTTGTGCGACGTGAGCGCAAGCGTGCGTTGAATCAGCGAGAAATTCGAGTTCGATTCATCACTCGTTGCGCCGCCGGAGTTCAGTTCAACTTTGACACGCGCCGTGGTGCTGGCACTGCCGTTGGCAGTCCACACAAACGTATCAGCCGTGCATGACGCTGTCAGAACTTCCCAGGTGCCGCCAGGATAAGCGCGGTTGAGTGAAATCGTCGCCGCACCGCTGGCGTAGTAGCGCGTGAAGCGAATGGTCGTGTTGCCGCCGAGCGTAATCTGTTCGCCGCCATTCGGAGCGGTGACGGTCAAACTCGGCTGCACAATCGAGAACACGGCATTCGAGTTGTCCGTGATGGTCGTATCGGAACTAAGGCGCACGCGTATCAACACCGTCGTAGAGGTCGTGCCGCTCACGTTCCATGCGAACGTATCTGCAGTAACCGTCGAAGAGAGCGTTTCCCACGTCCCGCTGCCGTTGTTGCGGTTGAGCTGCACGCTCGCCGCGCCGCTCGCCGCGTTGCGCGTGAAGCGCACAACTTGCTGTGAGCCGAGCGGCCACTGTTCGCCGCCGTTCGGCGCGGTGACTGTGATACTCGGATTGCTCAACGTGAAGTTCGCGTTGGACGAATCACCGATGGTCGGTTGCGTCGTCAAGAATGCGCGCACCCGCGCCGTCGTACTCGTTGCACCGGTCGGAGTCCAGTTAAACGTATCCACGCCCACGGTCGTAGAGATCGCTTCCCACGTTCCCGTCGGATAGGCGCGGTTAACTTGCAGCGTCACATTGCCGGGCGCATTGTTGCGCGTGAAGCGAATGACGTGCTGCGAATTGAGCAACCAGTTTTCACCGCCATTCGGCGCGGTGAGCGTCAGGCTCTGGCTGTTAATCGTGAAATTCGCGGCGCTGGTATCACCGAGCGTCGGATTGCTAATCAAATACACTCGCACACGCGCGGCCGTCGAGGCCGGGCTGGTGACCAGCCATTGCACGGAGTCAATGCTGACCGAAGCGGCCAATTGTTCCCACGTTCCCGAAGGATAATCGCGGTTGAGCATCACGCGCACGCCGCCGCTGGCGCTCTGTCTGCTCCAGCGAATCGTCTGCGTCGTCCCGACATTCCATGATTCGCCGCCGTTAGGCTGTGACAGGGTGATGCTCGGGGCTACGATCGTGAAGTTTGAGTTGCTGGTATCGCCGAGAGTCGGATCGCTGTTCAGATAGACGCGCATCCGCGCGTTGGTCGTACCCGGCCCGGTCGAAGTCCAGTTGTAACTCGAATTAAGGATGTTGCTGTTCAGCGTTTCCCATGCGCCGTTCGGATAGTCGCGCATCAACTGCGCCGTGACAGCGCCGACCACATAGACACGCGAGAACGTAATCGGAATCGTCGTGCCCGCGTTATACGATTCGCCGCCGTTCGGCACACTCAGCGTAAGCGTCGGCTGCACGATGTTGAAAGGCGAGTTGGACACGTCGGTGATGTTTCCGTCGGAGTTCAGCGTCACGCGGATACGCGCATTAGTCGAAGCGGGGCCGGTGACCGTCCAGCCTTGACTCGTGCCCGTGTTATTGGAAACAATCGTCTCCCACGTGCCGCTTGGATAGTTACGGTTTAGAGATACGGTCACAGCGCCGTCGGCGAGATTGCGTGACCATGCAATAGTCTGCGATGTGCCGATGGCCCAGTTTTCCGCGCCGTTGGGTGCCGTGACCGTGATACCGGGCGATCCGTTGCCGATCGTGAAATTGACATTGGACTCGTCGTAGTAGCCGGGCAGATTGACCGGTGCGACGCGAATACGTGCTGCTGTTGAAGTCGGCGCATCAACGAGCCACGACCACGGGGAAGCCGTCTCGTTTACAGCAAGCAGTTCCCACGTGCCGCTCGGATAGGTGCGGTTGACATAGATATTATACGGCCCGACGATATTGGCCGCAGTCCACGTGATATTCTGCGTGGTTCCGGTATTCCATGTCACAGCCGTATTCGGCGCAGTGACACTTAAAGACGGCGAGTTAATGCCGAAATTGGTGGCTGAGGTATCTGATGCAGCCGCGTAATCCAGCGATGTAACGCGGATGCGGCAGAACGCGCTGCCGTTATGATCCACATTCCACACCAACGAATCGGCGGCCACGGACGAGTTCAGCGAAATCCAGGTTGCGCTGGGATACGTGCGGTTCAACTCGACGCGGCAGTTGCCACTGAAGTTGTGCTTGTTCCACTTGATCGTGTAGCTTTGACCCGGATTGAAAATCTGACCGCCGTCAGGCTGAATAAGTTCGAGCCACGGCCCACTGATGGCGAAATTGGCGTTGCTTGTGTCACCCAGTGTCTGATTGCCGTTCTGCACGATGACCACGCGGCAAGCGTTGCTCGTCGGTGGCGGAACAGTCCAGTTGAAGAAGGTGTCTGCCGTGAGCGTGATATACTGATACGGGCTGTTTGGCCAATCGTACTTGTAATACACTTCGACGTTACCGATATTTCCGGTCTTGGTCCAGCGAACGGTCTGTGTTGAGCCGACCGTCCAGTTTTCACCGCCGTTGGGAGAAACGACAGTAATGGACGGCGAGACGATTGAGAAGTTCGCGTTAGAGGTATCGGCGGAAGTCGGCACCGTCAAATGCCGCACGCGAATGCGCGCCGTCGAAGTAGCTGGCCCAACGACCATCCATGTATGCGATCCGTCGTTAGGCGTAGAAGCCTGAACAACATCCCACGTTCCCGTAGGATATGAGCGATTGATTTCGATGGCGACATTGCCGCCGAGACTTCCCGTGCCCCACGTAATCGTGTTGTTGATGCCCATGGACCACGATTCGCCGCCGTTAGGCGTCTGCACGATGAGTTGCGGCGGCGTAGTTTCGGTTTCCCACATGCCGCGTCCGTGCGTGCCCGCGCGCAAGACACCTGTTGAAGGATGCAGCGCCAGGAAATCAACGACGACATTCGGCAATCCGATTGAGAAATCCGACCAGCTTGCGCCTTGATCATCGGAATAATAGACGCCAAGATCGGTACCGACATAGAGCTTGTCGGAATCGGTTTGATCAATCACCATGCAGTTCACCGGAAGATCCGGCAAGCCGGATGAGCTGTTGCTCCAGCTCGTGCCGCCGTTCGTGGACTTGAAAACGTGTCCCGAACCATAACCCGATACGGTGACATAGACCTTGTTGGCGTCCACCGGGTCCACCGCGACGTGCGTCGGGTAACGCTCGGGAATACCGGTTTCGATATTCGTCCAATTCGTGCCGCCGTCCGTCGTCTTGAAAATCTTGCCGTCGTAACCTTCGTAGGCGACATAAATCACTTGCGTATTCGACGGCGCGACAGCGATATGACTGATTGTAGAAGCATCAAGCGCACCGGAGATCGCCGTCCACGACGCTCCTGCATTGGTCGTCTTATAAACGAGATTCGTTCCGGTATAGAGAATACTCGGGTTCGCCGGATCCATAACACGCGGTGTCACCCACGCGCCCGAGCCGGAAATACCGTTCTGAATTGCACTGAACGATCCGCCGCCGTTCGTGGACTTGTAGTGGTTGCCGCGCTGCGTTCCGGCATAAACGATACTGGAGTTCGTGAAATCTACGTTACAGTAGGCGCCGTCGCCTCCGAGCACACGCGAATGCGTTCCTGTGCCCGTGTATTTGTTCGTACCGTTATCCTGCGTGCCGCCGTAAGCTACAGTGGACTGCAGGTTGTCATTACAGATGGCGTAGTACTGATAGGTCACCAGTCCATTGTTCAAACTCACCCACGACGTTCCACCGTTAGTGGACTTGAATAAACCACCGTCCGTACCCAGCAGGATCGTGCTGGAGTTGCCCGGCATATAGGCCATGACGTGGTGGTCGGCGTGCGCGTATTGTGAGTTGCCTTCTGAATAACTCCAGACGGTCATCCGCGTCCACGCGACACCGCCGTTGGTGGATTTGTAGGCGTCAAGGCCGTTCGACCAGATCTGATTCGCGTCAGTCGGATGCACTTCGAGCACGAGGTTGTACCAACCCTGCCCCGAGTACATATTCGGCGTCGTGGCTTGGACTGTCCAAGATGCGCCGCCATTGGTAGATTTGTAAATTCCGTAGAGCCCCGCACCGGCGGAAATCGTCTGCGAGATGCCGGCGTAAATCGTCGAAGGCGTGCTTGGGCTGATAGCGAGTTCGAGGCGGCCATGATTGGAACCCGTCGGCAAACCACTGGTCAACTGCGTCCATGTGACGCCGCTATTCGATGAGCGGTAGATACCGTTATTCGTCGTGCCCCACGGATAGCCGTTCGCGCAATAGAGCACGTTCGACGAGTCGGGATGCATTTCGAGATCTTTGACGTCGCCCGTGTGGTAGAGCGTCCACGTCGAACCGCCGTTCGTGGATTTGTAAATACCGCCTACAGAAGAGTTGCAGGCGGCATAAATCACTTGCGTGTTCGTGGGATCAATGATAATCTTGTTGACCGCGCGACCCTGCGACTGCGTCCACGACAAGCCGGTGGTGTTCCATGTCGCACCGCCGTCGGTGGACTTGAAAACACCCGCGCCGAGCACGGCATCCACGTTGAAGGAGCCTTCGCCGGTGCCAATATAGACGATGTTCGCGTCGTTGGGATCCAGTGCGACCGAACCGATCGCCAGACTCGGCAGATCGTCGGTCAGAGGGTTCCACGTTGTACCGCCGTCCGTGGTCTTCCACAGACCGCCCGAGGCGGAACCGACATAGATGATGTTGGTGTTGACCGGATTCCACGCAATGGAGAGCACTCGGCCGGAGTAGTTGGTCGGTCCAATCTGCGTCCAGTTTTCGTCAAGCGGATGGTACTGGTTGCGGTCGGCACGCTTCTGTTCCCAAGCCTCCATGCGCAAAGCCGTCGGGTCAGCAGTCATACCGGGCGTGAGCCGTTGCCCGTTGAACCAAGCCCAACGGTTATACGGCTTCCAACCCTTGCCCTTACCCGGGCTTTCGAACGGGTCAAACACCGTCCGGTAGGCCGAGTCAATTTGCTGGTACTGAGTGAAGACGTCAACTTGGCGGTCGGCAGCTTGCAACGTGCTGTTGTAGAACAGCAGGCTGACTGCAACGGCCAGAAGACCCAGCCCGCCCAGAGCCGGAAATCTAACCCAGTTGTTTTTATTGTAGTTGTGACCCATTGTCATGCTTTGCCCTAAGTCTATACATGAGACCTCGATTGGGCTATAAGTCAAAGACCGAGCCAATTGCTTAATGGGTCACGAAAATGATTGAATACTAAGGTCCCACGGCTGGGTCAGACGAGCTTCTTTCCTGACTGGAAAATAGAAAAAGGGGCGTAAACCCCTTTACTTCAGACATTTCTTGTGTTATCTTGGACTCATCGGCGATTATGGGTCCCGCCGGTAATACAAGCGGCCGCTCTCCTATGGAAGAGCGGCCGCTTTGTGTTTATGGGCAGGCTTTGCCTGCTATAGCGTTGTATAGGGCAACTTAGAGCACTATGAGGGGCTTTACCACACCGGATACACTGTATAGGTCACGAGCGTCCCGGCGGGCAAGACTGTGGTGTCAGTGTAGGTTGTTGCGGTGGTGGAGGTGAGAACGGTTCCGGCATGCGGTGGAATGTCGTTTCCGATGCGGCGGACGACTCTGTAGGAAACGGCTCCCGGAAGTGCTTGCCAGCGCAGGATCGTGTTGTTTGTTCCTGCGGGGCTAAATACGGTCACACCATTTACTGGCTCGCGCATCGTCTGGCCAACAAAATCGTTTAACAGCGTGTCCATCGCGGCCGCGAGCGTGGTGAAGTTCGCGCGGTAAGGCCGGAGCGAAAGATAGAGCGCATCATAGGCGACACCGGGAGTATCCGTCGCGAGCACGCCGTAATAAGAACTCAACGAACCTGCGCGGCGGTAAAGCGGATAGACTTCCGGCGCACTGCGCGGGACAAACTCCGGCACCAAGGACATCGCCACTCCGGTTTGCTTGCCAATCGTCGCCAGCGAGGGATGCTCGGCCCAGAGCGAATCGGTTTCAGCCCAATCCGCCGAAGCGCCAAAGCTCGCGACGCCAAGCCGTAAACGCAAGTCCGGTGAAAGATAGGTGTTGAGTTCTTTTCCAATTAACACAAGCTTCCCGCCGAGCGCAAGATAGCTCACCAGCGAGGGCTGCACGGCTTGGAAAATCGTCGCGTCGCCATTGAAACCGTTGAACACCCAGACGACCGTGCCCGATTGCCAGATATTCTCCACAAGCCCAACCAATCCCGTACCGACCGGAGTGTATCCCGGCGGACGCGTGCCGGTCGTAAACAAATCCCAGAAGCGAAACGCGCGGTTACCTTGCAGGACGTGTTGGTTGTACATATCGTAAACCGATTGTCCGTAGGTATTCCAATCACAGCCGTTGACGATGAGCATCGTGCCGTTATCCACAAACGGCGGGGAGAATCCTGTTACGGTATCGGACGGCAGCGAAAAGCGGTTGTCGTCGTGCAAACTTTTGATCCAATACTTGTAGCTTGAAAGCGGCGAAGGCAGAGTATCCAGATAAGATAACGTCCCTTCGGCTACAAACGCGATCGTGTCATAGGGCTGCGAACCGTCTGCAATTTGCCGGAACAACCAATAACCTACGGCATTCGGAGACTCGGCTTCTTCCCACGCGAGATGAACAACTCCCGGCCCTTGCACAGAAGTCTCCAGACCTTCTACTTCGTAATAATGCTCAAGGTAGTCATCCATAATCACCTGCATCGCCTGCCGCAATTCCACAGGATCCGCGCGGTAGGGCCGCGTGGAGATGTACGCGATGTTAAACCAATCCGCTGTCGAAGGCCGCGAGAGTCCGCCCATCCATTGGTAAGTGCTGGTGGCGAATTTGTAGAGGTAGGTCGAGCAGCCTGAATTGTCCACGGCGAACGGCTCGAGATTCGAGATATTCGCGGCGCTCGCCCGCTTGCCTAAGTTCGGCAAACCCGGCTGCAGCGGCGTCAGTTCCTGCGTGGATGTGACCGTCACTTGAAAACCCCAATTCACGACATGGAAGTAGTTGGCTTCAAGCTCATCATTGACCCAATCACCCATTTCTTTGCCGATAACGACGAGTTTGCCGCCCGCTTGCAAATAGTGTCCCAACATTGGCCCGAACTCGCGGAACATGTGACCGTCGTGGTAATTCGTATTGTCATCATCGAATGCGTTCAGCATCCAGAAAATCAGCGGGTGTTGGAAAATCTCGTTGTCCAGCCCTGTCAAGCCGTTGCCGAGCGGCGTAACGTTGTTGGGATAATTCGTCGTTGTGTATAAATCCCAAAAGGCGAACGGCACACCGACACCCAGCAGCACTTCGTCTTCATACAGGTCAATGGCCTCTGTGCCATACGTATCCCAGTCAAGACCGTTAATGATGAGCGGCAGGCCTGCGGGATTGACATCGTATCCCAAAGCGCCGCTGGCGGGCAGCGACAGGTTGGAATAGAAACCCAGATCATTGACGGCCTTCACGCGGTATTCGTAGAGCACATCGGCCACGACGGTAGAATCAAACGCTTCCAATGTCGGCCACGGGACAAAGGTAATCGAGTCCAGCGTGCCACCGGGCAATTCACGGCGGTAAAGAATGTGCGAATCGGTGCCCCACTCTTTGTTGTCATGCCAGCGGATGTGCATGCGGTCGCCTTGCGGATCAACAGAGACGAAGCGCGGCTGGCCGGGATGATTGGTCAACCATTCGCCGCTGATGACATAAAAATCACCCGCATTGTTGCGTTCATTGTTCGGCCCGTCACCGTGCATGACATTGGGAATCAAATCCCAGTAGCCGTCACCGTCGAAATCTCCCGTGGTCGCCCAGTATGCCGTGAGGTCACTGACCTCGGCGCCTTGCAGGATTTGCAAATACTCTTCCGGCGGCAGATGCGCGAAGTCAGTCTGCGTGGGGAACATTTCCGGACGCCCCCAGCAGATGCCCATCGAGCCGGCTTTGTAGATGCGGTACGGCCCGCCGCCATGCACACAACCGAAGAGAATATCGAAATATCCATCACCGTTTATGTCCCCAAGCGGTGTCGTGTCCCCCATCAAGCGGTCAGTACCTTCGCCGTAGAATGCGCTGATAGAATCAGGAATGCCTTGCGCGAGATCAATTTCAGAGGGATAGGTGTGTTGTCCGTAGAACAGGAACGCGGCACCGGCCCAATTGACATTGTTCTGAATGCCGTCCGCGCGAAATGCTCCGACTAATGCGTCCTGCAATCCGTCGCCGTTGATGTCAGCGATGGAAATATCTTCACCGAAGCAATCACCGGCGACCTCGCCACCGTTTTCAATACCGTGCGCACCCCAGACGACCATTGAGTTGGTGGGCATGCCCGCGGCGAGATTGATGGTGTCGGGTAAAGCAGCCGAGCCAAAAATAAAATACGCTTCACCGCAGGCGTCGCGGCCATTGCCCGGGCCGTCGCCCGCGCCACCGGTTTCAAAGGGATAATCAATATCGGTGTCACCGAGCCGTGCGACAACTTGTGCGCCCGCGCCAATCACCATGTCGCCAAATCCATCGCCGTTCAAGTCGCCGATTTCGCATGTGGTTCCCATTTGATCATCGGGGTCAATGCCGAAGATGACGGTCATGCGGTGTTGGCCGGGATTCGCAAGGTCAATTGAGTCTCGGCGCGCAAAGGGGCCATAGACCAAATAGCATTCGCCAGTTTGATCACTGGCGACATTGTTGGCAAACCCATTGGCTCGCGGCGCACCCATGAGCAAATCATTGTGTCCGTCGCCGTCCACGTCGCCTGTCGTCACCCAGCAGCCGAGTTTATCATCCGCTTCAGCGCCGCGAATCATGGTGATTTGAAATGTGTCCAGGTCAGCGGCAACCGCGACATCGGCATAGCGTCCGCGCAAATGCGAACCGCCCCAGACAATGTAAACTTCACCACCGTCAACACGTCCTGGCGTATCCGCCCAAGCTGCGCTAACCACAAGGTCTTTGGTGCCGTCGCCGTCAAGATCACCTGCGCAGGCTTTCGCGCCCATGTAGTCGCGTGTCGAGCGGCCCCAGATTGTGAACATATTCGGCACGGCGGTGTAATCGGTGAAATCCACACCACCGCGAATCGAATCCACGCCGAACAGGACATGGAGTTCACCCGCCGACGGCTTGTTGTTCAAGCGACCATCCGCAGTCATCGCGGACAGCAGCGCGTCGTGAAAGCCGTCATTGTCAATATCGCCTGCCGCCACAGGAATTCCGGTATCGCCGTCCTGCGCATCGGGATTGTACATGGTCATTTGACCTTCTTGAGTGCGGTCTCCGGTCCACCAGAATTTGATGGGCGTGGCAATGGCCGCGCAAGTCATCAGGAACAGAAAGAGGATTTTCATCGTGGTACGCATGTTTCACCGTTTGGGCTGGAATTAGACATCAATATACAAAATTTGACAAGTTGGGTAAACAATATGGCGCAACTTTTCAAAATTGGGTCAGTTTTGTCTGGACGTTGGGCAATTGCAACTCCCGGTGTTATTTCCTAAATTGGGAGCGAATAACAGTTTGAACTGGCCACACGAGGTACTACAATGAAGCTCTTACAACGGGCGATATGGTTGACCCAGTTGGGATTATGCGCGATTGCACTAACCGCTGCACCCCGGGACATCACGGTCGAGGACTATTTTTCACAGGCCTTCATTTCTGGCTTGGCGATTTCACCGGACGGGAAATGGGTCGCTTACACGGACATGCGCTGGGAGGCCGGGGCGGAGGAGCGCAATCACGATCTGTGGGTCGTGGAGGTTGCCACCAAGCGCGCCGAGCGCTTAACTTTTGACAAGGCCACCGAAGGCTCAGCGCAGTGGAGTGATGACGGCCGCTGGATCTACTTCACGGCGGACTATGAGCGCGGCAAAGATGCAGAAGTGCCGTACGACGGCAGCACGCAGATTTGGCGCATTGCGCCTGCCGGTGGTGAGCCGCAGCCCGTAACGCGGCTCAAAGACGGCGTAGGCGGGTTCAAACTGCAATCCGGCGCGAACGCACTCTATTACACTGTTACGGACGACGCGTACGACGATGACGAGTGGAAATCGTTGCGCAAAGAGCACGACGGCGTTGAGTACGGCCACGGCAAATTCACCAAGACTGAGCTGCACCGTCTCGATCTGACATCGTGGCGCAGTGAAAAAGTCTTTGGCGAGCCGCGCCACGTCGAAGACTATGCCGTGTCGCCGGATGAAAAGACCATCGCGTTGATTACTGCCAAGACCGACGAGCTGATTCACAATGAAGGCTTCACGGAAGTGCAGCTTCTGAATCGCGGTACGGGTGAAATCACGACGATTGATGACCATCTGTGGCGCGAGCAGGCTCAGTCGCCGTATGGCTGGTTGAATGGCTTGGCGTGGTCGGGCGACGGCTCGAAGCTCGCGTTTCGCTGCGTGTGGGACGGCTATCCGGCGGAACTGTTCATCGCGTTTCCGGGAGACGGCAATGCGATTACGAAGCTTGTGCGCGCCGAACAAGAGTGTTACGAAGGTCAATCGCCGATCTGGATCGGCAATTCGCTGTTGATTTCCTATGAGGATCGTGCGCGTTCGCGGATCATGCGCTACGACAACATTATGCGCGACGGCCGCGCGACCCGCAAAGTGCTAACGACGGGCGACATCGTGGTGGGCAGCTACGATGTCTCGAAAGACGGCAAAACGCTTGCGGTTGAATGGGATACACCGCGCTCGCCAGGTGAAATCTATGTCGGCACGACCACAGGCACGGGTTTTCGCGCGGTGACGAACATCAATCCGCAAATGGCCGAGTGGAAGTTGCCGCAGATGGAAATTTTCACTTGGGTGGCGCCGGACGGTACTCCGGTCGAAGGTGTACTGGAATTGCCGCCCGACTATGTGAAAGGCTCGGGGCCGTTGCCGACTTATGTCAGCTTGCATGGCGGCCCGACGGATGCCGATCTATATCGGTTTGAATATTGGATCTACGGTCGAATCTTGTGGCCTTCGATGGGTTGGGCTTGCTTCTGTCCGAACTATCGCGGTTCCACAGGTTTCGGAGACAAATTCATGACAGACTTAATCGGCAACGAGAACGATATCGAAGTGAAGGACATTCTCTCGGGTGTGGATGCGCTGGTTGCCGCGGGCATTGCCGATTCGAGCAAACTTGCTGTCGGGGGCTGGAGCAATGGCGGCTTCTTGACGAATGCCGTGATTACACAAACGACGCGCTTCAAAGCCGCTTCAACCGGCGCAGGCGTGATGGACATGTTGACACAGTGGGGCACCGAAGACACTCCGGGCCACGTCATCAACTACATGAAGGGTCTGCCGTGGGAAGCGCAGGCGGAGTATCTCGAATCCAGTCCGTCGTGGAACATGGACAAGATCACGACGCCGACGCTGATCCATGTGGGCGAAGGCGATGCGCGTGTTCCCGCCGCGCATGCCCGCATGCTGCACCGCGCCTTGAACGAGTATCTGCACGTGCCGACCGAATTGGTGGTCTATCCCAAGCAGGGGCACGGCCTGAGCAAGTACTCCTTCCGCGAAGCGAAGATGGCGTGGGATATCGCGTGGATAAAGAAGTACGTCTTAGGTGATCAAGGGCCGTTGCCCGCGCAGCCGGCGCAGTAAACTCCACCGCGTCACGACAACAAAAAACGGCGGCTCTTGCGAGTCGCCGTTTCTATCTTCTGACTAACCGTTGCGCTTAGCGCGAGCGGGGAACCACGTTGGTCATCGCGGGCGGGGTGACGTTGACATACACGCCAACGACCGTGCCTTCGGTGATACCGTTATGCGTGACGTCCATCGAATCGTCATCAGCATATTGCGAATAGGTCCAGTCATAAGTGTCGCTGGACGGTTCGCCATCCACTTCGATATTGGTCAGGTGCATGTGACCGTCGGCAGCATGATAGTCGCCGGTATAGACGACGGCGGTGGTGTCATCCAACGGGCCAGTGATGGCGCCGAGGACAAGCACGAACGTGCTGTCGGAGCCGAAATCGAATTCAACATAGGACGTGCCGATGCCCACGATGTCACCGGGGTTGGCAGCATCCCAAAAACCAACGAGACGCTCTTGGGCCGACGGGCCAACGGGCGGATCTTCTTCATCATCTTCGGAACAGCCGACGGAAACCGCGACGATCACCGACAAACCGAGCGCCAACAGAATGCGCTGAAGCTTCTTGCTCATGTGTATGTTACTCCTGATAAATCTTTGTGCGGTTGCTTAGAGCTTGGCCAGCGCGTCGGCGGCCTTCTTGACTGCGGCGGTGCCCTTGTACTTCGGGTTGTTGACCATTTCCTGCAGAGCTTTCTTCTTCAGCGCGGGGACCTTGATGTCCATTATGCGCATGAATTCCTTGTCTGCGGCGGCTTCGGTCATTTCTGCGGCCTGATCCTTGGCCTTTTCGACTTGCTTCTGCGTGTCCTTGACCTTCTTTTCGGTCTCGGTCAGCTTGCCCTTGGCGGAATCTGCCACGGCGGCCAGCGAGTCATTGGCCATCTGCTGCAGCTTCAGCTTCGCTTGCAGTGCGGCGGGCGACTCGGGATACTTGGCAATCACTTCATCAAGCTTGCCTTCGAGCAGCAGTGCTTCGGCGAGCTTATTCTTGGCCTCCTTGGCCATACGGTGGTCGCCGTACATTTCGAGAATCGCGTTGTACTTGCCATCGGCAAACAGCTTCTCGACGATCTTGTCCTTGGCCTGCTGCACGATCGAGGCCAATTCCGGGTTGCTGCCGAACTTGGAGATCAGTTGTTCATACTGTCCGGCTTCCATCATCTTTTGCGCTTCCTTCATGGGGGACGAGCAGCCGAGCATCAGCACGGTCGCAATCGTCAGCACCAGAAGTGCCATCCATCCACGCTTCATGTTCACCTCCGTTAGGGGTCTTAGTGTATAAAAAACAAAAACTTAAAGGTTTCAAATTGACAAAATCGGTCATTCCTGACCGAGCAGAATCTATAACTTTTTTTCAGGAAAGTCAAGCGGAATCAACGGCTTGAGGCGTCATTTCCACTGGTCACCGTTCCCTCGTGCACCCGCAGGATTCGCTGCATGGCCCCCGCAAGATCGAGGTTGTGTGTGGCGATAATCAGCGTGGAGTTTTGCTGGCGGGCGAGTGACAACAATAAGTCTTGCACCGACTTGGCGGCCTCGCCGTCGAGATTTCCGGTCGGCTCATCGGCGATCACAAGTGCAGGCGCGTTCACGAGCGCGCGCGCCACAGCGACGCGTTGGCACTCGCCGCCGGAAAGTTCGCCGGGCCGATGGTGCAGACGATGCGCCAACCCCACTTTTTCCAACAGCGCCAGCGCACGCCCATTCGCCGAATCGCCATGAGCCGCCAGTTGCGGAGGCATCAGCACGTTTTCCAGCGCGGTGAATTCAGGCAACAGGTGATGCGACTGAAACACAAAACCAATCTTGCGGCTGCGCAACCGCGCAAGATCGTCACTCGTTAGTTTGGAATACTCAGCACCGTCGAGAATTACTTCACCCGACGTTGCACGGTCAAGTGCGCCAATCAGATGCAGCAGCGTGCTCTTCCCCACTCCGCTCGGACCGACCACGGCAATCTGCTCGCCCTGCTCGATTTGCAAATTCACATCGTGCAGCACGGGCACGGGCGTAGCGCCGAGCGCGTATGATTTGGACAGTGAGCGGGTAACGAGCATCAGATAAAGAAATTCCTAGAATGGACTGTCGTCAACTGGCCTGAAGCCAGTAAGCACAATTATGTCGTCAAGCATTGACATGCAATCGCGCCGCGCTTGCGAATTCTGAATGTGCCTGCAAAGATAGTCAATGGCAGGAGTAGCGGCCGAAAGTATCTGCATTAGATTCCCGTAATCCGACTCGGACTTAATTCCAAACGCTAGCTGGTGAAAAGCGGCTACTGCGTCTTTGACAGGTCGAGTTGCCAGCGCAACTGAGCGGTCTGTTGAAGGAGTTCTTGATATCGTCCGAGTAATTGAGAGAACTTCTTCCAATAAGTCACGGTCAGACCTCGTTGGGTTCTGCTCCTTTACACCTTCGTACCTTTTTCGAATCGTTGAGATTGTGTTCTCCAATTTAGGCCAATATGTGTTGTAAACCTCTTGAAGAGTGCTATCGTCGAGTTTAGCATCCCCACACAAGCTATTCATCTGGCTCGTCAGGGCGCGCAAGTCAGCCTGAGCGAATTTCATGCACTGAAAGCTTGCCAAGGGGCCCCGCACATTTGCAACGTCGACATCAAATAGAATTGGTGTAACTCTTGATGAGCCAACGTTCTTGGAAATTGCTCCGGCCTCAAACATTAGCCAAGGGGCGACAAGATTCTCTGGTGTCAGAAAGAAGACACCGTAGGACGAGGCCTCGAGTTCGACTGCTATTTCGGACTGCCATCGAGCACCTTTATCTACGTCGCTCGGCGTAAAATATGGCCTCGCTGCTTGCAAGACTTGTGGCAGCCATTTGCGATAAGCTTCGGCGATTTCTCGACTATAGTCACCACTCCAGCTGATAAACACTTTCATCACTCGGGTGCCTCCTTTGGAAAAGTTCTTCTGCGCGAGTTATTTCACTTGGATTTGATTGCGCGGCCCAGAAACATGTAGCCGCCGCTTTTGGGCATGCCTTCGGCGTAGAAATTTTCCAGACTCAGCATCTCAAATCCGGCGTCGAGAACGAAATCGGCAATCATTCTATCCGTATGGCAGCCATCGAACAGCACTTTCGAGAACGGCGTCAGGCGGTGCTGCCACTTCTGCACACTCTTGTCCGGCGCGAGACCGTGCTCGATAAACTGCAATTCGCCGCCTGTCTTCAACACGCGCTTCGCTTCCGCTAACGCCCGTGGCAAATCGGGAATGCTGCACATCGTCCACGTCGAGAGCACCACATCGAATTCCTCATCGTCAAAACCCATGCGCTGCGCATCCATGTCGAGCAGCGTGACGGGAAATTCGTATTCGTGCGCGAACTTCACCGCGATCTTGCGCATGCCGGGGTTCGGCTCGATTCCCGTTACGTGCTTGACCTCACGCGACAGGTGCCGCAAATTCAATCCCGACCCGAAACCCAATTCGAGTACGCTTCCTCGCGCGTGCGCCACGGCGCGTTGCCGGTAGCGTTCATGCCGCTCGGCAGCCAGTCCGCGGTGCAGAAAATGCGGGAGAATTTTTTCGCGGTAGAAACCCAAGGGGACAAATCTGAAATTAGAAATGAGAAATTGGAAAGACCCGCGACAAGAGCATCATACAATCTCCAAGAGTTACGCGCCAGAGGCAATGGGTCCAGCGTGCACGCTGGCTATTCAAACTTGATTTCGACCACCTTCTCCGCGCCGGAGAGTTCAAACTTCATGTCTTCCCATTTCGGCGGGCCGAAGGTTTGCGCCTTGGCACCGTTGGACGCTGCACCCTTTTCTTTCGGCGGGCCGTACCAGTGGCGGTCCATCTTCTTGTTGGAGTTTTTGTCGTGATAGACCGTCACAGCGTAGGTTCCGGCGGCAAGATTTTCGCCGCGCCAAACGCCGCCGCCATTCACAACCGGCACAGCGTCGCGGTTGAGCGGCTGCTTGTCATTCCACGCCTGCTCATTGGGCCAAATCGAGACAATGAACTGCCCTTGATCCGATTCGATGCCGCTGATATTCACGACCAGCGTCGTGCCGCTTTGGGCATAGGCCAACGCTGCCAGCGCCAGCGTGAGAAGAAACGCTTTCATTTATGATCCTTTTTGTCCTTGGAGCAATGAGGTTAGCTTTGCGTCAAACTGTTTACGGATGTCTTCGACGCGCTCACGGTTTGCACCGTTGTCATCTTCGCCAAGACGCGCCGCCGAACGCACTTCCATCCAGCCTTTGGAATCATCGAGCGCGAATTCTGTATCGTCGCGAAGCCCCCACCATTTCGACTGAAACTCGACGTGAACATAGTCCACGCGGTTGACCAACACATTGGCGCTCGGCATCGTGGAAATGATCTCCATCAATAGGTCATGCGCGATTTGCCGATCCACTCCGGTAAACAAGATCGGCGCGATTTTGTTCTTGGGCTGTTTGGCCTGCGATGAAACGCAGTTGGGGAAGTCGGGGCACGGCTTGAGCTGCCCGTAGAAAACGCCGAGCTTCTCGGGCACGGGGCTGAGCGCCTTGATGGACTGCCGAATCCCGAAGGCCAAGGCTACCAGCAGTACAGCCAACAGCGCCAGCACGGTCATGAAGCGTGTTCCGTGTTTCATAAGCCTAATAGGATACGAAGCTAACGGACAAAATGCAAGCGGCCCGGGAATCGGGCTGCACAAGTTCGCTCAGCGCTCGCACCAGTATTTGACCTCCTCCCCATCGAGAAAGGCCTCCGCCTCTGGCCCGCGCAGCATTGCCATCGTGGCAAACATCCCGGCCTCGACACAGGTCTCCGCGACGACCATGATCGAACGCGGAGCGCCTTCGACCGGCCAGCCGGTCAGGGGATTGAGAATGTGGCCGTACCGCTTTCCGTCGTGCAGCAGGAATCTCCGCGCATCGCCACTGGTGGCCACCCCGCCGCGCTCTATCTGCAATTGTCCGACAGCATTTTCCCCCGTATGAAGGGGATCATCAAGCCCGATGCGCCACGGCTCACCGTTGGCACGCAGACTCGAGACAAACAGATCACCGCCGAAATTAACGACAAAACTTGCCTGCGTCGCGCCTTCAAGCAAAGTCGCCGCAGCATCTACGGCGTATTCTTTCCCCAAGCCTCCTAAGTCAAGTTCCATGTCCGGCTGCAAAGTGATACGCGGCTTATTCCACACGACTTTGTTCCATCCGATGCGCGGCAGAAGCTGCGCGACGCTCGCCGGGTCGGGCAGTCGGTCACTGCCGTCAAACTTCCAAACGCGCCGCAAGATTCCGGACGTGACATCGAAAGCTCCGTCACTCAGCTCGTAGCAAACCGCCGCATAGTCAAGCAGCCGCGCGCTCTCCTCGTCCACTTCAATTGCCGCACCGTTCGCGGTGTTGATCTGATGAACGATATTCCCTTTGAGATAGCGTGAGAATTTCTCCTCGATGCGCCACGCTTCGCTTGAAATGAGTTCGAGCAGCGCCGCAGCCTCTTTATGCGACGACGTCTCAACCAGCACCTCGCACGGGCTGGCCATGGCAGTGAAACGGCCGATCCAATGATCGGCCATTTTCGTCAGCGAAGTCTCGCGCGGCACAGGTTTGTCACAGGTTATGGAATGCCGATCGAATATCCGACTTGCAAAATTAAGATATCAATCGGCGGGAACATGCTGTAATTTTGCTGTACACCGACGGCCTCATCTGGATGCTCATTTCCGCTTTGCCGCATGTATTCGAGCCGGAACGAGAACTCCTGCAAGTCGGCGGTGCGGATTCCAATCTTGGCACCGATGGTTTGCGTATTCAGAGTGCCGAAGCGGTAGTCTGAAGTGGCAAATTCCGGAACGGCTCCACCGCGCGGCAAGCTATATGTGTAAAAGTCAGCCGCCGATTGGTGATAGAACCGCATGTGCGGCTCAAGATTGACTTTGTCGGACAGTTCAAGATCATACTTGAGATCTACAGTGTGCGAGCGAATGCCCCAGTCGTCCCAGTAGTTGCGATAGGAGACATGCAGTATATCACTCGCAAAATGGTAAGCGGTCGAAGCGAAGACGCTTTGGCGAACGCGCGCATCGGGCCGCTTCTCATAGAGATAGTCTCCCGTGCGCGTTTCCCCAGTCAAAGTGTCCACCAGACTGATGATCTTGTACGGCTCGGTAAGATAGCCATCTTCTTTGGCGTACGAGAAATTCACCTGCACCAGCCAGCGCGGTGTCAGAATTTGCGTGACGCCGAGCATGCCGTCGGCAATATGTTTCGAGCGCGTCTCTTCGTGGGTCAGATTGGGATTGACACGTGTCAACCCGTCGGGCACACCGCTGACCGGATTGATCCGGTCGGAGTTGTAGCCGCCGCCGAGTGAGAAGGTCGTGAGCTTCTGATTGAAATCCGCCGTAATTGTTCCCGTTGCTCCGACGGACTGATAGTCCGTTTCCGCAGAGACATGCGCACTCAAGACTGATTTGAAACGGCGGTTCAAAGGTTTGGTCCATGACACATCACCCGAACCGCGCTGATCTTGAAACTTGCGCAACGGAACTTCACCGGTTTGAGTGGTGTAGCGGTTCCCCGACGGCGTTGTAAAAGTCTGTGATCGGTTCGTCGCCGCGGCACCGGTCGGTGACGCGCCGGTCATGGCGTCGAACACGAACTTACCTTCGAGCATCTGCCCAGCACCGAAATTGCGTTTGACAATCAGCAACGGCTCAAAGACAGTCGTGCGCTTATTTTCGGCATAGAGTAACGACGCGCCTTCCACGGTCCAGCGCGTGCCGAAATTCGCGGCGGCTGCGGAACCGGCAGTCACGGCCAAGAGCGAGCAAGTCGCTGCGCGCAGCTTGACGCGCAGCGAAGATTTCAATTGCATCCGCAACCTCCTCCGCCGACACCCTGGCCTCCGCTCGAGGCTTCCTTACTAAAATAAATATGCTCGTCGAGGAATCCTTGCACAGGATCCGGGACGAGCTGCATTTTCTCTTCGGACAACAAGTCGCGTTGCCAGGGCTGAACGGACTGCACAGCGCAACCGACCACCAGACACGCGGCGGCGCACAGCAGCAAGAGACGAAGTTTCATGGTGATTCCGGGACTATTTGGAGGATAGAGCGGTTACAATTGAGCTTTCGAGGTCCCCTTTGTCTTTTTCCCTGAAACCGATATGCGAACGAATCACCTTGCCATCTCGAGCAATCAGATACGAGCTGGGCATGCCTTTGACATTGAACTGTTCTGCGATCTTTCCACTGGGGTCGAAGCCGACCGTAAATACAGCGGGATTGCGCTCGAGGAATGCGTCGGCCTTAGCGCGGTCGCGGTCAAGATTAATGGCCAACACAACCAGTCCCGAGTCCGCGAACTGCTTGCTCATGTCGTTCATCCACGGGAACGACTGGCGGCACGGCTCGCACCATGAAGCCCAGAAATCCAGATAGACTACTTTGCCTTGAAGATCCGCGAGCGAAACTTCACCATTTTTTGTAACGACTTTAAATTGTGGCGTTTCGCCGGCGAGAGCCGGAAGGCTGACGGCGAGCGCAATCATGAATAGGAGTGACTGCTTCATGTTTGGAGAACTTCTGGGTTTTTTCCAAAGTTCCAGGTTTTTCGAATCTGACAAAAATAGACATAATCTATGCTGAGGCTTGCCCGGGCAATATACAAAATTGCTGAGCATAATTCAGTGATAAGACGCGGCAGACTGAAGCCTGCCGCGTCAAACCGACTGGGAGTAAGTTTGGGTTATACCACTTTTCTCAGCCAAGACCCTTTGTAAAACAGCCAAACGGCAATCAGACCGCCGAGGCTGTGGGCGATGGTCGCACCCCAAATCATGCCGACTGGGCCGAGGTCCATCATGATCCCAAAGGCGTACATGAAGGGCACGAGCATCAACCACGAGTGCGCGATACTCAGGAGCATCATGGGTCGGTTGTGTCCCGCGCCTTCAAACACGGTTTCCGAGCCGATGTGAATTCCGGCAAACGGAATGGAAATCGCCATGATTCGCAACAAGGCCGGACCGAGTTCGCCAGCACCTTCGATGCCGAAGAACGCCTTGACAATTGGTTCGGCGAAGATGAATATGATTGCTCCATAGCCGAGCATCACATAGCCGGCAACACGAATCGAGTGCACACCGGCAATCCACGACTTAACAAGCTCTTTGGCGCCGAGGAATTGCGCGACGAGCGCCGATGTGCCGAGCGTGAAGCCGACCATGGTCATCACACCGAAGTGCAGCACTTTCTGCGCCGCCCCGAAGATCGCCACGACGTCCGTGCCGTAGTGCGTCACGAGCCGGACACCGAACGTCATCGCCATCGAGAAGCTCAAGACGTTGATGCCCACCGGCCAGCCGATGTCCCAGATCATCTTGAACTCTTCAAGGCTCGGCCACGGGCGTTTGAACCAGCGCACTTGAATCGGCGATTTCTTGGTCGTAAGCACGTACATGCCGATGGTGGTCACCAGAAAATATGACGTGCAAGCGCCAATCGCCGCGCCGACGATACCCAATTCCGGGAACGGTCCGATGCCGAAAATCAGCAGCGGATCGAGAATCATGTTCGTGCCTGCGCCGAGCAATTGCATCCACCATGCCATGCGCGGCATGCCGATACAGCGAAAGGCCGAATAGACGGAGTACGAACTGCCCACGATTCCCGCAAAGGGGAACATCCAGTGGCCGTAGGCGTAGGCCATGCGCTCGACTTCCGGCTCGACGGACATGAGTGGCATAAAGACCGGCATCAGCATCCAGGTCATCACGCCAATCAGCGTGCCCATGATGATTTTCATCATGAAAGCCGAGCGGATAGCGACTTCGGAGTCTTCAGTCGCGCCTTCGCCGAAGCGGCGGGCAATGATGGCATTCGAACCAACTCCGGTGATGATGTTGAAGGTCATCATCGTCCAGTAGATGGTCATCAGCACCGTGACGGCAGCGACAGGCGCAGTGCCGACTTTGGCCAGCCAAAAGAGGCTGACCATTTCGTTGAATGACGCGACCATGAAGCCGCCCATCGAGGGGATGCCATAGGCGACCACCTCGCGGTTGATGGCGCGGGTTTGTTCGGGTGAGACGTCTCGCACGCCCGCCACCTCGGGAGGCAGTGTCAAAACGCCGGAAATTTTATCAGAAGGTATGATCGGTAACATGGTAGTATGTAGTGCGGGGCATACTTACTGAAATGCCGCCGCGATCTTTTGCTTTTGTCATCCTGATTGTCCTCGTAAGGAAACGAAGGCTCGGCGCAGTGAAGGATCTTGTGGCGTGAAGCATTTGTCAAAGCGCATCAATTGATATGAGTCGCCCGGCAGGATCCTTCAGCCGCAGCGGCTTCAGGATGACAATCGTAAATCAATAGTTGCGCACCCTCGTCTTAATCACTCATCATTTCCGCTAAAGCTGCTCATCCACGAGCCAATGTCCTCTGCGGAAGATGAGATAGAAGAGGCCGCTTCCGATAAGGTAGCCGAGGGCAAAACCTGTCAGCATGCCATACGGACCAAAATTCAGGACATGGCCAAGGATCAGCATCGAAGACACGACCAGTATCCAGTCCATTAAGAACCCGAACAACATCGGCGTGAGGTTCTTGCCCGCACCGTTGTAGCTGTTGGACATCATTTCCAACGCGGCCCGGAACGGCAGCGACAACACGAGCAATCTCAGGTACCAAACGCCCTGCTCGAGCGCCTCGGGTTCTTGAAAGAACATCTTAACCAGCGGCGCGCTGAACAACCAGATCAGCGACACGAAGCATGCACCCCACAGGAGAGAGAGCTGGATCGAAATCAGCGACGTATGCCACGCATTCTCTTTCTCGCGCGCACCGAGGTACTGACCAACCAGCGCACCCGTACCCAATCCCAGGCCGACGTTGACCATGTGTCCGAAACGAAGGACACGCTGCGCCATACCGAACAGTGCCACGACCAAAGTGCCAAAGTGGGCAAAGAGTGTTACGATGGCCGAGTTCATCAGAGCGAAACTCAGTGCGCTGAATCCGCTCGGGAAGCCGATGCGGAGAATCTGCTTGATTTCGTAGCGCGGCAGCTTGTGCAGCGACCACTTGACGGTAACGGGTGACGTTGGCCGGGACAAGAACCACACTCCAAGAAGCGTGACCGTGGCGAAGCTGATCGAATTGGCAATCGAAGCGCCAACGATTTCCAGCCGGGGAAACGGCCTGATGCCGAAAATCAGTAAGGGGTCGAGAATCATGTTCAAGGCCACACCAACAACCGAGATCCACATGCCGATTTGAGGCCGGCCGATTCCCCGAAAGGCTGTATAGACCGAAAAACTGACCATCGTGAACCCAAAGCAGAGGCTGTTCAGGATGCCGTAGTGGTGAGCCAGTTTGGCGACCTCCGGCTCAGTGCCGTAGAGTTTCAGAGCAAAGGGCAGGATCACAACCGAAATCAGGCCGATGGCCGTGCCGATGAAGAACTTCAAAAGGAAGGTCGCGCGAATGGCCTCGGCAGTCGGCTCGCCTCCTCCCTGTCCGAACCGGCGGCTGATCATGGCCACGCTTCCCGACCCGATAATGTTGTTCGGAAAGGTCAAAACCCACGAGTAGGCCCCGAAAACGGTCACCGCCGCGACCGGTTCGGCTCCAATCTTGGCCAGCCAGAAAATGTTGACTGCATCATACAAACTAAGAAGGAGGAAACTCGCCATCGAGGGCAGCCCCATGTCCAAGACGCGCTTCAAGAGCACCTTCCGGAGTTCCGGTGGAGGTGCCCCCAGCGATTTTGAGGGTCCGTCGCTCAACTGTTTAAGCGGCTTCTTGAGTGTTGATTCTATAATACTAAACATGATTTGGGAAAGAAAAAGCCCATCGAAATTCTCCGATGGGCTTGATTATACAGAACTTAAAACAGGTTCAAGTCGTGCGCAATGGCCCACCGCTCGCTACCACAGGCGAATCCGCGATGTTCAGGGAGAACACCCGGGGTCGCGCCGTGTCGGTCAGATATTGGATACGAGTCTGGAACATTGAACCTTGTTTGGGGGGTTAGATGATTGTGCTGGACTTATGATAGTAAACAGCGTTCAGTTTGTCAAGAGGCGCATAGCATTTAAGTACGGGTCATTTATGCCGATATTGCAATCAATGGGGGTGTTTGCCGCGACCGGAATATGGCTCTAACTGGTTGGCTGGTCGCGGCTCTATTGCAACTCTGAGGGGTTTTTCATAAGTTAGGTAATCTTTGGGTCTTCAATTAGTTATGGAGGTGTCCGAGCGACACTTGTTCGGAATGGTTTGGTAGCCATGAGGCACCCCCCGGGGTGGAAAGACAACATGCGATTTGTTGAGACTTCCGCGGACTCCCCGGATCTCCATTTGATTCAGCTATTGGACGGAACTTGTTGAAGCCCCCGAAGGGTCTTTTGTTGCTATTATTTGCCTGCCTTTGCGCAAGCGGCTTGTCTGCTCGTGCCGAGGTGGGCTTTTCGTTCTCGTTACGTGACGAGCGCTCGCCGCAGCCGTATTTGAATTTCCCCCGCCACGGCCTGAGTATGGACACGACGCGCGGCATATTTCCTTTGTCCGGCGAATTCCGCAAAGTCACAGTGACATTCGACTCACTATATACGCAAGCCGAAATCGGTATTCGCGGCAGCAGTCAGAATCTCTATCAGCCGTTGGTGTTGGATTACGCGAAGTACCGTGACTTGCGTTATGCCCACGACATGCGCAAGGAGTTCCGTGAGATCACGCTCAAGGATTTCAAGGCGGCGGCGCAGCAGCGTTCCGGCGAGGGTATCGCGATTGACGTGCCGTTCCGCATCAAGTCGAAGACGTTCCGGCGCATCTTCGGCGGCGACAATATCGGCTTGCGCGTGCAGGGAACGATCACGATTGACGGCAAGCTGCGGCAGCAGAAGTTCGATGAGTTGCAGGCGGCCAACCAGCGCAACAGCAACACGAATTTCAACATTGACATGACGCAGCGCTTCACCATCGCCGGTAAGATCGGCGAAAAGGTGCAGGTGGATGTCAATCAGGACTCGGAACGGCTCTTTGATTTCGAGAACTCGTTGAAACTCACCTATACTGGTGACAAAGACGAAATCGTGCAGAAGGTCGAAGCAGGAAACGTGTCGCTCAATTTGGGCACGCGGCTCGCGACGTTCTCGGGGCAGAACAAGGGTTTGTTCGGACTCAAGACGGAAGCCAAAGTCGGCGGCCTAAAGTTGACGGGTATTGCGTCGCTCGAACGCGGCCAGAAGAACAAGCAGCGTCCGAACGACGATGCCCGGCGCGCGCAGTGGTCGGAAAACGACTTCCTGCAAAATGTCTATTTCTGGATCACCGACAAAGATACAACGGTGGATCAAGAGACTGTCCCCAAGATTGTGCCCGGCTACCGCGAGAACTACAGAAAATTGCGCGTCGCGGCGCGCCAGCACGTCGTGGCACCGATTACGATTGAAGATATTCAAGTGTGGGTAACGCAAGCGGCACAAGGCGGCGGCCAGGGCATTCAGACCAGCCCCGGCATTGCGGTCGCGATGCAGAACTATGACCACCTGTATCTTCCCGAATCTGAGATTCAGGACAGCCCGAATGAAGTCAGCTCCACATTTCGCAGGCTGACTCCCGAAACGGATTACCAGCTCGACAAGCAGCTCGGCTTCATTCGCTTGAAGACGCCGCTGCAAAATGGCGTGGCGCTGGCTTGCGCCTTCGTGACGAGCGACGGCAGCACCTTTGGTACGATGACGCCAGACAGCAACGGGCTATTCCGCTTGATTCTGTTGCGGTCGCAGAATCCGGCTCCTGCGGATTACACTTGGAATTTGATGTTCCGTCACGTCTATTCGGTGCAGACGACGGATATTGATCCGAATAACTTCCAACTCAAGATCATTCGCGGCGAAGCCAATGCGGGTGGTGAAGAAGAAGGCCTGGCGACCGGCGAATCTTATTTGAGCTTCTTCCGGTTCGACTTGGAAGGCAACAACGGCGGCACGACCGCAGACGGATTGGTGGATAACTATGACGCGGTAGTGGACGCGGCGCACGGGGAACTTCACTTTCTCGATTTGACGCCGTTCAGCCCGTCGGGCGTTTATGACGTGTCCAGTCAGACACCCAATGATCTGGTCTATTTGTGGGACCTGCAGGCGTTGGAAGCCAGCGACTCGCTCGGTTACATAGATTCGACGCTTTACACCCAACCCGCCAGTCAGGTTGCGACAGGTGGCCGCAAGTGGCGGTTCGTGACGGAATACAAAGGTACAACGTCGCAATATGACTTAGGTCCACTCGTGCTGGAAGGCTCGGAAGAAGTCACGTTGAACGGTGTCCCGTTGACACGCGGATCGGACTACACGATTGACTATCTCTCGGGCCAGCTCAAGATTTTGAATGACCAGGCCAAAACTGCCAACGCGAATTTGGAAATCACCTACGAGTCCGGTCAGGTGTTCCAGTTGGACCGCAAGACGCTGCTTGGCGCACGCGCGGAGTATGAGCTGTGGCAGGATTCGTATGTCGGCGGCATGTGGCTTTATTTGAACGAGAAATCGCTTGACAAGCGCGTGCGTATCGGCAACGAACCGATTCGCAATACGCTCTATGACATCAACACGCAGTTGAAGTTTAAGCCGAACTTCCTGACGGCGATTGCCGACCGCCTGCCGCTGGTGCGCACCAATGCTCCGTCGGAGTTTTCGGTGGACGGCGAAGTCGCGCAGGTGTTCCCGAATCCCAACTCGCTGTCCAACAGCGCGACGGGCGACGACAACGGCGTTGCATTTTTGGATGACTTTGAGGCCTCGCGTCGTTCATCACCACTCGGATTGTTGCGCAAGAACTGGTCAACCTCTTCCTTCCCGGAAGAATCTGGTGTGGACTCACTGCGCGGACGGATGCGTTGGTGGAATCCGCGGCCAGATGACCAGAACGACGTAAAGGTGCGCGATGTTTATCCGGAGCGCCAAACCAATTCGCAAGTCGCAGACCGCTTGCAGTCGCTGATTCTCGAATTTGAACCCGATCAATCCACGGGCAATCCGCAATCGAGTTGGGGCGGCGTGATGCGCTATTTGGGCACGGGCTACGAAGATCAGTCGCGGGCGCAGTTCCTCGAGTTCTGGGTTCTATTACCGTCGCGTGAAGGCGGCAAGTTGGTTGTTGATTTGGGTTCGATTTCTGAAGACGCTTTGCCCAATGACTCGATGGACACGGAAGACCTGCCAGCCGAAGGTGTGGAAGTGATTTCACCGCGCCGCGAATACGGCAACGGCGTATTGACTCCGGCGGAAGACACGGGCATTGACGGCGTGGACGCCAACGATCCCGAAGACGTTGCATTCTGGAATGGCCCGACACGTCCTCCCGTGCCGTCGTGGGATGATTGGCAATATACGATTGGCACCAGCGACTTCGACCAGATCAACGGTACGGAAAATAGCCTCAACGACGAGTCGGGCAACATTCCCGACAGCGAAGACTTGAACGGCAACGGGACACTCGATCAGGCCAACGATTTCTTCAGCTACACGATTGATTTGTCGGAAAGCAATCCGTTCATCGTCGGCGGTCAGAACAACGAAAAGCGCTGGCGCCTGTTCCGCATTCCGCTCGACACCAATGATCCTTCCGTGCTGCGGACGACAGGCGCACCGACGATGACCAACATCCGTTTCGCGCGAATGTATCTGACGAATTGCACGGAGACGACGCGCATTCAGTTGGTGCAAAATGACATCGTGGCCAACGAGTGGCTGCCGCAATATGTGGATGCGGACTCGACGGAGTTCCTGTCGGTCGCGGTAATCAATAACCACGAAAACGCCGGTTACGAAAGTCCTCCCGGTGTTCAGGGCGAAATTGATCCGATTACGAATTTGCGCCAGCGTGAGCAGAGCCTTGTTCTGTCCATTAACGAACTTGGCGGCGCGACGGCTCCGACCGAGTTCTTTGTCGCCAAGAACCTCTATCAGCAGTTGAACCTGATTGAGTACAAGCGGCTGAAGATGTTCGCGCATGGCGGCGGCATTGATGAAGCGCTATTTGAAGACGAGCAGTACCAGTTGATTTTGCGGCTGGGCTCGTCGTACTCAAATACCAACAGCAACTATTACGATATCGTCAAGACGATCTACAAGGGCTGGGATCCGCGCAACACGATTGATGTGGCGATGAACGACCTTTCGATCTTGAACGCCTGGCGGCAAGATTCACTGCGCGCCGATTGGGACCGAGATGTAGCTACCCGCAACGGTTACTACGGCGTGGTGTTGGACTCGATCAATTTTCCGCAGGACAGTTTGATTATCGAAGGCCGTCCCTCGCTGCAAAATGTAGGCTTCATCGCCATCGGTATCCGGGCGAAGAAACACTACAACAACATCGGCGACGAAATCTGGATTGACGAATTGCGCGTCTCGGATATTTACAAAGATCCGGGCGTCGCGGGTGAAATCAACGGCTCGTTGAAGATTGCCGATCTCGCAACGTTCAACGGAGCCTATTCGGAACGCGACGCGGACTTCCACAATGTGAACACGCGCACGGGTAGTCAGGCCGCCTCGCAGCAGATACGCGGCTCGATGACGCTGGCCTTGCAAAAGTTCGGCTTGGAGGATTACGGATTCCAGTTGCCGTTCAGCGTGAACCGCACGGAAACGGAAGATGTGCCGAAGTACGTACCGAACACGGACGCGCGTGTGAATCAGGACAATCCTGATCCCGATGTCATTACGACGTCCTCGACGACAACGTACAACGCGAGCTTCGCCAAAACCGGAAATTCCAAGAATCCATTGTTGCGGTGGACAGTCGAAAAGCTGCGCCTGGGCTGGGATCATTCCGAATCGTCCCGTCAGGATTATTTGACCAAGACACAAACGCAATCTACGACGAACGCGCGGGCGGATTACACCTTCCCGACAGCAAGCGGACGGGGCATTGCGCCGCTGTGGTTCTTGAAAGCGACGCCGATTTTGTCGCGGCTGGGTAACCCAAAGATATTTTTCAAGCCGAAACAGTTGACCGGCACAATGAGCGCGCGGCGCGCAAATTCGGAACGCATTACGCGGGCCGGGCAGCGCTCGGTCTCGCCGGATTTTGGCGTGCAAGCATCGGGCAGTGTCGGTTGGGATATTACACAGACGCTGGGCACCGGCTTCGCATCGAGTTATGGCTGGACACAACTTGATGTAGATACGATTGTGACGGGCGGTCCGCGGGACTCTCTGGTTGCGCGCGCGCGGCCCTGGAGCAACTTAACAAATTTGAACCGGCGCGATTTGACCGCTGAGGGATTGAATTGGGTGAACACCTATTCGCCGCAATTCGGTCGCTGGCTGCAGCCGAGTTTCAATTATAATTCTTCCTACACGTTTGGCAATGCCAACCGCTCGAATGCGGCCAGCCAGTCGGTGTCGAACAATTCGACGCTCGGCTCTGACTTATCGTTGGATTTCAAACAGATATTCGGAGGCGGTGGCGGGCAACGGCGCGGTGATGCGCGGGATCGCCAGAAGCCGAAACCCAAGCCGACTCACGCGGACTCGACACAAACAGATTCAACGGCTGCGGCTCCGAGTGGCGGTGGATCCGGTTTTTCACCAATGAAACTGTTGGGTAAGGCCGTGTGGCCTGTGAAGACAACATTACTGCTGCTCGATCCTATTCAGCTCAGCGTGGATAAGACGACCCGTCATGCGCAGGCAGCGGTCTTAGGACAGGCAAACTTACGTTACCGTCTCGGCATGAGTACGAAACCCGGAGTTGCTACGGACACGACGGTTGTAGCGAATCCACAGACTAACGATACGAAGGACTTTACGGCGCGGTCGGGTATCCGCTTCTCAAGAGATATTCGCACATCGCTCTCGTGGAGTCTTCGCACGTCAAAGAATGAAGCGCAGACGATTACGGGGTCGAACGAGCAGTCGTTTTTCTGGATTGCCGATGACAACGGCATTCTGACCGAGCTGCCTTTCCCGGATGTTACGGTGGACTGGAGCGGACTTGAGCGGCTGCCATTCATCTCGAAGGCGGCGCGAACAGTTTCGCTCAACAGCGGTCTTTCGACGCGCTTCAAGGAAGATTGGAAGAACGACGAATCAAACATCGAGGCGCGGAACTACACGCGGCAGTGGAATCCGCTGGTGGGCGTGAATGTGAGCTGGCTAAACGGACTCGAATCGCAATTCCGCATCAACGCATCGAACACGTTGACGGAAGGAGTGGCGCAGGGCTTGAAGCAGCGCGCCGGGACGCGCGGTGCGACGGGCACGGTGAGCTACACGATGCGCTCGGGTTTTCGTTTGCCGATTCTGTGGTTCGGTTCGATGCGGCTGGAGAACTCGACAACGTTCTCGTTGAATCTGGACTATCAGACGACGATTAACGAAAATACGCAGTCGGCCACCAAGAACAACTGGACGACGCGCCGCGACGAAGTGCAGTGGTCGGTACAGCCGAGCATGAATTACAGCTTCTCGAACACGGTGCAGGGCGGCGCGCGCTTGCAGTATCAGCAGACCAAAGACAAGATTACGGACAAGGGTTCGCGCCTATTTGAGTTCGGCATTAACGTCAATATTGCTATTCGCGGATAACACGTGACCAGAATCGCGGCAATCATACTCTGCTTAGTCTCCATGGCACACGCCTTCGACCAGGATCGCGCTTACACTTTGCTGAAGGCGCAGTGCGCGTTCGGGCCGCGCGTGCCGAACAGCGTCGCGGCGGATTCCTGCCGCGAGTTTCTCAAACGCGAGTTGGAATACTGGTGCGACAGCGTCTGGGTACAGCCGTTCCAATACACGAGCGCCGACCAGAACAAGACGCTGAATCTCTATAATATCGTCGGGCAGTTCAATCCGAAAGCTAAAGACCGTGTGATGCTTTGCGGCCATTGGGACTCGCGTCCGTTCGCCGACCGTGACCCGGATTCCACCAAGCGCAATATTCCGATTGACGCCGCCAACGACGGCGCGGGGCACATCGCAATCCTGTTGGAAATCGCTCGGCAGCTTTCGATTAAGCCGGTAAGCTTTGGCGTGGACATTGTCTTCTTCGACGGTGAAGATTTTGGCCGCGAGAACGTGCCCGACGAATATCTGCTTGGCTCGAAGCACTTTGCGCGCACGATGCCGGTAACAGCGCCCCGCTATGGAATTCTGCTCGATTTGATCAGCGAGAAGGACTTGACGATTCCGTACGAGATGCATTCGTTCACCTACGCCCGCGCCATTGTTGAAAAAGTTTGGGCCGCGGCGGACCGCACAAAGGCAATGTCCTTTGTGCGCGAGCCGGGTCCGGCAGTGATGGATGATCACATTCCGTTTTTGGAAAAGGGCATTCCGTTTATTGACCTGATAGATTTTGAATACAAATACTGGCACACGCTCGCCGACACGCCGGACAAGTGCTCACCTTACAGCATGGGCGAAGTGGGCCGTGTCGTTTTGGACGTCCTCTACCATGAGAAATTCTGATGATACGCGCCGGATCCATTGATATAGGCACCAATACCACGCTGGCGCTGCTCGCCGAGGGCGAGGGCGACACGTTGCGCACCATCAAGGACTCGCTGACGCCAAATCGTTTGGGCGAGTCGCTGCGTGACGACGGCATGCTGCCGCAAGACGTAATTGCGCTTAATGTGGATTTGATTCACGAACTGATTCGTGATTATCGCGCGCAGGGTGCCGTGGACATCGTCGCCGGTGCAACGGCGGTGATGCGGCAGGCAAAGAACCGCGAGGAATTTCAGCGCGCCATCAAGGATGTGACAGGACTCGATTTGCTGGTGCTTTCAGGAACACAAGAGGCCGCGCTGACGTATGCCGGTGCTGTGTCGGCGCTTGAGTTGTTGCCGCACGAGCGGGTGAATGTGATTGACATCGGCGGCGGTTCGACGGAAGTGATCAGCGGGCAAGGCAATATCCCGGGTCAAAGCGTCAGTCTCGAAGCGGGTGCGGTGACGCTCACTCGGCGTAACTTCACCTCTGACGAGACGCCGACACCTGATGAGATCACCAAGCTGCGACACGAAGTCAAGCGCTTGCAAGGCAATCTGTTTTCGCCGGAAGCGCATGCAGGGGTGCCGTGGGTGCTGGTCGGAGGCACTCCGGTGACTCTGGCGATGCTGAAAATGAACATGACGCGCTATCAGCCCGAAAAAGTCAGCGGCACGCCGCTGTCGGCTGAAGATATTGATATGCTGATCAGCCGCTTTGCCGGCCGTCATCCCGAGGAATTGCAGGCGCTGCCCGCGATGCCGCCGGGGCGTGGCAAGTATATTCTCGCGGGCTCGCTGCTGCTGCGTGAGTTGTACGATATCTTACAGATTCAAACGGCCAACGTATCCGAGCGCGGTTTGCGGCATGGCTTGTGGCTGGCGCATTTCGGACGACAGGAGGTATGATGATGCTGCGTGTACTGTTACTCTTGCCGATCTTGCTCTTCGCGATTTCTTGTGACGGTGATGATCCGCCGCCGCCTTCCAGCGATACTCCTTCAATTGAGTTGGCCCATGCGCCTTCATTCTTGTTGTGCAATGCCGATTCTCTCTATACTTTCAGTGTGCGTGTTGAGGGACTCGTGGCCATTGACTCCGTTTACTGCCAAGTAACTCGGCCCGATGGCACCGAACAGGCGCCTTTCCGTCTCTATGATGACGGCGGTGTGTTGACGCTCTCCGAACCCGACTACGCAGGTGAACACTCGGGCGACATTGTTCCTAACAACTACACCTTCACGCGGGCGATCTGGAGCAACCTGCTGTGCGCGGGCGAAGAAGGAGTGTATGACTTCGAGTTCTATGTAGTCGGTGGCAATGAAATTCTGCAGACCGATCCTGTTGAAGTCGAAGTGCGCTCGCCGCAAGCGTGCCTGTTCAGCGCAGTCGAGCATCCCACCTCGCTAGGCGCGTGTTTCGAGCCGGGAACGATTTCGGCGACGCTGGTGGAAGACGCGGAGATACCGCTCGACACCGTGCGCATTCAATGGATTTCCGGGGATACGTTGTGGTGGGAAACGGATTTGACGCGCGGAACAGGCGGCGTATGGTCCACGGAGCTTACGCCCAATCTGTTCGGCTGCACGCCGACGGGTTTGAATTACACATTGCGCTATGAAGCGTACAACGCCTTCGGCTTAAGCTGCACGCGCGAAGCCACGGGGCTGTCATTTGAGAATGGTCTTCCCGTGCTGTCGAATCCGCAGATGGAAGATACTCTCTATCGTCCGACAACACCAGGCGACACAGATACTCTACAGTTCTTTATTCGAAGTGACGACTGTGAAATAGCCGGAATGGCGAACACGATGGCGGTAATTTTTGAAGTCAGCCGCGACGACACCGAGCATTTCACCGGTAGCCCGGACTTCTTTTTACGGGACGATGGCGTAGCGCCAGACGTGGCGATTGGCGACGGACTCGCGTCTTCCTATCTCCTGGTGCCGCACAGCACGACCAATCTGGACAACATCTATTACTTCCGCTATTATTCGATTGACTGTGCGTCCGAGGTGTCAACGGATTATTTGATTGACAGCGTCCGGATTATACAGCCGGCTGCGACAATTAGCGGGACCAACTCTGATTTCAGCCTCAGCATTTCGAGCTTTAAATAGAACTTTTATTCATTCCATCGCTGCGGAGGTGCGCCGTGCGCTGGGTGTTTGCATTGTGGGCGTTATCGCTCTTGATTTGGAGTTGCAGCGACGACGAGTCGCAGGCAACGGACATTGTGCTCGTCGAAGCACCAACCAGATTGCCATTTATCGAGAATTTCTGGGACCCGCAGCCGTATGAGACTTTGGCGGTGCGATTCGTTGCCAAGCTAGAACCTGGGGTAGAGGATGTGGATTCCATCATCTGCAGAGTTCGCGATGTGAATGGTGACGTGGTGGATTCTTTCGAGCTCTTTGATGACGGCGGTACTATTCTTCATGAAAGCGGCTCTACTTGCCAATTGCCGCAATCCGGTGACGCCGAAGCGGGCAACGGCAATTATACAAGAATAATTCAGCCGTGGGAGTTTGCATCGAACTGGAGCGGACAGGAGTTTTCATTTGAGTTTTCTGCATCGCACCCTTCGATAACGATTAGAGGCGCGGCACACACCGCACAAACGTGGGTGCCGACAGTAGAGATCAGAACAATTGCCGATCCACCAGGGCAATTCACATTTTGTGTGGACACGGCATACATTGAAATGCACATTTCGCGGGATAGTACTGACCGCGTAGAATCCGTTATCATTGGATACCAAATGCCGGGGCCGGGTGATGGATTGGGAGGGATTGGACTCGCGTGCACCGCAGTATCGGGTGATACAATCTGGCGCGGATTCATGTCGACATCCAATACAACATGGGCTGAATTGGGGCGGGGTGATATTCTCGCACAAGTGCGCACTCGGCAAGGAATTAACCGACTCGTCGGACTGGAGTATGGGCTAAGCCTCGAACCGCCGTTTGTCGATACCAGTATAAATCCCGATACAATCAGGTTGACGGCATTTGACACACCGTACGAATTCAGAGTTCAGTCCGAAACTTTGAGCTGCCAATGGCCCCGCCTGACAAGGTTCGCGCGGAGCGAGATTTTTTCCACGAATTCGACTTCCGCCATTTCAGTCTTGGTAGTTTCTCAGACACTTACGGACTGCGGTCTGTTCGGTGATCAGGTTGCACAAGATGGAATTTCTACCGGTCGCGTCCAGCTCCAGTCGAGTGCGTTCACGGATCCACAGCTACTGGTGATAAGGCTTAGGTCTGGCTTAGGAGCATCGACACTTTGTAGTGGAATGAATATGTATTTTTCGACCCGTTACGACGACATTCGCATCGTAGTTTTGCCACCTTTGTAGCGTTCATGGAGGACGAATGCCCTTCTTAATCATACTTCTGCTCTCCACCGGCGCTTTTGCGCAATTCTCTCCGCATACGTTTCAGATGTACGCGGACCGCGCGCGTGCGCTGGATGCCGATCCTGAGCCGCGCTTGGGGTCGAATGTGATTATTGATATTCTCACGACCGATGCCGCGACCTATTGGCTCGGTACGGGCAATGGCGTGACGAAATTGACGCTGGATATGAACAGCACGATTGAGAGCGAGCGTTACGTTTTCGCAAACTACGGCGAAGCGCAAGGACTCGGCAAAGGCGGTATCTCGGGGCTGTATGCAAGCGACTCGATTATCTGGGCGGCGTTCGCGTTTGATACAACCGTGGGCATCAGCGGCGCGGGCGGCGGATTGGCTTACTCACGCAATGACGGTGCAACATGGACGTGGCTGCCACAACCACGCGACGGTCTCTACGGACTCAATCGTCAGACCGGGCTCGACACAGTCTTAGGCTATTGGCCGACGGCGACCAACGTGGACAATATCACCTATTCATTCGCGTTGAGTCCGAACTTTGTCTGGATCGTCTCGAAGGGCGGCGGTCTGCGCAAACATGCCTACGCGGCGGACTACACCAACTATCAGGACACTACCGGCTGGCGTGTGGTCTCGCCCGATGGCACGCCATTCAACACCGGCGCTGAGCTTGCCGATCGCTCATTCAGCATCACGTACGACGGCACCAACCTCTGGGTCGGCACGGCGGCGGGAATTTTCCGCTCAAACGATGAAGGCGATACGTGGCAGGTGTATAACGCCAACAACTCTGATCTGAGCGGCAACTTCGTGACCGCGCTCGACTATCAGGCGGCCACAAACACCGTCTGGGCGGCCTCGTGGCGCGCACAAGGTAATGAAGAGTTTTACGCTGTTTCGAAAACATCGAATGGCGGCGCGTCGTGGGAAGTCACGTTGACTGAAGAGCAAATCGAGCAGGCGATTGGCCGACGCGAAACGCCGCGCATTCACGGTTTCGCTTTTGACGGCACGTCGGTCTATGCCTGTGATGACATCGGTTTGTGGAAGACGAACAACGGCGGGTTATCGTGGGAACTCTTCGGGCAAATCGAAGACTCGTCGCGGACGGGGCACGGCTTCGCGGAGAACGAAATCTATTCCGCGCTGAAAACCTCGACGCCAAATCTATTGTGGACAGGCGGACTCGACGGACTGGCCGTCAGCGCGAGCAACGGCGCGAACTGGCACGTTCTGCAAACGGCCGAACCGTTGACCTCCGCTGCGCGCGAAGCCGACACGTATGCCTATCCGAATCCGTACTCGCCCTCGCGTTACAATACAGTGCGCATTCGTGTGAGTTCGACCGGCGGCGCGGCGACGATGACGGTATATGATTTCGCGATGAGCGAAGTGGTTTCACTTCCAACGCAAACTCTGAATCCGGGCGAAGACTATTTGACGTGGGACGGCCGCAAAGACGGCGTCGAAGTCGCCAACGGCACGTACTTCTATAAGATCGAGAAGCCCGGCGGCGAGGTGTGGGGCAAACTGATCATTCTGGATTAGGAGGCAAAATGAAATACTTCTTCCTGAGTCTCCTGATATCAAGCGTTGCCTTCGCCAACACCAACGGCGGACTCGGCGGCGCATTTACGCGCGTTGGCGCGGGTGTCCGTGCGCAAGCGATGGGCAATGCGTTCACGGCGGTTGCGCAAGGACCGTCCGCGCTCTATTTCAATCCGGGTGCGCTGTCGTTTCAAGAGAATTCCGAATTCAGCGCGTCGAGCCGCAGCATGGCGCTCGACCGCCGCGTGGATTATCTCGCATTTTCAACACCGCTCAAGCCTAAGACCGAGGGCAAAGTGGTGAACGCGGGCGTGGCGCTCGGCTGGCTGCATGCGGGCGTGAGTGACATTGATTCACGCGATTTCGACGGACGACCGCTCGAGACGATCAATATGTCCTCAAACGTTTTCCAATTCGGTTTCGGCGTGCAGTTTCATCCGAAAATCGGCGCGGGCATCGCGGCCAAAGTGGTCTATGAGACATTCGGCAAGATTGCCGACGACAAATCATCCGTCAATGGCAACGGCTTTGGCGTGGACGCGGGTGTTTTCGCGAAGCCGATGGATCGTCTGACAGTCGGCGCGCAACTCAAAGACTTGAATTCCAAGACGACCTGGAACACATCGAACTATTGGAGTCAGGGAACCAACAAGATTGACGAATGGCCGCTGCAGTATCGTTTGGGTGCGGCCTATGAATATCAATGGCTGCTCGGCGCGCTGGATATTGAAGGCAGCGAAGAGGGCGAGACCAAGTTGCACGCGGGTGCTGAAGCGAAGACCGCCATTTCCGACCGTCAATGGATCGCGGGCAGATTGGGTATGGATGGCGAGAATTTCAACATCGGAGCGGGATTCGATTTTGAATTCTGGAAGGTGCTCTCCAAGGTTGATTTCACCTACACGCTTGAGAGTGTCGCGCCGGATGATGCGGTGGCGATTAGCTGGGGCGTGGAGTTTTAAGGATAAGGGATAAAGGATGAAGGATAAACTCGCAACGGCGCTGCTGCTCGTTGTTCTTGCAACCAGCACGTACGCGCAGACGGGCTTCGCTTTCTTAGAGATTCCCGTGGGCGCGCGCGAGAGTGCGTTGGGCGGCGCCGGAGTGGCCTTGGTCGGCAGTCCTACGGCTGCGGCGCATAATCCTGCGGCTCTGGCACAATTGCGTCAAACCAGTTTCGCGGCCCAGAGCACGCGGCACTTCGGCGACACTCGTGGCGAATTCTTTGCGCTGGGCATCAAGACCAAGCGCCTGACGATTGCGCCGCATTTCTGGGGCACGCGCGTGCCCGATATTGAGTACCGCACGTCGCCGACGCGCGAGCCCATCAGCGAGTTCGACGCGACATACGCCGCGCCCGGTGTGGCATTCGCGTGGAAGATGGTCAAAGATTTGAGCGCTGGCGTTACGGTGCGCTATCTCTACTCCGACATTCATCTCGAAACCTCCGAAGGTTGGTCGAGCGACGCGGGAGTGATGTGGCATGCGGCGAATAAGCCGCTGACGCTTGCTGCCGCAGTCAATCATCTGGGTAACGTCAATGCGTACTCAGTCGAAGACGTGAAGCTGCCGACGACGCTGCACGCAGGCGCGACGTGGCGGCATGCTCTTGGCCAGGCGGGTGCGCTGCTGGGAGTCGCCGAGGCCGCGGCCGTGCAGGAAAACACGCCGCGATACTCCGGCGGCATCGAGTATCAGGCCCCCGAGTATCTCGCGCTGCGCGTTGGCTACGTGGCCGGACTCGAAGCGCAGGGGTTGTCTTTCGGTGCGGGCCTGCACTACAAGCACTTCCGGGTGGATTATGCCTTCCTGCCCTATAAAGAGGAGTTGGGCGAGGGACACCGGGCCGGGTTGGGCATAGACTTTTAGTATTGCTCAAAGTTTCAATTCGATTTTCTTCAAAATCGTCAAGCGACCTCTTGCATTTCGGGCCATCCGTTTGTATCTTTGCACCAGCCGTCCGGCGTCGGGGCGGTTAGTCGGTTTCACAAACCGAGAGGAGGTGGTCCAGTGTTATCTAGGCCTATGAGGTGTGCTTCATAGCACACCGCGGTCTGTGCAAGGCTCGTCGGTATGACGGGCCTTGCCCTTTTTTGTACCTTTATCTTCATGATACGCGAAGAATTTATTACTGCGGCGGGAGTTTGGTCTGAGCGCCTGCTGTTGGCGGTGCAAGAGCTGCCGGAATCGAGCTTTACACAGACTCCGGACACCGGCGGGAAGTCGGTTCACGAGTTGTTTGCGGCGCAAGCACAGCGCGGCGAAACCACCGTACGCGAGCTTGAGCGGCTCTTTCATGGGCAGGACATTGATCTAAGCGGAACTTTCGCGACAAGACAGGTAGATTCGATTAAGAAGACGCTCGCCGGATTTCGCATCGCCCACTCGACGGTCATGGCCGCGCTGGAACGGATGCCAATAGAACGGCTCATGGACAACGGCGAAGTGCCAACTTGGTTGTTGGAGCAGTACCTTTATCCACTGGAACAAATGGTGCCCGCGATTGAATCCTGGGCCGCAGACCTACGCTCCCGCGGCCACGGCGGCCCAACAGGATTACCGGTGCTGAAGTGATTTCCGTTTTCTAGTTTCTAATTTCAAATTTCTCATTTAGGCCGTGCTCCTCGCCCTCTGCAACATCAATCCCACTGTCGGTGCCTTACGTTCCAACGCGGACAAGGTCATCGCCGCCGCGCGCGACGCGGCCACGCAGGGCTGTGACATTGCCGTGATGAGCGAATTGGTTCTGGCCGGTTATCCGAGCGAAGACCTGGTGCTGTGGCCCGACTATGTCGAGCAGCAGTGGCACGAGTTGCAACGCATCGCCGCCGAATTCGCCGGGAACAAACTCTACATTATCGTCGGTCTGGCGGTGGGGCGCGAAGGGAATATCTACAATTGCGCGGCGATGCTGCACGCCGGGAAAATACTTGGCGTTGTTCCCAAGCAGCATTTGGCCAGCTACAATGTTTTTTATGAAGGCCGCACGTTCACGCCGGGCGTTCCGGGTGAGCAGAGTGAGCATCGCGGCGTGCCGTTCGGTGATGTGCTATTCGAAACGCCGTTCGGCAAGTTGGCGCTGGAGATATGCGAAGACTTGTGGGTGGATTGCGGACCGCTGCTCTCGCGCGTCAAGCGCGGCGCGACACTCTCTATTAATATCTCGGCGTCGCCGTGGCGCATCGGCGTTGCGGAAGCGCGGCGAGATTTGCTGCGGCAGCGCTCGCGTATGGCAGGTATTCCGCTTATCTACGTAAACCAAATCGGCGGCAACGACAGTTTGGTGTTTGACGGCACCTCGCTCGCCGCTCACCGGGGCGAATTGCTGCTCGAAAGTCCGCGCTGGACAGAACAGGTGACATGCTTCAGAATTTCAGATTCGTCGCCTGCGGTGTCTCCTCAGCCTCTTTCCGGGGCGGAGTTCTTTGATGAATTGAGTGCCGCGTTGACGCTTGGCATTTCGGATTACTTCTCGAAGACAGGCGCCTTCGATTGCGTCGGCGTATCTCTGTCAGGTGGTAAAGACTCCGCGTTGGTGTTGCTGTTGGCCTGCGAAGCGGCGCGAAGATTGGGTCGCAACCCCCGCGATTTCGTGCACGCGTTCTCGCTGCCGACAAAGTTCAACAGCGGTGCGACGCGCGGCGTAGCCCGGGGGTTGGCCGAAGAGTTAAGCGTCACGTTCCGCGAAGATTCCATCGAAGACGCCGTCGAGATTGAACGCGCAGCGGCAAGGCGATTAAGCGGTGCCAGCCAACTTTCCCCGCTGACGGAGCAAAACATTCAGGCGCGTATTCGCGCATTGCGCATGTGGAATTGGTCGAATCAGGCGCGTGGGTTGTGGCTGCAAACGGGCAACATGTCTGAACGTGCGGTAGGCTACACGACCATCGGCGGCGATCTCTCCGGCGGTTATGCGCCCATAGCGAATGTGCCCAAAACCGTGGTCACCGCGTTGATTGCTCATCATCAATCGCGCTTGCAATCCAACAGTCTCGCAACATTGCTCACGCTGCGTCCGTCCGCTGAGCTGGCAGAGAATCAGGAGGACGAGCGCGACCTGATGCCCTATCCGGTGCTCGATGCCTGCTTCGAGCTGTTCGCGGGACAGAAGCTCTCGCTGCCCGAAGTGCTGGAAGAACTCGCGCGCCGTTTTAGTGATGAAGATCTGAAAAAACTTGACCCGGCCTATAGACCGGGTCAATTGAAAGAATGGCTGCGAAAATTCGCGCGGTTGTTTATGTACTCAATCTACAAGTGGGTGCAAGCCCCGCAAGGAATCCATGTCAGCGACTTAGACTTAGACCGCGAACGCGCTCTACAATTACCGGTAGTCCAAAGCCTCGAATGGCTAAACCTGAAATCCCTCTGATTTTCTTGTTTCTAATTTCTCATTTCTAATTTACCGTCAGAACTCGTGCCCCAAGTTCAGGTAAACCTGAAAGTGCCCCGTCTCTTGCGAACTCTTGAACATCTCACCTGCGGTCAATGACAGCGGCCCGAACAGCGTAGCGAGCGAGAAGCGCGCCGCCAAACTGTGGCGGTAGTCCTCAACCGCCGGGAATGGGTCAGAGAGCTGCGACGCTCCGCCGATTGAATAGAGCGCGGATACGTACGCATCGGCCAGCAGACGCGACAGTAAATCGTAGCGCCCTTCAAGTTGCAAGGCGAACATCGCGTTGCCAAAACGCTCGCCCTCATGCAGCCCAGGCATCTGATGCTCGCCGCCAAAACAGTACTGACCGTAGAGCGGCAACTGCCGGTCATTCCAACCATAGTCGCCGCGCAGCGCCGCAGTCCACCGCCGCCGCACAGGATAGTATGCCGCACCGTGCGCCGTGAGCCGGTTCACATTGTAATCACCGGTGGATTTTAACACGAGCAGATATTGACTGCGTAAGAGAAAACCGCGCGTCGGAAACGGATAGCGGTCTTGCGTGTCCACATGCGTGCGCAACCCCAACCATGATTGATTAGCGCGGGTATCAGATGTAACACCGCCGGTGCGGTAGTCGCGGTAACCCAATCCGGCTCCGATTTCTCCCCATCTCCGCAGTGCGCGTCCGGCCCAAATGTCGGTGCCAAGCTGCTCAAAGAAGAATGAACCGACGGCGTCGTGCTTGGCGTCGTACCGGCCGAATTCTTCGCGCTTCCAACCCAAATTGTATTCAGCGGTGAAAGCGGTGCTAAGGATGCGGTCCACGCGCCTCGTCGCGCGCAGCTCTTCATCCATTTCGCCGTACTTCCCGAACAGCGTGACACGTCCACCTAACGGTTCAAGCCGGTCGTGCACGAATTCTATGAAGCCGCGGCCCTTGCGACCAGAGGAATATCCGGCACCCACGCGCAGTTGCGGCGTGGGCCGTTCAATCACCCGCAACGTCAAATACGCGCCTTTGTCGGTGGCCGTTTGTCCGAGCGTTACGAGTTCATAGCGCTCGCTGCCCTGCAATTGTGCCAACCCGCGTTTGGCCCGGCGCATTTCGAACCGGTCACCAACCCGCAACGGCAAGTCGCGCAATAATACATTCTCGCGCGCCGGTTCGACACCTTCAACATTAATGCCGCGAATTTCGCCTTCATCCCAGCGGCAATACAAGCCGCCGTCGCTGCTCTGTTCCAGATAGACGGGCCGTGCGAGCGTAAATCCCCGCTTGCGGTACCACTGCGCAATTTCGGCAGGCGACTTGTCCGTTAGAATCGAGTCTCCAAATTCCGTCACACCGTCGTGCACAAAGCGTGTTGCCGGTGCGCCGTGATTCGGGAAACTCGCTTCAAAATTATCGCGCACACGGCTGCTGATAGACAAGCTGTTGCGTGACTTGGTCAAACTCTCATTGGACGCAAGCCCTTTGCCAGTGAGCTTTGCACGCAGCACCATAGCTGTGTATTTGGCGGCCCGGTATCCGGCGTCAATCAAACTGTCAATGCCGCCGAAGTCCGTGGACGAGTGCATCCCAACTTCGGGGATGATCGTTACGTTCGCCAGATTGCGCGACTCTTCATTTTGCTCAAGCTGCAAGACGGTCGTCACGCGGTCGGCCAGTTCCCACGGCAAATCAATCGGCTCATCGGGATTGACCGGCGCGGAGACATCCACCGCGACGACGAACTTGGCGCCTTCCTGCAGCGCCTGTTCGCACGGAATGTTCTCGGACACGCCGCCATCCACCAACCGCATGTCGTCAATCGGATAAGGGGCATAGATAAGCGGCAACGACGACGACGCGCGCATGGCTTCGGCTAAGCTGCCATGACGAAAGATCACCGGTGCGCCGTGTGTGATATCCGTCGCGGCAATCCGCAAACGCACAGGCAAATCGTCGAAGCTATTCCACGCGTGATAAGGCGCGCGTTGCTCAAGATCGAACAACAGATCGTAGAGTTTCTGTCCGCCCGACACAGCCACCGGCACTTCGGGAATCCAGTTGCGGAAACGCAGCGTCACAAGCCCTTTGCCTGAGTTCTCTTTTTGCGCCAATACTAAATTGCTGCGCGACGGCCTGTCCAAAAACAGTCTGTTCCAATCGGTCGAGACTGCGATGTCGCGCAGTTGATCGGGCGTGTAACCTGCGCAATACAATCCTCCGATGATTCCGCCGACGGATGATCCCACGATCATCTCAGGAATCATACCCTCTTCTTCCAAAGCCTTCAGAACGCCAATGTGAGCAAAGCCGCGTGCGCCGCCGCCTGAAAGCGCCAGCGTGTAGCCGCCTTGCTCCGCCTTTGCAACGGAACAACAAATAAGAATCAGAAACAAACAACTCGCGGATAGCGAGCAAATTAAACGCATGAAAATTTCCGGATGGACGCAGACGTCCGCAGGCGGCTTGCCGGCGGAATTTCCCCTGTCGCAATTGATTGGTATCGAACTCTATGCAGCCGGAACTGCTCCGGCGAATTTCGTAGCGCTTGCTTCACCGCAAGAGAATTTCGCGGCGTGTCTTAATGAAGCGGCGCGCAAGGCTCAAAAAGGTTTATTGCTCTTCCTGCCTGCTGACCTACTGCAACTCGCTCCCGAATGGCGCGAGCGCTTGCTTTCTGCGGCGGAAATGTTTCCCACGGCGCGATTCTTTTTCGGCGATTACGCCTGGCGCTCGACCAACGGCGATGAACTTCATGTTGTCCGCGCAGACCTCGGCGACATCACCGAACGCGAAGATTGGGGACCGGTCTGGGCCGTGCGTGTCGAATGGCTACTGCAGAGCGGCGGCCTTGATGAAACGCATTCCAAAGCCGCATTTTATGATTTGCTCTTAAGAAGCTGGGGCGAACACACGCGCGTGCATATCGGCGGCATGCTTGCAGTTGTTCCCGAACCGAAAACCGATGCGGCCGATCAAGCTCTCAAATCGAAACTCTTCTATCCCGGTCGCGGCGCGCTCGGCGGTTTCTCCTATCTCTTTATGGACAAAGAAACCGAGCATCACACCGAGCAAGTCTTCTACAATTTCTTGAAGCGCGAAAACGCCTGGCTCGAAGGCGAACGTTCGGTCTTCCCCCCCAGTCCTCCGGGGGGGCAAGGGGGGGGCAATCAGCCAAGCACTACTCCCCGCATCTCCGTCGTCACCCCCGTTTACAACCGCGCAAAGTTCATCGGCAAAGCCATCGAGTCCGTGCAATCTGCCGATATTTCCGATTGGGAATATGTCATCGTGGACAACGGTTCAACCGACAACACGCGCGAGGTTGTGCGCGAATACATGGCCCGCGACTCGCGCATCAAACTCATTGAGAACGACCGCAACGTGATTGCCGTCTCGCTCAACCTCGGCGTGCGCGCCGCAAGTGGAAAGTACATCGCACAGCTCGACAGCGACGACGAACATCTGCCGCACACGCTCCGCACAATGGCCGAACATCTGGACAACAACCCGACGTGGGGCCTCGCGATCAGCTACTACGAACTGATGGACGTGAACGGCAATGTGCTGCCCGATTTCGGCGTCATCAAGCACGAGCAATACAACCGTAACAACATTCTGCGTCGCGACGGAGCGGGCGCACTGCGCTGTTGGCACCGCAGCGTGATATTGGAATTCGGCGGTTTTGACGAAGGCGAACTCGGGCACTACGGCGAAGATTACGATCTTGTGCTGAAGTGCGGCGAGAAATACGAAGTTGGCCGTGTGCACATGGTTTGCTACCGCTACCGCCGCCATGATGACAACACGGACGTCTTGCGCTCCAGCGAAATGAAGATTCGCAACAAGACCTTGGCACGTCTGCGTGCCCTCGACCGCCGTCGTAAGCTGAATGAACAATGAGCGCGCTATCCACCACAGCATTGACCGTTGTACTGCTCACGGCGTCAAACGTCTTCATGACGTTCGCCTGGTACGGCCATCTCAAATTCCGCGAGTCACCGCTCTGGATTGTCGTCCTCGCCAGTTGGGGCATCGCGTTTTTCGAGTATTGCCTGCAAGTGCCAGCCAACCGCTACGGCTACCGCCACTATAGCGGCGCGGAACTCAAAACGATACAGGAAGTCATCACCCTCGCAGTGTTCTGCGCGTTTTCAGTCTTCTATCTCAAAGAACCGCTGACACCCAAAATGCTCGGCGGCTTCGCACTTATTATCGCGGGAGCTGCGCTGATTTTCCACAAGTAAATCGAGAATTTTCTTCCTGAGAGCGCCACGCCCTGTCTTCAAAGACAGGGCGTTCGTATTATCTCAATTCGGACAGAAGGTCATCAAGGTCGAGCGGATCGGTGACCATTCTCAAGTTTCCGCTGGCATCGCGCGGCCACTCATGTTCAGGCCTGTCCCGGTAGAGTTCGATGCCGTTCATGTCCGGGTCATGCAGATACAGCGCTTCACTGACGCCGTGATCCGCCGCTCCATCAATTGCAACACGCGCATCAATCAATCGTCGCAATGCGTCAGCCAATGCCGCGCGTGTCGGATAGAGTATCGCGATGTGAAACAGCCCCGTGCTTCGTTCCGGTGGCGGCGGCGCACCCTTGCTGTGCCAGGTGTTGAGGCCGATATGGTGATGATAGCCCCCGGCGGAAATGAACGCCGCCGAAGTGCCCATCTTTTGCACCAATTCAAAACCCAACACAGCACAGTAGAAATCCAACGCGCGATCCAGATCGGAAACCTTCAGGTGAACGTGCCCAATCCTAACGCCGGGATCTATGGGTTTTCTTTCGGAATTAGTCACCGCCATCTCCTCCATCTCCACCTCCATCGCCGCCACTGTCTCCGTCACCGTCGCCATCACCGCTGTCATCGTCGGCATGGTCATCACCCTTATGGTCGTGGCTGCTTGTACGATGACCATCTTCTGACGAGGGATAGTACGGCGGCCCAGTGTCCCCCATGCGATCTCTTGCGCGCCGTTTCCGTCTTTCGGCTTGTTCTTCGCCCGACCGCGCAGAGTAGAATGCTTGACGGGCCATCCACGCCAGCACGCCAACGACAAGAATCGCTACAACCTTTCCCATCGCTGGGCCTTTACCTATTTGGCCTTCTCCCGCAAGAGATTCAACGCGCTGCCTGCGCGGAACCACGCAATCTGCTCCGGATTCATCGTGTGATCCAACATGAACTCGTCGCTGCCGCCGTTCGCATGCTTGGCCACCATCTTCACCGGTATGCCCGGAGCAAGATTCGCCAAATCGAGCAACGAGATTTTGTCGCCTTCTTGGATCTTTTCGTAATCCGCCGGATTCTGGAACGTGAGCGGCAAGATGCCCTGCTTCTTCAGGTTTGACTGGTGAATGCGTGCAAAGCTGCGGGTAATCACGGCCGCACAGCCGAGCAAGCGCGGCGACATCGCGGCATGCTCACGCGACGAACCTTCACCGTAATTCTCATCACCAACCACCACCCACTTTGACCCGGCGGCCTTAATATCTCGTGCGGCCTTAGAGGTCTCAACACCCTTCGCGCCCGTCAGCGGATGCGTAATCACGCCGCGTCCGCCGTCATAAGCATTGATCGCACCGCTGAACATATTGTTCGAGATATTATCCAGATGCCCGCGGAACTTGAGCCACTTTCCCGCCGGTGAAATATGATCCGTCGTGCATTTGCCTTTGGCTTTCAGAAGCAGCGGCAAGTCAATGTAGTCCTTGCCATCCCACGCCTTGAACGGTTCGAGCACCTGCAAGCGCTCCGACTTCGGATCCACAATTACCTGCACATCTCCGCTCGCCGGAGCAAGATAACCTTCCGTATCGCGAATGTAACCCTTAGCAGGCAGATCGGGTTGCGGCTCGGGAGCCGTCAGTTTTACGCCCAGACCTGGCACGACATCATTCAGCGGATCAAAATCCAGAGTTCCCGCCAGCGCATACGCGACAGTAATCTCAGGACTGGTCAAAAACGACAACGTGTTCGGCGAACCGTCGTTGCGGCCCGGGAAATTGCGGTTGTACGACGACATGATGGAATTCACTTCGTCTCCGCTCACGTCGTCTCGCTTCCACTGTCCGATGCACGGCCCACACGCATTGGCCAGCACCACCGCGCCAGCCTTTTCCAGCCGCTGCATTTGCCCGTCGCGCTGAATCGTGCGGTACACCTGCTCACTGCCCGGCGTCACATATAGCGTCGCCTTCGACTTTGCGCCCTTAGCCGTCGCCTGATCCGCAATCGCCGCCGCGCGCGAAATATCTTCATACGATGAGTTCGTGCACGACCCGATCAGCGCGTTGGTCAGCGGCAGCGGCCAGCCATTCTCCTTCGCGGCCTTCTTGAGTTCAGAAATGGGCCGCGCGGCATCCGGCGAGTGCGGACCAACCACGAATGGCTCAAGTTTGTTCAAATCAATTTCAATTACGCGGTCAAAGTACTTCTCCGGCGATTTGTAAACTTCTTCATCCAGCGTGACCAGATGCCGGTTCTTGTTCGCCAGATCCGCCAATGCCCCGCGATCCGTCGCGCGCAGGTATCGCTCCATCGCGCCGTCATACGGGAACACCGAGGTCGTCGCGCCCAGCTCTGCGCCCATATTGCAAATCGTGCCCTTGCCGGTCGCCGAAATCGTTTCAGCACCGTCACCGAAGTACTCAATCACCGCGTTCGTGCCGCCCTTCACAGTCAAAATACCAAGCACCACGAGAATAATATCCTTCGCCGATGCCCAGCCATTCATCTTGCCCGTCAAACGCACACCAATACGCTGCGGATAGAGCACTTCCCACGGCAGACCGGCCATCACATCCACCGCATCCGCGCCACCGACACCCGAAGCGAACATCGCCAATCCACCGGCATTCGGCGTATGCGAATCGGTGCCGATCATCATCCCGCCGGGAAACGCGTATTGTTCGAGCACAACCTGATGAATAATTCCGGCACCGGGCTTCCAAAATCCAATATTGTATTTCTGCGAAACGCTGCGCAGGAAGTCATACACTTCTTTATTCGTCACAACCGCATTCTGCAGGTCATCCGCCGCTCCGACGCGTGCCTGAATCAAGTGGTCGCAATGCACCGTGGACGGCACCGCCACACTTTTCAGCCCTGCGGACATGAATTGCAGCAGCGCCATCTGCGCCGTCGCGTCCTGCATGGCCACCCGGTCCGGGCGCAGTTGCAAGTAGGACTTCCCGGGCTGCAGGTCTTCGGTGTGCGGGTCATCTAAATGTCCGAAAATGTGCTTTTCAGCCAGCGTTAGGGGACGGCCCAGCCGTTTACGAATAACGGTGATGCGTTCTTCAATCTTGCGATAGGCCTCAGCGACAAACTCGGGCGTTGACTCCACGCGAACCATAAGACTTTGTTCCTTTTACAGTTAAATAACACGGTCTGCTAATTAGGAATATACGGAAACTCGACGGCTCTCGCAAGCGCCCGCGTTTTGGGATATTCACCCAGAGTTGGGCACGGTGAATTTCAAATCGGTGTCACGACACAATGGAAATTTTACTGCCGGTTTTGTAAATTCAAGTCAGCGTTCTGTCCGAAGTTGTCATATTTTCCGATTAAGCTTTGACCCAATGGGCCACATGCAATCCCGGAAAAGCCCTGGATCGCAAGCTTACGCTTGCATTTTTGCTGATCATGTTGGTTTATTCGGCTGGGGCAATCGGGTATTTTTTGTGGGCTGACTTCCGGCAAGTGCTGGAATCTGTACCGGACGATATGTTCTACTTCCTGCAAACTGCGAAGAATATTTCGCAGGCACGCGGAATGTCATTTGACGGCATCGAACCGACCAATGGGTTCCAGCCATTGTGGCTGTTTGTGCTGGTGCCCGTGTACTTCCTTTTCTCTGCCGAGCTGGAAACCATGACGCGGCTTGTGCTGGTTCTGCAAGTGCTAACGTTAAGTGCCACGGGCTGGCTGCTCTTTGTTACCGTGCGTCGCGTGTTGAACACAGCTGCCGCCGCAATTTTTGGCATCGCTTATGTTTTTGCGATTCTTCATCCCGGCTCCAACGGCATGGAGACGCCCATCCTCATCGGGACATTGGCGCTGCTGTTCGCGTTTGTGGTGAAGACACAGCCCTTCACGCGCTACTCGGTCTTGACCTCGTTCGTAACGGGCGCATTATTGGGCCTGGTCTTTCTGTCGCGGCTGGATCACGTGTTTCTCGCGATTCTGATATTCGCGACTGGCTGCGTGTCGTTCTTGCTGCACGACTCGCGGCGCGAGACCTTCATGCGTTACACTTTGATGGGCTGTGGCTTTTTGCTTGTCGTGACGCCTTACCTGCTGCACAACGCGCTCTGCTTCGACGGCATCATGCCGATGAGCGGCAAGCTGAAGTCCGCATTCCCCACGATTGCCCTGGCTCCGAAAACGCTGAAGAAGCTCGGCGTAGCGCAGACCAGCATCGCACTGGCCGCGCTAATTTACATTATCCAGTACATCCGCACGCGCCGCGCGGCAATCACTCCCGAGCAGCGGACGCTGCGTCTCGCGCTGGTGTTCTTGGGTGGCACGATTATCATCCACTACGTGCACACCGCGCTATTCATGCAGTGGGGCGTGTTCGGCTGGCACTTCATCGCCTACAACCTATACCTCTGCGCGTTGCTGGCTGATCTCGCGTGGCGCTTGCTGCCCAAGTTTTCCGAACCCTTGCGTCCGAAACTGGTTTGGATTGCGATTGTGTTGATGTCAACTGCCGGTTTCGGATGGACCGCTATGTCTGGATTGATACACGAGTACAACGCGGCCTCATACGATGCGGCAAACTGGGCGAAACGCAACACTCCGGACGACGCGGTATTCGCGCAGAAAGACACGGGCACTTTCGGCTATTTCAGCCGCCGCCGCACGATCAATCTCGACGGATTGGTCAACACGGTCGCCTATCAGGAAACGTTGCGCGACGGAAAGCTGAAGGAGTATTTTGCGGAGCGCGGAGTGGATTACCTCATCTTCCACGCCTTCAGCGCCTATCCGAAAGTCGCGGGTGAATACCAAGACTATCCGCTCGCTTATTGGAGTTATCTTTACAAAGTCAACAGCGACACGCTTTATTGCGACCGCGCACAAGAAGTCTTCCGCACGACTGAATATACCGATGGCGGCACTACGCGGCCTTATGTACTTTGCGTGTGGGACCTGCCTCGCGTGTTGCGTGAGCAATAATATCACCCGAAACTGACATGGCTGACCAGACCCATCTTCTTCACGACATTCAATACGCCCCCGGCGCAGTGGTCAGCAAAACGCTGGTCAAACAGCCGCACGGCACGATCACGCTGTTCGCCTTTGCGCAAGGACAAGAACTGTCTGAGCATTCTGCGCCGTTCGACGCCATGGTGCACGTGCTCGACGGCGAAGTCGAGTTAACGATTGGCGGCGCTCCGGTCGTCGCGCGGGCCAACGAGTTCGTCGTCATGCCTGCCAATATTCCCCACGCCGTCAAAGCGCGGACTGATTTCAAGATGCTGCTGACGATGATCAAGTCGTAAAGTTTTCAAAGTAGTCTCAAACTGCATGCGGGCCGGTCAAGTGACCGGCCCGCATTTTCTTGCGCTGGCAGTAGAGCAAAGTGGCTATCGGATCAAGACCATCTTGCGCGTCATCGTGAATTGCTCTGTTCTCAACGAATACAGATACACTCCGCTGGCCAACGCGCCGGCGTTTAGGTTGACAATGTAGTAGCCCGCGTCCTGTATACCGGAAACGAGCGTTTGGGCCAATTGACCGTTCGCGTTAAAGACTTGCAGTGTGACATGCGACGCGCTCGGCAGCGTGTAGTTGATTTGCGTCGCGGAGTTGAACGGGTTCGGGTAATTCTGCGCGAGTGTGAACGTAGTCGGCAGTATCGTAGCGAGTGGCGTTACATAGCGCTCCGCCAGATACTCCGTACGTCCATCCATCGTCACCGCGCTCAAGGTGTAACGGTACGTCGTGCCGTTGAGCAGCGGCGTATCGCGATACGTGTAGTTCGCACCCGTGCCGCTATTGCCTTGCCCGTTGACATGCGCGATCTCGATACACGGCTGGCTATCGGCGCAGCGCGACAGACTGAAGTAGTCCAACTCTTCTTCCGAGGCGGTAAGCCAAGTCAGATCGGCAAATGCATTTCCCGCAGTCGCGGAAAACTCGCTCAACTCGACCGGCAACTGCATGTCGGTTAGACTGTAGTCCTCAACTTCTCCCAGCACCCAGTCAATATCATAGGTGCCCAGTCCATTCGAGTTGCCACCACCCCAGTAGCCGCCGTAGCCGAAGCGTCCCACCGGCTGACTTGTCAAACGGAAACGCATCACGAGATCATAAGGCCCAAAATCCAGCACGCCCGGATCGCAGAACCAATGTTGTGAAACTCCGGCAGCGACCTGCACGTCTTGAATCACCCATTCACTGCACGGAAGCGCGTCATCCTCAGGTGGAGTGTTCGGCCCATCATCAAAATCTCCGTCAACATTGCCATCCTTCCAGGCGTTCAGATAGAGCGGCTCCCCAGCGTAATGTTGCCCCAACGTCACATTGACATTGACACTCACAGCTGATCCCGGCATCCACGGCAACCCGTTGAACTGCACGCCGTCATCATAGAGATTGTCCTGGTCAAAGATGCGCGGATGTAACTCAGAGTCAATATTCTCACCCAGCCACGCCTTCTCCGAAAGCGGATGTGCCGGACCGCACGACGTAATGTCTATCGTCGGGTAGTCCGGATAGAGATCGCCATAGTCGAAGTTCGGGCAGACATTCAACATCGCCTCAAGTTCGGTGTGCACCGGCAGATTGGGATTGTAGGCGGATTGGAAGTCCACAAGGTGATCGGGTACATTCAGTCCCTGAAAATTCTGCCAAGTTTCATAGTCGAACAGAGAACCGTATTCGTCAGCAGCGAGCGTTCCGCCCGGCGAACCTGAACCGGACAGTGTGTAATAGTCATGGGAGACGTTGCCTGCGTCGTTGTGAACAAATGTCGGATGTCCGGGAAACGGATGCGGGGTCAGCCAGCCATTGTGAACCGCGCCGGGCCATCCCTGTTCCGCCGCATCGGAGATCGGATCGCTGACAGAAATTCGGTTGGCATTGTTTTGACTGTCCACCCCGGCCACGGTGACATAGTGTCCGCCAAATCGTCCCCAGTTGCCCGCGTTGTCCATCTGCCAGAACCCGAACAGCAAAATCACATCCTGACTCTCTTCAACCTGCTGGTAGATCATGTCAAACGATGGCGCATTGAGAATCGTGACCTTGTAGTGTCCGTGCAAGTTGACTGCGGGACTCAACAAATAGTTTCCAATCATCTGCTGCATTTGGCTCAAGGTAATTCCCGCGAAACTCACGCCACCGGGCACCATGTTGCCAAGTGTCGTAATGAACGGTATGACATTCAACGGCATGTGATCATCTTGCCCCGGAAAAACCGATGCAATCAGGCTGTAGTGGTCACTAACCACCGGCGGAGCAACCTGCGAACCGGGCGGCAACGAGATACACTTGATCATTTCGAACATTGAATCAAACCACCACAAGCAGTTGGCTACCGCCACAGGACCGCACCAATTCCATTGCCCGGCAGCGTTGAACCAACCGTCTTGTTTCTGATCGAAATCAGGCATGCCGTCCTGCGTGTCAGATTGCGGCGGAATGCCTACTTGGTGCTGGGCGTAATCAACATAACCGGACTTCGTCACCCAGTGTGCGTTGGCGGCAAAGCTGAACAGCAGCAACGCCGCGATGGCAAACAGTATTCGATAGCTCTTCATCATGTGACCTCCTTGCGGAAATGACCGCTTTGGTCACGATCGAGGGGTACAAAAACGATACCACCTGTCCTTTGGCGGGACAGGTGGCAAGTTGCGTCGTTCGACTCGGTGTTGGGCTAATTCGGCAGGCGGATCTCGATTTTACATCGAGCCAGTCCGCAGCCGCCACGAAAGTTTTGAAATGGTAGGCATTCTCAAGGTACTACAGAAGCGTCCGAATTGCAACATCGCATTGTGTTGCATTTGAAGGCACCGCACGAATCTTTCCGACTTTCTGTCAACTCATTTGTTATGCTTCGACAAACGTGCTGATTAGCGTGGATTGCACAGAGGCATGTTAGCCCGGAATACCGGGTGCCGGCGGCGGAGGTGGCCCCGCGCTCAAGCCCAGCACGGGCACAAGCCCGGAAGGCACGCGGTCGGGCACGGTCGTCAAGAAGGGCGAAAGTTGTGTGCCCGGATCCGTTAACGCCTTCATGAACGCAATGATGTCCTGCATCTCTTGCTGCGTCAAGTTCAGGGGTTGACGCAATTCCTCACTGAGTTCATTATCCGAGACTTCAGGATGGCGGGGCGTGGATCCTTGATTGTAGAAATCCATCACCTGCTCAAGCGTCTCAAAGACCCCGTCGTGCATGTAGGGCGGCGTCAACTCGACATTGCGCAGGGTCGGCGTGCGGAACGCATAGCGGTCGGCAGGATTGTGCGAAAACTCTTCGCGCCCTGTGTCGTCACCGGGAATCACGTCTTTGCCCGGCCCTTCTTGCGGCACACCGTTTACCACGAACCGAAAATCGCTGAACATGGCGCCTTTGTGGCACTCTGCGCATTTTGCTTTCGTGAAGAACAGCTCCAGACCGCGCTGCTGCGCGCCAGTCAGCGCGTTGTCGTCACCCGCAACATAGCGGTCATAAGCCGTGTTGCGCGTCACCAATTCGCGCTCGTATGCCGCCATCGCGCGTCCGTATGTAGATGAGTCTATCACATGTTCGCGCGTGCCGCCGATCCACTCGGCATTCTCTTCGGGGAACGCGACGGCAAATCGCTCGATATACTCGGGCACCGCGCGCAAACGGTTCAACACGCTGTCGAGTGAAGACGCAGCCGCATCGTCGTTGGAACCGGGATAGGCATCGCCGCGCATCTCCACGCGTGACGTGATCGGCTTGGTGGCTTGCACCTCAAGGCTCTTCACGCGGCCATCCCAGAAGAAGAAGCCGTTGTGCGTCGGCTCGCCGGTCTCGTCTGCATTGAAGGCCGTGTTAAACACCGTCGGCGAATTGCGCGGCGTAAAGCCAACCGGCTGACCGCTCACGGCCGAGTTGCCGCGAATGCGATCCGGGCCAAGTCCGCCCGTACCTGCTGTTCCAACCGGCAGTTGGCGCATGTCGCCAAATGCAAACGCCGGATGATGGCACGTCGCGCATGAAACGTCGCGTTCTCCACCCAGCAGCGGATCATAGAACAAAAACCGTCCGAGGGAAATCCGCTCCTGCAACGGCGGATTGTTGGGCGGATACGGAATCGCTCCCAGCGGCTGCAAATCAAACCGATCGCGCAGCGACTCAGTTGCCGCCACACCATTGTCATCATCATCGTCGCTGCAACCCATGAGTCCGATAAGCATCAAGCCCAACAGCCACGGCAGCCAGCGCACATCTCGCGCATGTCCTAACATCGTTTCCCCAGTCGTTTTGAAGTGAATGTACTTGTCTCCCTGAGCCGATGGCGCCGACCCAAGTCGAGTCAATATACGACAACCCGATTCATATTCGCAATGGCTTTTCACGTATTCTCAAATTGGGCCGAATCTGACCGTCACTATCAACTTCTATCTGCTTGTTAAACCGTCACGCGCCTGACTCGAATCGAATCAGGCGCGTGACAATGTCTCATTCGAGAGCCGCTATTTCTTGTGTTTCTTCGGCGCTTCCAGAATCGGAGCCAGCGCATCTTCGAGAGTCGGCGTGCCGATCTCTTGCAGCTCGTATCCGACGCGGACGGCGGGCTTGGAGATTTTGATGACGCGCGCGAGGTCAATCGGCGTGGCCACGATGACGGCATCCACTTTGGCCTTGTCAATCGTTGCAGCGAGGTCCTTCATCTGCTTGTCACCGTAACCCATGGCGGGCAGCAGTGCGCCGATGCCGGGGTAGATCTTGAACGTCTCGGCAATCGAGCCCACGGCGAACGGACGCGGATCCACCATCTCCGCTGCGCCGTACTTTTTCGCGGCCACGACACCAGCACCGTACTTCATTTCGCCATGCGTGCAGGTCGGGCCGTCTTCGATGACCAAGACGCGCTTGCCGCGAATCAGTTCGGGCTTATCGAGACTGATGGGCGACGCGCCGTCAATCACTATCGCTTTGGGATTTACGGCCTCAATCGAGGCGCGCAGTGTCTGCATCTGCTCGGGCGACGCGCTGTCCACCTTGTTGATCAGCAGCACGCTGGCCATGCGGAAGTTCGCTTCGCCGGGGTGGTAGCTCATCTCGTTACCCGCGCGCAGCGGATCGCAAACGGTAATGTGCACATCGGGCTTGAAGAACGGCAGATCGTTGTTACCGCCGTCCCACAATACGACATCGGCTTCCTGCTCGGCTTGGCGCAGGATCTTCTCGTAATCCACGCCCGCGTAGATGACCTGACCGCGCGCGATGTGCGGTTCGTACTCTTCCATCTCTTCGATGGTGCAGTTGTGCTTCTTCAAGTCGGCAATCGAAGCGAATCGCTGCACGATCTGCTTGCTCAAATCGCCGTAAGGCATCGGGTGGCGCACGGCCACGACTTTCTTGCCCGCGGCTTTGAGTATCTCAGCTACGCGGCGCGTGGTCTGCGACTTGCCCGCACCGGTGCGCACGGCGCACACGGCCACCACGGGCTTACTCGATTTCAGCATCGTGTCACGTCCGCCGACAAGCTTGAAATTCGCACCCGCGGCCATGATGCGCGACGCCCAATGCATGACGTACTCGTGCTTGACGTCGCTGTATGAATAGACCACTTCCTCGATCTCGTGCTTTTCGATCAGCTTCTCGAGATCCTTCTCGGCGTGGATGGGAATACCTTTGGGATAGAGTTTTCCGGCTAACACCGCGGGATAGATGCGGTCGTCAATACCGGGAATCTGCGCGGCGGTAAACGCCACGACGTCGTAGGTCGAATTGTCGCGATAGACCGTGTTGAAGTTGTGAAAGTCACGGCCTGCGGCGCCTTGGATGATGGTTTTGATGCGGGGCATGGGGAGGGGGTGGGCAAATTGGAAATTAGAAATGAGAAATTAGAAAGCAGAATTGTTGTCGCCGAGCCGGGTTAAGGTTGCCGCAACCCGGCCGGAATGTGTATTTGTGTAAGCGGTTGTTTCTGTGTTTGATTCTAACAATCGTCGGAACGGAAGTCTTGGTGAAACAGGAGTTTGATTTTTTCTCATGCGCCTGGTTTCACAAGGGGCGTGAGGTGGGAAAAGGTGTGCGCACCTTTATTGAACGATTGGGCAAGGGGTTGGGTTCCCTTGCGGAATGGGTGATTTTTCGCGGAACAAATGCATTTGCATTGTCATCCTGAAGTGCGCTGCGCGCTGAAGGATCTTGTCGGGCGACGCGGTGTATATTATGCGCGAATGGATTCCGTCGCGATCAATTAAAACTCAGTCAATCTTTATTCCAAACTTGCGAAGTTTGGGCGGGAATTTATCATCAATGTTCTCGATATCCGCATCGCGCAACTCGATTAAGTTTAAGTTATTGGCGCTATATAGTGCGAGTTTTGTCTCTTTCCGCTTTGCGTATGTTGCGTCGTCTTCTAAACCCCAGAACTCGATGTAGACATTTCCCTTCGGCAAGTAGAAGTCACAATAGAGTTCTTCTTCAATAGGGACTCTGCGTTCATATGCATGTGTGATTTGACTATTGTAGAGGTAATTGTCTATGATCAACTCTCCGCGCGAACGAACCATATGGCCGTCAGTAGCGCGAAGTTTAGCCGGATATTTCTCGCGAAAACCGACTTCGACTGCATTCGATTCGATCGAGGGCTCTTCCACTGACGATTTCTCGCCTTTCAGTTCCAAGACCGCGTCGGTGAAAGCGCGATTTGAAAGTAGCGACGCAGGCCATTGGACAAAGGGCGTCTTGCCAGCGCCAAACTCTTTGTCTACTCCTCCGTTCTTCTTGCCTTGCGGCGTTGTAACCCATCCATGATCGCCGTCACCTTTGGTGATCCAAGCAAGCTCAACGAGAATGGCATTAACTCGGTTCGCAGAAAGCCCGACATTTTTGCCAATGACAGTCGCCGTCATGACACCGGACGACGCGCCCTCGCGTTTCGCATTGTAGCAATCGTTGCAAAGCGGTCTCTCTTTGTCCATTGGCTTTTCGCAATTTTCACAAAGCCAAAGTTCATTTCTTTGTTTGGCTTGCCAATGAGACAAACATAGCTTGAAACCTGGTTTAGATACCTGAGTATTACAGCCTTCTACAATACAGTTTGCCATGTTGATAGTGCGGTTTGTGTGGTTGTTCCTCATGGCGGCAACCGATTCGGGTGCCACGAATAATAGATGGATCAATCCTGCTTGGGGGATTTTGCCCAGCGAGCTGGGCGCTACGGCGGAGGCGGATCGCGGAATACGGGAAGCGTATTGAGTGATCGAGTTGCTTGACAAGATCCTTCACTGCGCCGAGCCTTCGTTCAGGATGACAATGTGCACGTGGTTCTATGTTCATTACGCGGGCGGATGCCATCCGCCCCTACCTCACCCCCTCTTGTCCCCCCAGAGGACTGGGGGGATAGCGGAAGCTATGCGTGCTGCCGCAGCAGCGGCATACTCATACACCTCGGACCACCCAAACCACGCACTAACTCGCTGCCGGGGATTTCGATGACTTCTACTCCGGCGGATTGCATGGCGGCGATGGTGTGAACGTTGCGCTCGTAACAAATCACGCGGTTCGGAGCAAGCGCGAGCATGTTGGAACCCGCGCTGCGCTGTTCGCGGGAGCAGTAGCGCGCGTCACCGCCCGCTGTGCGGATGATGTTGAGCGGTTGGCCGAGTTCGTCTTTAAGAATATCGAGCAGCGTGCGTTTCTCGCGCGTGACGATTGCTTTGCCGTCGGCGCCGCAGGTGTAGCAACGCACGCTTGGGCTCTGTTCAATCACCGGCGGATAAAACACCACCGTCTGCGGCCCGATTATCGTGAAGACCGTGTCGAGATGCATATACACCCGCTCCGGCGGAATCTCGACTTCATAGACTCGCTGGGCTTTGCCGTCGGCGAATAGATTACGCGCGACCAGTGCGATGGTCTCGGAGCGCGTGCGTTCGCTACGGCCAATGGCAATGGCATCTTCGTTGATGACGATGATGTCGCCGCCTTCAATCGTATAGGGCCGCGCTTCGAGTTCGTTCACACCGAAAATAAACTGCGCGCCGTCGAAGGCCGGATGCAGGTCGAGTACCGCATGCGTCACCCACGTCTCGCGAATGCGCGCTGGATAGTGCGCGTTGCAGGAGATGACCTCATCGCGAAAAATCATCGCGGGATCGCGCGTGAAATACGAGTTCGGACTGGGATCAATCAGAAAGCCGTCGTGGTGCACCGACATATCATCGAGGGAACCGGTGCGCGTCACCGTGGCGAGTTCGTTTTCGGTCAAACCTTCAAAGACCAGGCGCGCAATCTGCTCATTCGAGAAATGCTCAAGAATGGGGCGCGTCAACGCGGGGTTGTGATTGAGTTCGCAGGCCTCGCGTACCAATCTTTCGCGGCCTTCGGGCATTGCGACCACATCCGCGACCAACTCCGCCAACAGCAGCACCTTGACACCGTGCTCGCGCATGGCGATTTGGAAGACGGCATGCTCGTTCTGCATCTGCTGCAGAAAGGGAATATCCTCCATCAGAAATCCCTGCACGTTGCCGGGAGTCAGCCGGTCGAGTTCACGGCCGGGCTGATGGACGACCACGACCTTGAGGGGGTCGTATTCGTTGCGGATATCGAGCGGGATGGGGTTCAGAAAATCCTCAGGAATGGGCCGAATCGTGCTTAATTATGCTCAATTTAGCGAGAAATGACGGGAAACTCAAGGCGGTTACGTCCCCAGCAGCTTGGCCAGTTCGGTGATCGCCCGGCCTTCCCAGAGGGCGGCCTGTTCGACGGCCAGGGCGGCGGCCTGGCGGCGTTTCAGGTCGCGCCAGTGGTGGACGTGAGTGTCCGGACCGCGCAGGTCTTTCCCTTCTTCGCGCTTTTCATAGACGCGGCCCAAAGACTGGGCAAAGGCGCGCCACGAGGCGGCGCTCTGGCCGTAGTTGGTGCTGGCTTTGGCGAGAACCTGCCGGGGCTTGCCACCGTAGCGAGGGGCCATCCGGTCGAGGAACTGGTGCAGGTGGGTTTTCATCTGGATTTGGCGGTACAATAGCGGCCCCATCCAGGTCGGCGGCTCGGCGGCGGTGAAATCCACGGACGGATTGCGCAGGTCATCGGCCAGGGCGCGGTAGGCGGCCAAGCCGACCTCTACCCCGTCCAGGGGTTCATGCCGCCAGTTGGTAATCACACGGCGGACGACTACGGGCAAGAGGGCCATCCAAACCGGATCGGGGTGTTCGACAAAGCTGACGCGCAATAGAGTGTTGATCTCATCGAGATGCAATCGCCATTCGTGGAGGTCGCATTCGTTGGGAGTCATTTGAAGGTCCGGCAGCCTGTGCTCGATCCTAGCGCCCAACAGGACGGGCTCGAATTTGGAGGGCCTTGTGCCAAAAATCAGCAAGGGTTGGCGAAAGCGGGCAACGAAGATCGCATTCTCTTCCAGCCATTCACGGGCGATGTCAAAGGCCCGCAAGGACGAAGAGGGCGAAATCTCGGTCCACGTCACCCCGAGGGAACGCGACAAAGCATCGAGGGGAGCCAGAACGTTGCACGCTTCGACAAGCTGCGGCCGGGTTGAGTAGAGAAATTGGAGGGCCTGTCCGCTCAGGACTTCTGTGTCGCTCCAGGTCAGGCGAACGCCAGCTCTTTGCAGTAGAACCCACAGCGCAAAACCGAGCGTCGGCTCGCTTTCCCCGACTTGCTGCCGCAGAAAGCCGAGCTGACCCGGGTAGTCGCCAACGTAAATGTCGTTTTTTGCGTGGGTTGACATACAAGTAGGATACGAAATTCCGGGCGGATACTCAAGCACTCTTTGATTCTGGTAAATTGGGGCACGAAAAAGGGACGGCGTGACCGTCCCTTTTGGTCCGTTCCCGAAGTGCTTTAGAAGGAAGCCACAATTTGCACAAACAACTTGGGCTCTTTTAGCTTCCAAGTAGCCTGCTGTTCGAGCCTGAGGCTCAATCCCTGAGTCAATTCCGCTCCTGCGCCCAGACTGCCGAGTTTGGTGAAGTCGCCATCGCCCAGATTTACACGGTCTATGCGTCCGAAGGCGTAGAAGCGCCCGAGCTGCCGCACAGCCTGGGCGTAATATCCTTCTCGATTCAGTGAAAGACCTGCCAAGTCTTCGTTCAGATGCATGTACTCGGTGGTGATAGACCATTGCCAGCGTGAATACACGAGATGCGCGCCTGTGAGGTTCATCGCAGATGAACCATCCGGCAGCCAGCCATTGGCAACTGAGCCACCGACGCGCAGTGCATCGGTTACTTCGTGATTCAGGCGCACGCCTCCGGCGACATGGACTTCGGCCAGCGGTTCTTCGTTTTCAGGATTAGACTGTAACGCGAAACCGCGCATGGCCCAGATGTCAACGGTGGTTGAGGGAAATCCCCAACTGGATGACACGCCGACATCGTTCCAAAGGTTTAGCGTGGCGGCGTTGATTTCGGGAATTGACACCGTTGATCTGAGATTCGACGGATAAGCATTTACGTCTTCGCCGAACGGCGCGTCGAACTGTCCGGCTGCTACGGTCGCGCCATAGAGCAAGCGCGCTGATTCGCGCTGCGGTACGAGATCATAAGAAATGAGCGCGGTACCGACTTGGAAGCTCTCGGCGTAGATGATGCCCAGAACGGCTTCTGCTCTGTTGCCGAGTGGTTTCGCCAAATCCACTTCGACTTGATTCAGATAGGCAGGTTGGTCTTGATTCTCTGAGCCAGTTGCTTCATAGATGGCATCCATGAAGCCGCTGATTTCGATTCCGGATTCTTCTTCGAGTTGGATCGGCGTGGCCAGCGTGAGCGGCTCGACTTGCGACGCGGGCAGCATGCTGACATTGCCGCGGCTGACGAGAACTTCTTCGGCGGTTTCGCTGCTACCGTTGAGTCTGCGGTTCAATTCGTTCAGACGGGCTTGCAACGTCGCCAAGTGCATGTCCAATTCGGCGCGCATATACAGTGCGTTCAGCGAACTGTCCTGCTTCAGTGCGTCAACTTGCGACTCGATGATGGCGGCTTCCGCTTCAAGGACGTCGAGTTTCGCGTGGATATCTTGCATGTTCAGGCTATCAGCGCTGATTCCGAAGGCCGAACATGTCCATATAGCGGACGCAAGCCAGATAAGGTGAAAATAACGGTACTTCATAAAAGGCGCTTTCTCGATTACGGATCAGAGAAAAGTTACAGTCTGCCCGGAAGTCCGGCGAGGCGACTCAGGCTTTCGGTTGTGTCTTTCAATTGCTCGGCCTGGCCGTTCATCTCTTCAGCGGCGGCCGCGCCCTCTTCGGAGTTGGCGGCGTTGTGCTGACCGACCTGGTCAATTTGGGCGAGCGAATGGGATAGCTGGGCGACGGCCTGCGCCTGACTTCCAATTTTCACGGCGATTTCGGCGATGATCGTCGCAACTTTGCTTGAGGAATCGCTGACGTGTTCGAGCGCAGCGGTCAATTCCGACGCGGATTTGACGCCGGTTTGCACGCGCTTTTGAGTTTGTTCGATCAGTGCGCTGGTAGATTTGGCGGCTTCGGCGCTGCGCAGGGCGAGGCTGCGCACCTCTTCGGCGACAACCGCGAAGCCTTTTCCGGATTCACCGGCGCGGGCCGCTTCGACGGCGGCGTTCAGCGCGAGCAGGTTGGTTTGAAAAGCGATTTCATCAATGGTGCGGATGATGCGCGAAGTTTGATCGGCAGCGTCTGACAGGTCGTGCATGGCCTTGCCCATCGCGTGCGCGGTGTCCGTGCTGCGTTGGACATGAAGATCGGTCTCGCGCATTCGTGACGCGGCTTCGTCCGTTTGATTGGCATTGGTTTGAGTGACGTGCGAAAGTTCCTCGGACATGGAGCGCATTTCTTCAACGGAAGCAGCCTGTTCGCTGGCGCCTTGTGCGAGCGATTGACTGGCTGCCGCGACTTGAGACGACGCCGCATGAATGCCATTGCTGGACTCGCTGAGGACGTTTACGACGTCCCGCAATGTGTGCAGGGTCGTGGGGATAACCCAAATCAAGAACGCTCCGGCGGCCAACGCCGCCAGAATTGAAACCAGCATGATGGCTGACATCATTGCGTTGATGCGATGGTCAATTTCGGCTAAGTTCGTTTCGACTTTCGCACCGTAGCGGTCATTAACCTGCTCAAGGATGTCGCTGATCTCAATGGACTGCGCATCGAACGTCGGCATGAAGTGGTTACCGGCGGTTGTGCCCTCGCGCGCATAGAGGTTGGCCATTTGCAGACCGACTTTGAAGAACTCTTCAAAACTCTCGGAGGCTTTGCGGCATAGTTCCACACCTTCGCGATCACCTCCGGCAGTCAGGATCGCATTCAGATTGCGAACGTCTTCACGAAACGCATCGGCGTTGCTTTCGGCTTCCGCGATACCGTCATCGAGACCGTCCTGACCGCGCGTCGCACCGTAGTCAGACAGGAACTGCTGCACTTCGGTCTTCTTGAGTTGCATGTCTTTGGCCAGTTTGCCGGATTCCAGAAAACCGCCGGTAACTTTGGGATCCGCTACCTCGCGAACACCTTGACCTAAGATCAAAATGAGTGCGAGGGTGAGCAGTAGTCCCGCCATGGGAACTCCGCCGCTCAACAACATGCGTTTGGAGATTGTGAGTTTCATCGTCTGTGTAATAGACTCATTATGCCGATTCAGTCGTGGCGTTTCACTTTTATCCTTGGGGAGAAAAGGCAAACCGCTGGCCAGCACGTGGAAAAGCAGGGATTTTTGAAGGGATTTTGCAGTAATATTTAAGGTTTGCTCCGGGATGCGTGCAGTTCGCCAGTCGTCTTGTGGCGGACCCACGACATAGACTTTTGCAACGACCCAGACTGCGATTAAGATTTTCCACCAGAGAGTCGTAAATAGCCCACCCAAGGCCGCAGGAATCCCACATTTGCTAACCATTTGACAATATATAACTTACTTGTTTCGCCGGGCCTGACCCACATGAACAAAACCGTCCGAACTTCCAGCCAGACAGTTGCCCACGGGCGAAATCGTTCGTAAATTATAGGCTACCAGAAACCGATGAATTGCCCCGATTGGAGTGACCTGATGTCCCGTCTCAGTATTGTTTTGTTTTTGCTCTTTATTGCCAGTGCAGCTTCAGCCGCCCCGGCCATCGTGCCCGGTCAAGCGCTGGTGCGGTTCGCTGAACCCGTTACGCTGGAACAGGCGCAACGCGAATTCAATGCGAGTGAATTTACAGTTGAGAAGCTGCTGGTGCGGCAGCTTCATATCTTCCTGGTTAGGTTTGATGCGAAGCGGGATGTTGATCTCGCCGTGGAGCAGTTGCGGGGCAATCCCAAATTATTGTGGGCGCAAGCAGATCATATTGCGTCGCAGCGTTTGACGCCGAATGATCCGCAGTATGGATCGCAGTGGCCATGGAACCAAGCGACGGACCGCGACATTGACGCACCGGAAGCGTGGGACATCGCGACCGGCGGACAAGATCGCGGCGGGAATGATATCGTCGTCGCAATTGTTGACGGCGGGTGCAACATGACCCATCCTGACTTGTCCGCGAACATCTGGCAGAACACGGCCGAAGTGAACGGCGTGGCCGGAGTGGATGATGATAACAACGGCTATGTGGACGACCGCAACGGCTGGGACGGTTATGCGAACGACGGAACGATTCCGGTGGATGACCACGGCACGCACGTTTCGGGTACGGTCGGCGCGCGCACGAATAACAGCACGCAAGTGGCGGGTGTGAATTGGAGCGTGAAGCTGATGGAAGTGGCGGCCTCAAGCGGTTCAACCTCCGTCATCTCGATTGGCTACGGCTATGTGCTTGACCAGAAGACGCTGTGGCTCTCGAGCGGCGGCACTCAAGGCGCGAACGTTGTTTCGACGAATTCGAGTTTTGGCGTGGACCTCGCGATGTGCACGTCGGGAACATATCCGGTGTGGAATGATCTTTACAATGCGATGGGCGAAGTGGGTGTTCTGTCGGCGTGCGCCACGGCGAATGCGAATTACAACGTGGACGTGCAAGGCGACATTCCGACGAGCTGCTCCAGCCCGTATATGATTTCGGTGACCAATACGACCAGTTCAGACACGAAGAATACGAGTGCCGGCTATGGAGCCACAACCATCGACCTCGGTGCGCCGGGAACGAGCGTGCTTTCGACGATTTCCAATGGCGGTACAGCATCTTACACGGGAACTTCGATGGCGACGCCGCACGTGGCGGGTGCGGTCGCGTTGATGCACTCAGCGGCGAGTTTAGGTTTTTACAACTACTACACGCTGTACCCGGATTCCGGCGCACTGGCGTTGAAGCAGATGCTGCTCGCGGGCACTGATCCGATTACGGCGCTGCAAGGTATCACGGTATCGGGTGGAAGATTGAATCTCTACAATGCGTGTCTGGCCATCAGCGAGTATGTCGGCCTCGATCCGACTGAACCGTTCATTACCTTGAGCAGCGCGACGTTCAGCGACGCATCGGGCAACAACAACGGGCAATGGGACATCGGCGAAACGGTGGATCTCACAATTACGCTCCATAATCTCGGTGAAGATGCGCTGAATGTTTTGGGTACGGTGCGTTCGGTGGACGGCTACGCGATTCCGGGCGACAGCACGGCGTCGTATGGGACAATAGCCAACGGCGCGTCGGTGGGCAATGGTGATGCCCTCACCGTTCAGCTGTCATTGACGGCACCGCTCGAAGCAACGATTGCTTTGGAGTTTGTTGTGACCGCCGACAGCGGTTATAGTCGGACGCTGGATTTCACATTGTCGAGCGCGCCGAAGCAGCTCTACTACACCAATGACATAGAAGGCGGTGACGTGGGCTGGACGCACGCGATTATCGGCGGCGCACAGGATCAGTGGCACATCTCTACCGAGCAGAATCACTCGCCGACGCATGCATGGAAGTGCGGCAGCACGACGACGGGGAATTATGCTAACGCGCAGGACGCGGCATTGATTTCGCCGAGCATTGTATTGCCGCAAGACGCGGATTTGCGCTTTTGGTACAGCATGGATTCTGAGCAATCGGGCACATATGCCGATTCGTGTTATGACGGCGGCAACGTGTGGATGTCGGTGAATGGTGCTCCTTATACCTTGATTCTGCCGGTGACAGGTTACAACAAGACGTTCCGTTATCTGACGAGCGGCGGCGCTCCGGCGACGGGACCGCAGCCGGGGAATCGTTGTTACGGCGGAACAGTGGCGTGGACTGAAGCGAAGTTTGATTTGAGCGCGTATGCTGACTCGTCGGTGCAGATCCGTTTCCGGTTCTCGAGTGACAACTCCGTGAACCGCGAAGGTTGGTATGTGGATGATGTTCGGATTTATGGTGCGCCGCCCGTGGTCGTCGCCCCCAGTCCGATTGACGGATTGGTCATTCAATCGGATGGCAGCGACGCGCAGTTGTTCTGGCCGCCCTCGGTTGTGCCCAACGCGGAGTACCGCGTGTATATGAGCATTGACCCGATGATTGAACCCGCGAACGCCATTTATGTTGGCGCGACGACGGACACGTTCTATGTTCATCCGGGAGTTTTGGACACGAACTCGAATGTGTATTATCAGGTGACGGTCAGCGCGCCGTAGTTTCAGTAGGATACAAACGCACAGCGCCCCGATGTTGACCAAACATCGGGGCGCCGTGTTTTTTGCAGAGAGAGAAACTTGGATTAGTATTTCGGCAGTGTGGGGTCAATCGCATCGGCCCAAGCGAGGATGCCGCCTTCTAAGTTGTAGATACGCTCGAATCCCGCAGTGCGGAGTTGATGCCAGGCGCGGGCGCTGCGGACTCCGCTGCGGCAGGAGATGACCAAATCGCGGTCTTTATATTTTTCGAGTTCGTCCAGACGAAAGTCCAACTCCGCCAGCGGAATGTGAACATCTTCGTTCAATCTTGCGATGGCCAACTCTTCGGCGTTGCGGACATCGAGTACGATGGGGCGAGAGCCGTTGCCACTCAATCTGCGCGCGTGAAGTTCGTGGACGGTCATCTCGCGCACTTGCGTTAGCGCGTCTTCTTCCTCACCGAGGCCGCAGAATTGCACATAGTCAATAGGCGCAAAGATTGTCGGATGTGTGCCGCAGAGCGGACAGTCGGGGTCTTTTCTGAGTTCGAAGCGCTTGAAGGAAAGTTCGAGTGCGTCGAAGCGCAGCAGCGTGCCAACAAGCGGTGTGCCGATGCCGAGCAGGAGCTTCAATGCTTCATTTGCTTGGATGGAACCGACTATACCGGGCAATACACCGAGCACACCGCCCTCGGCGCACGAGGGCACGAGGCCGGGCGGTGGCGGTTCGGGATAGAGACAGCGATAGCACGGCCCGTCGGGATCGCAGAATACTGAGGCCTGACCTTCGAAACGGTAGATGCTGCCATAAACATTGCGCTTCTTCAGAAAATAGCTGACATCGTTCACGAGATAGCGCGTGGGGAAGTTATCCGTGCCGTCAATGAGTAAATCATACGAGGCCGCGATGTCCAGCGCGTTCTCGGCAGTGAAGAATGTCTCGTATGTCTCGACTTGCACATGCGGATTGAGATTTTTGATGAAGTCGCGCGCGCTAAGCAATTTGGGTAAGCCGACGGTGCGGCGGCCATGAATGATTTGGCGTTGTAAATTGGTTTCATCTACAACGTCCGCGTCCACGATGCCGATGCGCCCCACGCCTGCGGCGGAGAGATAGGCGAGCAACGGCGAACCGAGGCCGCCAGCGCCGACGACAAGCACTGATGATTGTTTGAGTTTCTTTTGGCCTTCGACGCCGACTTCGGGGAGCAGCAAGTGGCGGGAATACTGGCGGTACTCTTGGGTGGTGAGCGATGTATCGTGTCCATTGCTCTTGGCAGCTTGACCCCCCCTTGCCCCCCCGGAGGACCGGGGGGGAAGCGGAGCGTCCGAGCCGCCGGCGATTGAGGGCACAATCGTCAACTGCGCGCCGTCGTCAAGAGCGGTATGGTATTTTTCGGGCAAGTGGCGGACATCTTGTTGACCGAGATAGATATTAACAAAGCTGCGCAGTTTGCCGTCGCCGTCGAAAAGATGTTTTTGCAGCGCGGGATGAGTGGCCGTGAGATTTTTCAGCGCTTCGTCAATTGTTGCGGCATCCAGCGTGACGGTGGTTTGATCACCTGTGAAGCGGCGCAGGACAGTGGGAACGGAAATGGAGACGCTCATTAGACGGCCACTCGCTGGTGAATGATGACTTTTTCTTCGATATAACCCGCGCGGTCGTCGTCGAGCTGATAGCTGCGCAGCTCGGCGGGTTGACCGCTGCGCACGGAAAGAATGATGTACGAGTAGAACGGCAAGGCATGCTCGCGGTCGAACTCGGATGGAATCGCGGGATGATCGGGATGCGTGTGATAGAAACCGATTAACTCGAGATCGAGATTCTCGGCGCGCGCTTCGGCGCTTTGGAAATCTTCCGGTGTAATTAGGAAGCGCCGCTCGCGGTTGTCTTCGCGCTGATTGTCTATCGGATGCACTTCGTGAATCGTGCGCTCGTTGGCGACTTCTCGTCCGAACAGAAAGCCGCAGCACTCTTCGGGATAAGATTTGCGCCCGTGTTCGTGAATCGCGTCTATTTGTGCGGCGTGCAGATGCAGCAAGAGTTTCGGTCTCATGCCTGCCCCTCCCAGACCGGTGTGGAGAGGTATTTTTCTGCGCCATCCGGAAACACCGTGACCACAACACCTTGCTCGAGGGTGCGGGCGAGTTTCAAGGCGGCTGCGCAGGCCGCACCGCTGGATGTGCCGACCAACAGCCCTTCTTCGGTTGCCAATCTGCGGCAATAAGTGTAGGCCTCATCCGTTGAAACTTCCAGTTCGACATCCGTCAATGAGCCGTCATAGATTTCCGGCACATGCACGGACGGCAGATGCTTCAAGCCTTCGAGGCCGTGCAGGGGAGAATCCGGTTGGAAACTTGCGATGGTGACATTCGGGTCGCGCGCTTTCAGGTAACGGCTGACTCCTGTGAAAGTTCCGGTGGTGCCGAGTCCCGAGACGAAGTGCGTCACCGCGCCTTCCGTTTGCCGCCAGATTTCCGGGCCGGTTCCCGTTAAGTGCGCGTGCACGTTGGCGGGGTTCGCGTATTGATTCAGGTAGCAGAACTGCTCGCGATATTTCTCGCTCAGTTCGCGTGCGACGACCTGCGCTCCATCTGTGGCCAAGAGTGGATCGGTGAAGATCAATTCGGCACCATAAGCGTGCAGCATCTGTTTGCGCTCGCGGCTGGCGTTGGCGGGAATACAAAGTGTCACGCCGATGCCCAGCGCCGCGCCGAGCATGGCTAAGGCAATGCCGGTGTTGCCACTGGTCGCTTCGAGGATTCTGGTTTTTTCGGTGATGCGTTGATCGCGTAATGCTGCCGAGAGCATGGCCCAAGCGGCGCGATCTTTAATCGAGCCGCCGGGATTTTTCCATTCTGCTTTGGCGAACACGCGCACGCCGGGGGCCAGGTCTTGCGTGACGGCGGCCAATTCTATCAGCGGCGTATTGCCGATGAGATGTACAAGCGGCGGAACCGCTTGACGGCGCGGCGTGCGGGCCTGATCGAAATAGAGTCTTTGTGCAGGTAAGCTCATGGTGCTGCTCTACGCGGGAATGCGTTTGCTGAAATACCAATCTGTATATTCCTGCGCCTCACCTTTGCGGTTCTCGGCTCCGGTTTGCGTTTGCGGCGCAGGGATGATGCAGGCTTCGCCGGGATGCCAATTCTCGGGCGTGGCCAAACCGTGTTTGTCGGTCGTTTGCAAGGCTTCAAGAATGCGCAGCACTTCGTCTATCGAGCGGCCATTCGACAGTGGATAGTAGATCATGGCGCGAATAACGCCCTTGTCGTCAATGACGAACACGGCGCGCACGGCCGACGTGTCGCTGGCCTCGGGGTGCAGCATGCCGTATGCCCGCGCGACATCGCCTTTCAAGTCGGCGATGAGTGGAAATGGAACTTTGACATTGAAGTTATCTTCGATGTTGCGCACCCACGCGATGTGCGAGTAGATAGAGTCTATCGAGAGACCGATGATTTGCGTGTTGCGCTTTACGAATTCGTCATGCTTGCGCGCAAAGGCGAGAAACTCCGTTGTGCAAACCGGAGTGAAATCGGCGGGGTGGCTGAACAGCACGACCCACTTGCCTTTGTAGTCGGAGAGTTTTATTTCGCCGTGCGTGGTTTTGGCGGTGAAGTCCGGCGCGGGCGTGTTAATGCGCGGCAGTGAGACCGGTGCGTGTCCGTTAGAAGTTCCGTTCGTGCTCATCGTGTTTTCCTATTTGAAAGTTACATTGAAGCCAACAAAAAACCCCCTCGCCAGCGGCAAGGGGGTTTGGAATCGCTCGTTTACCGTTTCCGCAGTCAATCGCGGACGTGCATACGCCAACCACCCTCGCCATGGGAGCGGGTCTGACAACAACACAGACAGGTGGTCATTTTTTGGGTACGCATAAATACAAGATAAGCTCGGCGAGGGGGCGAAGTCAAGCGGCGTGGCCGAAAAAAAAGAGAAGACTATTTGGGGCGCTCATACGAAACTCATAGAACTTTAACTAATTATGTGAGTAAGGATTTGGTGAAGATTGTGTTAGCAATCAGACAAAATTCTAAAAAACAGAAGCTTAACTGCAAGAAAGCATCGAGGGCCGATCATGCGCCACAATTTGTTGAAGAGTGTTTTCACCGCACGGACGGGTCAGAGCCATCTAATATTTGGCTTGAGCCTCTTTTTTCTGCTGGTTGTTCCGGGACTTATCCGTGCCGAGGACGATCTGCCGAAATGGCTCTTAACTACAAAGATTAACGGGGACTTCCGCTACCGTCACGAGGGTGTGGATCGGGAGAATGCCAGCGCTGTCTATCGCAACCGGATTCGGTACCGCCTCGGGATTCAGACGCAAGTGAACGACTATGTTGTTGTCGGGGCACGATTTGCGACCGGGAAGTTTGACCCGAGGTCGAGCAATCAGGACCTCGAGGACGGGTTGGCCCCCAAGTTTATCGCGCTGGATCGTGCTTATGCAGAAATGACCCGAGAGGCTTGGACTTTGACTGCGGGCAAGTTTGCCAACCCGCAGGTCGCCACCGACCTCCAGTGGGACTCCGATATCAATTTTGAAGGCGGCATGGCAAAGTGGTCGAAGGGGGAAACAACGAAAACCACGATTTCTGGTGGCGCGGTGTGGCTGGAACCTTATAAGGCGAGCCACGGTGCCGGCATTTGGACGGGGCAGGTTGTTCTGTCCGGTGTTGCAGGCGACGCGAAGTGGCAGGCGGCAGCCGGATTCTATAGTTATGTGTTAGGCGGCATGTCGGCCGAGTCAGGATTTGGCAATGCTTTGGATAACAATGGCTCTTATGTCCATGACTACGAGATTCTCGATATCAATGTGGGCGTGACGCTGCCGGGGATGAAGAAGTCCAAGTGGATTGTGACGCTTAATCCGGTTCTGAATACGGCGCTGTCCGAGGATAATACGGGATGGCTGGCAATGCTTCAATGGAAGGGCAAAGTGCTGGGGCATTCGACGTCGTGGAGCTATGACTACCGCACGTTGGAAGCGGAAGCGGCGTTTGCAGCATTTGTGGATAGTGAAGCCGCTGGCGGCCGCACGGATCAGCGCGGACACCGCCTCATGGCGGATGTTGGAGTGATGGACAATGTTTCTGTGGGAGGCACGGCGATATTCAGTACACTGGCTTCATCGGGTGACGGCGATTGGTACCAGCGCTGGCTGGTGGACTGTCTGGTGAAGTTCTAAGCAGGGCTCCTCACGGAATCCTCACAAAGAATCGCTACTCTCACAAATCACAAGTTGTTTCAAGGAGACAAGATGCGTTCAATCACGCGCTATGCAGTAGTTGTTGCAGCAATCGGTTTGATTGCGTTGGGTTGGGGTTGCGGCAAGAAGGCCGAAGTGCCCGCCGAGAAGACCTCGATTGATATCAAGGGTTCGGACACAATGGTGAATCTGATGTCTGAATTGGCCGAGGCCTATATGAAGGCGAATCCGGGCAAGCAGATTGCGGTCACGGGCGGCGGCAGCGGCACGGGTATCGCGGCCATGCTGAACGGGACGACGGACATTTGCGCGTCTTCGCGGGCGCTGTCGGAAAAAGAGGTCGGTTTGGCGAAGGAAAAGCAGTTGACGCCCTCGGAGTTTGTCATCGGCATGGACGGCTTGGCGGTGTTTGTCAATCCGGCGAATCCGGTGGACAGCCTGACGCTTGAGCAGGTGAAGAATATTTTTCAAGCACAAGTTACGGACTGGAAAGACGTTGGAGGTAATGCAGGCAAGATCGTGGCGCACTCGCGTGAGAGCAACTCGGGCACGTATGTGTATTTCAAGGAGCATGTCTTGAACAAGGGGGACTTTGCCAACGACGTGCGCTTGATGACTTCGACGGCGGCGCTCGTGCAAGAACTCTCCACCAATGTCAACGGTATCGGCTACGGCGGCGAAGCCTACGGCAAAGAAGGCAAGGTAAAGGCGTTGAAGATCAAGAAGGACGCTAACGCCGCTGCAGTAGCACCAGTGGAAGCCAATGTTTTGAACGGCAGCTATCCGATTTCGCGTCCGCTGTTCCTCTATACCGGCAGCATGCCGTCCGGTTTGGCGAAGAAGTTCATTGACTTCTGCAATTCGCCGCAAGGCCAGGGCATCGTGCGTGAAGTCGGCTACGTGCCGGTGAAGGGCTAAGTTGGGTTTGCCCCGGCAATACTGGAAGGCGCGGGTCATCCGCTACTTCTTTATGACCTGCGCGGCGATGAGTATTCTCATCGTCGCGTTGGTGTTCTTGTTCTTGGGGCGTGAGAGCATTCCCTTTGTTCAAAGTCACGGGCTGTCCGAGATCTTCAATGAGATCTGGCGGCCCGTTTCGTTTGAGAATGAGCAATTCGGCATGCTTGCGCTCATCACCGGATCGCTTTTGGTAACGCTATTGGCGACGATTATTGCAGTGCCGTTCGGTGTGGTCAGCGCAATTTATATCGCTGAAATGGCCTCGCCGATTGAACGCGAGATTTGGAAGCCGGTGATTGAAATGCTGGCGGGTATTCCGTCTGTGGTGCTGGGCTTTTTCGGTTTGGTGGTCGTGGCGCCACTGGTGAAATCGGTGTTTCATCTTGATTCAGGACTCAACGCGCTGACGGGCGCGATTCTGCTGGCACTGATGGCGATTCCGACGATTATTACGATTTCGGAAGACGCGATTCGCAATGTGCCGCAATCGTATAAGGAAGCCTCGTATTCTCTTGGTGCTTCGAAGTTGCAGACGATTTGGAAGGTGACTGTTCCGGCGGCGCTGTCGGGCATCGTGGCGGCGGTAATGCTTGGATTGGGGCGTGTGGTCGGAGAGACGATGGCGGTGATGATGGTGACGGGCAATGCCGCAGTCATCACTTTTGATCCGACGCAGTCGGTGCGAACCATGACGGCGACAGTGGCGGCGGAGATGGGTGAAGTCCCGTTCGGCAGCGACCACTATCACGCGCTGTTTCTGATTGGCGTGCTATTGCTGATGATGACGTTCGCGTTAAACATGGTCGCGCAGCGCGTGCTGAAGAAATACCGGATCGGGTGACGCCATGAGCATGAAGCCGCGCAATCTCTCCGAGCGTCTCGTCTATTTCTCCATGTTAGCGGTGACATACGCGATCTTGCTTGTCGTGATTTACATTATCGCGGATGTGGTCGTGGGCGGCCTGCCGGTTTTGAGTTGGGAGTTCTTGACCGATGCGCCGCGCAAGAGTGGCGCTGAAGGCGGCATCTGGCCGGTTATTGTGGGGACATTCTATCTTGTGCTGTGCACGGTGGCCTTTGCGTTGCCGTTGGGGATGGCCGGGGCGATCTACTTAAGTGAATATGCGACTCAGGGGCGACTGACGCGGATGATCAGAATCGCGATTGTCACTCTGGCAGGAATTCCCTCGGTGGTGCTGGGGTTGTTTGGACTGGGACTTTTCGTTATCTTCTTGGGATTCGGCGCTTCGATTTTGGCGGGCAGCATGACGCTGGCCTGCATGATTCTGCCGACGATTATTGTGGCCAGCGAAGAGGCGCTGCGGGCGGTACCGCAGTCGTTTCGTGAAGGCAGCTTGGCGTTAGGCGCGACGAAGTGGGAGACGATACGCCGCAATGTGCTGCCTTATGCGGTGCCGGGGATGATGACCGGTTCGATTTTAGGTATTGGCCGCGCGGCGGGAGAGACTGCGCCAATCTTGTTGACGGTGGCGGCCTTCTTCCTCCCTACTCTGCCGCAGTCGGTGTTTGACCAGTGCATGGCGCTGCCGTATCACTTGTATATTTTGGCGACTCAGCTTCCCGACGTGGAGAAAGCGCGTCCGATGCAATACGGCACGGCGTTGGTGCTGATCGCGGTGGTATTGAGTTTCAACTTGGCGGCGATTGTGATTCGTTCCTATTTCCGGCGCAAATATCGTTGGTAGCATGCAAGACAATCAGAACCACATAGAAGCCCACAGCCTGAATTTCTTCTACGGCGCGACGCAGGCGTTGTTTGACGTTTCAATTGGATTGAAACGCAGCAAGGTAACGGCGTTTATCGGGCCGTCGGGCTGCGGGAAGTCCACGTTTTTGCGCACGCTGAACCGGATGAACGATATCATTGACGGCACGCGGCATACGGGCAAGATTTTAGTGGACGGGCAGGACATCTATGATTCGTCCTCAAACGTGATTGACTTGCGCCGCCGGGTGGGGATGGTATTTCAGAAGTCGAATCCGTTTCCCAAGGCGATATTTGAAAATGTCGCATACGGTCCGCGCATTCACGGCGAAAAGAACCGACGCAAACTTGAAGAGATCGTGGAACAAAGTTTGCGGCGTTCAGGTTTATGGGAAGAGGTGAAAGACCGCCTCGAACACAATGCGATGGGACTATCGGGCGGCCAGCAGCAGCGCTTGTGCATTGCGCGGGCGCTGGCGGTGAATCCGGAAGTGTTGCTGATGGACGAGCCGGCCTCGGCGCTGGATCCGCGTTCGACGGCGCGCATTGAGGACTTGATCAGCGAGTTGCGCGGCGAATATACAATCGTGATTGTGACGCACAACATGCAGCAGGCGGCGCGTGTATCGGACGAGACAGCGTTTTTCTACGAAGGTAAGCTGATTGAGGTCGGGCCGACGAAGCAGATATTCAGAAACCCGGCGCAGAGCCAGACGGAAGACTATATCACGGGCCGGTTCGGGTAAGACCAGCAGGCGCCGTTTTGACTCAGCGGCAATAGATTAGGAATTGGTTACAGGGCGTTAGGATACGCCCTCTTTCTCTCAAGTCAGGAAAGGACAACAGAGATGCCGGTACATTTGCGGCGCGACTTAGACCGTTTGAAGCGCAAGATGCTGTCGTTTGGCGCAGCAGTAGAAGAGAACGCCCAGCTTGCAGTTGCTGCTCTGCGGAATTTTGACGGGGCGATAGCGCAGAAGGTGATTGCGCGCGACGATGAGATCAACCGTGAAGAAGTCGAGATTGAGGACGAGTGTCTAAAGATACTTGCCTTGCACCAGCCGGTCGCGGTGGATTTGCGCTATGTCATTACGGTCTTGAAGATCAACAGCGACCTGGAGCGCATCGCCGATTTTTCGGTCAATGTCGCCAAGCGCGCGCGGACGCTCTCGCAACAGCCGGCAGTGCCGCTGCCGAAGGAACTGAATGAGATTGCCGAGAAGTCGGTCAAGATGGTGAAGTCAGCCCTGGACTGCCTCGTGGAACAGGATGTGAACCGCGCACGGGCGGTGTGTGCATCGGATGACATCGTGGACGGATTGCAGCGCGTGCTGTATGATATCGTGCTGGCGGAGATTAAGAAGAATCCGGACAACGCAGCGCAGTGGTTGCAGGTTTTCTCGACCGTGCGCTACTTTGAGCGTATCGGCGATTTAGCGACGAACATTGCTGAAGATGTCATCTACCTTGTGGAAGGCGAAGTCGTCCGGCACAAAGAGCAGTTCATGTAGAGTTCGGTTGAACGTGGTTTGAAAAGTAAGCGGCGGCCCTCACACGAGGGCCGCCGCTTTTTTCGATCAGGTTCTGATGAATGGAACTACGGAACCGCAGGGCAGTCCGCTACGACGACGTAGATTTTCGGCGCACCGATCAGCGGCAGACCGAAGAACCCGGCGGGCGCATCCCACACGACCGGGCCGGCGACGACGCCGGGAATCGTGGCTTCCAGCGTGAAGTCAGGATCCGTGCCAGCGTTGGGGTTGCCGTCGTTCATCGGGTTGGTCGTTGAATAGACGACGTAGTCCTCGTCTTGCGGCGCCGTGAAGTGCAGGCGGATATGATCGGCCAACGGCGGGGTGCCGACGGACACGACATACGCGCGCAGGTCAACCACGGGGTCACACGGTAGCGGCGGCGCTTCGAGTTCGAGGCAAACGCCGGCAACGTAACCGAAGTCACCTCCGACTTGGTCATAGATGGTGAGAGTCCAATTGCCCAGCGGGTTTTCGCCGTCGAACAGTGAAAGTGGGCGATCCGGAATAAACGAGCCGGTGAACGGCGCGGTACCCGCACCGATCGCCGTGGCGGCTTCGTCATCAAACACCGTACAGAGGAAGTTATCACCACTGGTGCCACGGTTGTCGGACAAGGTGTCCACCGTCCCGAGCGGCGAGGTCAAGGTGATTAACATGTCGGCATCAAACGTGTGAATGGCGTCGAGACGCAGGTTCAGATCGGTCACGGGGTTGCTTACTGGGACGTTGATCGTTATGGACAACGTGCCGAGGTCCGTGATCGGGTAAGTTGTGGCGTCAACCGCATGTACAGAGTAATTGTTCGGCAGGCCTTCACAATCACACGTGCAGAAGGTGGCCGGGCAGGCGTTATTGCAATTTTCAGCTTCGGTCCACGTGCCGCCGAGTGTGTTGCAATCTGTCAGGAACACGCTGTCCTGGCAGAGGGTTTCGCACAATGTTGCGCCAGCATAGCAGCAGCGTCCGAGCTGCGGACATGGCGTTGCGCAGGTCAGCGTGGCATTCCAGCTTCCACCCAGAGCCGCGCAATCGGTCTGGAGGTTTTCGACGCAGGTTACAGCGCCGTTATCAATGTAGCAGCAACGGCCAAACGGGGTGCAGTTAATCGGGTTGTTGCAGGCCACGCCGTCATCCGTGATCAGCAGGGCGTAATTCCCGCTGTTACCGCTCGTACCGAAGGCGGTCACGAAGACGAAGTAGGTCGTACCGGCAGAAGAGCACCATGTGACGGTCGAGGCGAGGGCCGGGGTCGCGCAATCATCGTCGTCGCCGTCAATGCACGTAAATGCGTCGCAAGCTCCGCAGAATACGAACAGCTCGGAGTCATAGCTGGTGAGCGGGTCACACAGGCTGGCAGTCATCGTGTTACCCGTACCGGTCACGGTGTACCAAACGCCGTTTGACGTTGTGTTGTAACCGGAACCGCAAGTCGGAATATTGGCATCCGGCGTGTTACCGGCAAGCGTGCCGGTCACGGTAGCGCCGACCGTCAGGGCGACGGCGTTGGCACAGGCATCAGCGCCTTGCAGCGGAACCGGGCACGGATTGTTGGCGCAATCGAGGGCGTCAGTCCAAGTACCGGAGAGTGCGTTGCACTCAAGCAGCGTGTTGTCCGTACAGGCCGGGGTGCCGTTGTCATCGTAGCAGCAACGACCGATTTCGCACGGAGTCGTGGCACAATCGAGAGCGTCGTTCCACGTGCCGTTCAGGGCGGTGCACTCGAGGGCGCTGTTATCCGCGCACGCGGCGAAACCGTTGTCAAGGTAGCAGCAGCGGCCGACCGGGCACGGCGTGGTGGCGCAATCCAGCGCATCATTCCACGTGCCGCCGAGCGCGTTACATTCGAGCAGTGTGTTGTCCGCGCAAGCGCCAACGCCATTGTCGAGGTAACAGCAACGGCCGATTTCGCAGGGCGTAGTAGCACAGGACAACAAGTCGTTCCAAGTTCCACCGAGGGCAGTGCATTCAGCAGCTCTGTTGTCCACGCACGCTGCGGCGCCAAATTGATTCAGGTAGCAGCAACGGCCAGTCGGCGAACAGTCCACCGGCACACCGCTGTAGGCACCGAGGCTGTTTACAACGAGACCAAAGGCACCCGAGTTCGTCAAGAAGCCGGTCATCAACAGGTAGTATTCGGTACCATTCACGGAAGCCCAGTTCACGCGCGAGCGCAAGCCACTAAAGGTACAGGTCGCATCATCGTTTCCGTTGACGCAGGTCAGAGCATCGCATGAACCGCAGAAGATACCGAGCTTGGTGTCAAAGCCGGTCGAGAAGCAGGTTGTGGCGGTGAGGCTGTCGCCCGTGCCGATAACCTTGTACCAAACACCGGGGGCGGTATTCAGCGCCGTAACGCACGTACCCACGGCATCCAGCGCGTAACCGACGGTAGTACCGCTAATTTCCACACCAACTCCCAGCGTTGGCGCGTCAACACAGGCCTCAGAGCCCTGCAGAATAACCGGGCAGGCCTGCTCAGCGCAGGTGAGCGTCGTGTCAAACGCCCCACCCAAAGAAGTACAGCCAGCGGCCGTCGTGTCCAAACAGCTGCTACCGCCGTTGTAGCAGCAGCGGCCTTCATAGACGATGACATTGACACGCACAGTGTCGTTAGAGCGGTCAGTGTCGGTGGCCAGGTCCGTCCAGAAAGTCAATGTGTAGGACCCTTGGGTGGCCGGTGCCGTTTCAGTCCCGGTGAAGTCATGATCTTCTGTAGCGAACTGGGCCAAAGCGGCAGTGTTCTCGGATACGATTGCACCACCGTTAAACTGGTATTTCACGGGGGCGGACTCGGTCGTGGTACCCGCATTGCGGAAGCGGCCAACAACGTTGAAAGTCGCGCCGGCCTCCACACGGTACGGGCTGGCAGGCGACACGGACGACACTGTGTTGAAATCGTGCGCACTGAATGGCGAGGTGTAGAACCAGACGGCGCGATTCAGCAACGTGTCCTGCGGCGCATTGCCTGCCGTGCTACAGTTGTACACCAGGTAGTTGTTGTTCGGAGCTGTGCTTCCCTGCTGAATAGCGATCGTCGCTGACGGCAGCGTCGTACCTGTGCGGGCCAAGTCAACATATTGAAGTTTGATCTTGCCTGTCGCATAGAGAATCGCCTGGAAGCTGTAGGCATACTGTGCGCCGCCGCTGGTGCGTCCAATAGAGTCCCACTGGATGATGACTCGGGTGCCTTCATCCTTGACCCACACCGAACCGGAGTCGGTCGCATACACACCGCCCAAGCCGCCCGCGCGGGTATCCAAGTCGTCCCAGAGAGCCAAAATACCGCCCTGTGAAAACGAGGTGGTCGGCATCGTGCACGTATTGGAGAACGAGGTGACGCTGCTCATACCGATCGCACCGTTCGTGCTGGGGTAGATCGTGGTGCGGTTCACGCCATAGAACGGAAAGCCGAACGAAAGATTGACTGCTGTGGCGGCATCGTCATTAAAGCGGATCGCGGTGAGTTCGCTTGCGCCCGGGGCACCAACGATATCTTCCCAGAGAAACGTCGCGGTATCACCGCCAAGATTGTCCACCCAGCGGTAGCCGAAGCCATCCGGGCCGCCCGTGTTGTCCAGCGGATCGAATCCGCCGTCATCGCGTTGGTCTTCGAGCAGGCCAGCGTTCAACAGCGTCTCTTTTTCAGTCGGGGTCAAGTCCAGGCCGGCATTGAGGCGGTCCAGCAGCGTGCGGTAGTAGCCGACCACTGCGGGATCAGTGTTTCCCGAGCGCAGGGCAGCCATGTAGGCATCGTCCTTCACAGGATCTGGCACAAATTCCGACTCCGTGGCCGCTCCAGTTGCGACGGGAGCAACCGCGCTGGCCGGAGCTTCCACCTTGACCACGGTGGCATTCAGTTCGGCAATTGCGGCGAGGTACTCATCGCGTTTGGCGAGCAACTCATCCGAAGCGCCATACTTCGCTATCGAATGCTCGATTTGCTCCAGCCCTTTTTGGAGGCTGGCAGCTTGGCTGGTCACTGAAGCGTCTTGCTTGGCCGTTGCCCACAAGGCCGCGCCCAGCACGATGCAAGTCATCACAGTAAGCGATAACCACTTTTTCATACGTTTTTCCTCAGGAGTTTGGGGTGTTCCCCGGGAGTTTATCGCTCTTCGACTCGGTCGAAGAGTATTTACGAATTATTGAACAGACGGAGTGAGAATTAGAGACAAATATACAGCAAGAATGGAACCGAGTAAAGCAGAATTGAGGGGCAACAAAATTATTGGTTGTATCAAAACTCCACAAAACACTCGGCGGCCCACGCATAAATACGTGGGCCGCCGAGATTTAGGTCAAAGTAGCCGGTGAGGGCTACCGTATCGGTAGAGGTTAGTTCGTCACCTGGAGGGTGTAGTTACCTTCAGCACTGCCGTAGCCGTCCACGACGATGTAGTACGTGTTGCCACCGGTCAACGCGACTCCCAACAACTGGGAGACCCAGCTGGCGTAGTTCGGCGCGGAGCATGCGTCATCGTTGCAAGCAAACGGGGCACCCGGGGTTACGGTGTTCTGGTAGATGTACACCTTGGTGTCGTAGTCGGTCGTACCGAGGCACAGCGAGAGGTTGATGGTCTCGTTGCCAGCCGGGGTGTACGAGAAGACCTGATCGCCAGAGAGCGAACCCGAGTAGGGGCACGTCTCATCGTAGTCATTGGCCATTCCAATAGTGCTGCTGGCCGCTTCGTACGGCAGGGCACTGATCACGATAGCGTCATTGACGGTTTCACCACCCAGCAGCGGGCATGGGTTGTTCGCGCAGGTCAGGAACTGACCCCACGTGCCGCCCAAACCGAGGCAGTCTTCTTCCGTGACGTCCTGGCAGCCACCAGCGTAGCAGCAGCGGCCAGTCGGGGCCTGGAACGGCGTGCAAACGGTGGTCACGACGTAGATCTTCGGCGCGCCAATCAGGGGCAGACCAAAGAAGCCAGCGGGGGCGTCCCACGTGGCCGGGCCGGCCGCCACACCAAAGAGGGTGGCTTCGAGCGTGAAGTCAACGTCAGCGCCGTCATCCGGGTTGCCGTCGTTCATCGGGTTGGTCGTGGACCAGACCTTATAGTCGTCGGTCTGCGGAGCAGTCCAGAACAACTTGATGTGGTCAGCAACCGGCGGGGCACCCGCGGTCACGACGTAAGCGGACAGGTCGGTGATCGGTTCGCACGGTTCGAGCGCGCAGATACCGGAGAGAGCCAGACGGTAGGTGTTGTACACGCCACCATAGGGCTGACCGGAGAAGACGCCCGGCGCGGCAAACGCGACGTACGTGCCCGGGTTCAGGTTGGCGGTCACGGACGACCACACCTGGCAATCCGTCACGAAGGCGTTGGTAATGAAGAACGGACCAACGCAGCCAGCCGGATCAACGATACCGAACAGCATGTTGGAGAACTCCGGCTTGACCGAGACGGTCACAGCGGCCGGGATGTCAACAGTGAACTGGTACCAATCGGTGTCACGGTAGCCAATGTCATCGCAGGTGAAGGCTTCGCCGCAAACGGTGTCGCCGCACACGATGTTCTGGAAGGACTGCGGGGTCGAGTTGCAACCACCGTTCGGGTCGGTCGCGCCGAACGAACCGCAATACAGCGATTCGTCGCCTTCGGTACCATCGTTCGGGCCGCAAGCGGTTTCGCAGAGGTTCACGCACGGGCTGGTGCAATCCAGACCGACGTCAAACGTACCAGCCAAGGCAGCGCAATCGAGATCCGTGGTGACGGCGCAGGACGAGCCACCATTGTAGCAGCAACGGCCGTAGGAGCACGACGGGGCCGTGCACTCGACGTTGATACGGTAGGTCATCGGGACATCCATGCCCGTGAAGAAGTTCGGCGCGCCGAAGGCAGCGTAGGTACCGGCCGGCAAGCAGGCGGTAACCGTACCCTGGCCAGCGTTACAGTCGGTCAGGGTGCCAAACGCAACGAAGCTGCTGGTGTTGATGTCAACGATCGCGAACAGCAGGTTGTTGAAGGCGGACTCAACGGTCACGGTGACGTCTTGCGTCTGGGCAATCGAGAAGCGGAACCAGTCGGTGTCGCGGTAGCCGGTCGGGCAGGTAAACGACTGCGCACAAACCCAGTCACCGCAAGCGATGTCGGTGAAGGCGGGCGGCACGACGTTGTTACCGCCGTTCGGGTCGGTGGCGCCGTTGTTTGCGCAGTAGCCCGTGAAGTCATCCGGCTCGACGATGTCCGTCGGCTGGCAATCAAGGACACACGGCAGGCACTCGGTGACGTTCAGTGTAAAGTCACCACCGCCGCCGCTGCTGAACGGCTCGACGTCGATGTAGTAAGTACCGGCTGTCAGGGAGTAGCATTGGATTTCCGACTGCAGACCGCAGAAGTCGTCAACCTGAGTCAGAAGGCCGGTGCAGCAGCCCGTGGACAGGTAGAGGTAGGTATCCCAAGTGGAGCCGCCGCAGAGGCTGAAGGTCCAGCGACCGTCGTTCGGGATAATCACTTCGATGCCGTAGTCTTCGCCTACGCGGAAGCTGCAATCATCGCCGTTGCCAAGCGTGTTCGCAGTGTGCGAACCCGGGGCATTCAACGTGAAGTCAACACAGGTGTTGGCGCACGGATCGGTGGCGCAGCTCAGGCCGACATCCAAGGTACCGCCGAGGGCGGCGCAGTCGGTTTCATAGAGGTCAGCACAAGCCGAACCGCCATTGTAGCAGCAGCGTCCGAACGGAAGTTCGCACGGCGTGCAGGTCACCCAAGCGCGGTACGTATCATCATTGCCACCGAGCGGCTGGCCGCTGAAGGCGCCAACGCCGGCCCAGAAGATGTAGTCACCGGGGGGAAGGCAGGTGGTGGTGATGTTGCCAATTTGACCACATGCGTCAATAAAGTTGGAGCCGTACAGGATGAAGTTGGTGCAGTAGTCACCGTCCAGCAACAGCATCTGCAAGTTGGGGAACTTGGCGATGGCGCTGTAGCTGAGGATGCTCGGTGTCGTGACCGTGAAGCGGAACCAGTCGGTGTCACGTCCGCCGCCGATTTCGTCACAAGTGTAGCCCAACGCACACACGGTGTCGCCGCAGGCGACTTCGGTGTAGGTGTTCGGGGTCACATTGCAACCGCCGTTCGGGTCAATCGTCATGCCGGATGCGCAGTAGTCAACTTCTTCGGCTTCGACGATGTCGGTCGGGGCGCAAACGACGTTACAGTTCGGGCAGGGCTCGAGTTCGCAGGTGGTGGTGCCGTTCCAGACGCCGCCGAGGCCCGCGCAGTCAGTTTCGGTGTTGTTGGTGCAGGTGAGGCCTTCCGCGCCATAGCAGCAACGGCCAATGGCACCGGGGCAAGTCGCGAGTTGCGAACAGCCCTGGCCTGCATCGGCTTCGACCTTGATCGTGTAGGAGCCTTCGCTGCCGGTGGTGAAACCGTCAACGATGAGGTAATACAGGGTGTTGGCCGCACCAGCGATGGTCACGCAAGATTGCACGCCGCAGAAGTCATCTTGGTTAATGACAAGCGTTCCGCCGGCACCCGGGCAGCCGCCCGAATACACGATGATGCGCGTGTCATAGGAGGTATTGCCGCAGAGCGAAACGATGAAGTTACCCGCAGCAGCTGGGGTGTACGAGTACACGAGGTCACCAGCGGCGCCGTCAGTGTAGTCATTGACCGCGCCGAGCGTGTTGCCCGAGTCGCAGTACGGCAGGGACGTGATCACCGGCGCGAGGGCGCAGGTTTCGCCACCCTGGTCGAGCGGACGGCGCGGTGCGCGGTCGTTCAACTGGGCAACGATTTCATTAAAGCGGGCCTTCTGGGCGCTGTAGTCGCGGCCCTGGGCCTGCAGGTTTTCGATCGTAGCCAAGAGCTGGTCGCGCTCTTGCTGGAGCGACATCGGCTGAACAAAGCCGGGCGTCGGGCGAGCACCAGTCAGAGCAGCAAGCTGTTCTTTCGTGAGAACTTGCGCACCGATAGGAAGATTCTCAGTCGCCGGGGCCTTGCCAGCAACGGCGCGCTCTTGCGCGACCTGCGGCGAGACCCAACCTTCCGGCGCTTGTGCGCTGGAAGAGACGCCCTTATTGACGTCGGCTTTCCGAACCATGGCATTCAGGTCGGTAGCAGTAATGTTGCTGCCGCTGGGGTTGGTTGCGGACATGGACGGATTGGACAGCGCAGCCTTGGCGCGATCCAGTGCGGTCTTGCCCGAAGCGTTGGTTTGCTTCGCGACGGCGAAGCCGATCAAGCCACAACACAAGATGCCGGTCACTGCATACATCAGCCATTTCTTGGTCATATTGTCTCCTCTGCTCTTGGTTTGGGTCAGATTATGGACCCGTTGTCAGTCACTGCACGTAATATCTGTTATCCCGGGAATTTCTTTCCGGGTTCGTAGCAGGTGAAATATATTGCGCGGTTTCCACGGAGTCAATGAATAATGGTTGAAAACAACACAAATTCGGAATTGGTAACCCATCTTGCTAACTCAATCAAAACAGCGAATTAGCCTTTGTGCCACGCACAGCTTGCATTCGTGCACTATTTAAGTGCAACAAAAACAGCGCAGGCCGTTTTTGTACAAACGTAGGCACAAGAGGGGAAGCCAAATCGTGCCTCTCTAACTTGAAGATTACAGTGTTTTAATAATTAAACGCAAATGGCCCAGCATAGCCGGGCCATTAGTGTTAATTTGCGTTACGCCTATTGGCATGCAGCCCTCAAGGCTTGGAAATAGGCCTTGCTAAATACGCCGATATCATTGCCGCTGGGCGAGAAGTCCTTGTAGATGATGTCACTGGCTCCCAGCGACATGAGTTCATCGCGCACGGAGGGCTGATCCCAGATGGGCAATCCGGTGACGACGACGATACCGGGGTGGTGGTTGCGTTCCAGCAGTTTCATCAAGACCGTACGGCCGCTCATGCGCGGCATTTCGAGATCCAACGACACGACATCCACGTTGTTTTTCTGCAATGCTTCGAGACACTCGTCGCCGTCCAAGACAGCGGCGGCGAGTTCGAAGCCGTTTTCCCGCTCAACGAGTTTGCTAAGGATTTTGCAGACCACCGGATTGTCGTCGGCGATCAATACTCTGACGTTATTCCCCCGTGTGTCCGCCATATTATCCTGCCGTAGCCATTCTGATGAACTCACGCGCGCGGTCTATGTTCTCTTCGATTTCGCCGACGAACGACGGGATATCGAGAGATAAGATGGCCGGATTATCTTTGGCCAGGATTTCCCAGGCGGGGTCTTGGGCAAGATGGTCGTTTACACGCTGGCGGACATCTGAATCGAGAATGGCGCGGGCCAGACTGGACGCGAGGTGCACGATGGCGGTCAGGGTGCCGTTCTCAGGTGCCAAGTGCGGCTGATGGTGGTAGCGAATGCACTCGACAATTGAAGACGGCAGCGACCATTTCTCACAGATCCAAGCGCCCACTTCGGCGTGATCGGTGCCCAGAACGCGCTGTTCAGCCACAATTGTCGGGAGGTTTTCGTCTATGGCCATCTTGAAGGCGCGGCCCAATTCTTCGGAATGGTATTGGTGCAGGACGATCTTACCGACATTGTGCAGCAGACCGGCGGTGAACTCGATGCCGTGTAACCGAAGCTGAAGGCGACTGGACAGGACGCGCGCGATTTCACCGGTGCCAGCGCTGTGTTCCCAGAAGGTTTCGCGGCGGAACGTGCTGTTGTCGTCTTTCTTGGAGAATGCGCCAAGCACGGAGATTGAGGTGACCAGACTGGAGACTTCGCGCATGCCGAGGACGACTAAAGCCATGTTGAGCGACTCGACGCGGCGCGGCATGCCGTAGAAGGCGCTATTGGCGACGCGCAGAATCTTGCCAGTCATAGACGGATCATTGCGAATAATGCGCACGATTTCGGACATTCCGGCCAGCGGATCGTTTGCCAGCCGCGAGACTTCCAGGGCGATGGTGGGCAGCGTCGGAAGGTCGTTTGCATCCCGCAAGCGTGCATAGATGCTTTTATTACGTGAACTGTCACCGCAGATGAGCGCTTCATCGGTGGGCACAGTCGCAAAGCTATGGGACGAATGGTGCATTATTTCTCCAGAATCCGGCAATTCATTTTGGCAATCACTTCCTGTACATTCAACCAGAACACGTCACCGCGCGGCGTAATGGTGCGCGCGCGGCTGGGCAGCGGGGCAATATCGAGGCTATGCGAGAGCCATCCGCGCTGCTGCACGGGCAACACCTCGTCGGCATGGTCGAACACTAAGGCCACAGTCTGCTGCTGAGATTCAACCAAGGCCAGTGACGGCAAATTTTCACTTTGCCGGGAAACGGGTCTTAAGTCGAGAACAGGAATTCGGCCCAGGGGCAACTGAACGACCCCGGTGCAGCCTTCTTCCGTTGAGGGAATGAGCGGCAAACCGGTGTAGAGACCGTGGATTTCATCAACGGAGAGCGCGTAGCGCCATGTTCCCGCTCGGAAACAGACGTATTTGGACGGTGCTGCGCTGGGGGCTGCGGCGCGGCGGCCCGGGCGCGGAGGTGCTGCGACCATGATTTACTGTTGTTTAAGTTTTTTCTCGAGGCCAAGCAGCAGGCGTGCGGCAATCCTATTCGGAGTGGATTTGCCGTTTTCCCAGCGGTTGACCGTTGAGAAGGTGACACCGATCAGGTGTGCGAAGTCTTCCTGCGTAAGCTGCATCCGCTGCCTAATTTGACGGATGCGTTCCGCTTCCATGCGATTCTGATCCAAGGGAGGCTCCGGGGTTTTGAAGTTCTTGCTGTTCCTATCCGGCTGAAGAATAGCAATAGCCGGGCCATTGCGAAGCCTATAGCACCAAGTGCCACTCAGGACTCTCTAAGTTTATTGATATTATTGCGGTTAACTTGAGCGATGTGACAGCCCCCCGAAATAGAATAGGCAGAAAACGACAGTGGAACATGGGGTCAGAGGCGCTTGACGTACGGCAACCCCAGAAACGCAAACGGCCCGCAGTTGCGGGCCGGAAATGGAGACCGGGGAGGTGGCTTAGTAGTCGGCGTAAAGTCCGCCGGTGTGCTCGTACCAATCGAAGACCTGGTCGGCCAGAATGTTCAGGTTGCCGCTGGAAACGTCCAACTTGAAGACGCGCATGTGGCTCCGGTCGGCCAGCTGTTCGAGATACTCCTGTTCGCGGAGGAATTTGTCCAAGTCGTCATATTGAGACGGATTGCCGGAGACTTTCAGGCGTTCGGCGCGGGCAGCTTCAAAAGTTGACGGCTGGCGTACGCACAGCACGATACGGAAACCGACTGCGGCCAACCGTTCTTCCAGCCAGCGAAAATCATAGTCACGGCCACAGTACAAATGCTGGTGCATTTGCGTCGAGAGATGAAAGCGGTCCACGATCCACGAGTAGTAGCGCTGCAATTCAAACAGCCGCATCCACGTGTGATACGTCTCAAACGCGCGCTGCTCTTCTTCCAAGTCGAAATTGATCAGCCCTCGCCCCCATGGGAAATTCGAGAAGGCGCACCACTCGCCGGACACGTAGGGCGAATGATAGCGGTATTTTCGCGGCCCGATGAGACGCGGGTGTTCATTCAAGACAAAACCGAGTTCGGTCTTGTTGGTCAGGCGCGTGCCTTCGAGAATGATTTTGGGGCAGAGCTTGCGGGACACAGAGAGGGGTAAATTTGAAACTTGAAATTAGAAATTAGAAAGGCGGAAATGAAAACTCAAAATAGAAAATAGAAAAGGAAGGCAATGGGTCAGGTTCGTCGTTAGATGCGGGTGCCACAGAAAAGGGGAAATTTGAAACTTGAAATTAGAAAGGCGGAAAAGATAACTCAAAATAGAAAATAGAAAAGGAAGGCAATGGGTCAGGTTCGTCGTTAGTTGCGGGCGCCACATACAACGTGCGCTCGTCATGCTGAAGCCGCGGCGGCTGAAGCATCCCTCAGAAAATCTTAGAGAGATTCTTCACTGCGCCAAGTCTTCGTTCAGAAAGACGAACAATGTTGTACCCTTTCATCCGCCAGCAAACGTTGCGGATTCCGGCGGGGAGGCGCGTTTCGCGCAAAATCCCCGCTCGGCGAAACAGCTCAATCCATCATCCATTTCTCGCCGCCCTCCGTGCTTCGAGCATGATTCCGACCCAAATGGCGAGTTCATAGAGGACGACCATGGGTGCGACCATGAGCATCATGGTTAGCGCGTCGGTAGTCGGCGTTGCGAAGGCTGCGATGATGAAGATGAGCACGATGGCAATGCGGCGGTGCTTGCGGAAAAAACTCGATGGCACCAGGCCTGTGGCAATCAACACACCCATCAACAGAGGAAGTTGAAAGATGACGCCGAAGGCCAACAGCAAGAACAGCACAAGGCTGATATAGCTATTGAGCGACCAGATATTCTCCAGTCCTACTTGCGCGAACGAACCAAGGAACTCGAGCGCTGCGGGCAAGATAACCCAGGCGAAGATGACTCCGCCCCAGAAGAGAACTGTGGAAATTGTGATAATCGGCCACAGCCAGAGTTTTTCTTTTTTGCGCAATCCCGGCCCGATGAAACCATAAACCTGCCAAGCAACGAACGGCGAAGCCAGCAGGATTCCCAGCAGCAGCGCGATTTTGACTTCGATGACGAAACCTTCGGACGGCCCCAGAAGCGACAAGGTGCCGGGGACGGAATCCTTGAAGGGTTGAATCAGGAAGTCGCGGGCGCGCTCGGCCAGCAAGAACCCGGAGATAGCGCCGAGGGCTATGAACAGAAAGCTGCGCAACAGGCGTTTGCGCAGCTCTTCAATATGATCCCAGAATGTTAACGGCTGGTCAGGCACAAGACGAAAAGTGGTCTAATTTTCGGCGGGTGTTGCAAGGCTGGCAAAATCTGTTATTTTGCCGGAGCGGTATCGCCAAGAGAGAACGGCGTGAAACGGGTGTTGGTGTCGAAGACATCCACATGTTCGTGGCGCTTCAAGTAGCCGACAGCCATGTAGGTGACGGGTGTCAAAACGATTTCGACACCGCATTTGAAGACGTAGTTGAAGGCCATCATCAGCCAGAGTTCGTTGGCGGGAACGACTCCGAGAAATGCGATGGTTACGAACAATCCGGTATCCACAGCTTGACCGACGAGTGTCGAACTGATAGTGCGAGTCCACAGACGGCGGCCATTGGTCAGGACTTTGAGCCTGGCCAGAATGACTGAGTTCGCAAACTCGCCGAACAGATAGGCAATCAGCGATGCCAATACGATGCGCGGAACGAAACCGAGAATCGCGATAAAGGCTTCCTGATTCGGCCAGATGTCGGCGGGCGGCATGACGCTGACGAGCCAGAAGGTTAAGGCGGCCAGCACATTCGCCGCGAAACCCAGCCAGATCACGCGGCGGGCGCGGGCAAAGCCATAGACTTCGGTCAGGATGTCTCCGAAGATATAGCTGAGTGGAAACAGGAACGTCCCGCCGTCAAAGGGAAACGGCCCGAAGCCGACGAGTTTGGTTGCGGCGATGTTCGAGATCAGGAGCACGGCGACGAACATGCCGGCGATGAGGTCGAAGTAGCGCAGGCCGCGCGGTAGGTCAGAAGGCTTGACGATCCAGTTGGACATTGGGCTTTGGTTTGGCAACAGATTGGTAACCCTCAAGATACGGACTCTCATGCGGATTTGCAACCGGAGAAGGCCTTGACCACGATTGAGCAGCTTGCCGCACGGGCGCGGGCGCTGGGCTTTGACCTGTTTGGGATTGCCCCGGCGGTTAGGTCTGCGCGTGAACATGAGTTCCGGCGGTGGCTGGCCAACGGCTACGGGGGCACGATGACGTATCTGAACCGCACGGCAGAGCGGCGGATTGACCCCGAGCGCGTGCTGGCGGGTGTGCGGAGTATCTTGGTGGTTGGACAATCCTACTTCACGGGGTTTCTACCGGAGACAATTCGCCGCGATCCTTCGCGGGGAATCATCGCGAGCTACGCGTGGGGGCAGGATTACCACGACCTCATGCTGCTCGCGTTAGCTGAGTTAGCGGATTTCGTGTCGCACGTTGCGCCGGACGCGGAAACGAAGTGTTACGTGGATACGGGACCCGTACTCGAACGTGAGGTTGCGGCGCGTGCGGGATTGGGATTTACCGGCAAGAACACGCTGTTGATTCATCCACGCATGGGTTCGCAGTTGTTCTTAGGTGAAATTCTGACGACTGCTGAATTGGAGCCTTCTCCCCTGCCACAGCAGCCTTCGTGCGGAAGCTGCACGAAGTGCTTGGACATTTGCCCGACGCATGCGTTCCCCGCGCCGTATGTTCTGGACGCGCGGCTGTGCATTTCGTATTTGACGATTGAATATCGCGGGTCAATTCCCATTGAGTTACGGAGCAAGATAGGCAATCACATCTTCGGCTGTGATGACTGCCAGAGCTGTTGTCCATGGGTGAACCGTTTTTCGACGGCGACACGGCAGGCAGCGTACGCAAGCGTTTTAGAACGCAAAGCGCCGCGGCTTGCGGAGCTTGCAAAGTTGTCCGCAACTGAGTTCGCGGAGAAGTTTCGCGGCAGTCCGGTTTTACGCCCGGGCTATGAGGGATTTCTGCGCAATGTGGCGGTAGCGATGGGGAATTGGAGATCAGATGATTCGCTACGCGCTCTGGAGCCGTTGCTTGATCATGACAGCGCGTTGGTGCGCGAGCATGCGGAGTGGGCGCGGGCAAACATTCTAGATGAAGAGCAGCAAGCGACTGAATAGAAAGCGGCCCGGACGATTCCGGGCCGCTTGATTGTTCGGGAGGCGATGCGGGCTATGCGATAATGTCCACGGTTTCACCGACGCCTGTCAAGGACGGGGACAATCCGATCTTGCCATCACCGCCGCTTCCAACCAATTGAGTGGTGCCGTTCAAACCGATCTTGCCATCACCGGGGGGCGGCGTTACGACGGGAACCGGATCGAGACCGATTTTGCCATTGCCGGAAACAAGACTGGTGGTGGTTACGCTGCTGATTTCCATCTTACCTTCTCCTTTTCACGAATTCGCGAAACTTATTAATTACCAAAAATGTGTTGTCGCTTGCTTGGTTGTCTTGACGCTTCAGGCCTACTATAGTAACCTTGTTCGTCGCGTACGGTTTTCCTTTTTGCAAGCTGTGGGCCACTTGCTGAATTTCCGCAACATCCGCTCGCGCATTCAGCGGAAACAGTTTTTTTCTAATCATTTACGAAGCGCGCTCTGCAATGCACTGCGTAGTGTTTGCAGCTTGCAAGTATAGTGAGTATGGTTGCGGACAGCCAACGTGGTGGATATGACACAACCGCATGCCCCACATTGACAAAGTGGCCGAAACGCCTTAGATTCCAAGGTGGGTCGTGCGCGAGGGGTGCGACCACAACTTGAGGGACCCGCAACAGGAGGATTGCCATGGAACGAGCACCTTTTGGACAGACCGCTGCGCTGATGCTGGCGGTTTTTTTATTTGTGGGAATTGCAAATTTGGCATGGGCGTGCGATCAGAAGATTTGCTTGGAAGATGCGACGTGCTCAGGGGACTGGGAGGACGATTGTCCACTCAGCAGCGGCGGCTCAAATTGCGCGTCGCAAGCATTCACTGCCGCCTGCACGGGCATGTATATGCTGCACGCATTTGTAAATTGTGCTTATGGTTGTGATGCCTGCGAAGTGTGCGCGGTTGTCACGAAGGCCAGTACGGGGGCTGTGGTGGGTTCGTGCGGCTCTGAGTGTAGCGGTGAAGTTTGCGACAAGACATGTGGGACAATTCCACTGGTTGCCAACGAGGGTTACATTCTGTATGTGTGCAGGACTCCGTGTTCAGACGGAGACTGTGAAGATTGCCAGAGTTCGTGCCGTACGTTCGGCTGCCTGTGCTTCGGCACCAGCATTACGTGCAACCCGTGATGCCTGTTGTTGTCCTATTACTGGCAGTTTTTGTGTTGATCCTTGGCGCGGACGGCAGAGTTTTGCCTGTCCCGTCAGGCGATTTTCCCACGATTCAGTCAGCCATTGACAGCAGCGCTTCCGGTGATACGGTTCTCATCGCGGCGGGTCGCTACGCGGAGGCCTTGATCATTGAAGGCCGGAGCATTACGCTTCTTGGAGAAACTGCGCCGGACTCGACTTTGGGAACGGGTGTGATCATTGACCCGGCACCATTGGATTCCGCTAATATGATTGCCTGTGCAAGTATTGTGGGCGGTGACAGCGTTGCGATGAAGAACATCTGGTTTCGCAACGGCGAGGCAATGCACATTGAACGGCCGCTCAATCAGATTGGTGGTATTGACAATCGCAACGGTCCGGTGTTGTTGACACTTGCAGACTGTCGCTTTGACTCGGTTTACCGCTGCATTAAGGATGGCGGCGTTGTGCGGCTTACAAACGTGCGCATAGTTAATTGCCAACGGTCGGCGTTGACCCGCGGCGACAGCACACGATTTGAAGCGACGGACTGCTTGTTTCATGGTAACTCGACCTTGTATATGGTGTTGGGGTGGTCTGGAACTCGCATGACGCGTTGCACGTTCAGGAACGAGAACGATGTTGCGTTGTTCGCCGCCGCCAAAGACAGCATTGTGCTTTCGGCCTGCCGGTTTGGACCATTGATCAATGAGTGCGGAGAAGGTGTAATCATCCGGGCGGGGAGCGGGACGGTTGTCGAAAACTGCTTGTTCGAGGATATGCAGGTGGGGTTTGCCGCGCTGTATCTTATGCAGGCAAGCTGTTCAACGGAAGTACCCAACTGGGCATTGCCGATCATCCGGGGTAACGTCTTCAGAAACATCACTCGTTTGGGTTGTCAGGGCGGACAGGCGTTGCAAATCCATTGTGACGGCGCTATGCCGCATCAAATGGCAATCGTTGAAGGCAACCGCTTCATCAATGTACAATCACCAGGGACTGTCGCCTCAGCAGTTTTCGTTGATGGTGGAGGGGTGTCGTTCTATGGTAATTTTTTTGAAGACCTTGGGCCGGACGGCACGCCTGCGGTATTTGAATATGGGATAACTCCGCCGGAGTCGGTGGTCTATCGCAACAACTCGTTTGATGGCGTGGATTACGCTGTCCGTCACAACAACCCGGGGCAATTTTCGGACGCTCGTTGGAATTGGTGGGGCGACAATAGCGGGCCGTTCAACGCGCTTGCGAATCCGAATGGGCAAGGCGCACAGGTTGACAACAATGTGTCTTTTGATCCGTGGTTGACACATCCGGACACGTCGGTGGAGTTCAGCGAGGAACAGCCTGTTGTTGCGCCGCAAACTTTTCGTCTGTCCGTTTCGCCCAATCCGTTCAATGCGGCAACGACGTTGGGTATTGAAGTGCCGCAAGTAGGTGAGTATGTTGTGAAGCTTTATGATGTGACGGGGCGGCTGGTTAAAACTGTTTTTGCGGGAAGAATTGAACGGAATGGTGAGGTTCGCGTTGCAGCGGGAGATTTGCCGAGTGGAGTGTATTTCGCGCAGCTACGGAGTGAGCGCAATGCGCTGACGGTGGTGAAACTGTTGTTGTTAAAGTAGTACGGACCGGGGGGAAATATGACAAAAGGCAGCCATTGGGCTGCCTTTTGTCATGCGAACGATTCTGTTTTACTCTTCGAATTCGTTTTCTTCGCCGGGATGCAGGTTGACGCCGAGGTCTTTGGCCTTTTTCCACAGGGTGGTGCGGTCAATCTGCAGCATACGGGCAGCCTTGATGACGTGACCGTTGGCGGCGAGCATGGCGTTTTCGATGAACTGCTTTTCGAAGGCGCGGACGGCATTCTTCAGCGAACCCATCGCGAACAGGTTGTCGCTGGCGACCGATGCCGCGGCCACGGTGTGCGAATTCGCGTGCACGTTCGTCGGGTAGTTCACCGGCGGCGAGAAGCTGAAGTTCTCCGTCGAAGCAATCGGCTGCTTCAGGAACTGCAACGCGGTGGCGGTGATGGTCGTGCCGCTCGAAGCGAGCAGTGCGCGCTCGATAACATTTTCCAATTCGCGGACGTTGCCCGGCCACAGGTGTGTCAAGAGCAGCGCCATGGCTTCATCGGTCATGGTATAGTTGCCCTTTTGCAGGCGGCCGCCGATCTTGTCGAGGAAGTGCGCACAGAGCAGCGGAATATCCTCGCGGCGTTCGCGGAGCGGCGGAATGGTAATCGGTACCACGTTCAAGCGGTAGTACAGATCCATGCGGAAGCGGCCTTCCTGAATCATCCGTTCGAGATCGCGGTTGGTGGCCGTGACGACACGGATGTTGACGGGAATCTTGCGATTGCCGCCGAGCCGTTCGATTTCGCGGTCTTGCAGCACGTTGAGCAGCTTGACCTGCGTCGAGAGCGACAGTTCGCCGATTTCGTCCAGGAAGATCGTCCCGCCGTTGGCTGCTTCAAACTTCCCGATGCGCGTCTGCTTGGCATCGGTGAAGGCACCCTTTTCGTGTCCGAAGAGTTCGGATTCGAGCAGGGTTTCGGGCAGTGCGGCGCAGTTGACCTTGATGAAGGCTTTTTCCGCGCGTGGGCCTTCAAAATGCAACGCCCGGGCGACGAGTTCCTTACCCGCTCCGGTTTCCGCGCGAATCAGCACCGTGGTATCCACGGCGGCGACTTCGCGGATGGCATCAAAGACCTTGTGCATGGCGGCCGAGCGTCCCACCAGGCCGCCGAGCTTGTGATCCCCACCGAGCCGGCGCTTCAATTTTTCGACTTCGCCCGCCAGACGAAGATTTGACAGCGCCGCGTCCACCGTGCGTGCAAGCAAGCGCGGTTCGAGCGGCTGGGATACGAAGTTTGTGGCACCGCTCTCCATGGCCTCAACGATCCGTTCGGAATTGTCATTGTCCGAATAGATCACCACCGGCAGGCGGAGGTGCCGCGAGCGGATATCGCTGATGAGCGAGACGCCCGAAATGTTCTTGAAATCCACGTCGCAAAGTACGACGTCCACGTTGTCCACTTCCAACCGGTTCAGCACGTTGTGGGGATTAGATTCGTGCAGAACTCGGTATCCGCCTTCGGAGCGGAGTGACCTTGTCACCCGTTCCAGGACGGCGGCTTCCTCGTCCACAATCAGCAGCGTTGGTTCCGGCATCTTCCGGGTCTCCCGTTTTCCATATCCATTCGTTAGCACCCTTAGAACATCCATTCCCTCGGCAAAAGCTGGGCCGAGCTGATACATCGCAACCTCCTTGTTCATCCGTTACAACATCGGGAAAAGCCCGAACTATATATTCACCAACCTCCAAGAAATATTGAGATAGGGGTTATTTATCAACATATCATTTTGCAGAGCATTCGGCAAAGAGTCAAGGGTTCTGACCCGGATTTGTAGATTTTCCGCGACGGGTTTGGACGGGGGTTCAATTTGACAATCCAGCATGGCTCTGGTATATTCTAATTCGGGTATTTTGGGCATGTTGCGGCTTTGCCACATGCGTTTTTCGGAATCAAACTCCATAACAACATGAACTTCTATACGGGATTGTGGGTTGCGGTGGTCACTCCGTTCCAAAACGGGCAGATTGACGAGGCGGCCCTGCAAAATTTGGTCGCTGATCTTGCGAATCGCGGGGTGGATGGATTTGTGCCATTGGGCACGACCGGGGAAGCTTCGTGCCTCTCTCTGGAAGAGCGGCGGCGGGTCATCCAGCTTGTGTTAGCGGCGGCCAATGGGCGGTACGTGGCCCCGGGCTGCGGGACAAATTCTACTGCGCAGACGATTGAATTGGCCCAAGAAGCCAAGAAGTTGGGTGCTCACGGGGCGATGGTGATTACCCCGTATTACAACAAACCAACGCAGGAGGGGCTGTTTCAGCACTTCAAGGCCGTGCATGATGCGACGGATTTGCCGCTGATGCTCTATAATGTGCCGGGCCGGACGAGCGTGAATATGCTGCCGGAGACAGTGGAGCGGCTGGCGGATTTGCCGCGAGCGGCGGCAATCAAGGAAGCCTCGGGGAATTTGGATCAGATTTCCGAGATTTCGGCGCGAGTGGAGGGCCGGATGAATGTTTTGTCCGGGGACGACGGACTGACTTTGCCGATTATGTCGGTAGGCGGCGTGGGTGTGGTCTCTGTGGCGGGGCATGTCTGCCCGGATTTGCTGCGGGGGATTATCAATTCGTATGACCGCCGCGATACCCACTCGGCGCTGCTCCTGCATCACACCTTGGCGCCGATTGCCAAGGCGATGTTCCTTGAGACCAGTCCGGGGCCAGTGAAATACGCCCTTTCGGCGATGGGCAAAATGCGGAATGAACTGCGGCTGCCGCTGGTGCCGGTGAAGAAAGAGACCGAAGGAAAGATCCGGGCCGCGATTGCCGCCTATTTGGAGAATCCTCATGTCGCATGACCGGATTAACGCGGTGCTGTTCGGCGCGGCGGGTCGGATGGGTAAGGTGATCTTGCACGAATCGCGCAAGGATCACCGGGTTTATATTACGCACGCCTACGATCCGGCCGGTGCGGGGCAGTGGTTTGACGATTTGCAGATTGAACCGGCATGTCATGGCGTGCACGACCACGTGAAGGTGGCGATTGATTTCTCGACGGCGGCGACGGTGGCGGAGCATGCGCGCTGCTGCCGGAAGGTGAAGATCAATTATGTGTGCGGTGTGACGGCGTTACATGAGTCCACGCAGAAGGTACTGCGTGAGGTGGCCAAGGATATCGCTGTCTTGCATGCGCCGAATATGTCGCCAGGAATGAACGTATTGTTTTCACTCGTCTCGCAAGCTGCGGCGGCGCTGCCGGAGTATCGCGCGTATTTGACGGAAGCGCATCACACGATGAAGGTGGATGCGCCGTCGGGCACGGCCCTGCGGATTGCCGAGATTGTGGAAGACACGGTGGGCAAGAAGATCGAGGTGTTTTCTCTGCGCGTGGGGGACGTTGTGGGTGAGCATACTCTTGTGTTGGGTGGCCACGGTGAGCGGCTGGAAATCACACATCGCGCCGATTCACGCGCGGTGTTTGCGCACGGTGCACTGCGCGCGGCGGAGTGGCTGGCGGATCAACCTGCGGGGTTTTATACGATGGCGGATGTGTTGGGGCTGTGAGATCCGCTTTCCCCCCAGTCCTCTGGGGGGAGAAAGGGGCGTATAATGTGAGGGACTTCGCTGACATCAAGTGGAACACTACGCTGTGCTCAATGATCTCATTCCGCTTTCCCCCCAGTCCTCTGGGGGGATTAAGGGGGGTAGAATGTGAGGGACTTCGATGACATCAAGTGGAAGACCTGGCAGCACGCGCGAGCGGTGCGGCAAGATCGTTCCGTTGCCGAGCGACTGCTGTGGTTCAAGCTGCGAAGCGAGCAGCTGGGTGCGAAGTTTCGCAGACAGCATCCCATAGGTCATTACATCGTTGACTTCTTTTGTATCGAGCGACGCCTTGTCATCGAGATTGACGGGCCGACTCATGCAGGTGCCGAGCAGCAGGATTACGACGCACGGCGCACGGAGTATCTGAATGCACTTGGTTATCGCGTACTCCGGTTTACCAACGGCCAAGTAAGGGAGGCCATGGAACATGTATTGGAACGGATTCGTGAAGCGCTTAAAGAACCGTAAGCAGCTCGGGATTCTACCCCCCCTTACCCCCCCAGAGGACTGGGGGGGAATCGGAGTGGCGCTCACTTTGTTGTGGTGCTCGCTACTTCTCGCTCAGCCGTTTCCGCCGGACTCGGTTTGGACGTTTGCATTTGATGATGGCGGGGATGAGTATTTTTATGGTTCAACGAGCGACAGTGACGGGATTATCTTGTGCGGTGAGGCGCGGGAATGGGGCGCACTGGCGGGGGAAGCGCTGTTGGTCAAAATTGATTTGCAAGGGAATCTTGTGTGGAGCCGAAGATTTCCGGATGAGCATCCGAGCCGTTTTGAAGGCCGCTATAGTGATTTCGAAAGCGGTCGTTACCTGATAGAATCGCGGCTTGCCGCAGACGGCACACCGACGATGTTCCGCGTTGTGCGGTTCGATGAGAATTTTGAGCAGATTGACTCGGTGTTGTTCCAGATGTTCAGTGCCAGCGGAGCGTATTTTGCCGGTTATGCAATAGACGACATCTGGGGTATCAGCCGCACAAATTACGTGCTGAATACTGCTGACGGCTTTGCAGCGGTGCACAGCAGATTGTTCTATGACATCAACGGTGAAGTTACTTTGGAAGTGAACTATCCGACTACTCCGTTTGAGTACGAGAACTATTTGCGCGTTAACGGTCCCTACAATGCGCCCGTGGTGATCGGGTACGGCCCAGTATCTCAAGCAGTGGGCATGCAAGGCGTGATTCACCTCGGCAGCGACGAGAACAACGGCGTCACGCGGCACTACGGCGGACCCGGTACGGACAAATTCTATCATGTCACAAACCATCATTGGTTAGATTACCGGATGGTTGGCAGCACAACCGATCCATCGAACGGCTCAACCGACGGCTGGGTTGTCGTTGCCAACGAAGATTTTGACACCGTGACAGCTCGCTCTTATGGCGGTCTTGCCGCAGATGAATTTGTTGCTTCCTTCAACTCGTATGATACGCTGTCGCTGCAGAACGGGTATTTTTGTATTGGTAACTACGCATCGGAAGATATCGAAGTCGAGCAGTCTGATTATTGGGTCATGGGACTAGACATAAACGGTGATAGTTTGTGGTCGCTGTTGTTGGGTGGACCCGAAGCTGAAAAGTGTTATGCGGTCAAAGGGTCGCACTTGGGATTCATGATTCTCGGCGCATCGCAATCGTTCGCCGTGCCGGGGTGGGATGGGTGCGCGATGTTTTTGGGGTATGTGCCGGATTTGGCGGTGTCGCCGGCGAGTTTGAATTTCGGGCCGGTTCAGGTGGGAGACAGCGCGGTGCGCACGGTGAATTTGGTGAATACGGGTTCGAATGTACTGACCGTGAACGGATTCACTGCGACGGATGCCTATCACGCGCGCTTCAGTGATTTGGAAATGGTGGACATCGGAGACACGCTCCGGGTTGAAGTGGTGTTCGCGCCGCAGTCGGGCGGTAGCATCGTGGATACGTTGCGAATTCAGAGCGACGCGATTACAGGCGAGAAGATTTTGCGCTGTCTCGGTGCGGGGACGGGAGTGAGCGCGGACG
>Ga0268298_10000078_pt1 | contig 117627 bp, 106 predicted proteins | sample WWTPWeurt_MetaG_FD_194462 | JGI IMG/M metagenome (GOLD analysis project Ga0268298, IMG submission 194462) | Activated sludge microbial communities from WWTP in Nijmegen, Gelderland, Netherland - WWTP Weurt | ecosystem: Engineered > WWTP > Aerobic digester > Activated sludge | place...
TGCATCGGCCTGCAACCCGCACGGGATGGCGTTCGCTGGCCACCCATGCCGGAAAGGCAGGCGGGATGGACCGTTCAGGGCTGCATGCCCCGAGCGCCACCATCCATGCGGCTTCCGGGCCGGCAGTCCGGATGCGCAAAGGAGAACGGAATGAATGACCAGACCACGCCGTGGCACCGCAAGGCTGCGGAGCTCACCTTCGACGGGCGCGCGCTGATCGGCGGCAAGCGCGTCGATGCGATCGACGGCGCCACCTTCGCCTGCATCTCGCCGGTGGACGGGCGCCGGCTTGCCGACGTGGCGCGCGGCAACGACAAGGACATCGTTGCCGCGGTGGCGGCGGCACGCGCCGCCTTCGAGGACCGCCGCTGGGCCGGCATGGCGCCCGCCCGGCGCAAGCGCGTGCTGATCCGCTTTGCCGAACTGCTGCTCGAACACCGCGACGAACTCGCGCTGACCGAGACGCTCGACATGGGCAAGCCGATCGCCGCGTCGCGCGCGACCGACGTCAATGCCGCGGCCAACACGCTGCGCTGGTACGGCGAGGCGATCGACAAGGTCTATGACGAGATTGCGCCGACGGCCGATACCTCGCTCGCGCTGATCACGCGCGAACCGGTCGGCGTGGTCGGGGCTATCGTGCCGTGGAACTACCCGATGCTCATGGCATCGTGGAAGATCGCCCCGGCGCTCGCCACCGGCAACAGCGTGGTGTTGAAGCCGTCCGAGAAGTCGCCGCTGACGGCACTGCGGCTCGGCGAACTGGCGCTCGAAGCCGGCCTGCCGGAAGGCGTGCTCAACGTCGTGCCCGGCTACGGCCACGAGGCCGGGCAGGCGCTGGCCCTGCACATGGACGTCGACTGCATCGCCTTCACCGGCTCGACGCGCGTTGGCAAGCAGATCATGCAGTTCGCCGGGCAATCGAACCTCAAGCGCGCGTGGACCGAACTCGGCGGCAAATCGCCGCTGATCGTGTGCGCCGACGTGGCCAACCTCGACCGCGCGGTCGATGCCGCGATCGGCTCGATCTTCTACAACCAGGGCGAGAGCTGCAACGCACCGTCGCGCCTGTTCGTGGAAAGCTCGATCAAGAACGAATTCCTCAAGCGTGCGCTGGCCAAGGTGCCGGAGCATGCGCCGGGCGATCCGCTCGATCCGCAGACGGCGATGGGCGCACTCGTCGACGACACGCAGTTGCAGACCGTGTTGCGCTACATCGATGCCGGCGTCTCCGAAGGCGCGAAGCTGCTCGCCGGCGGCGAGCGTGCGCGCGTCGACAGCGGCGGCTTCTACGTGCTGCCGACCATCTTCGACAACGTGCGCAACGACATGACGATCGCGCGCGAAGAAATCTTCGGCCCGGTGCTCTCGGTGCTCGCCTTCGACGACGTGGCCGAGGCGGTGCGCATGGCCAACGCCACCAGCTACGGGCTGCAGGCCTCGGTGTGGACGCGCGACATCAACAAGGCGCACAAGGTGGCACGTGCGCTGCGCGCCGGCACGGTGCACGTCAACCAGTACGACGAGGACGACATCACCGTGCCCTTCGGCGGCTACAAGCAATCGGGCAACGGCCGCGACAAATCGCTGCATGCGCTCGACAAGTACACCGAACTCAAGACGACCTGGATCAGACTCGAGTGAGAAATCGCCGCTGACCCTGCTGCGCGGCCCGATCCCGGCCCTGCGAAGCACGACGTACCCGACGGTACGACTGCGCTTCTCGAACCGGGCTCGGGCCGCTCGCGACGGTTTTCCGGTGGTTTCCAATTTTTTGGAATGACGAACATGGCAAGCAATCAGGATCTCCACCAGCGGCGCCTCGCCGCCACCCCGCGCGGCATTTCCGTGATGGGCAACTTCTTCATCGACCGCGCCGAAAACGCCGAAATGTGGGACGTCGAAGGCCGTCGCTACATCGACTTCGCCGGCGGCATCGCGGTACTCAACACCGGCCACCGCCATCCCAAGGTGATGGCGGCGATCCGCGACCAGCTCGAACGCTTCACGCATTCCTGCTACCAGGTCGTGCCCTACGAGGGTTACGTCACCCTCGCCGAGAAGATCAACGCGCTCACCGTCGGCAGCTACGCCAAGAAGACCGCGCTGTTCTCCACCGGCGCCGAGGCGACCGAGAACGTGGTCAAGATCGCGCGCGCCGCCACCAGGCGCTCGGCGGTGATCGCCTTCTCCGGTGCCTTCCACGGCCGTTCGATGATGGCTGCCGCGCTCACCGGCAAGACCAATCCGTACAAGCTCGGCTTCGGCCCGTTTCCCGGCGAGATCTACCATGCGCCGTTCCCGATCGCGATCCACGGCGTGACGGTGCAGGACTCGCTCGACTACATCCAGCACCTGTTCAAGTCCGACATCGAACCGGCGCGCGTCGCCGCCATCATGCTCGAACCGGTGCAGGGCGAGGGCGGCTTCTACGTCGCGCCGCCCGACCTGATGCGCGGCCTGCGCGCGATCTGCGACGAGCACGGCATCCTGCTCTGTGTCGACGAGGTGCAGACCGGCTTCGGCCGCACCGGCAAGTGGTTCGCCATGGAACACCACGACGTGCTGCCCGACATCACCTGGATGGCCAAGAGCCTCGCCGGCGGCACCACGCTGTCGGCCGTCTGCGGCCGTGCCGAGATCATGGACGCCCCCGCGCCCGGCGGCCTCGGCGGCACCTACGCCGGCAATCCGCTGGCGGTCGCCGCGGCCCATGCGGTGATCGAGGTGATCGAGGAAGAGGGCCTGCTCGAACGTTCGCACGTGCTCGGCTCGAAGCTCGGCCGCCGCCTCGACAAACTCGCCGCCGAGGTGCCGCAGATCGCCGACGTGCGCGGCCTGGGCTCGATGGTTGCGGTCGAGTTCAACCACGCCGGAACGCGCAAGCCGGACCCGGATTTCACCAAGCGCGTGCAGACGCTCGCGCTGGAGCGTGGCCTGATCCTGCTGACCTGCGGGGTGTATTCCAACGTGGTGCGCTTCCTCTACCCGCTGACCACGCCCGACGCCATCTTCGACGAGGCGCTCGGCATCATCGAGGAATCGATGCGCATCGCCTCGCGCGACGCATCCTGAGGCCGCAGTCCGCCATGCAGCGCGAACACGCCGTCGTCGATGCCCTGCGCGCCCGCCTGGCGGAGCAGGGCGTGCGCTACCTGTTCGCGCAGTTCACCGACATCCACGGCGCGGCCAAGGGCAAGACGATCCCGCTCGACCACCTGGGCGACCTGTTCGCGGCCGGCGCCGGTTTCGCCGGGCCGTCGATCTGGGGCACGGCGCTGCCGCGCCACGGCGCGCGCTCCGAGTATTACGGCCGCGGCGACGCCGCCACCGCGCTGCCGCTGCCCTGGCTGCCCGGCCATGCGCGCATCGTGCTCGACGGGTTCGTCGACGGCCAGCCGTTTCCGCTTTGTCCGCGCCAGTTGCTGCGCGCCCAGGTGCGCCGGCTTGCCGAGCGTGGCCTCGTGCTCAACGCCGGGCTGGAGCCGGAATTCTTCCTGCTCAAGCGCGATAGCGTCGGCCGCCTGCATCCGGCCGACGCCGGCGACCGCCTCGACAAGCCCTCCTACGACTACAAGTCGCTGACGCGCCAGCAGGCCTTCGTCGTCGAACTCTCCGACAGCCTCAAGGCATGCGGCTTCGACGTGTTCCAGATCGACCACGAAGATGCCGCCGGCCAGTACGAGCTCAACTACCACTATGCCGATGCGCTGACCGCGGCCGACCGCCACATGCTGTTCAAGATGGCGGCGCACTCGATCGCCGAATCGCTCGGCTACGTGTTCAGCATGATGCCCAAGCCCTTTGCCGACATGCCGGGCAGCGGCCTGCACTTCCACATTTCGCTGGCCGATGCCGACGGGCGCAACCTGTTCGCCGACGCCGGGCAGTCGCACGGGCTTTCGGCCACCGGCCGCGCCTTCCTCGCCGGGCTGCTGCAGCACGCGCCGGCGCTGTGTGCGCTGTGCGCGCCGACGGTGAATTCCTACAAGCGGCTGGTGGTCGGCGAATCGCGCTCCGGCACCACCTGGGCGCCGGCGCACGTGAGCTGGGGCGACAACAACCGGACCACGCTGGTGCGCGCGGTGGCGGGGCGCATGGAATGGCGCCTGCCCGACAGCTCGGCGAATCCCTATGTTGCGCTCGCCGCGGTGATCGCCGCCGGGCTCGACGGCATCGACCGCCAACTCGAACCGCCGCCGCCGATCGACGACGATCTCTACGAACTGCCGCCCGACGAACTCACGCGCCGCGGCGCCACGCTGCTGCCGCAGAACCTCGGCGAGGCGGTCGCCGCGCTGGGCACCGACAACTTGCTCGGCGACGCATTGGGCGCCGAGTTCGTCGCCGAATTCCTGCGCCTCAAGCGCAACGAGTGGATCGAATTCTCGCGCGCCGTGCACGCGTGGGAGACCGACCGCTACGCCGATTTCTTCTGAGCGGGCGCCTTGTGTAGCCGAATCGCGCCGCACCCGCCGCCGACATTGAACCGACCACCGACACTTCAGCCATGACCACTTCCACCCACCTCGACCTCGACCCGTTCTGGATGCCCTTCACCGCCAACCGCCAGTACAAGGCGGCGCCGCGCCTGCTGGTCTCGGCCAAGGGCATGTACTACACCAGCCACGACGGCCGCCAGATCCTCGACGGCACCAGCGGCCTCTGGTGCTCCAACGCCGGCCACTGCCGCGACGAAATCGTTGCCGCCATCCAGCAGGCCGCCGCCACGCTCGACTTCGCGCCGACCTTCCAGATGGGCCATCCGCTCGCCTTCGAGGCCGCGGCCAAACTCGCGCAGATCACGCCGGCCGGGCTCGACCGCATCTTCTTCACCAACTCGGGATCGGAATCGGTCGACACCGCGCTGAAGATCGCACTGGCTTACCACCGCGCGCGCGGAGAAGGGCAGCGCACGCGCTTCATCGGCCGCGAGCGCGGCTACCACGGCGTCGGCTTCGGCGGCATCTCGGTCGGCGGCATTCCGGGCAACCGCAAGGCCTTCAGCGGCGCGCTGCTGCCGGCGGTGGACCACCTGCCGCACACGCACGACCTCGCCCACAACGCCTTCACGCGCGGCCAGCCGGGGTGGGGCGCGCACCTCGCCGACGAGCTCGAGCGCCTGGTCACGCTGCACGACGCGTCGACCATTGCCGCCGTCATCGTCGAGCCGATGGCCGGCTCCACCGGCGTGCTGATCCCGCCCAAGGGCTACCTCGAACGCCTGCGCGCCCTCTGCGACAAGCACGGCCTGCTGCTGATCTTCGACGAGGTGATCTGCGGCTTCGGCCGCCTCGGCACTGCGTTCTCGGCACAGAAGTTCGGTGTGGCGCCCGACATCATGACGCTGGCCAAGGCCGTCAACAACGCCACCGTGCCGATGGGCGCGGTCGCCGTGCGCCGCGCGGTGCATGACGCCGTGCTCGCCGCCGCGCCCGAAGGCGCCATCGAGTTCTTCCACGGCTACACCTACTCCGGCCATCCGCTCGCCGCGGCGGCCGCCTGCGCCACGCTCGATCTCTACCAGCGCGACGGCCTGTTCGAGCGCGCCGCCTCCCTGGCGCCGGCCTTCGAGGACGCAGCGCACAGCCTCAAGGGCCGCCGCCATGTCATCGACGTGCGCAACATGGGCCTGGTTGCCGGCATCGAACTCGCGCCGCGCGACGGCCAGCCCGGCGCGCGCGCCTACGAAACCTTCCTCAAGTGCTACGAGCAGGGCGTGCTGGTGCGCTATACCGGCGACATCATCGCCCTGTCGCCGCCGCTGATCGTCGAGCCGGGCGAGATCGCGCGCATCTTCGAAACCATCGCCGCGGCACTCGCGGCGGTCGAATAGATCCGCGCAAAGCCATCGGCCTGCGGGCCGCATGGATGCTGGCTTGCAGGCACGGCATGCCTGCGCGGCAGATGGGGTGCGCCTGCTGGCGCGGGGCTGCGCAAAATGCCCGACCGGCGCCCGTTTCAGGTGCGCGGCGTGTCGAACGGGTTGAGAAGCCCGACCTCGAAGCGGGAGAAATCGGCGACGTTGCGCGTCACCAGCGTGAGCTTGTGAACGATCGCCGTGGCGGCGATCATCGCATCCTCATAGTAGGTGTCGGATTTCCGGTGCATCAGCCTGGCCCAGGTTCGGAACGTTTGGCCGTCCATCGGCAGCACGCTGTACGACGCCGAAACGAGATCGGCCCAGGCTTCGATTTCGGCGGCCTTCGCCGGATCCTGCTCGCGAGTCAGCTCGATGCCGGCCTGGATTTCGCCGAGCGTGACCGCGGAAAGATGCAGGTCCGCATCGGCGACTGCCTGCAGCCACGCGACCACGGCGCCGTGCGGGCGCGGCTTGCGCAATTCCGAAACGACGTTGGTGTCGAGGAGGTACATCGTGCCTAGCCGAGGTCCGCTGCCTTGCGCCGACGCGCAACACGGCGCGGCGCGGTCAACTGCTCCGTGCGACCCACATCGGAAAGCAGCAGGTTCTTCAGCGAGGGGCGGGCGGCCGATTGCAGCCGGCGCCACTCCGCAACCGGCACCAGCACCGCCGCTTCGACACCGCGCCTGGTTACCAGTTGCGGCCCTTCGGTGATGCACGCCTCGAGAAACTCGCTGAAACGCGCCTTCGCGTCCTGCACGGGCCAGGAATTGCTCATGACGGCCGCTCCTTAAACTAGTCAGAAGACTAGTCTAATGGCGGCGGCCCGGAAGTTCAATACGTCTCGGGCGTGGCAGGCGAGGCAAGGGGGACGCCCGTGACCGTCAGTCTCAGCGGCTGGAGTTTGTCGGCGCGATGCGGCGCGAACGCGTCGGCCTGGACGGGTTGAAAAGCTTGTGTGGGTGGCGCAGTGAAAACAATTCGGGCGCGGCCAGATTTTGGCGAGTGCCGCTCATGCGGCAGGGCGTGACGAACTTCGGGGCCATCAGCCTGACCGTGTGGCCGTGCCGGCGAAACAGCCGCGCCCGGTGGTGCGCACCGGAGCAGGCTTCCATGCCGATCAGGCACGGCGGCAACTGGATGATCAGCGCCGGCAGTTGGTCCCGGGGGAAACCTTCGGCTTGACCAGTACCGGCTTGCCATTATCATCAACACCATGCACGGCAAACACGTTCTTGGCGAGATCGATCCCTGCCGTTACGATGCGCATGGACTTCCCTTTTCGTGGTTCTGATGAGGTGTGGAAACTCCATCACGGCACGCGTTGCCGACCGCGGCTTTCGCCGCAGCCTCGGAGAGGGGAAGTCGCTTTCATTCGTTAGAGGTCTCATGAAGAAAGCCGCCTTGGTGATTTTCTACCTCCTTTCTGTGGTTGTTGCGGCGGAGGTTTCTGCACGTTTGGCGATGAAAAATACGCTCGGAGCCCTTGGCTCCGAACTGTCGAGAATGCAGGGGGAGCTTTCACTTCGTCATCTCCAACGCTACAGCGAATTGGAAAGCAATCTCGCAAAAGGTTGTCATGCTGCTGTGTTGGAAAAACTGCGTATTTCCGTCGCAATTGAAAGGACGCTACTTTCAGGAAAGTTGAATGAGCACCCCAACGGGGAGCTTTCAAAGTATGTAAGTCAGCATGCGCCGGGACTGACCGAAAAGCTCGCCGGTTATAAGAGCCCATACGGCAATTCCTGGAAGGAGCCGGTGTGCGACTGAACTCTAACCCTGCGATCGACCCCGTTCCCCTCGGTCACTGGACGCTGCGCGATAACGCCGCGCAGCGCCGGTCATCTCCACGTTAGGCGTCACATGCACCCGCTCGAGGAACTTCACCAGACGCTTCGCCTAGTGGCAATGCTTCTCGACTCCGCAGCAGCTCAAATTCGAGATGCACCGTCGGAGCCTGTCAGGGGCAACATCCACAAGATCGGCAAGTCGTTAGCTGAAATCTTCGAGGTTCAACATGACATCTGTCGCGCAGCTCCGGAACTGAACCTGGGGCGCAAGTTCGAGAAACAATAGGGGACAGACCACGGTTTCCTCAACGCCTAACCCCATCGGAAGGACCACAGCGCGCTTCGCCCGCCGTTGCCCTGATGTGAGTTCAAACGTCATCTGTCACGGGAGACACGATGGACCTCTTTCGTAGCGGCGAAACAGAAACCACGAGAGTGGGGTACGTGAACCGAAACGACCAGCTCTGCACCGGTCACCGTGGCACGGCTGGAACGGATCACGGTCAAGTTTCTTACCGAATGGCTTGCATGCGCGCCAGTTGCGGGCATATCTACGGCGCCAACGGAACAGACGTGTTTCAACGCAAGTGCCCGCGCTGCCAGGGTGGAGCGCCTGGTCTGGACTACTAGCTCGGTGCAAACGCTGTTCGCCATCTTCGGCATTGGCGCGGGCATCATCTACGCCGCGTTGGGAATCGCCGCACTCCGGCGTCTGCCTAACGCAACGGAGATTGACAAGACAGCTGGCTGGTCTCTTTGGTGGTTCCTGGAGAGAAGCCGGTACTCACCCGAAGGCCAGCGGCTGTGCAGCTACGGCGCTATCTCTGCTGCGGTCGCAGTCGCTTGCTGGGTTTCGTGGGCCGGCTTGGGAAACTGAAGGGGTCGAGTAGGTTGTTCGATACCGCGGCGGACGGGAAAGCAAATGGATCCGAGCACATCCAGACGGATAAGGTGTGACAGCGCCATCATGACACGCGTTGCCGATCGCGGATTCCGCCACAACCTCGGGGCGGGGAAGTCCCTTTCATTCGTCAGGCCGCAGCATCGCAACCGTGGCGTACTCGCCAGGGCGCCAAGGACACCATGAGCGTGAGTGAGACACACCGCTTAGGCGCGGAACTCGAGCTAGTTGCTCGCAGCAGTCTTCACACCCTGCTCGAACACCTCGGTGGCGCTGTATACGCGCTGCGGAACTCGGTCGAGGGCGGTGTACACACTCTATGGCTTGAACTTGCTCCGTCGGAGTGCAGCCTCGACGAGGCTATCTCCCGTTACGCCGCAATCTTTGACGCACTGCCACCAGAGATGCGGGCTGTCTGGGACAGTTGCACCGATCGCTGCGTCAACGTGGGACTTCAGGCCGGATTTCGCCCTCATGCTTTTTCATTGCAGGCCTCATGCGACGCCATTGCAAAACTCGCATGCCTCGGGCTGCGGCTCCAGATCACTCTGTATGCGCCCGACCCACCGGAGATGGGGCGCTCTGCTCAGGAACAAGAGGGGCCATGCTGAGCTATCCCGGAATTCACGGCCAGCTTTGATAGCAGGCACAATGTTCGTGGAGGTGGTTGATGGGAAAGCAGGTCGAAAAGGTCAATCCTGAACGCAAGCCCGGACCGGGGAAGTCCCTTTCATTCGTCAGGTCCCGCACCGGGCGAATCTCTCCTCGGGAGGCCAGATGAAGATCGTCGTCTCGACCGTTGTCGCCGCCCCCCTTGCGCAAGTCTGGCAGGCGTACACGACACCCGAAGACATCAAGGCATGGAACACGGCATCGCCGGATTGGCACACGACGGCTGCCTCGGTCGACCTGCGTCCGGGCGGCAAGTTTTCATCGAGGATGGAGGCGAAGGACGGGTCGTTCGGTTTCGACTTCGCCGGGGAGTACACACGGGTCGTTCCGCACAGTCTCATCGAGTACCGCTTCGGCGACCGCGTTGGCCTGGTCGAGTTCACCGAGGGCGCCGAAGGCGTGGTGGTCACCGTGACCTTCGATGCAGAGCAAACCCATTCCGAGGAACAACAGCGCACGGGCTGGCAAGCCATCCTCGACAACTTCGCCCGGCATGTGACAGGCCAGCCGGCCACGCGGTGACCCCGGCCATGACGCGGGGCCTCCGGTTTGCCCGGCGTCGGGCCGCAGCGGGGCCGCTTCATTGTCGTCCGCTCACCGCCGCTGATCGACGCGCCATCCACATCCCGCGCATCTGCGAGACCATCCCCGTCGTGTGGGCGACGGCCGACTGATCCGCGCAGGCCATCGGCCTGGAAGGCGCGTGGATATTTGGCCCCGGGCCGACCTTGCCGGAGAGCAAGGCGGAGTGAGGCTCAGAGGGCGGTCACCGCGAGGTGCTATCCAGGGCGTGGTGTCCGGGCTTGTGGCGGATTCGGTCAGGGCAGCGAGAGGGGTTCCAGGCGAGAAGGTTTGCCGGACCGGTAGTTTTCCAGATCCTTTTGCGCATTGCTGATCTCGCGGGCGCGATTCGGGTTCAACAGTGCGATCGCGCGGCTTTGTGCCTCGATGGCAAGTTCGTACTGCCCCAGTTCTGCCTGCGCGGCCGCAAGCAAGGTGAGATCGTGAGCGTTGGCGGGGGCAGTGGCTGCGACGATCTCTTGAATGAGGCGCAGCGCTTCTTTGCCGTCACGCAATTCATCGTTGGGCGCGGACGCCAGCAACCAGGCCAGTTCCCTCGCGATAGACGGTCGAAGGAACTCATCCGCCGATCGGTAGGCATTCTCGAGTTCGGAACGGGCTTCGGCAAATCGGCCGATTTCGATCATTGCGCTGCCGCGGTCGTAGCGAGCGAGCGGATCGGTCGGCTGGCTTTCTGCTACGTGTTTATAGTCTGCGATGGAGCCCTGAATATCTCCGCTTGTCTTTCGTGCCTTTGCACGAATCGCCCGCAGTGCGATCTCGTTGGGGTAGCGGGCGATCGCGTCGTCGAGATACGTCAGGGCGAGTTGGACCTGCCCGAGGTCCAAGGCAGACAATGCGCGCATTTGAGCCGATTGCACATTCGGCGCAATCGCGACGGCTCGCTCACAGGCGGCAAGCGCATCGGCATAGTGCTTCGTCTTCCTGCGGATGTGGCAGAGGGTGGAATACACGGATGCGTTGGCCGGGTCGATCCGCATCGCCTCGGCGATATCCCGCTCGGCCTCCTCGTTCCTCGACATCTCGGTCAGGAGGGAGGCGCGCATGATCCGGTAGTAACCGTTGGCGGGAGACAGTTCGACTGCCGCATTGCAATCATCGAGCGCCTGTCCAAGCTTTGCTTTGTGCGTGAGCGCGATGCATCGATTGATCAGGGCATGATGCTGTTTTGGATCGAGCCGCAGGGCCTCGTCGAGGTCTGAAAGCGCGCGATCGAACTGCCCGCGCAGCATGAGCAGGCCGGCGCGATTGCCGAGGGCCCACGCATCATGCGGATCGAGCGCGAGGGCACGATCGAAGTGGGAAAGCGACGCGGCTGCATCGCCTTTGGCATACGCCCGGACGCCATCTTTGGCGACAAAGGTGGCTTGTGACTGGCGAATTTGCGTGCAGCCATTGCAGAAGGCCACGCAGCAGCAAGCAATCGCGATCCAGTTGAGCCAGCGAAGAAACCTGAGAATTCTCATGATCAGGAAGTCGAAAAGGCAGTATGCGGTCCGCATCATCGCACGGTGTCGTGGGATATGCGAGTGCTTGACTCATTTGGCGCGGGCGGTTTGAAGCGAATCATCGCCTAGGCTGCATTGGCGCAGCACCCTCACGCGAAATGGCGGCAGCTTCGGGCCGGTTCCGTTATCCAGCCCGGCCGGCGTGATTTCAGTACGCCGCGGCAGGCCTGACCGCCGCCACCGAGAAGTTCCCCTTGCCCGAGGTCTTCACCCGGTACATCGCCTCGTCGGCGCGGTGGATGAGGTCGGCGACGCTCATGCCCTCGTAGGGGAACAGGACCAGGCCGATGCTGGCGCCCATCTGCGCGTGTTCGGGCAGGACGGCGAAGGGCGCGGCGATGGCGTCGAGCAGCTTGTGCGCGAGCGCGTGGGCGGCGGCTTCATTGCCGATGTTCTCGGCGAGCACGAAGAATTCGTCGCCACCGATGCGCGCCACGGTGTCGCTGGCGCGGACGGTGGCCTTGAGGCGGCGGGCGACTTCGCGCAGGGCTTCGTCGCCAGCCTTGTGGCCGAAGCCGTCATTGACGCCCTTGAAGCCGTCGAGGTCCAAGAAGTAGCCGCAGTGCAGCGTGCCGTTGCGCTGCGCGTCGTTCTGCGCGCTGAGGATGCGATCGTAGAGCAGGTCGCGGTTGGGCAGGCCGGTGAGGCCGTCGTGCAGCGCGCGCTGCTGGTGGTGCCGGCGTTCGTCGTCGAGTTCCTGCTCGCGCAGGAACAGCAGGCGGCGCTGGCGCTCGGCAAGGTAGCCGGCTGAGCCGCCGATCAGGTTGGCGGAAACGATGAAGAAGTCGTGCCCGATCATGATGTGCAGCGGATAGCCGGCTACGCCGCCGAACAGCAGGTTGTAGGCGATCAGCATCAGCGCGTCGACGCACAGTGCGTAGATGAAGCGGGTGCCGACGAAGTTGTAGGTGTAGAAGGTGACCACCACCATCATCGGGTAGTAGTAGGGCGCGCTTTGCAGCGGCAGGTTGAGCTGCATGGCGATGATGCCGACGCCGGCGGCCATGCCGACCAGCGCCAGCAGCAGATGGGCATGGCGGTCGAACCAGGGCGTCAGCGAGACCAGCAGCACCAGCGTGGGCACGCACAGCGCCGACCCGCGCGCGAGCCACACTTGAGCGACCTGGTCCGGCGCGACGAACCACTGGTCGAGCACGCCGTGCAGGAGGTAGACGAACATGCCGACCAGGCAGGCGAACTGCCCCTGCAGGCGCGTGCGCGCCATGGTGGCGTTGAGGAAAGCCCGTTCCAGTGCGGCGTCGTTGAAGCGCAGCGTGAGGAGGTGCATGCCGGAGTTTGTGTTCATCGCGCTGCAGTCGAGTGTTGGGCGCGCCGGGCGCCAGGCGGCTGCCCTGTCGGCCCCGGCGATCGGCACCTGCCGGGCGGGCGAAACCGGCGCGATCACGGCCCGGCGTTGCCCGGCCAATGACCGGTCGATGCTAGCACGGTGCGTGCGGGCGCTTGCTGACTTGCACGGCGTGGGCGAGGTGACCGGCCGTGCGCTGCGGTGGCCGCACCCAGGCCCGGCCGGGGCCATGTTGATGGCTCAGGGTTGCCGCAAATGGTCGATGTGTTCGTGCGCCGTCTCGGGGTGGCCTGCAAGGCGCATGAGTGCTCGATCTCCGGCATGGCCACGCTGTGTGCCGCGCCAGGCAATGGCTGCAGGGCAGGGGTGCCGAAGATCGCCATTCCATGCGGGCTGGCGGGCACTGGGTCGGTGCGGTTCCTGACCGGCCGTGGCCGTGCCGTGCCTCGGCGTCTGCCGGTTGCCGTGCGCGGCAACGCTGCGCGATCATGTCCCTGGAGTCTGTTCCTGATAGAATTCGCGGTTAGCCCGTAAACGCGCTAAACGTTTTCAATTCTTGCATTTAGGAGTGGTAAATGGCTGTCGAACGTACCCTTTCGATCATCAAACCCGATGCCGTGGCGAAGAACGTGATCGGCAAGATCTACCAGCGTTTCGAAGACGCCGGCCTCAAGGTCATCGCGTCGCGCATGGCGCACCTGTCGCGCACCGAAGCCGAGGGCTTCTATGCCGTGCATCGCGAGCGCCCGTTCTTCAAGGATCTGGTCGATTTCATGATTTCCGGCCCGGTGATGATCCAGGTGCTGGAAGGCGACAACGCGATCGCCAAGAACCGCGACCTGATGGGCGCCACCGATCCGAAGAAGGCCGCGCCGGGTACCATCCGCGCCGACTTCGCCGCCAGCATCGACGCCAACGCGGTGCATGGCTCCGACGGTCCGGATACGGCCAAGGTGGAGATCGCCTACTTCTTCCCGTCCAGCCAGGTTTTCTCGCGCTGATCGGTCGGGAGTTTCGCGCCGCATGACGGTCAATCTGCTCGATTTCGACGCCGCAGGCCTCGCCCGGTTCTTTGCCGAACGGGGCGAGAAGCCGTTTCGCGCGCGTCAGGTGATGCAGTGGATCCATCAGCGCGGCGTGACCGACTTCGACGCGATGACGGATGTCGCCAAGTCGCTGCGTGCGAAGCTTGGCGAGATCGCAAGCATCACGGTGCCGCCGGCGGTGCGCGATACGGTGTCGGATGACGGCACGCGCAAGTGGCTGCTCGACGTGGGGGGCGCGAACGCGGTGGAAACCGTGTTCATTCCGGAAACCGGCCGCGGCACGCTGTGCGTCTCGTCGCAGGCCGGTTGCGCGCTCGACTGCTCGTTCTGTTCGACCGGCAAGCAGGGCTTCAACCGCAACCTGACGGTGGGCGAGATCATCGGCCAGCTCTGGCATGCCAAGCACGCGCTCGGCGACTTCGGCGTCGGCGATTCGGAAGAGCGCATCGTCAGCAACATCGTGATGATGGGCATGGGCGAGCCGCTGGCGAACTTCGACAACGTGGTCGCCGCGCTCAACCTGATGCTCGACGACCATGCCTACGGCCTGTCGCGCCGCCGCGTGACGGTGTCGACCTCGGGCATCGTGCCGGGCATCGACCGCCTGCGCGACGAATGCCCGGTGGCGTTGGCGGTGTCGCTGCACGCGCCGAATGACCGCCTGCGCGACCAACTGGTGCCGATCAACCGCAAGTATCCGATCGCCGAACTGATGGCGGCCTGCCGCCGCTACCTCGACAAGGCGCCGCGCGACTTCATCACCTTCGAGTACGTCATGCTCGACGGCGTGAACGACAGCGACGCCCACGCGCGCGAGCTGCTGGCCGCCACGCGCGACGTGTCGTGCAAGTTCAACCTGATTCCGTTCAATCCGTTCCCCGGCTCGCCCTACCGGCGCTCGAGCAACGCGCGCATCCGTGCCTTCCAGCAGATTCTGATGGAGGCGCAGGTCGTCACCACGGTGCGCAAGACGCGCGGCGACGACGTCGATGCCGCCTGTGGCCAGCTCGCCGGCCAGGTGCAGGACAAGACACGACGCACGCAGCGCGTCGTGCCCATTGCTCAGGTGCATTGATGAAACGATCGCTGTTCGTGCTTGCCGTTTCGGCCGCGCTGGCGGCCTGCCAGCCCCAGGTGGTGCGCCAGCAGCAGGTGCCCGAACAGGTGCAGGATCCGCTGCCCAAGCCGGCTGCGCCGGCCGTGCGCGCCAAGGCGCGTACCGACCTGGCGTTCGCTTACTACGGCGATGCGCAGTTCAAGATCGCGATCGAAGAGGCGCGCAAGGCGCTCGAGGCAGACCCGACGTATGCGCCGGCGCATCACGTGCTGGCGCTGGTGCATGTGTATCTGAAGGAATTCTCGACGGCGCAGATGCATTTCGATCAGGCAGTGCGCCTGGCGCCCAGGGATTCGGCGATCAACAATGCCTACGGCCTGTTCCTGTGCACGCAGAATCGCGGCAAGGAAGGCATCGAGCGGCTGATGATCGCCGCGCGCGATCCGCTCTATCCCAATCCGAGCTACCCCTACACCAATGCCGGTATGTGTGCGCTCTGGATGAACGACCCGAAGACGGCCGAGGAGAACCTGCGCCGTGCGGTGATCGCCGATGCGCAGAATACCCAGGCGGTGTATCTGCTCGGCATGGTCAGTTACCAGCAGAACAAGCTCGACGAAGCCAAGCGCCTGATCGACGAAGTGATCAGCCGCGGCGAGCCGAACGCGGAGTCGCTCTGGCTCGCACTGCGCATCGAGCGCAAGCTCGGCAATCGCGAGGCGGAATCGGGCTACGCCAACCAGTTGCGCCGGCGCTTCAAGGAGTCCGCCGAGTACAAATCGCTGCTGCAGGGGCAGTACGAGTGAACGATCATTCCATGCCCCAGGTCGGGGATGACGAGCGCGCGGGTTTCAGCCCGGGCGCAGCCTTGCGCGGTGCCCGTGTGGCACGCGGCTTGTCGGTCGAGGAGGTGGCGCACGCGCTGAAGCTCGCGCCGCGCCAGATCGAGGCGATCGAGGCGGACGCCTTCGACCAGTTGCGTGGCCTGACCTTCGCACGCGGTTTCGTGCGCAACTATGCGCGCCATCTGGGCCTCGATGCGGAACCGCTGGTGGGTGCCATCGTCGCCGACGCCGATCCGCGCCAGATCGAACTTGCGCCGGTATCGAACGCGCGCGGCGAGATGCCGGTGGCACGCTCGTCGATGGGGACGCTGCTGCCGGCCGGCATCACACTGGCCGTGCTGGTTGCCGTGGCGCTGGCGGGCTGGCACTTCGGCTGGTTCCGCGTGCCGACGGCGGGTGTCTCGCTTGAGCAGGCGGCGCCCGCTGCGGTCGAGGTTTCCAAGCCGGTCGATGCGCCGCAGCCGCAGGCCGGTCTGGCCGTGGAGACGCCACCCCAGCCGGTAGCCGGGCCTGCGCCGGAAGTCGTTCCGCCACCGATCGCGGCGTCTGCTGCTGCAACCGCGCCGGCAACCGCTGCCACGCCGGAGCCGGCCGCCAAGGCGCCCCCGGCACTTGGCACGCAGCGCTTGAGTTTCCAGTTCGAAGGCGATTCATGGGTGGAGATCCGCGACGGTCGCGGCAAGGTCGTCCATTCGCAACTGCACAAGGCCGGCTCGGCAGACGATATCGATGTCGGCGTCGGCGGTCCGCATGCGCTCGTCGTCGGCAACGCCGGCAGCGTGCGCCTTCGCGTCAATGGACAGCCGGTCGACCTGGCCCCGCATGTCAGGGTATCGGTTGCCCGCCTGAACGTGCAATGAACGTACCCACGGAACCGATGAACAGCGGCGCAGCCTGTCCGCGCCGGTCGACGCGCAGCGTCGTCGTCGGCGGCGTGCAGGTCGGCGGCGGTGCGCCGGTGGTGGTGCAGTCGATGACCAACACGGACACGGCCGATCACATTTCGACCGCAATCCAGGTGGCACAACTCGCCCGGGCGGGTTCCGAACTGGTGCGCATCACGGTCAACAACGACGAGGCCGCGAAAGCGGTGCCGCGGATCGCCGAGCAGCTTGCGAAGATGAACGTCAGCGTGCCGCTGATCGGCGACTTCCACTACAACGGCCACAAGCTGTTGGGCGAAAATCCAGCCTGCGCCGCGGTGCTCGCCAAGCTGCGCATCAATCCCGGCAACGTGGGGCAGGGTGCCAAGCGTGATACGCAATTCGCGCAGATCATCGAGATCGCCTGCCGGTTTGACAAGCCGGTGCGCATCGGCGTCAACTGGGGCAGCCTCGATCAGTCGATCCTGGCGCGCATCATGGACGACAACGCGAAGCGCGCCGAGCCGCGCGACGCCGGTTTCGTGATGCGCGAGGCGATGGTGACTTCCGCGCTTGAAAGTGCGGCCAGGGCCGAGGAATACGGGCTCGGCCGCGACCGGATCATCCTGTCGTGCAAGGTGTCGAGCGTGCAGGATCTGATCGCGATCTATCGCGATCTTGCGACCCGCTCGGACTATCCGTTGCACCTCGGCCTGACCGAGGCCGGCATGGGCAGCAAGGGCATCGTTGCCTCGACCGCCGCACTCGCGGTCCTGCTGCAGGAAGGCATCGGCGACACGATCCGCGTCTCGCTGACCCCGGAACCCGGCGCTTCGCGCACGCAGGAAGTGGTGGTTGCGCAGGAGATCTTGCAGACGATGGGGCTGCGTGCCTTCACGCCGATGGTGACGGCCTGCCCGGGCTGCGGGCGCACGACGAGCACCTTCTTCCAGGAGCTGGCGCAGCGCATCCAGAACCATGTGCGCGAGCAGATGCCGGTATGGCGCGACCGGTTCGACGGTGTCGAGAACCTGACGCTCGCCGTCATGGGCTGCGTGGTCAACGGCCCGGGTGAGAGCAAGCATGCGAACATCGGCATCAGCCTGCCGGGCACCGGAGAGAGTCCGGCGGCGCCGGTGTTCGTCGATGGGCAGAAGACAGTCACGTTGCGCGGCGACAACATTGCCGCCGAGTTCCAGGCCATCGTCGACGACTACGTCGCCAGCCATTACACGAGGAAGCAGTCCTGACGTTCGCCGACCGGCGACCGAAGAACCGATCGTCACGGGCCGTTCCAGTGGCCCGTGCAAGACAGAACGAACAGAACTCATGAGCCAATTGATCCATGCCGTGCGCGGGATGAACGACATCCTGCCCGACGAGGCCGAACTGTGGGAGCAGTTCGAGGATGCCACGCGGGAGTGGCTGCGCGCCTACGGCTATCGCCCGATCCGCATGCCGCTGGTGGAGCCGACGCCGCTGTTCTCGCGCGCCATCGGCGAGGTGACCGACATCGTCGAGAAGGAGATGTATTCCTTCGAGGATGCGCTCAACGGCGAACATCTGACGTTGCGGCCGGAAGGCACGGCCTCGTGCGTGCGCGCGGTGCTCGAGCACAATCTGCTCTACAACGCGCCGCAGCGTTTGTACTACAGCGGGCCGATGTTCCGCCACGAGCGGCCGCAGAAGGGGCGTTACCGGCAGTTCCACCAGATCGGTGTCGAGGCGCTGGGATTCGCCGGACCGGACATCGATGCCGAGCACATGATGATGTGCCAGCGGCTGTGGGACGACCTGGGGCTCGAAGGCGTGGCGCTCGAGATCAATTCGCTCGGCTCGCCGGAAGAGCGGGGGCAGCACCGCGCCGCCCTGATCGCGTACTTCGAAAAGCATGAGGCCTTGCTGGACGCGGATGCGAAGCGCAGGCTGCACAGCAATCCCTTGCGCATCCTCGACACCAAGAATCCCGACATGCAGGAGCTGGTCGAAGCTGCGCCGCGCCTCGATGCATTCATCGGCGACGCGAGCCGCGCGCATTTCGAGGGCGTCCAGGCGCTGCTCAGGGATGCCGGCATCCCGTTCCGCCTGAACCACCGCCTGGTGCGCGGTCTCGATTACTACAACCTGACGGTGTTCGAGTGGGTGACCGATCGGCTCGGCGCGCAGGGCACGATCTGCGCCGGCGGGCGCTATGACGGCTTGGTCGGCCAGCTCGGCGGCAAGCCGGCGCCGGCCTGCGGCTTCGCCATCGGCATCGAGCGCGTGCTGCTGCTGTGGCAGGCAAGCGGCGGTCAGACCGAGCGCCCGGCGCCGGACATCTACATCGTCCATCAGGGCGAGGCGGCGCAACGCATGGCGTTCCGTGTGGCCGAGGCGCTGCGTGGCGACGGTTTTCCATTGACCTTGCATTGCGGTGGCGGCAGTTTCAAGTCGCAAATGAAGAAGGCGGACGGCTGTGGTGCACAACTTGCGTTGATCATCGGTGACGACGAAGCGCAGGCGGACGAAGTCACGATCAAGCGGCTGCGTACCGAAGACGGGCAACCTGGCGAACAATGGCGCGTGGCTGCGGACACCCTGTCCGAAACCATCGCCCGAACACTCTACGATCTGGAAGACGACGATGGCAGCATATGACCTAGAAGAACAGGAACAGATATCCGAACTCAAGGCCTGGTGGGCGCGCTATGGAAATCTGGTGACCACGCTGCTGCTGGTCGCAGCGGTCGGCGTGTTCGCCTGGCAAGCCTGGAACTGGTATCAGCGCAACCAGGCCGCGCAGGCATCCGGCATCCTGACGAATGTCCAGAAAGCCGCGAGCCAGCGCGACGCGAAACAGGCCGCTGCCTATGCCGGCGAGCTCATCGACAAGTTTCCGGGCACCACGCAGGCTGCGCTGGCCGTCCTACTCGCGTCCCGGCTGCAGTTCGATGGCGGCGATGTCAAGACGGCGAAAGTGCAGCTCAACTGGGCCGTCGATCATGCGGCGGAACCCGAGTTGCGCGAAATCGCGCGGCTGCGCCTGGCCAATCTCCTGCTCGACGAGAAGGCGACCGACGAGGCGCTCAAGGTGCTCGAGCGCGATCCCATTCCTGCATTCGTCGGACGTTTCGCCGAGTTGCGCGGCGACATTCTCGCCATCCAGGGCAAGACCGAAGAGGCTCGCAAGTCTTATGGCGTTGCCATCACCAAGGCTGACGAGGCTGCCAAATCTGCGCCGGGCGAGAACGATCGCGCCAAGGCGACGCTGCAGCTCAAGCTTGAGTCGCTCGGAGGCGTGCAATGAGATCGTTCGGTCTGCGTAAGGCGCTGGCCATGCTTGCGACCGTGTCGCCGCTGCTGCTCGGTGGCTGTTCCGTTCTCGACGTTCTGAATCCGTTCTCATCGTCCGAGCCGAAGCTGCCGGAGCTTCAGCCGGTCAAGTCACCGACGCCGGTTTCGACGATTTGGCGTGCGTCCCTGCCTGCCGGCGGCGAGTTCACGCTGATGCCCGTGCGTCAGGGTGACTCGATCTATGCTGCCGGGCGCGACGGAACGATCGTGCGCATGGACAACGGCAAGCAGGTCTGGAAGATCAATGCCGGTGCGACGATTTCGGGTGGGGTCGGCGCGAGCGACCGGTTGGTCGTCGTGGGTACGCCAAAGGGGGATGTGCTCGCGTTCGGAACGGATGGCAAGGCGCTGTGGAAATCGCGTGTGAGCTCCGAGGTGCTGGCGCCGCCCACGGTGGCGGACAGCGTGATCCTTGTGCGAACTGCCGACAGTCGCATCCACGGACTCGACGTCCAGGATGGCAAGCGCAAGTGGATCTATCAGCGCAGCGCGCCGTCCCTCACGCTGCGCAACAGTGCCTCGATGGCTCTGTTGGAAAAATCGGTGCTCGCGGGATTCTCAGGCGGCAAGATGCTGGCAATCAGCTTGGCCAATGGCGGTCCGCTCTGGGAGGTGACCGTTTCCCTGCCGCGCGGCGCGACCGAACTGGAACGCATCGCCGACATCACCAGCACCCCGATACTCGGACCGAAGCAGGTGTGTGCGGCCGCCTACCAGGGGCGCCTGGGTTGCTTCGACCCTGCCTCGGGCAATGCGATCTGGACGCGCGACATTTCCAGCATCAACGGCATGGCGACCGACGGCAGAGTCGTTTACGTGACGGACGACAAGAGTGCGGTGCACGCCCTCGACATCAACACCGGTGCGAGCCTGTGGAAGCAGGACAAGCTGCAGCTCCGGGGGGTCACGCGCCCGCTGGTCGTCGGCACCCACGTTGCGGTGGCGGATTCGAAGGGGCTGGTTCATCTTCTGCGCCGCAGCGACGGCGAGTTCGCGGCGCGGCTCAGCCTCGGCTCCTCGCCTATCCGCGCCGACATGATCCGTTTGTCCGACACCAGCTTCCTGGTGCAGACGACGGGCGGCGACCTGACGGCGCTGGAGATCCAGTGACCGGCAATCCGAAACAAGAGCCAGAGGCAAATTGAAGCCGACCCTCGTGCTCGTCGGCCGACCGAATGTCGGCAAGTCGACGCTGTTCAATCGCCTGACACGGTCGCGTGATGCGCTGGTGGCTGATCTGCCGGGGCTGACCCGCGACCGCCAATACGGCATCGGCCGGCTCGGCAATCGCCCCTACCTCGTTGTCGATACCGCGGGCTTCGATCCCGCGGCCAAGGAAGGGATCATGCACGAGATGGCGCGCCAGGCCGAGCAGGCGATCGCCGAGGCCGACGCGCTGCTGTTCATCGTCGATGGCCGTGTCGGCCTGACGCCGCACGACAAGGCGATTGCCGACCGGTTGCGGCGTACCGGCCGCCCGCTCCATCTCGTGGTCAACAAGGCCGAGGGCATGCGGCGAGAAATGGTCGGCGCCGAATTCCATGAACTGGGTTGCGGCGAGCCGATGGCAGTCTCGGCGGCACATGGCGACGGCGTGCGCGAGCTGGTCGACATCGCCCTCGCGCCTTTTCCGGAAGATGCCGCGGACGACGAGGAGGAAGCCGGTCCGCGCGTTGCCATCGTGGGGCGCCCCAACGTCGGCAAGTCCACGCTCGTCAATGCGCTGATCGGCGAGGAGCGCGTGATCGCGTTCGACATGCCGGGAACCACGCGCGATGCCATTAGCATCCCGTTCGAGCGTAACGGGCGGCACTATACGTTGATCGACACGGCCGGCCTGCGCCGCCGCGGCAAGGTTTTCGAGGCAATCGAGAAGTTTTCCGTGATCAAGACGCTGCAGGCGGTCGAGCAGTCGAACGTCGCAGTGCTGATGGTCGATGCGGCGGACGGGATTTCCGATCAGGATGCACACATCGCCGGCTTCGTGCTGGAAGCAGGACGGGCACTCGTGGTGGCGGTCAACAAGTGGGACAAGCTTGACGATTACGCTCGCGAGCGGATCAAGGCGGATCTGTCGCGCAAGCTGCACTTCCTGTCGTTCGCTCGCGTCCATTACGTGTCGGCGCTGAACGGCGAGGGCGTCAATGCCCTGATGAAATCGGTCGACGCGGCCTACGCCGCAGCAATGATCAAGCTGCCGACCCCGCAACTGACCCGGGCGCTGCAGGCGGCAGTCGCCAAGCAGGCGCCGCCGCGGCATGGGTTGTTCCGGCCCAAACCCCGCTTTGCCCATCAAGGGGGATCGAACCCGCCGATCATCGTGATTCACGGCAGCGCGCTTGAGCACCTGCCGGGAGCCTATCTCCGTTATCTCGAGCGAAGTTTCATGGAGACCTTCAGGCTGCAGGGCACGCCCTTGCGGCTCGAGCTCAAGAGCGCCCGAAACCCCTACGCGAGCGAAAAGTAGGCGCATAATCAAGTTTCTTCCGGAAACGGGAGGGAACGATTCAGGCGCCCGCGGTCAAACCGTTTGGTCCGATTATGAGGACCGGGTAGCTCGGTTTGGCAATATCACTGAAAATACATTACATTACCAACTCAAAACAGAACGAGGGGCAACCATGAGCAACAAAGGGCAATTGCTACAAGACCCGTTCCTCAACACGCTGCGCAGGGAACATGTGCCAGTCTCGATCTATCTGGTGAACGGCATCAAGCTGCAGGGGCAGATCGAATCCTTCGACCAGTATGTCGTCCTCCTCAAGAACACCGTGACGCAAATGGTTTACAAGCACGCGATTTCCACCGTAGTGCCTGCGCGTCCAGTCACGATCCCGCACGATCACGGCAACGAATCCTCCTGACCTTCCGCGGTGCGTCGGCGCAGGCCGGCGCCGCGGTTTCAGCCATGTTTGAACGTCCGTCTGCCGGAGACGCGGCTCTGCTCGTCCATCTCGACTTCGGCTCGGAGTTGCACGACGAGCGTTTGCACGAACTGGAATTGCTGGCAGGCAGCGCGGGGGCGCGGGTCGTCGGCATCGTCCGCGGACGGCGCCAGAAACCCGATCCGGCCCTTTTCGCCGGCAGCGGCAAGGTGGCCGAGGTGGCTGCGCTGATTGCGGATGCGGGTGCCGATCTGGTGATCTTCGATCACGTGCTATCGCCGGCCCAGCAGCGCAATCTGGAACGCGACCTGAAATGCCGCGTGATCGATCGCAATGCCCTGATCCTGGATATTTTCGCGCTCAGGGCGCGAAGCCACGAAGGCAAACTGCAGGTTGAACTGGCGCAACTGGAACACTTGTCGACCCGGCTGGTGCGCGGCTGGACGCACCTTGAACGACAGAAGGGCGGCATCGGCTTGCGCGGACCGGGCGAGAAACAGCTCGAAACCGACCGTCGTTTGCTCGGCGAACGGGTCAAGCTGCTGCGCGAGAGGCTCTCGAAGCTGGAGAGGCAGCGCACGGTAAGGCGTCGGGCACGGGGGCGCAGTGAAGTTCCTGCGGTCTCGCTCGTCGGTTACACGAATGCAGGCAAGTCGACGCTGTTCAACGCGCTGACGCGTGCCGGCGCCTATGCGGCCGATCAGCTTTTCGCAACCCTCGACACCACTTCACGTCGTCTGTATCTGGGCGGCGCGGCGGAATCCGGGGCCGGTGGCACGGTCGTGCTTTCCGATACGGTCGGATTCATACGCGACCTTCCCCATACGCTTGTCGAGGCGTTCCATGCAACGCTAGAGGAAACCGCTCAAGCCGACCTGCTGCTGCATGTGGTCGATGCATCGAGCGAGGACCGCGACCACCAGATCGAGGCCGTCAACCTCGTTCTGGCCGAGATCGGTGCGGACAGTGTTCCCCAGATCGTCGTGTGGAACAAGATCGACGCCACCCATGGTGCGCCCGGGGTTGATCGGGATGCCTATGGTAGAATTTCGCGCGTTCGCGTGAGTGCGCGCACGGGGGCGGGACTTGATCTTCTGCGTTTGGCCCTCTTCGAGCTTTTGCTCGATCCCGACCATGAACGAGAGTCCGAAAGGACTGTCAAATCGGCGGCCTGAGCATGGTGCGCAAGCCGTAATTTCTGCCTTCTCTCCTGGTTTTTTCTGACCAACGTGATCATCCGAAGACTACTCATGTCCCTCAACGACCCAAAATGGGGCCGCGGCGGTGGTGACGGCAACAAGGGCGGGCCCAACCAGGGGCCACCCGACCTCGAAGAGCTGTGGCGCGACGTGAATCGCCGCCTGTCCGGGATTTTCGGCAGGAAGTCCGGCGGTTCCGGCGGGAGTGGCGGTGGTGACGCGGGGCCGCGCCAGCCGTTCTCGTGGCGCAACCTCGGTGGCGGCATTGGCGCACTGATCGTCGTGTTCCTGCTCATCTGGCTGGCGAGCGGCTTCTATACGGTCGATGCGAGCCAGCGCGGCATGGTGCTGCAGTTCGGCCGCTACAAGGAAACCACGGATCCCGGCTTGCGCTGGCGCCTGCCGTATCCGGTCGAATCACATGAGCTTGTCAACCTGACCGGCGTTCGTACCGTCGAGATCGGCTATCGGGGCAACAACAAGGTGCTCAAGGAAGCGCTGATGCTGACCGACGACGAAAACATCATCAACATCCAATTCGCCGTGCAGTACATCCTCAACGATCCGCAGAAGTACCTGTTTACCAACCGCAACCCGGACGAGGCGGTCGTCCAGGCCGCCGAAACCGCGGTGCGCGAGATCGTCGGCAAGAGCAAGATGGACTTCGTCCTCTACGAAGGTCGCGAGCAGGTGGCAGCGCGCGCGGCGCAGACCATGCAGGCCATCCTCGATCGTTACGAGACCGGCATCCAGATCAGCAAGGTGACGATGCAGAATGCTCAGCCGCCAGACCAAGTTCAGGCGGCGTTCGACGATGCGGTGAAGGCCGGCCAGGATCGCGAGCGCCAGAAGAACGAAGGCCAGGCCTATGCCAACGACGTGATCCCAAAGGCAAAGGGCACCGCGGCGCGCCTGATCGAAGAAGCGAACGGTTATTCACAGCGCGTGGTGGCCACGGCAGAGGGTGATGCGAGCCGCTTCAAGCAGGTGTTGACCGAGTATGCCAAGGCGCCAGAGGTGACGCGCGAGCGCATGTACCTCGAGACGATGCAACAGGTCATGTCCAATACGAGCAAGATAATGATCGACTCGCGCTCGAACAGCAATCTGCTCTATCTGCCACTCGACAAGCTGATGCAGACTGCAGGGGCAGTGACAGCCCAGGGAGCGCAGACGGTCGGACCTTCCGAAGTGCCGCCTTCCCAGCGCGCGCCGATACCGGCCACCGAACCGCAGGTCGCGCCGCCGCGTGCCGACGTTCCGCAAGGCAGTTCGCGCGAGGACTATCGTTCGCGTGAATCGATGCGTCAACGCGACCGCTGACCGGAGACCGACCATGCAGGAAAGATTCGCACTCGCAGCCGGGCTCGTCGTCGCCGCCCTGATCGTCGCGTCCGCGTCGCTGTTCACCGTCGATCAGCGCCAGCACGCCATCGTCTTCCAGCTAGGCGAGATACGGGACGTGGTGAGCGAACCGGGGCTGCATTTCAAGTGGCCGCTGATCCAGAACGTGCGCTACTTCGACAAGCGCATCCTGACCTTCGATTCGGCTGAACCCGAGCGATTCCTGACCAGCGAGAAGAAGAACGTGCTGGTCGACTCGTTCGTCAAGTGGAAGATCGTGGACGTCAGGCAATACTATGTCTCGGTTGGCGGTGACGAGGCGCGCGCGCAGACCCGGCTTACGCAGGCGGTGAATGCCGGACTGCGTGAGGAGTTCGGCAAGCGCACGCTGCACGACGTCGTGTCCGGCGAGCGCGACCGGATCATGGAAGAGATGCGAAGCAAGGCCGACGCCGACGCGCGCAAGATCGGGGCGCAAGTGATCGACGTCCGACTGAAGCGCGTCGACCTGCCGCTCGAAGTTTCCGAGTCGGTCTATCGCCGCATGGAGGCCGAGCGCAAGCGCGTGGCGAACGAGCTGCGCTCCCAGGGCGCAGCGGAGGCCGAGAAGATCCGCGCCGATGCGGACAAGCAACGCGAGATCATCGTCGCCGAGGCATATCGCGAGGCGCAGCGCGTCAAGGGCGAGGGCGATGCAAAATCCTCCGCGATCTACGCGGCGGCATTTGGCCAGAACCCCGAGTTCTACGCCTTCTATCGTAGCCTGGATGCGTATCGCAACAGCTTCCGCAACAAGTCGGACGTGCTCGTCGTCGAGCCCACGAGCGAGTTCTTCAAGTATCTGAAGGGTTCGGGCGCCGTCGGCAAGTCGAAGTGACCAGCCTGGTTGCAGCGTTCGCGCTGATGCTCGTGCTGGAAGGCCTCTTGCCATTCGTGGCACCGAAGATCTGGCGGGATACATTCCGCCGCATGATCGAACTGACAGACGGGCAGGTGCGTTTTTTCGGCCTCACTTCGATGCTGATCGGTTTGGCCCTGCTTCTTGTCTTTGCTTGAGCATTCAGGATTCCAACAACATGCAGCGCTGGGTATTGCCGGAATCGATCGAGGATGTGCTGCCCGCAGAGGCGCAGCGCATAGAGCGTCTGCGCCAGTCGCTTCTCGGCGCGTTCGCCCTGCACGGCTATCAGCTCGTTGCGCCACCCCTGCTCGAGTATCTTGATTCGCTGCTGACCGGTAGCGGTCGTGACCTCGAGCTGTCGACCTTCAAGCTCGTCGACCAAGCAAGCGGCCGCATGATGGGCGTGCGCGCCGACATCACGCCCCAGGTGGCACGCATCGATGCCCACCTGCTCAATCGACGCGGCGTGGCACGCCTGTGCTATTGCGGAAGCGTGCTGCATACGCTGCCCCGCATGCTGCTGGGCACGCGCGAGCCGCTGCAACTCGGCGCAGAGATCTACGGCCATGCCGGCATCGAGGCCGATATCGAAGTCGTGCGCCTGCTCGCCCATTCGCTGGAAACCGCGGGACTGCGCGCATCGCGGATCGACGTATCGCACGTCGGCCTGTTTCGTGCATTGACGGCACAGGTCGGGCTGTCGGCCGATTTTGAAGAGGAGCTGTTCGGCCTGCTGCAAGCCAAGGACTTGCCCGGCCTGCAACAGCGCCTTGTCGAAGTGGCGGAGCCGGTGCGTTCCGCGCTGCTTGCGCTACCGGAACTGTATGGCGGCGCAGAAGTCCTCGAACTCGCGGCGAGGCGTCTGCCCCAGACGAGCGACGTTGCCGCGGCTCTGTCCGACCTGCGGGGCATCGCGGCGGCACTGCAGGATATGCCCTTGTCATTCGACCTCGCCGACCTGCGTGGGTTCAACTATCACAGCGGCGTCGTGTTTGCCGCCTATTGCGACGGCCACCCGGCGGCGGTCGCCCTGGGTGGCCGCTACGATCGCGTCGGCAAGGCATTCGGGCGCGGACGTGCAGCGACCGGATTCAGTCTCGACCTGCGCGAACTCGCGCGGCTGGCCGACTGGGAAGACGAGCCGCGAGGCATTCTCGCCCCGGCCGGCGTGTTGCCCGAATTGCAGCAAGCCGTCGCAGAATTGCGGGCGAAAGGCGAGATCGTCATGCTGGCTCTGCCCGGCCACGAGGGGACGTGGTCCGAGGCGGGATGCAATCGTCAATTGATATTGCGCGGCGGACGCTGGTGCGTCGAACCGCTTGAGGGAGAGTAGAAGAATGGCACGCAACGTGGTCGTCGTAGGCACGCAGTGGGGCGACGAGGGCAAGGGCAAGGTCGTCGACTGGCTGACGGATCACGCACAAGGTGTCGTGCGCTTCCAGGGCGGCCACAATGCCGGCCATACGCTGGTGATCAAGGGACAGAAGTACGCGCTTAACCTGATTCCGTCAGGCATCATGCGCGACAGCGTGGCTTGCTATATCGGCAACGGCGTGGTGCTCAATGCCACCCATCTGCTGTCGGAGATCGACCGCCTCGAAACCGGCGGCATCGAGGTGCGCTCGCGACTGAAGGTGAGCCAAGGCTGTCCGCTGATCCTGCCGCACCACCAGGCGCTCGACGTGGCGCGCGAGGCGGCCCGTGGTGGGGGCAAGATCGGCACTACCGGCAAGGGAATCGGTCCGGCCTACGAGGACAAGATCGCGCGTCGCGCCCTGCGCGTACTCGACCTGTTCTATCCGGAGCGGTTTGCCGAACGCCTGCGCGAACTGCTCGACTATCACAACTTCGTCCTCACGCAGTACTTGAAGGCCGAGGCGGTGGACTACAACAAGTCGCTCGACGAGGCGATGGCGATTGCACCGAAGATTCGCCCGATGGTGGGTGATGTGTCGGCTGCGCTGTATGCTGCCAACCAGGCCGGCCAGAACCTCTTGTTTGAGGGCGCGCAGGGTACCCTGCTCGACATCGACCATGGCACCTACCCGTTCGTCACCTCGAGCAACTGCGTCGCGGGGCAGGCCGCTGCGGGGTCGGGTGTCGGTCCCGGCATGCTGCATTATGTGCTCGGCATCGTGAAGGCCTACACCACGCGCGTGGGGTCTGGACCGTTTCCGTCCGAGTTGCCGATCGAAGACGAAGGCACGGTCGGCTACCACCTGTCGACGGTCGGCCATGAGCGCGGCACGGTCACAGGCCGCGCACGACGCTGCGGCTGGTTCGATGCGGCTGCATTGCGCCGCTCGATCCAGATCAACGGCGTGACCGGCATGTGCATCACCAAGCTCGACGTTCTCGACGGCATCGACGAACTCAACCTCTGCGTCGGATACCAGCTCGACGGCAAAGCGACCGACCTGCTGCCGCTTGGTGCCGACGAGGTGTCGCGTTGCGAGCCGGAATACGAAACCATGCCGGGCTGGTCGGGCAGCACGGTCGGTATCAAGTGCTACGAGGAACTGCCTGCGGAAGCGCGGGCATACCTCAAGCGGATCGAATCGCTGTGCGGCGTGCCGGTCGACATGATCTCGACCGGGCCGGATCGCGAGGAAACCATCGTCCTGCGCCACCCGTTCAAGCCTTGAACGGCGCGCGAAGGGCGGAATGAAAAACAAAAGGCGGTCAAGAATGACCGCCTTTGCTCTATTTTGGTGCCCAGAAGAGGACTCGAACCTCCACAGTGTTGCCACCGCTAGGACCTGAACCTAGTGCGTCTACCAATTCCGCCATCTGGGCAGCGAAGGCGCGCATTCTAAAGGAAATACGAACTTTGTCAATGAAACCGGGGCCGAAAAGCGGCCCGGCAAACAAGCCGAAAAACAACAAGCGCAAGCCTGCCTCGAAGGTACGCCAGCGCGACCCGTTCTACGCGCGCGAGTGCGAGAAATACGACAATCCGCTGCCGTCGCGCGAATACGTGCTGCAATTGCTCGAGGAGCGCGGCGTGCCGCTGCCTTTCGAGCGCATCGTCGCAGAACTCGACGTGCAGCCGCACGAGCACGAGGATTTCACGCGCCGGCTCGGCGCCATGATGCGCGATGGGCAGATCATCCAGAACCGCAAGGGCGACTGGCTGATTCCCGACAAGGCCGACCTGATTCGCGGCCGCATCGAGGGCCACCCGGATGGCTACGGTTTCCTGGTGCCCGATGACGGCGGTGGCGACCTGTTCATCGGCGAGCGCGAAATGGCCAAGGTGCTGCACGGCGATCGCGCGCTGGCGCGCGTCGTCGGCGTCGACCGGCGCGGGCGGCGCGAGGGCAAGATCGTCGAAGTCATCGAACGCGCCAATTCGCGCATCGTCGGCCGCGTCTTCGTCGAACACGGCGTGTCCTTCGTCGTCGCCGAGAACCGTCGCATCACGCAGGACATCCTGGTTGCGCCGCCCGAGAAGGGTGCGCGCGCCGAGCGGCCGAAAGCCGGCCAGGTGGTGGTGATCGAGCTGATCGAACAGCCGAGCAAGCACGCGCAGCCGATCGGCCGCATCGTCGAGGTGCTCGGCAACTATGCCGATCCCGGCATGGAGATCGAGATCGCGCTGCGCAAGCATGAACTGCCGTTCGAGTTCACGAAACAGGCGCTGGCCGAGGCGAAGAAGCTGCCTGACGAGGTCCGCTCGACCGATCGCAAGGCGCGCGAGGACATTCGCGATCTGCCGCTGGTCACCATCGACGGCGAGACCGCCCGGGATTTCGACGATGCCGTCTATTGCGCGAAGAACGGGCGCGGCTATCGGCTGGTGGTGGCGATCGCCGATGTCAGCCACTATGTGCGGCCGGGCAGCGCGCTCGACAACGAATCGCAGGAGCGCGGCAACTCGGTGTATTTTCCGCGCCGCGTGATTCCGATGCTGCCGGAGAAGCTGTCCAACGGTCTTTGTTCGCTAAACCCCCAGGTCGATCGCCTGTGCATGGTGTGCGACATGGATATTTCGGCCGCCGGAAAGATACAACGCTACCGCTTCTACCCGGGCGTCATGCATTCAAAGGCGCGGCTGACCTATACCGAAGTTGCCGCCGCGCTGTTCGACAAGGATGCTGCGGCGCTCGACAAGCTGCGCGAGCTGCTGCCGCAGCTCGATGCGCTCGATGCGCTCTACCGCGTGCTCGCCAAGGCACGCGAGAAGCGCGGGGCGATCGACTTCGAGACGATCGAAACCATCATGGAGTTCGACGTGAACGGCAAGATTGCCCGCATCGTGCCGTATGCGCGCAACGATGCGCACCGCATCATCGAGGAATGCATGCTGGCGGCCAACGTCTGCGCGTCGGATTTCCTCGCCGAGCGCGGGCATCCCGCGCTCTATCGCATCCACGAAGGGCCCACCGAAGAGAAGCTCAAGCGCCTGCGCGACTTCCTCAAGGAGTTCGGACTCGACCTGGGCGGCGGCAACAGCCCGAAGGCGGGCGACTATGCGAAGCTGCTGGCGAAGATCAAGAACCGGCCCGACCTGCAACTGCTGCAGACGGTGATGCTGCGCTCGCTGCGCCAGGCGGTCTACAGCCCTGACAACGTCGGGCATTTCGGCCTCGCCTACGAGTCGTACACCCACTTCACTTCGCCGATCCGTCGCTATCCCGACCTGCTGATCCACCGCGCGATCAAGGCAGTGCTCGGCGGCGAGCGCTACTCGCCGGGCGGCGGCGACGAGGGCTGGGAGGCGATCGGCATGCACTGCTCGCAGACCGAGCGGCGCGCCGACGAGGCAACGCGCGACGTCACCAACTGGCTCAAGTGCTACTACATGCAGGATCGCATCGGCGAGGAGTTCGTCGGCAGCGTATCGGCCGTGGTGCCGTTCGGCATCTTCGTTGCGCTCGACGATGTGTATGTCGAAGGGCTGGTGCATGTATCCGAACTCGGCAGCGACTATTTCCATTACGACGATGCGCGCCACGAACTACTCGGCGAGCGCACCGGCAAGCGCTTCCGGCTGGCCGACCGGGTGCGCGTGCAACTCGTGCGCGTCGACCTCGAAACCACCAAGATCGATTTCCGTCTGCTGCCGGACCTGAAGCCGGCTGCAGTGGATGCTGCCGCGCCGCGCGCGGGAAAGAAGAAGAAATGAGCACGACATGAGTGAATCCCGATTCATCCACGGCTTCCACGCCGTCACCGCCAAACTGCGTCAGGACGCCGATGCGGTGCTCGAACTCTTCGTGGACGCCAAACGCAACGATGCGCGCGCGCGTGACCTGCTCAAGCTTGCGCAGACGCTCGGCACGCGCGTGATGCCGGTCGACGCCGCACGGCTCGACGGCATGGCTGGCAGCAAGCGGCATCAGGGCGTGGTGGCGCGCATCAGCGGCCTGCACAAGGTGCTCAAGCTCGACGACGTGCTCGACGGCCTGGCGGAGCCCGCGTTGCTGCTGGTGCTCGACGGCGTGCAGGATCCGCACAACCTCGGCGCCTGCCTGCGCGTGGCCGATGGCGCCGGCGCACATGCGGTGATCGCGCCGAAGGATCGCGCGGTCGGCCTCAACGCCACCGCGATCAAGGTGGCGAGCGGCGCGGCCGATACGGTGCCTTACGTCACCGTCACCAATCTCGCGCGCACCCTGCGCGAACTGCAGGAACGCAACATCTGGTGCGTCGGTACGGCAGACGACGCAGAGAAATCGATCTACGACGTCGACCTCGCCGTGCCGCTGGCGCTGGTGCTCGGCGCCGAAGGCGACGGCATGCGCCGCCTGACGCGCGAGACCTGTGACGTGCTGGCAAGCATTCCGATGCACGGCTCGGTGGAAAGCCTCAACGTCTCGGTGGCCAGCGGCATCTGTCTTTACGAGGCCCGGCGGCAGCGCAGCCCGGCCGGACGTTGAGCGCTATCGCCGGAGGCCGCGTGGATAAACGGCCTGCCGGCTATGTGCCTTGGGAGGACCACGGTGCAATGGTTTTCGGGCCGGCAAGCCGGAGATCACCGTGGATAGGGCGCTCCACAGCGTTGTAGCCCGAGACGATTTTTGCACGCGGGTTCCACGGGCGCGTGGCTGAAACGCCACGACCGGCGCGGGTTCCAGCCATGTCGATGCCCGCTGATTTCGTCCGCGTTTCTTAACCCCGCGTTAATCCCGTGTCCCTAGCATGGGCCCATCGAAATCGGGGGCCTTATGGACCTATCTTCCGCAACGATTGACTTTGCCGCTGCCGACGGACGCGATGCAGTTTTCCTGCCGGTCCACCTTCCCCGAACCGGCGTGCAGGGGCGCCTGGAGCGCATCGACGCGCATCACTGGGCGCGCGGCGAAGTCGAACGCTTCATTTGCCAGCGCTTCCGCCGCGAGTACGGCGCGCGCGTCACGCATTTCATGCCGCACCTGATGGCCGAGCGTGACGAGAGGCTGCAATGGAAGGCCGCCGTCGGCTACACGCCGGCGGATACCCACGAACTGTTTCTCGAGCATTACCTGGACGAGCCGGTCGAAAGCGCATTGTCGCGCGCCTTCGAGGCAGGCGTCACCCGCGACGAAGTGGTCGAAGTCGGCAACCTGGCTGCCGATACCCCGGGCGCTGCACGCCGCGTGATCCACCAGGTCACGCGCTATCTGCACCACGCCGGATTCCGCTGGGTGGTATTCACCGCGACGCGCGAACTGGCGAACTCGTTCCGCCGCCTGCATCTGATACCGACCGAGCTGGCGGTGGCCGACCCGGCGCGCCTGCCCGACCGCGGCTCGCGCTGGGGCAGCTATTATTCGCACGATCCCCGTGTCATGGGCGGCAACATCGCGTGGGGCTACGATCGCCTGCCTGGAGTTGCCGGGTGACGGTTGCGCGGTGGAAGCAGGGCGCCGCGGCCAATGGCGCAGCGCTGCAGGGCGGGCTGGACGCAAGCCGTTGCCAGAGCGGGGCGCAGCTCGTTGGTGCGGTTGAACTTGCGCAGGCGGCACTGGCCGGTTCCGGAACGTCGCGGCTGGCGCTGCTTGCCGACAACGGTGTCGACTGGGTCGTGGCCGACCTTGCAGCCCAGTCCGCCGCGATTCCGACGATCCCGCTGCCGTCCTTTTTCGCACCCGCCCAGTTGGCGCATGCGCTCGACGCCGCAGGCGTCGATTGCCTGCTCTGTCATGACCATAGAATTGCGGCAGGGCTCGGATTCACGCCCGCCGGCGAGCTGGCGGGCACCGCACTGCGGATTGCGCGGCGCGCGCCGGCACGGGCGGCGCCGCTGCCCGCCGGCACGTCCAAGGTTACCTTCACCTCCGGCACCACGGGCACGCCCAAGGGCGTCTGCCTCGGCGCCGACCAGCAATGGGCCGTGGCGCGTGCGATCGGCGGCGCGACGCGCGGGCTGGGCCTGGAACGCCACCTGTGCCTGCTGCCGCTGCCGGTACTGCTGGAGAACGTGGCCGGTATCTACGCTGCGCTGCTCGAGGGGGCCACCTGCATCGTCCCGGCGCTGGCCGAGGTCGGTCTGCGCGGTTCGAGCGATTTCGATGCGGCGAAATGCCTCTCGGCAATCGACGCTGCACAGGCCAGCAGTGTGATCCTCCTGCCGCAGATGCTGCGTGCCCTGCTCGGCGCGATTGCTGCCGGCCATCCGTTGCCGCACAGCCTGCGCTTTGCCGCGGTTGGCGGCGGCCGCGTCGCGCCCGCGCTGCTCGCGCAGTCGCATGCGCTCGGCCTGCCGGCCTTCGAGGGCTACGGTCTCTCCGAGTGCGCATCGGTGGTCGCGCTCAATCTGCCGGGCGCGGTGCGCCCGGGCACTGTCGGACGACCGCTCGACCATGTGCGTGTGCGCGTCGATGCGGGCGGCGAGATCGAGGTTGCCGGCAATGCCAGCCTCGGTTACCTCGGCGGCGAAACCGCAACCGCAGGCGAATGGCTGCGAACGGGCGACCTCGGCCACATCGACGAAGCCGGATTCCTGCATATCGACGGCCGTCGAAAGAACCTGATCATCACCAGCTTTGGCCGCAACATCTCGCCCGAATGGCCGGAATCCGAGCTGCTTGCCGGCCCGGCCATCGCGCAGGCGGCGGTGTTCGGCGAGGCCCGTCCGACCCTCTGCGCCGTACTGGTTCCGACTTCGCCGGCGCTGCCCGATGCCGCGTTGCAGGCGCAGGTGGATGCGGCCAACCAGCGCCTACCCGATTACGCGCGCATCGGCCCCTGGGTGCGCGCCGATGCACCGTTCCTCGCGACCAACGGGCTGGCGACGAGCAATGGCCGCGTGCAGCGCGATGCCGTGAAGGCGGCCTATGCCGCACGCCTCGACGGGGCCTACCGGCAGGCAATCGATCAACAATCTGGAGTGCAATCCGATGCCGTTCTTTGACACCCTGCAGGCTGCAACTGCGGCCGAGCGCGCGCACGTCTTCGACGCGCCCATCATCCGCGATGCCATGGCGGGGCGCGTGACGCGCCACCAATACATCGCCTTCCTCACCCAGGCCTATCACCACGTCAAGCACACCGTGCCTCTTCTCATGGCCTGCGGCGCGCGCCTGCCCGAGCGTTACAATGCACTGCGCCACGCGATTGCGCACTACATCGAGGAAGAGATCGGCCACGAGGAATGGATCCTCAACGACATTGCCGCCGCGGGCGGCGATGCGGCGGCGGCACGCGCATCGCAACCCGACGCTGCGGCCGAGTTGATGGTGGCCTACGCCTACGACACGATCGCGCGTAACAACCCGGTCGGATTTTTCGGCATGGTACAGGTGCTGGAGGGTACGAGCATTGCGCTCGCGACCCAGGCGGCCAAGGTGATCGCCCAGTCGCTCGGTCTGCCGCCGGCAGCGTTCAGCTACCTGACTTCGCACGGCAGCCTGGACATTTCCCACATGAAATTCTTCAGTGATCTGATGAACGCGCTCGACGATCCCGCCGATCAAGATGCCGTTCTCCATGTCGCGCGCATGATGTACCGGCTTTATGGCGACGTGTTCCGTTCGCTTCCGGCCTACGAAGAATCGGTGGCCGCATGAGTGCCAACGCCTGGCATGCCCTGATTACCGGCGCTTCCGGCGGAATCGGCGGTGCGATTGCCGATGCGCTGGCCCCGCGCTGCGCCGCATTGCGCCTGGTGGGCCGCAATGCGGCGAAACTCGAGTCGCGCTGCGCGGCGATCCGTGGCGCGCATCCGAACCTCGACGTGCAGCCGGTGATCGCCGATGTCACGACGGCAGACGGCCGCGCCCGTGTCGCAGCCGCCGCCCGCGACATGAAGTGCGACCTGGTGGTGAACAACGCCGGCATCAACGATTTCGTGTTGTTCGACGCGCAATCAGATGCCGCCGTCGAGCGCATGCTCGAAACCAACCTGCTTGCGCCGATGCTGCTGACGCGCGTCCTGCTGCCTGTGCTGCGCGCGCGCAAGGCCGCGCGCATCGTGAATGTCGGCTCGATCTTCGGCTATCTCGCCTATCCTGGCTGTGCCGCCTACAGCGCCAGCAAGTTCGGGCTGCGCGGATTCTCCGAGGCGCTGCGTCGCGAACTCGCCGACACCGGCATCAAGGTCCAGTACTTTGCGCCACGTGCCACCCGTACGCCGCTCAACAGCGACGCGATGTGCCAGCTCAACGCCGAGCTCAAGGTGGCGATGGATGCACCCGAGGCAGTGGCAAGAGCCTTCCTGGCGCTGCTCGACCGTCCGTCGCGTGCCGAGTCACGCGTAGGCTTTCCGGAGAAGCTGTTCGCGCGCATCAACCAGGTGCTGCCCGGCCTGGTCGATGGATCGATGCGAAAGCAGCTGCCGGTGATTCGCCGGTTCGCCGGCAAGTAGGCGATTCAACCAATGACCCCGTTCCTGAACCAACAATACGAACCCGGAGCACCAAGATGAAACGATTCACCGCTTTCCTGATGGCCTGCGCACTCGGCTTGGCCATGGCCAATGCTCGCGCCGGCGCCGACGAGGACGTGCGCAAGATCCAGCACGACTGGGAGGAGATCAAGTACCACGTGGCCAAGGGTGACCAGGAGAAGCGCTTCGAAGCGCTGGCGAAGGAGGCTGCATCGGTGCGCGACAAGTATCCGGATCGCGCCGAGGCGGAGATCTGGCTGGCGATCGTGACGGCCAGCCAGGCCGGCGCCAAGGGCGGTCTCGGTGCGTTGTCGCTGGTCAAGGCGGCGAAGAAGTCGCTCGAGCACTCGATCGAGATGAATCCGAAGGCCCTCGACGGCTCGGCCTACACCAGTCTCGGGTCGCTCTATTACCAGGTTCCCGGCTGGCCGATCGGCTTTGGCGACGACAAGAAGGCGCTCGAGAACCTGAAGAAGGCGCTCGAACTCAATCCGCAGGGCATCGACCCGAACTTCTTCATGGGAGATTACCTGTTCCGCAAGGGCGATTACGACGGTGCGAAAAAATCGCTCGAAGCCGCACTGGCCGCGAAACCACGCCCGGATCGCCCGCTGGCCGACGAAGGCCGCCGGCGCGAGATCGACGAGCTGATGGCGAAGATCCGCGAGAAGAAGGGCTGATTCCGCGCCGTCGTCGCGGGACCGGGCTTGCAAGCATTGCGGGCTCGGGTATCCTCGCGGCCATGATTTCTTCGTTGCGGGCCGACACGTGCGCATCCTGCTGGTAGAAGACGACGAACTCCTCGGCGAGGGCATCCGCGACGCACTGGTTCGCGGCCACTATACGGTCGAGTGGGTGCGGGACGGACTGCAAGGACTGGCGGCAATTCGCGCCGGCGGCTTCGACATCGTCGTACTCGACCTCGGCCTGCCGCGCCTGGATGGCGTCGAAGTGATACGACGCGCGCGCGAGGGCGGCGACGCGACACCCGTCCTGGTGCTTTCCGCACGCGATACCCCGGAACAGCGCATCGCCGGGCTCGACGCAGGCGCCGACGACTACCTGATCAAACCATTCGACATCGGCGAACTGTTCGCACGCCTGCGCGCGCTGGGCCGGCGCCAGCGCGGCGCCGCCAGCAACCTGATGGTGCATGGTCCGGTGTCGATCGATCCGGTGGCCCTGTCGGTGACGCTGGCCGGCCAACCGGTAGTGTTGCAGCGGCGCGAGTTCATGCTCCTGAGCAAGCTGGTCGAAAGCACCGGACAGGTTCTCAGCCGGCGACAGCTCGAGGAAACCCTCTACGGCTGGGAAGGCGACGTCGAAAGCAATGCGCTCGACGTGCACATCCACAACCTGCGCAAGAAACTCTATCCCGAGCTGATACGTACCATACGCGGCGTGGGCTACACGGTCGATCCGCCCGATCAGGCCGACCTGCCGCAAGCGTGAGAGCCTTCGGGCGCCGGTACGAAACATGAAATCCATCCGTGGGCTGCTGCTTTGGGGAACCTTCATCACCCTGATCGTGGTGCTGGGTGGCGCCGGATGGCTGGGATTCAAGTCGGGGCGCGACGAAGCCGAAGAACTCTTCGATGCGCGGCTGGCGACGTCGGCTCGCGTGCTCGACATTCTCGTGGCGCAACAGGTCGAGATCGCCACGGTCGACGACCCGATCGTCATCGACATTCCGGCGCCGCTCAAGGATCCCTTCGCCGACCCGGACGAGTCGACGCCGCTCGGCCACTACTACGAGACGAGCATCGCCTTCCAGGTGTGGAACGGCGGCGAATCCGCAATCCGTCCCAAGCTGATGGCGCGTTCTGCGTCTGCGCCGATCGAACCGTTTGCGCCGCTGCAGCCGGGTTGGTCCGATCGCACGCTGGATGGCCGCATCTGGCGCGTTTTCGTGCTCGCCACCGGGCATTCCTGGGTCGCGGTGGCCGAACGGGACGATGCGCGCAGCGAACTCACCCAGAAACTCGCGTTCGCCGCGACCACGCCGTTGCTGGTCGGTGGTCCGGTGTTGCTGGCGTTGCTCAGCCTGCTGATCCGCTACGGCCTGGCGCCGCTGTCGGAACTGGCGCGGCGGCTGGAAACGCGCAAACCCGATGCACTGCTTCCGCTACAACTGGAACGTGCGCCGGATGAAGTGATCCCCGTGGTGGCGGCACTGAACGGACTGCTCGGACGCACGCGCGAGGCGTTCGAACGCGAGCGGCGCTTCATCGATGCGGCTGCGCATGAATTGCGCACACCGCTCGCTGCGCTCAAGATCCATGCGCAGAATGCCGCTGCCGCGCACGACGAACAGTCGCGCCGCAACTCGATGGCGCGCATGCTCGACGGACTCGACCGGACAACGCATCTTGCGAGCCAGATGCTCGCCTACAGCCGCATCACCGGTCCGGCGGCGAAGCCTGCCGAGCAGCAACTGTCGCTGCGCACGATCGTCGGCGAGGCGCTCGACCAGATGCGCCACGCCGCCAGTACGAAGGAGCAGCAGATCGTCTTCGACGGCGGCGAGCCGGGCGATGGGTATGCCCTGCTTGGCGATCCGGCGCAACTCGCGAGCCTGGTGCGCAACCTGATCGACAACGCAAGCCAGTATTCCCCGCCAGGCTCTCCGGTTCGCGCCCGCCTGTCGCGCGGCCTCGACCGATCGATCCACTTCGAAGTAATCGACAGCGGACCCGGCATTCCGCCCGAGTTGCGCGAACGCGTGTTCGAAAGTTACTTCCGCATTCCCGGCTCCGCCGGCAGCGGCAGCGGGCTCGGACTTGCGATCGTGCGAGAGATCGCGCACCGTCACGGCGGGCGGGTCGGCATCGATTCGCCCGAGCAGGGTGTCGGAACCCGCGTTCACGTCATATTCGACGCCGCCGGCGCGCAATCCGGTGCGTTAAAGCCCGAAGCCGAACCTGCCGATAAACCCCTTTGAATCTTGTAACCGGTCGGGTGCGCGGCAGGCCGCGGCCGACGACCGGGGCGGAAGGGCGGGGGAATGGGGCACAGGGAGCCGGCGCAGAGCATCGGTCGCTTCGCGATTCGTCGCCTGCTGGGCGAGGGCGCGCAGAGCGCGGTTTTCCTTGCCTGGGACCCGCACCTCGAGCGGGAAGTTGCGATCAAGACGCTGCATTTCTCGGACCGTGCCGCGGGGCAGGGAAGCCTGCTGCTGCAGGAGGCGCGTGCGGTCGCGAGCCTGCGCCACCCGAACATCATTCCGGTATTCGAGGCGGGCGAAGCGCATGGCCACCCCTATCTGGTATTCGAGTATGTCGATGGGCCGACGCTTGCGCAGGTGCTGAACCAGCGCGGCGCACAGCCGGCGGCACAGGCAGTCGAGTCGATCTGCGGCGTGCTCGGCGCGATCGGCGAGGCCCATCGCCACGGCGTGCTGCATCGCGACCTCAAGCCTTCCAACATCCTGGTCGACGGTGCCGGCGAACTCCGCGTGATGGATTTCGGCATCGCGACACGCGTGGCCGATCCAGCCGCGCCGGGCGACGCGCTGATTGGCACGCCGGCCTACATGGCACCGGAGTACATCGAGACGCGCGACTACACGTTCCGCTCCGACCTGTTTGCCGTCGGCCTGATCCTCTACGAAATGCTCAGCGGCGAACGGGCGGTGAGCGGTGGCAGCCCGATCATCACGATGCAGAACATCTGCGGCGGGCGCATCTGCACCTCGCTGCACATGCCGGACCGGGTGGACGAAAAGCTCGCGGCGATCATTGCGCGCGCCACCTCGCTCGATCCGGCGCTGCGCTACGATTCCGCGGAGCAGATGCGCGAGGCGCTCCAGGCCTACCTGGCGCCGCAAGGCGAGATGGAGAAGCCTTCAGCAGAGGGCGGAAAGGGCGTGCTCGGCTTTCTGCTGCGCCGGATGCAGTTGAAGGGCGATTTTCCCGCGCTCTCCGAGTCCATCCGGGCGATCAACCGGCTGACTTCGTCGGACAAGGACAGCGTCAACACGCTCTCCAACGCCATCGTCAAGGATTTCGCGCTGACCAACCGCATCCTGCGGCTGGTCAACTCCGCGTTTTACCGGCAGGCTGGCGGGGGCGGCATCAGCACCGTGTCGCGCGCCATCATCGTGCTCGGTTTCAACACGATACGCGACATCGCGATATCGCTGATCCTCGTCGAACACGTGCAGAACCAGGCTAACGCCGCGCTGCTCAAAGAGGAATTCCTGCGCGCCACCTTCAGCGGCACGCTCGCGCGCGAACTCGCCGCGAAGCTCGCGATGCGCGAAACCGAGGAAGCCTACATCTGCGCCATGATGCACAACCTCGGGCGCTTCCTCACGCTTTACTACCTGCCGGAAGAGGCCGAGGAAGTGCGCCGCGTCATGGCGGCCGCGCGCCTGTCGGAAGAATCCGCCTCGATCCGTGTGCTCGGCATGAGCTTCCAGGAACTCGGCATCGGTGTTGCGCGCACCTGGGGGTTCCCCGATGCCATCGTCAAGGGCCTGCGCCATCTCGGCGAAGGCGCCTTGCGTCCTGCGAAGTCGCGCGAAGACGTGATGCGGGCCATCTCGTCCTTCGCCAACGAGGCATGCCGCGCCTTCGAAGCCGGCGAAGGGCACGATCTCGAACAAGTGCTGGTGCCGCTGCGCAAGCGCTACGGCGCTGCACTCGCCGTGAGCGACACGCAGTTCCGCACCGCGATGCAGCGCGCGGTGCACGAAACGGCCGACTTCTGCGGCATTGCGCGCCTGAACCTCAAGCAGTCGCCATTCGGCAAGCTGCTGCGGCAGGATATTTCGATTGCCAGGACGGACCTCGTTGCCGATGCAACGGCAGGCGCCGAGGCCAGCGCCGCCATCACCCTGGCGCCGGCAACCCTGCTCGAAACGCAAGCCGTCACGGCCGTCGATCCCATGCCGCAGGCGCCAGCCGTTGCGGCTGCGCCCGGCGCGGGCGACCGTCCCGTGCGCGGCAGTGGCGAGGCCGTGCTGGCCGCCGGCATCCAGGACATCAGCAACACCCTGGTCGAAGATTTCTCGCTGAACGACCTGTTGCGCATGATCCTCGAAACCATGTACCGGGCCATGGGTTTCGACCGCGTGCTGATGTGCATACGCGATGCGCGCACCAACCGCATGGCCGCGCGCTTCGGCTTCGGTGCCAACTCGCCGGAGGTCATCCGCGCCTTCCAGTTCGACCTCGGCGACAACGGCGTGATCTTCTCGCTGGCGGTGGCGCGCGGCGCCGACATGCTGATCTCCGACGCCAAGGATCCGCAGATCGCCCAGCGCATCCCGCGCTGGCATCGCGAGAAACTCGGTGCGCAAACCTTCATCGTGCTGCCGCTGATCCTGCGCAACCAGCCCGTCGCCATGATCTACGCCGACTGCCCGGCTGCGGGCGACATTGTCGTCTCCGACAAGGAACTCGGCATGCTGCGTACCTTGCGCAACCAGGCCGTACTGGCGATCAAGCAGGGCGGGACGTAGTCAGGCCAGCGCGGCCGATGTGAACGGTATCGGGCAAATAAGCCGCGGGATGGCAGCCGCGCCGCGGTCCGCGACCGCTTTGATTTACGCCAGGAACTGCATCGGAAGGGCCACGATTCGCCGAGGGGCTTGATTGACATTGGTGGGCGGTACTGGGATCGAACCAGTGACCCCTGCCGTGTGAAGGCAGTGCTCTACCGCTGAGCTAACCGCCCGACGCGAATCGGGAGCGAAATTGTAGCGATGTCGCCCGCCGTGGTCAATTCGACGGGCGCCTGCGGCTATCGAATCGCGTAAAATCGACGGTTTCCCGATTCGCAATCGACGCATGTCAAATCCCGCATCCAGTAACGAGATCCGCACCCGTTTCGCACCGAGTCCAACCGGGTTCCTCCACATTGGGGGCGCGCGCACCGCGCTGTTCAGCTGGGCTTACGCGCGCCGGCATGGCGGCAAGTTCATCCTGCGCATCGAGGATACCGACGTCGCGCGTTCGACGCCCGAAGCGGTGCAGGCGATCCTCGACGGCATGCGGTGGCTGGACCTTGCACACGACGAGGGGCCGTTCTACCAGATGGGGCGCATGGAACGTTACAAGGAGGTCATCCGCCAGATGATCGACTCGGGCAAGGCGTACCACTGCTATGCCTCGCCCGAAGAACTCGATGCCATGCGCGAGGCGCAGCGCGAACGAGGCGAGAAGCCGCGTTACGACGGCCGCTGGCGTCCGGAGCGCGGCAAGACCCTGCCGCCGCCGCCGGAGGGGATCAAGCCGGTGGTGCGTTTCCGCAACCCGACGGACGGCGCGGTGGCCTGGGATGATGTCGTCAAGGGCCGCATCGAGATCGCGAATGCGGAGCTGGACGATCTCATCATCGCGCGCGCGGACGGCACGCCGACCTACAACTTCTGCGTGGTGGTCGACGACTGGGACATGCGCATCACCCACGTGCTGCGCGGCGACGACCATGTGAACAACACGCCGCGCCAGATCAACATCCTGCGCGCGCTCGAGGCGCCGGTTCCGCGCTACGGCCATCTGTCGATGATCCTCGGGCCGGACGGGCAGAAGCTCTCGAAGCGCCACGGCGCGGTCAGCGTAATGCAGTATCACGAAGACGGCTATCTGTCCGAGGCAGTACTCAACTACCTCGCGCGGCTCGGATGGTCTCATGGCGACGACGAGATCTTCGACATGCGCCAGTTCTGCGAGTGGTTCGATCTCGACCACATCACGCCCTCGGCGGCGCAGTTCAACAACGAGAAGCTGGTGTGGCTCAACCAGCACTATCTCAAGCTGGCGGACAACGGCCGTCTCGCCGCCGATGCATCGGAGCGCCTCGCGCAGCGCGGTGTCGATCCCGAACAGGGGCCATCGCTCGAGGCGGTGGTGGGGCTGTACAAGGAACGCGTCGCCACGCTGAACGAACTGGCCGATGCCGCCGAGGCCTTCTACATCGACCTGCATCCTGCGCCGGAACTGATTGCCCTGCACCTGACCGACGCGGCGCGTGCGGCGCTGGCAGACCTGCGCAAGCGCCTCGCGACAGTCGAATGGAACAAGGCCGCACTTTCCGCAGCACTCAAGGAAACACTCGCCGCGACCGGGCTCAAGATGCCGCAGGTGGCCATTCCCCTGCGCGTGGCAGTGCTCGGCCAGCCGCAGACGCCGTCGATCGACGCGGTGCTCGACGTGATGGGGCGCGACCTCGTGATCGCCCGCCTCGACCGGCACCTCTGATCACGCAAACGCCAGCGCGACGAACCCCGCCACCATGACGACTGCGCCGGCCACTCGCCGGTGCGAATCCGCCTCCCGCAGCAGGTGCGCGCCCATCAGCGTGCCGAACAGGATCGACAGTTCGCGCGCTGCCGCCACATAGCTCACCGGCGCGATCTGCATCGCGGCGAGCACCAGGATGTAGGTCAACGGGCAAAGCACGGCAATGACCAGGATCGCCTTGCGGCGCTCGCGCCAAGTGGCCTGCAGTGCTGCGCGATCCTTCAGCACGCGCGGCGCCAGTAGCACCACACGCACCAGATTCTGCGACCAGTCGAAGATCAGCGGCGGCACCATCAGCGTCGCCACTGCCTGGCGATCGTTCAGGGTGTAGGCAGCAATCATCACGCCGGTCGCAAGTGCGTAGCCCAGCGCGCGGCGGGCGCCGGCTGCCGCGCGCAGCCGAATTCCCCCAGTCAGAACGAAGGCACCACCGATGATCGTCACAATGCCCGTCAATCCGAGCGGCGACGGCTGTTCGTCCAGCAGGGCGATCGCCACACACAGCGTCAGCAGCGGACCGGTGGCGCGCGCGAGCGGATAGACAAGCGAGAAATCGCCGCTGCGATAGCCGCGATCGAGCAGCAGGTAGTAGCCGGTGTGCAGCAGTCCGCTGCTGACGATCAGCGCGCCTTGCGCGAGTGTCGGCACGAAGCCTTCATGCCATGCGAGTGCCGCTGCGAGCGGCAGGTAGATTGCACAGCCCGCGGTTGCGAACAGCCAGACGAAGGCCAGCCCGCCGCCGCGTGTCTTGAGCCAGTAGTTCCAGGTCGCGTGGCCGAACGCCGAGGCAAGGACGAGCGAGAGCGCGAGCAGGCTCATGAGGTTTCGCGTGGTTGCGGGCCGCAGGATGAACGGGTAGCGCGATGGTAGCCTGCATCGGTTTCAGCGTGAGAACTGCTCCGGCGAGGCGGCCGGGAAGGTGTATGGCGCCTTGCGCGGCGGGCAGGCACCCCGGCAAGGATTCGTGCAAGCGGCTCTCAGCCTTGCATGCCCCAAGACGCCAATCCATGCGCCCTTGAGGCATGCTGTGTCGCGGCCGGACAGCCGCGAATCTGCTCAGCGGTTGTCGATCACCAGTTCGCCCTGCGACAGGCGAACGTGATCTCCGCTGCGGAACATCGGCGTCTTGTCGTAGGTGAAGCTGCGTGTGCTGCCGTCCTCGAAACGCACCGAAACTTCATGCTTCACCACTTTGCGCACGTTCTTCTCGATCTCGTGACCACCCAGCCCGCCGGCAATCGCACCGATCACGGTCATCACGTCGCGGCCGCGGCCGCCACCCACCTGGCGGCCGAGCACGCCGCCGGCAACGGCGCCTCCGACTGCGCCGACGCCCGTGCCTTCACCCTTCTGTTCGATCGTGCGCACCGAAGACACGGTGCCGCACTCGTGGCAGAGCGCGGGCTCGGCTTGGGCAGGCGCCGGTGCCGGATCGGCCGCCGCAACCTGCGCCGGCGCACTTGCCGGCACCTGCTCGGCGCGCACCGGCGCGGGTTTGGCGTGGACTGCCTTCGCCGTAGACGCGGCCTCGCGATGCACGGACGGTCTTGCCGCGGGCTTCGGCGCCGGCCTTGTGACGGGCGCCTCGTGCTCGATGATCGGGGCCGGTTCGGCCCGGGGTTGGACGGACGTGCCGGCGGCCGGCAGCGGCACCGGAACGGCGGCGAGGGGTTCGACGGCCCTCTCGGATGCAGCGGTATGCGGCGACGATTGGCCGTTCGAGGTCGGAATCAGGCCGGTGATCGCGCCGACGCCGACGATGCTGAGCACGATTACCGAAATAGCGGCTGCCCACATGATCGGATGAAGCTTGCGCGGATGTTGAGTGCGAACCTGTTCGTGCGTTGCCTGCATGATGTTGCCTCCTGCGATTGCGTGGGAATCGGCGCGACGAGCAGCGCCGATCAGCGTGACGACCACGATAGCGCATGCGTCGGCACATTGCCGACGGGGTCAACATCCGCTTACAAAATTCCGTGCGTCGGGTGTGTGAGACAGGCGGCTATTCGTCGCCGTCCGAACAATCGCGTCGTGCGCCATGCAGCGCGAAGCGCGCGGGGTCGAGTGCGTCGGCCAGTTCGCCTTCGAGCGGCAAGGGTTCGCCCTCGAGTTGCGCGGCGAGCAATTCGCCGCACAGGGCGCTCCACACCAGGCCGCGCGCACCGAAGCCGTTGACCACCAGCACGCCGGGCAGGCGCTCGACCTTCCAGAGCGCCGTGGTCGCGCCTGCGCCATGCGCGCAGGGCAGGCTGCCGACCATCGGGCGCTTGTCGGGCGAAGCCGGGCGAAAGCCGACGCGGCCGTGCAGCGCCTGCGCGTCGGCCGCGTCGGAAAATCCCGGCAGCATCGCCTCGAGGTGCGCGAGGTTCACGGCGTGATCCGCTTGCGCGAGCGCGGTGCTCGTATCGTTCGCGTCGAACGTCGCGCCTGCGCAATGCCAGCCGTCGACTGCCGGCGTGGCGTAGCCGCGCCGGGTGACGACACAGTTCAGGGCGCGCCCGTCGTGTGCGCGCAGCAGGGAAACCTGGCCGCGGCCGCGACGCAGCGGCAGGGCCATCGCGCCTTGGATCCGCAGCGTGTCGGCGCCGGTCGCGATGACCAAAACCGGTGCCGATGCGATGGTCGTGCCATCGGCTGCCACGGCCTGCCAGTTGTCGCCCTCGCGCGCTACCGAGCTTATGTCAGTGTTCAGGTGAAGCCGGATGCGCGTGCCGCCGTCGGCGATGTTGGCGTGCACGACGCTCGGTGGATTGACCCATGCGCCGCCCGGGAAATGCCAGCCGCCGGCCGATGCGAGATGGCCGAGCAGGTACGTTGCCTCTTCGCGTTCGGCGAATCGTGCGTAATCGGCAGGGTAGGCATGGCGTTCGATGGTGGCGCGTTGCGTGATCTCGTGGCGTGCATCGCGCGCGAGCTGCAACACGCCGCAGGGTCGCCAGCGCACCGCGTGTCCATCGCGTTCGAGGCGCGCCAGGTGGCGGCGCGCATGCAGGAACGCGGCACGCGTCAGCCGCGACAGGCGATTGTCGTCGAGCGAAAGCACCGGCCGCAACACGCCGGCGAGGTTGCCGGATGCACCGCGCGCCGGTGCATCGGCCTGCTCGATCAGGTCGACGTCCCATCCGCGCCGCGCAAGTTGCTGCGCGCAACCGCTGCCGGCGATGCCGGCGCCGATCACCAGCGCCCGTCGATCGGTCGGCGCGTCGAAGCGATGCATTACCTTGCGCTCGCGCCGTGCCGTGAGCATCTCGCGCTTGGTGGCGAATCCCGGTCTGCGCGTACAGGCGAAACCGGCTTCGGCAAGGCCGTCGCGCACCGCTGCGGCGACCGACCAGGTGGCGGCCGTCGCGCCGGCTGCGGCGAGGCGTCCCACCTGGCGGAACACATTGGGCGACCAGAGGGCGGCATTCTTCGACGGCGCAAAGCCATCGAGGTAGAAGGCGTCGATCGATGCGCGCAGCTGCGGCAGGAGGTCGAGCGCATCGCCGAGCAGCAGGGTCAGCGAGACGCGCCCGCCATCGAGATCGAGCCGATGGAAGCCGGACACCAGCGTCGGCCAGGCGGCGAGCAACCCGGCCGAAAGCGGCGCCAGCTCGGGCCAGTTGCGATGGATCTCGCGCAGGTCGTCGCGGCTGAACGGGTGCTTTTCGACGGAAACGTAGTGAAGGCGCGCGCAGCGTGCCGGATCGTCGTGCCAGGCCGACCAAGTGGCAAGGAAGTTCAGCCCGCAGCCAAAACCGGTTTCGAGGATGGCGAAGGCATCGCGCCCCCGCCAGCGCGTGGGCAGATCGTTGCCGCCAAGGAACACATGGCGCGCCTGTTCGAGGCCGCCGGCCGCGGCATGGTAGACATCGTCATAATGTGCCGACCACAGCGTGCCGTCTTCGGCGCGAGCGAGGCGGGCGGGAATCAGCGGCATGGTGCGGACGCGGGCGGCATGCGATTGCCGCCCGCAAAGACGTATTGCGTCAATCCCGCCGCATCTGCGGGAACAGGATCACGTCGCGGATGTTGGGGCTGTCGGTCAGCAGCATGACCAGGCGGTCGATGCCGATGCCGCAGCCGCCGGTCGGCGGCAGGCCGTATTCGAGCGTGCGGATGTAGTCGGCGTCGTAGTACATCGCCTCCTCGTCGCCGGCCTCCTTGGCCTTGGCCTGCTCGCGGAACCGCAGCTCCTGGTCTTCCGGATCGTTGAGTTCCGAGAACCCGTTGGCGATCTCGCGCCCGACGATGAACAGCTCGAAGCGCTCGGTGATTTCCGGGTTGCTGTCTGAGCGTCGCGCCAGCGGACTGACTTCGGCGGGGTAGTCGATGATGAAGGTCGGGTCCCACAGTTCGGCTTCGGCGCAGGCTTCGAACAACTGCAATTGCAGGCTGCCGAGTCCGCCCGGCTTGATGGCCTCGCCGAAATCCTTGATCTTGCGCTTGAGCCATTCGGCGTCGCTGAGTTCGGCCTCGCTGAAGCCCGGATGATGCTTGCGGATCGCCTGCACGATGGTGAGCCGCTCGAACGGCTTGCCGAGGTCGAGTTCGCGGCCCTGGTACTGGAATTTCGAGGTGCCGAGCGCCTCTTCGGCGGAATGGCGCAGCAGGCCTTCGGTGAAATCCATCAGCGTATGGTAGTTCGCGTACGCCTCGTAGAACTCCATCATGGTGAATTCGGGATTGTGCCGCGGCGATATCCCTTCGTTGCGGAAGTTGCGGTTCACCTCGAACACCTTCTCGAAGCCGCCGACCACCAGTCGCTTGAGGTACAGCTCCGGCGCGATGCGCAGGAACAGTTCCATGTCGAGCGCGTTGTGGTGGGTGATGAAGGGCTTGGCCGCCGCGCCGCCGGGAATCGGATGCATCATCGGCGTCTCGACTTCGAGGAAGCCGTGGCCCGTCATGTAGTTGCGGATCGACTGGATCATGCGGCTGCGCGCGACGAAGGTGAAGCGCGATCCCTCGTTCATGATCAGGTCGAGGTGGCGGCTGCGGTATTTCTGCTCGATGTCGGTGAGGCCGTGGAATTTTTCCGGCAGCGGGCGCAGCGCCTTCGACAGCAGGCGGATCTCCTGGCATTGCACGGTGAGTTCGCCGGTCTTGGTCTTGAACAGCGTGCCTTCGCAGCCGACGATGTCGCCGATGTCCCAGCGCTTGAAGTCCTTGTGCACCTCTTCGCCGACGCCGTCGTTCGACACGAAGATCTGGATGCGGCCCGAGAGGTCCTGGATGGTGGCGAAGCTCGCCTTGCCCATCACGCGCTTCAACATGATGCGGCCGGCCACCTTGACCGAGATCGGCGTCGCCTCGAGTTCCTCGCGCGATTTCTCGCCGTAGAACTCGTCGAGCTTGCCGGCGGTGTTCTCGCGCTGGAAATCGTTCGGATAGGCCGTGCCGGCGGCGCGCCATTCGGCGAGCTTGGCACGGCGCTCGGCGATGAGCTGGTTCTCGTCCTGCGGCTTCTGGTCTTCGATGGTCATGGTGTGGTCCGAACGGAGGCTGGCTGGTCTTACACGCCTTGCTTGAGGCTGGCCTCGATGAATCCGTCGAGGTCGCCGTCGAGCACGGCCTGGGTGTTGCCCACTTCGTGGTTGGTGCGCAGATCCTTGATGCGCGACTGGTCGAGAACGTAGCTGCGGATCTGGTGACCCCAGCCGATGTCGCTCTTGGAATCCTCGAGCTGCTGCTGCTCCGACTGGCGCTTGCGCAGTTCGGCCTCGTAGAGGCGCGATTTCAGCATCGCCATCGCCTCGGCGCGGTTGCGGTGCTGCGAGCGGTCGTTCTGGCATTGCACGACGATGCCGCTCGGCATGTGCGTGATGCGCACTGCCGAATCGGTCTTGTTGATGTGCTGGCCGCCGGCGCCGGAGGCGCGGAAGGTGTCCACGCGCAGGTCGGCCGGGTTGATGTCGATCTCGATCGAGTCGTCCACTTCGGGGTACACAAACACGCTGGCAAAACTGGTGTGGCGGCGCGCGTTGGAATCGAACGGGCTTTTGCGCACCAGGCGGTGGATGCCGGTCTCGGTGCGCAGCGTGCCGTAGGCATATTCGCCGCTGATCTTGATCGAGGCGCTCTTGAGGCCGGCGACTTCGCCTTCGGATTCTTCGAGCACCTCGGTCGTGAAGCCCTTGCGCTCGCAATAGCGCAGGTACATGCGCAACAGCATCGAGGCCCAGTCCTGCGCCTCGGTGCCGCCCTGGCCGGCCTGGATGTCGACGAAGCAGTTGTTCGGGTCGGCCGGGTTGCTGAACATGCGGCGGAATTCCATCGCCGCGATTTCCTTCTCGATGCCGGCGAGGTCGCCTTCGACCGCCACGACCGTGTCCTCGTCCTCCTCGCTGCGCGCGAGTTCGAACAGCTCGCCGGTGTCGGCGATGTGGGTTGCCGCATTCTGCAGCGCGATGACCACGCTTTCGAGAGACTTCTTTTCCTTGCCGAGTTCCTGCGCGTGCTCGGCGTTGTTCCAGACCGCCGGGTCTTCCAGCGCGCGCGAGACTTCCTCCAGCTTTTCGGCCTTCAGATCGAAGTCAAAGATACCTCCGCAGCTCGAGTTCCCGGCTCTTGAGGTCGGCCAGGCGGGCGGCGATGGCGTTGAGGCGTTCTGCTTCCATGATGGGGCGGGGCAAAAGGCTGAATTATACCGTAGGGTGGTCTTCCGACCGGGTGCGCCAGTGCGGCCGAACCGCTCACGGGTTGCAGGCGTTGCGGGGACCAGCGTGCATGGATGGCGCCCGGCTCGCCGCCCGTTCGCGGCATGGGTTTCCACCCGGACGCTGCGTCAATCGCCGTGGCCTGAAACTGGCCCACCGAAATTGTCAGCATGCAGCCCTGGAGGCCGCATGAATGCTGGCCCTTGCGAGAGAAATGGCAGGAGCCGCCGAGCAGCCCGATACTCAGGCAGGCTCCAGATGCTCCAGCACCAGTTGCACCGAGGCGACGCCGTTGAACTCGTTGACCGCCAGCCGGTAGGCGGCGCGGATGCGCGGCGGGGCGGCATCGGCGTGGTTGAAGTAGATTGCCTCGAAGCGGCTGGCGTCGCGGCGCAGGGTGAGCTTGAGGTGGGCGTCCTTGAGCAGGCGCTGGTTTTCGACGACGAAGGTGTCGGCGAACAGCGGCGCCGGCCAGCCCTGGCCCCAGATCTCGTTGTCGAGCGCGCGCGCGCATTCGAGCGTGGCGTAGGCCGCTTCGAGCGTGCCGTCGGTTTCAAGCGTTCGCGTCAGCGCGGCGGGCTCGACGCTGTCGCGCACGGCGGCCTCGAAGGCCGCGCCGAAACGCGCGAGATCGTCCTCGCGGATGGTCAGTCCGGCCGCCATCGCATGGCCGCCGAACTTGAGGATCAGTCCGGGTTCGCGCTTGGTCACCAGGTCGAGCGCGTCGCGCAGATGCAATCCGGGTATCGAGCGGCCGGAGCCTTTCAGCTCGCCCGCGTTGCCGCGCGCAAAGGCGATCGCCGGGCGATGGACCTTTTCGCGGATGCGCGAGGCGAGGATGCCGATGACGCCCTGGTGCCAGTCAGGCTCGAACAGCGCGATGCTGGCCTGCGTGCCGGCGTCGAAGTCGTCGAGCGCGATCAGCGCGGCTTCCTTCATGTCCGCTTCGATCGCGCGGCGCTCGCGGTTCAGTGCGTCGAGTTCGCGGGCGATGTTGAGCGCGCGCGCCATGTCGTCGGTGATCAGGCACTCGATGCCGAGCGACATGTCGTTGAGCCGCCCCGCGGCGTTGAGTCGCGGGCCGACCGCGAAGCCGAGGTCGAAGCAGCTCGCGCGCGCCGGTTCGCGCGAGGCGGCGGCGAACAGCGCTGCGATGCCCGGGGTGAGCTTGCCGGCACGCATGCGCGCGAGGCCCTGCGAGACGAGGATGCGGTTGTTGTGGTCGAGCTTCACCACGTCGGCCACGGTACCGAGCGCGACGAGGTCGAGCAGCGTGGCAAGGTTCGGTTCGGCACGGTCGGCGAAGGCGCCGCGTTCGCGCAGTTCCGCGCGCAGTGCGAGCATCACGTAGAACATGACGCCGACGCCGGCGATCGACTTGCTGGCGAATTCGCAGCCGGGCTGGTTCGGGTTCACGATCACGTCCGCCGCGGGCAGCGTGTCGCCGGGCAGGTGATGGTCGGTGATCAGCGTGGCGATGCCGGCTGCCTGCGCGGCGGCCACGCCCTCGATGCTGGCGATGCCGTTGTCCACCGTGATGATGACATCCGGCTCGCGCCGCGCCGCCAGCGCGACGATCTCGGGCGTGAGACCGTAGCCGTATTCGAAGCGGTTGGGCACCAGGTATTCGACCGTCGCGCCCATCGCGCGCAGCGCGCGCACGCCGAGCGCACAGGCGGTGGCGCCGTCGCAGTCGTAGTCGGCGACGATCAGCAGTCGCGCGCCGGCCTCGATCGCGTCGGCCAGCAGTTGCGCCGCTTCGGCGATGCCGCGCATGCCGGCGGGCGGCAGCAGGGCGGCCAGTGCGGTGTCGAGATCGGTCCTGCGTTCGACACCCCGTGCGGCATAGAGCCGCGCGAGCAGCGGATGCACGCCGTCCTGTTCGAGCATCTGCACGCGGCGCAGCGGCGCGCTGCGGGTGACGATGCGCGTCATGGCGCGGCGTGGCGCTGCACGAAATTCTCCAGCAGCACGCCCTGCCGCCAGAAGCGCCACCACGCGGGCCGCGCGCAGGCGAGGTCGAGGCAGGCGTGGTCGCCGGTCAGCACGAGGCGCAGACGCGACAGTGCGCCGGATTTGAGCGCGTGCAGCGCCGGTGCGAGCCAGTCGGCCTCGACCTCCATCAGGCCCGCGCGCCAGGCGGCGGCGTTCTGCGTCAGTGCCGCGTAGTCGAGGTGCTCGATCAGCGCCAGCGTATGGCCCGCGCCGGGCTCGGCGTAGCGCGGCGGCAACGGCGCGGCCGTGCCGCCGCTGCACACCGCAAGGCCCCGGGCCAGCGCATGATGCGCAAGCACGGCGTCGAAGCGGCGCGGCACGGCATCGTCGAGCGCGCCCTGGCCCCATAGCCACAGGGTGTTGATGGTCGGCGTGCCGGTGGCCTCGCGCGCGGCGTTGGCCGCATGGCCGTGCAGCAGCATCTGCAGTTCGTTGATCAGGCGCCGCCACGGCTTTGCCTGGGGCCCGGCCGGCAGCCATGTCTCGATGTTGCGGCCGAGCACGGCAGAGACCGGGTGCGTCTCGATCTCGGGCATTGCGGCAAGGCGCAAATACCATTCGCCGGCCGCGCCGACGCTGAATGCGCCGACGTCGGCGAAGGTCTCGTTTAGCGTGGCGACGATGGCGGCGGCCTCGTCGTCCGTCACCATCAGTTCATGATTGTCGGCGAGCACCAGCGACTCGCGCGCGAAGCGCAGGTGCGCCGGGTCGGCGCACATCCAGACGTCGCGGCCCGGCGCGCCGCCGCTGCCCGCCAGGCGCAGCGCCGCGCACGGTGCGCGCGCGGGATCGAGGCCCCAGGCGCCGGCGAGCAGGTGTTCGAGCGGCCGCACCGGCTGGCGCGCGATCGACTCGGTCGCGAGCAGTGCGGACAGCGCGGGCAGGGCGAGGTCGTCCGATACCGCAGCGACGGACTCGGCCGGCCACAGCAGACCGGGAATGACGAGCGTGAGTTCGCGCAAGGCAACCAAAGGTGAACGGCGAAAAGCGGAAATGACAGCGGAAAGCCGGTGTCTGACGGCGCCTGCAAACGCATTCTTCCGGGAAGAACGGCACTGCCTGCGCCGACACCGTCGAGCGTACAAGGCGGCGGCAGTGTAGCATACGGCCCGTCATGAAATACGAGCTGCTGATCGGCCTGCGCTACACGCGCTCCAAGCGGCGTGCCGGCAGCGGCAACCGCTTCATATCCTTCATCTCGATGGTCTCGATGTTCGGCATCGCGCTCGGCGTGGCGGCGCTGATCACCGTGCTGTCGGTGATGAACGGCTTTCAGGAAGAGCTGCGCACGCGCATCCTCGGCGTGGCTTCGCACATCCAGCTTTCGGGCATGGACGACCAGCTCGCCGACTGGCAACAGGTGGCCGACGGCGTGGCGAAGCATCCCGACGTGCGGGCCGTCGCGCCCTACATCAACGAGCAGGGGATGCTGTCGTTCGATGCGCAGGTGCGCGGCGCCGTGATCCGCGGCATCCTGCCCGACGCAGAAGACAAGGTCGCCGATTTCGCGAAGTACATGAAGAGCGGCCGGCTCGATGCGCTGCAGCCGGGCGGCTTCGGCATCATCCTCGGGGCCGAGCTGGCGCGTGCGCTGCGCGTCTATACCGGCGACAAGGTCACGCTGATCGCGCCGCAGGGATTGGTTACGCCGGCCGCACTGGTTCCGCGCCTCAAGCAATTCACCGTGGTCGGCATCTTCGAGGCCGGCATGCAGGAGTTCGACGCCGGGCTGGCGCTGATCCACCTTGCCGATGCGCAGGTGCTGTACCGCATGGGCGAGAACGTCAGCGGCGTGCGGCTCAAGATCGACGAGCTTTTCGCCGCGCCGCGCGTGTCGCGCGAACTCGGGCCGTACCTGCCCACCGAGCTGTACGTCACCGACTGGACCAGGAGCCACGCGAACTTCTTCCGCGCCGTGGCGATCGAGAAAAACATGATGTTCATCATCCTCTCGCTGATCGTCGCAGTGGCGGCGTTCAACATCGTGTCCACGCTGGTGATGGCGGTGCGCGACAAGCAGGCCGACATCGCCATCCTGCGCACGCTGGGTGCGAGCCCGCGCAGTGTGATGGCGATCTTCATCGTGCAGGGATTGCTGATCGGCGTGGTCGGCCTGGCACTGGGCGTGGTCGGCGGCCTGCTGCTTGCCGGCAACCTCGACGTGGTGATTCCGGCGCTGGAAAAGCTGCTCGGCACCACGCTGTGGTCGAAGGAGGTCTATTACATCAGCGAGTTGCCGTCCAAGGTGCTGGCGTCAGACGTGGTGAGCATCGTCGCCATCGCTTTCGGACTCACGCTGGTTTCGACGCTCTATCCGAGCTGGCGCGCCTCGCGCATCAACCCGGCGGAGGCGCTGCGCTATGAATGACGCCGCCCTGGTGATCGAATGCCGCGGCCTGACCAAGGTATTCAGCCAGGCCACGCACGAGGTGCCGGTGCTGATGGGCGTCGACCTCGACGTGCGGCGCGCCGAGCGCGTGGCCATCGTTGGCGCCAGCGGCTCGGGCAAGAGCACGCTGCTGCACCTGCTGGGCGGGCTCGACGCGCCGACCGAAGGCCGCGTGCGCGTGATGGGGCGCGAAATGTCGACGCTCGGCGAGCGCGAGCGCGGCGCGATCCGCAACGCCGCGCTCGGCTTCGTGTACCAGTTCCACCACCTGTTGCCGGAATTCACCGCGCTGGAAAACGTCGCCATGCCGCTCTACGTGCGGCGCATGGCGAAGGCCGAGGCGCATGCGCGTGCCGAGGCGATGCTGCGCGACGTCGGCCTCGGCCACCGCCTCACGCATACGCCGGGCGAACTGTCTGGGGGCGAGCGCCAGCGCGCCGCGATCGCGCGTGCGCTGGTCACGCAACCGGCATGCGTGCTGGCCGACGAACCGACCGGCAACCTCGACCGCCAGACCGCGCAGTCGGTATTCGACCTGATGCTTTCGCTCAACGAATCGCACGGCACCAGCTTCATCATCGTCACGCACGACCTGCAGCTCGCCTCGCGCGCCCAGCGCGTGCTGCGGCTGGTCGATGGGATGCTGCAGCTTGGCGAGTCGGCCTGAGCGTGCATCGGCCGCATTGACGGCTATCGGCATGGCATAGCATGATGGTCGCGTCGTCGCCTTCCGGAGCCGTCATGCGGGCAATACTGCGGGCAAAACCGATGCTGCTGGTCCTAGCGCTGTGCCTCGCCACGCCGGCCGGCGCGCAGGTGTTCCGCTGGACGGACAAGGAAGGTCGCGTGCATTACGGCGACGATGTCGAGCCGAACGCACGCAACGCGCGCGAAGTCACGGCTACCGTCAACACCCTCGACACCAGCGGCCTGCGCCAGCAGGCCGGCGGCGCGCAATCGTTCGCGAAATCATCCGGCGGCGGTGGCGGCTACGTGATTCCCGATCCCTCGAAGCAGCAGAAAGCCCAGGCCGCACCGCGCCGTGCCGCCTGCGGGCGACGCGGCTGACGCCAATTCGCGCAAGAACGCAGATTTCGCGCGGCAACGTGCCTGTGAAGGCGCATGTAGAGGCGATCTCCAGCTTGGCATGGCGGAGTGGCGCGCGCTTCCTTGTTTTCCGCATGGGCAGGCTGAAAATCGCCTGTCCGTGCGGGTTCCAGGCCGGGGTCAGTCAGCCGGCCGCAGTGCCGCTTCGAGTTCGACGCGTCCGCCGGGGCTGGCCATCGCGATCAGCGTCTGGCCGGCTTCGAGGCGAAAGGCGCCGTCCGGGTTGAACACCGTCTCCTTGCCGCGTCGCACGCCGAGCAGCACGTAGTGCGGGTTGCGCAGGCCGATGTCGCCGAGGGCGCGCGGCGCGAAGTCCGGCGGCACCGCCACCTCCTCGAAGCGCAACTTGTGTTCGGAACGCAGCATCTCGTCGAGAAAGGAGACCACCACCGGACGGATCATCGCCGATGCGATGCGCATGCCGCCGGTGAAATCGTGCGACACGACGACGTCGGCGCCGGCCTTGCGCATCTTTTCGGTGTTGCGCAGCTCGTGGCAGCGCGCGACGACGCGGATGCCCGGATTGATCTGCTTTGCGGTGAGGCAGATCATCAGGTTGCGGCTGTCGTCGCCGGTGACCGCAAAAATGCCTTTCGCATCGCCGATGTCGGCGCGGTCGAGCACGTCGTCATCCGAGGCGTCGCCGTGCAGGTAGAGCAGGGCGGGAAAGCGCTCGGTGTGCTGCTCGATGGTGTCGAAATTCTCGTCGATCGCCACGAAGTGGTGGTTGGTCGCCTGCAGCTCGGTGGCGACGTTGCGGCCGACGCGCCCGAAGCCGCAGACGATGTAGTGATTGCGCAACTTGCGTATCGCGTTTTCCATGCGGCGCCTCCGCAGCGCTTCGTTGAGATCGGTTTCGAGGAAGAAGACGGTCAGGCTGGAGAAGATGAAGGTCACCAGCCCGAAGCCGGCAAACGAGACGAAGGCGGCGAACAGGCGTCCGGCGTCGGTCTGGCTGAGATCGACCACCTCGCTGTAGCCGACCGTGGTGATGGTGATGGCCGTCATGTAGAAGGCATCGAAGGCATCGGTGTCCGGGCCGCCGAAGCGCAGGAAGCCCAATGTTCCGGCAGCGAGCAGACCCGCCAGCAGGAACGATGCCCAGACAATCCGCTTGAGCACGCGTGGGGTCGGTGTTGTCGATTTGGCGAGCCGGTGGGTGACGATGTTCATCGCCTTGCGCCGCGGCGCTGCCATGCCCGCACCAGGTACCAGCGCCAGGCGGCGCGCACGGCAAGGTAGCCGGTGAGCGAGAGCAGTGTCGCGAGCAGGACGAGGCCGACGAACAGCGGCTTGCCGAGGCCACCCATCCAGTCGAGCAATTGCTGGCCCCAGGCGGCGAGCGACTGCTCGCCCCATTCCGGCGGTGCGACGAACTCGCCGCCACTACCGCCGAGCACCAGTTCGCCGAGCCCGAAGGCGACGAAGTAGAGCGGCACGATGGTCAGGGGATTGGTGTAGAAGGTGGAGAACAGGGCGAGCGGCAGATTGACCCGCAGCGCGATGCAGGCAAGGGCGGCGCCGAGCACCTGGAACGGGCCGGGGATCAGGCCGCAGAACAGGCCCACCGCCACGGCACCGGCCGCGGAGTGGCGGTTAAGGTGCCACAGGCGCGGATGGGTTAGCGCGTCGCCGAAGATGGACAGCCAGCGATTCTCGCGAATCTTTTCAGGGTCCGGCAGGTACTTGCGAATGTGCTTGCGCATACGGGGTCTTGCGCAGATGTGTGTCTTTGCGATTCTAGCGGAATCGGATACTTGCCTCGCGCCGCGTCTGCGGTTACAAGCCAGTTCCACACATTCGTTTGTCACAGCTCAGCAAATGGACCAGGAACTCGACCGCCCGCGCGGCATCCCCCACCTTTACCGCGAGCTGTGGCGTTATGCCGAGGGCGCGCGCGGCGTGCTGCTCGGCGCCTTCGCGCTGCTGCTCGGGTCGCAACTGTTCAAGCTGGCGGTGCCCTGGCTCGCCGGCCAGGCGATCAACCGCATCCAGGCCGGTGGCCTGGCCGGGCTATCGGAGGCCGGGCTGCTGCTGGCCGGCGTGTTCACCGCCACGGCGGCGAGCTGGGCGCTGCACGGGCCGGGCCGCGTGCTCGAACGCAACGCGGCGATGAAGGTGCGCGAAAGGATTTTCGGCGCGCTGACGCGCCGCGTGCTGGACGCCCCCCTGTCGTGGCACGAACAGCGCCACACCGCCGAGACGGTGAGCCGCGTGAACCAGGCCACCGGTTCGCTCTACGGCTTCGCCGAAAGCCAGTACATCTATCTGCAGAATTCGGTGCGCCTGATCGGTCCGGTGATTGCGCTGTGGCTGATCACGCCGGCCGTGGGCGCGGTGGCGATCTGCGGCTACGTCCTGCTCGGTTACCTGATCAGCCGATTCGACAAGCGCATGATGGAATACGCGCTGATCGAGAATCAGACCGAGCGGCGCTTGTCCGCCGCGCTGATCGACTCGCTGTCCAACATCACGACGGTCTTTTCCCTGCGCCGTCGCAGCGGCGTCGCGCGCATGATGACCGAGCGCATGCGCGCCACCTTTCCGCCGTTGCGCCGGAGCATGGTGCTCAACGAGGCCAAGTGGTGCACCGTCGATCTGCTTTCCGCCCTGCTTTGGTGCGTGCTGATCGCGCTCTATGCCTGGCTGGCGTCGCGTGGCGCGACCGGTGCGGACCACGAGGTGCTCAAGCTCGGCAACGTGTTCATGGTCTATGAATACGCGCGCGAGGCCGGCGACGTGATCACCGCCATCGCGGTGCATTACTCCGGCATCGTCGGCACCCAGTCGTCCTACGCCGCGGCGCAGCCGATCGAAAATGCGGGCAGCGAGTCGTGGGCCGACGAACTGGCGCCGAGCGGCTGGCGCGAACTGCGCATGGATGGCGTGCGCTTCTCGCACGCGGCGGCACGCAGCGATGCGCCGGCACTCGAGGGCGTCGACCTCACGCTGCGGCGCGGCCGGCGCTACGCGCTGGTCGGCCCGAGCGGCGCCGGCAAGAGCACGCTGCTGCGCCTGCTGGCAGGACTCGACCGGCCGCAGGCCGGTTCGATGCGCTTCGACGAGGATGCGCCGGCCGACCCGGCGCTGCGCCTGCGTCAGGAAGCCACGCTGATTCCGCAGCAGGCGGAGATCTTCGAGGGCAGCCTGCGGGAAAACCTGCTGCTCGGCGCCGCGGCCGACGAGGGGCAGCTCGACGGTGCGGTGCGCATTGCCGCCGCGGAGGACTTCGTTGCCGGTTTGCCGCAGGGGCTGGACACGCCGGTGGCGGAGCGCGGCGCCAACTGGTCCGGCGGGCAGCGCCAGCGCCTTGCGCTGGCCCGCGGCATGCTGGCGGCGCAAGGCAGCTCCCTGCTGCTGCTCGACGAGCCGACCAGCAGCCTCGACCCGGACACCGAGCGCAAGGTGCTCGAGCGCATGCTCACGAGCCACGCGGGCGCCTGCGTGGTGTCCTCGCTGCACCGGCTCAACCTGCTCGACCGCTTCGACGAGGTGGTGCTGATGCAGAACGGCCGCGTACTCGACGTGGCGCCCCCGGGCGAGCTGGCGCTGCGCTCGCAGGTGTTCCGCGACCTCCTCTCGGCACAGGCCGGCACGCAGGCGCCGGCGCCCTCGGGCGCCTGATCGCGCGTGCGGCTGGCGATCCTCGCTTTCGCGTTCGGCGTGTGGGCGTGCCAGTGGCAGGCCGCGCTGCCGGCGCTGGGCGTGCTCGCCGCCATCGCGGCCGCAGCCTGTGCGCTGGCTGCGCTCGCCGCGCGTGCCGGTAGTGCGCCGTTGCGCCGCGGCGCAGTCGTGCTCGCTGCGGCCGGCATCGGCTTCGTCTGGGCGTGCGGCTACGGCATGTTGCGCCTGGCCGAATCGCTCCCTGCCGACCTCGAAGGGCGCGACATCGCGGTCGTCGGCATCGTCGCCGGACTGCCGCAGGCGCTCGATGCCGGACAGCGTTTCGTGTTCGAGGTCGAACATGCCGAGTCCGAGGGCGTGCCGCGACGGCTGCTGCTCGGCTGGTATCGCGGTCGCGCCGAGGCGGAGTCGGATCTTGCACGCCAGGTGCATGCGGGCGAGCGCTGGCGCCTGACGGTGCGGATCAAGCGTCCGCACGGCAACCTCAATCCCCACGGCTACGACTACGAGGCACAGCTGTTCGAGCGCGGGCTGCGCGCCACCGGCTACGTGCGCAACGGTGCGGCTGCGCTGAAGATGGCCGATTTCGTCGCCACGCCGATGACATTCGTCGAACGCCTGCGCGAGCGCACGCGCGAACGCATTCTTGCCGCGCTGCCCGATGCGCCGCTGGCGGGTGTGCTGGTCGCCCTGGTGATCGGCGATCAGCAGGCCATCGGCGGCGAGCTGTGGGAGCGTTTCAATCGCAGCGGCATCACGCATCTGATGGCGATTTCCGGCCTCCACATCACGATGCTGGCGGGCATCGCGGCGATGCTGGTCGGCGGCATCTGGCGCCGTGTGCCGTGGCTTGCGCTGCGGCTGCCGGCGCAAAAGGCGGCGGCGCTGGCCGGCGTGCTCGGTGCCGGTGCCTATTGCCTGCTCGCCGGGTTCGCAGTGCCGGCACAGCGCACGCTGATCATGCTCGCCGTGGTCGCCATCGCGTTGTGGGCAGGGCGTTTGACGCATGGCAGCCGCGTGCTCGCGCTGGCGCTGCTGGCGGTGCTGCTGTTCGATCCCCTGGCGATCCTCTCGGCCGGTTTCTGGCTGTCGTTCGGCGCGGTTGCCGTGCTGCTTTACGCCGATGCCGGCCGCATCGGACATGCCAGCCGGCGCGGCTGGCTGCGCCGTGCGCTGCATGCGCAGTGGGCGGTGACGCTGGCGCTGCTGCCGGCCCTGCTTGCGCTGTTCCAGCAGTTTTCGCTGGTGTCGCCACTTGCGAACGCGTTCGCGATTCCGCTGGTCAGCCTGGCGATCACGCCACTTGCGCTGCTCGGCAGCCTGCTGCACCTCGACCTGCTGCTGGTTGTCGCCAACCAGTTGGCGGAATGGATGATGCTGGGCATCGACGCGCTGTCCGGCGCGGGCTGGGCGGTGTGGCAGCAGGCGGCGCCGCCGTGGTGGGCCGTGCTGCTCGGGTCGATCGGCTGCGCCATCGTCCTGCTGCCGCGGGGTTTCCCGGCGCGCAGCCTCGGCGCAATCATGCTGCTGCCGCTGCTGACGGTGCAGGGGCCGCGTCCGGCCGAAGGGGCGGCGCGCGTCACGGTGCTCGATGTCGGGCAGGGGCTTGCCGTACACGTGCAGACGGCGGCGCACGACCTCGTCTATGACACCGGGCCGCAGTTCTCGATCGAGGCAAACAGCGGCACTCGCATCATCCTGCCCTACCTGCGCGCGCTCGGGGTGGGCCGGCTGGACCGGCTGATCGTGACCCACCAGGACCGCGACCACTCGGGCGGCGCCGAAGCCCTGCTCGCCGCGCTGCCGGTATCGCTGACGCAAAGCTCGCTCGGCGACGACTCGCCCTACCGGCTGTCGGCGCCCGGCCGGCAGCCCTGCAGCGACGGCGAGGCATGGGAGTGGGACGGCGTGCGCTTCGAGATGCTGCATCCGCGTGCCGCGGCTTATGCGTTGCCGCTGGCGAAGACCAATGACCTGTCATGCGTGCTGATGGTGACGGCTGGCGGGCACAGCATGTTGCTGACCGGCGATATCGAAGCGGTGTCGGAACTCGACCTGATCGCGCGCCACGGTGCGCGCTTGCATGCCGACGTGCTGCTGGCGCCGCACCACGGCAGCCGCACGTCGTCGCACCCGGTGTTCATCGATGCGGTGGCACCCGCGGCGGTGGTGCTTCCGGTCGGCTACCGCAACCGCTTCCGCCATCCCAACGGCGAGGTCATGGCGCGCTACGCGCAGCGCAATGTCGCGGTACATCGCACCGACAGCGACGGCGCGGTGATCGTGTCGCTGGGCGATACGCTCGCGATCGAACACACCCGCGCACTGCGGCGGCGCTACTGGCACGCGGGCTGAGGCCCGCTGTGCGATGTTAGACTCCGTGCCGAATCCTGCCGCCCCGATCCGATGAGCCTGTTCGATTCCCTGCGCCGATGGTTTTCCCCGCAACCCGCGCCCGCGCCGATGCGCGCGCAGCGCGTGCAATGTGCCGGCCCGCATGGCCTGCATCGCATGGCGTACACGGAGTGGGGCGATCCGGCCAATCCGCGCGTGCTGGTTTGCGTGCACGGCTTGACGCGCCAGGGGCGCGACTTCGACTTCCTGGCACGCGCGCTGGCGGCGGACTATCGCGTCGTCTGCCCCGACGTGGTCGGACGCGGACGCAGCGACTGGCACGCGGTGAAGGCCGATTACGCCCTGCCGAACTACGTCAATGACATGGTCACGCTGATCGCGCGGCTCGGCGTGGAGCAGGTGCATTGGGTCGGCACCTCGATGGGCGGGCTGATCGGCATGATCCTCGCCAGCCTGCCGAACACGCCGATCGCCCGTCTGGTGCTCAACGACGTCGGCCCGGTGGTGACGGTCGCCTCGCTGCGCCGCCTGCAGGATTACGTGGGCAAGGCGCCGCCGTTTCGCGACATCGCCGAGGCCGAGTCCTACATCCGCACCGTCAGCGCGCCGTTCGGGCTGCTGAGCGACGCGCAGTGGCGCCACTTGACCGAGCACGAGATCCGCCCGCGCGAGGATGGCGGGGTGGAGCTGAACTACGATCCCGGCATCGCCGAACCCTTTCGCGCCACGCCGCTGCTGGCCGACGTAGACCTGTGGGGCATCTACGATGCGATCCGTTGCCCGACGCTGGTGCTGCGCGGTGAGCAATCCGACCTGCTCACGCACGATGTGTGGCGCGAGATGCAGGGGCGCGGCCCGCGTGCCAACGGGGCGGAGATTCCCGATGTCGGCCATGCGCCGATGCTGATGGATGACGATCAGATCGCCGTGGTGCGCGATTTCCTGCTGGCGGGGCGAACATGATTCGCCAGTTGCTCGGGCAGCTCACATCGGCGGACTGGATTGCGCTCTGCGTGTTCCTCGCGAGCTGGATCGGCTACAGCCGGATTGCCGACCACGGCATCGGCGAGCGCATCGGCCTGGTCGGCGCCAGCCATCGACACCGGCTCGAATGGGCGCGGCGCCTGATGGAGCGCGACAACCGCATTGCCGATTCGGCGCTGGTGGGCAACCTGCTTTCGTCGGTGAGCTTCTATGCCAACACCACCATCTACATCATCGCCGGCCTGCTCGCCGTCATGGGCACGCTCGACAAGGTGATCAGCGTCACGGCGGACCTGCCTTTCGCGCGCGAGGTGTCGCGCGAGCTGTGGGAGGTGAAAGTCCTGCTGCTGCTCGCGGTGTTCGTGGTGGCGTATTTCAAGTTCACCTGGTCGATACGGCAGTTCAACTTCCTGTCGATCCTGATCGGCGCCTCGCCGGAGTCGGGTGCCGACGCCGCCGAGCGCGAACGTCACGCGCAACGCATCGCGCGGGTGAACAGCTATGCCGGCGACGAGTTCAATCGCGGTATCCGCGCCTACTACTTCGGGCTCGCCGCAGTGAGCTGGTTCGTGCATCCGTGGATGTTCATCGCGCTCACCGCGATGATCGTGCTGGTGATGGCGCGGCGCGATTTCGCCTCGCCGACGCTGGCGGTGCTGCGCGAATAACGGCTGCGCTGCAAGGCGCATGGAATGGCGCTTTGCAAGGTGCATGCCCTGAGGACAAGAGCAGATGCCGGTTCCCGGCATGGCACCCTTGTCATCAAGGCGCCACACCGGTTGCGGGCCGGTCCGTCAGTGGAGTGCCGCGGCGAGGTTGCGCCGGTATTGCCGCACCAGATCGTGATCCGAACCGAGCAGGTCGAAGATCTGGATCATCTTGCGCCGCGCGGCGTCGTCGCCGAAGCTGCGATCGCGCCGCACCAGTTCCAGCAGATGCCCGAGCGCGGCCGCGAAGTCCTGTCGCGCCGCGAGCAGGTTCGCCAGGTCGAGCCGCGCCTGGTGGTCGTCCGCGTTGGCGGCGAGCTTCGCCTCCAGTGCGGCGGCATCGCCCGCGGCGGGCGCGCTCTCGAACAGGTGCAGGCGTGCGCGCAGCGCGCTGACGCGTGCGCCGTCGCGCGCGCGGTCGCTCATCGCGTCGAGCAACTGGTGCGCGTCGGGCAGCTTGCCGGTGTCGGCGAGCAATTCGACCAGATCGAGTTGTGCGGTTTCGTGGCGCGGATCGAGCGCCAGCGCCTCGATCAGCCGTTGCTGTGCCGCATCGTTGTCGCCGCGCGCGCGCGCCGCCTGCGCTTCGAGCCGCAGCGGCTCGGCGGCCGAGGGCACCAGACTGTCGATGAACTCGCGCACGCGGCCCTCGGGCAGCGCACCCATGAATTCGTCGACCAGCGCGCCGCCGGAAAACGCCTTGACCGCGGGAATGCTGCGCACGCCGTAGCGCATGGCGAGTTCCTGGTTCTCGTCGGAATTCACCTTGGCGAGCAGGAAGCGGCCCTCGTATTCCTCGGCGAGCTTCTCCAGGATTGGCTTGAGCGTGCGGCAGGGCGCGCACCAGGGCGCCCAGAAATCCACCAGCACCGGCACGCGGTGCGAGGCGGCAACGACCTTCTCTTCAAAATCCTCGACGCTGGCGTCGAAGGAATATGCGGACATGCGGTTCTCCGAATGGCTTGTGACGGACCCGGTGGAATATGCGTGCCGCGCCGCGGCAAATCAAGTGCCGGCGGGCGTATCAGGCGGCGGTTTCGAAGGCGATGGCGTGGATCGGCGGCAGCGAGCCGCTCACGCACTGCCAGGTTCCGCCGCCGTCGCCGCTCGCCCACAGGTTGCCGGTGGTGCTGCCCATCAGCAGCGTGCGGCCGTCGTCCGCGACCTGCAGGCAGTGGCGGTAGATCAGGTCGTAGCAGTCGTGCTGCGGCAGGCCCTCGCGCAGCGTCTCGAAGCTGCGGCCGCCGTCGCGCGTGCGATTGACCACCAGCGCGGCCTCTACCGGCACGCGGCGCTGGTCGGAAACGGCGGGCGCGAACCACGCCGTTTCCGGCTCGCGCGGATGCACCGCCACGGCGAAGCCGAAGCTCGACTGCGGCGCATGGATGCGCGACCAGTTTTCCCCGTGGTCGGCCGAGCGCCAGATGCCGCAATGGTGCTGGCACCACAGCACGGCGGGCGACGAGGGCGCGCGCACCACGCGGTGCGGGTCTTGCGCATTGAGGTTGCCGGCCTGCTCCGGCGGCAGGTAGTCGGCCAGCATGCCGCGGCCTTCGAGCGTCCAGTTCTCGCCGCCGTCGCGCGTGCGCCACACGCCGCCGCAACTGATGCCGAGCAGCATGTGCCGCGCGTCGGTCGCGTCGAGGCAGATCGAGTGGATGCCGGGCACGTCGTAGCCGCCGCCCATCCACTCGCGCCGTTCCGGGCGGCGCCAGAGCGATTCGACAAGTTGCCAGCTCGCGCCGCTGTCGTCCGAGCGGAACAGCCCGCCCGGCAGCGTGCCCGCCCACAGCCGGCTGCCCTGGCCGGCGAGCGACCACACCTGCACCAGCTTCCACGGCACGTCGCCGTCGACGTCCTTCGGCTGCTCGGGGTAGGCCGGCGCGGCGACTTCGCGCCAGGCTTCGCCGCCGTCGTCCGAGGCATGCAGCTTGACGCCGAAATGGCCGAGATTGAGCGCGGCGATCATCGGCCGCGCGGCCGTGCCGGGCAGCATGATACTCACCGGTTCACCGAGGAAATGCGCGCGCGCCAGCCGCCATCCGGCCGCGTCGCGGCGCAATTCGAACAGACCCTTGCGGGTGGCGATCCATGCGCGATCCGACATCGTTCAACCTCCGGTCAGGGCCTGCATCACGTAGATCTCGCTCTCCGCCCCCAGCGGCTCGGCGAGGCATGCGCGGTCGCGCAGCCGGCGGCCGTCGATGAAGATGCTCACATGCCGCCGCACATGGCCTTGCTCGTCGAGCACATAACCGCGCAACTGCGGATTGGCGGCGAACGCCGCGTCGAGCGCGCCCTGCAGTGTGGTCGCGGGCGTGTCGACCTCGGGTGTGACGGTGAAGCGGCGCAGTTGCTGCGTGAACAGGATGCGGGGCATCCGGCAATGATGCGGCCAAATCGTCTCAAGCATAACCCTCGCGACCCGAGGGTTTTCCCGCAATCGCAGCGGATTTGCAGCGGCAAATCGCAAACGAACGGCTAAATTGGAAGCAATGGAGCGTCGTGTCTTCGTGGCGGCGCTGGAGCATGGCATGGACACGGATCTGGACGACAAGGGCTGGCAAGCCCGATTCGAGATCGGCAACGACTACATCGACGCGCAGCACGGCATGTTGCTGACCCTCATCGGAAAGCTATCGCGGGCCATCGAAACGAACGTTTCGGCGGATCGGCTGCGCCGGCTGCTGCAGGAGATCAAGAAATACGCCGAGTTCCACTTCCTCAGCGAAGAGAATTTCATGCGCGATATCGCGTTCGACGAGCTTGCTGCCCACGAGAAATCCCATTCGTACCTGCTCAGCGAACTGTCGCTGCGCATCGCGCGGGTGCGAAGCGACAAGGCCGAAGTGACGGCGGTCCTGGAATTTCTGTGGCACTGGCTGACCGAGCATATCGCGCAGGAGGACATGCGTTTCGCCGACCAGGCCCGCTTGCATGCACAGGCCAACCCCACGGACGACGGCGCGGGCGGCGGTGGAGCAGGGGGCGGCCGGTTGCGTGGAAAGATCATCCGGCGGGGATGAGGGGCGGGCAGGCGCTCGGGCGGGGTGGCGAATAGGGGCCCGTTGGCGATGGGTTGAGCGGCGGCGGGGCATTGGCGGCCGCGCCGGTTTCGCCCGGCAGGCGAGTCACTTCTCTTGCTCGCCAAGAGAAGTAACCAAGAGAAGGCGACCCGCGCATCTACCCAAACCCGGCCGCCTTGCGCTTCGCGCAAGGTGCCCTGCGCTGCTCGATCTGTCGGGCGGCTGCGCAACTCGTCCCGCTACGCGGGACTCAGACAGTGCTCGCCGACGTCCCCCGACAGCCCTGCGCTGCTCGGCGGCTCACACGGGGATGGGCGGTGCGCGCCGCGTCATCAGTTGAATGTGTCAGTTATCCGCAGAGTCGCGGCTATGCGACCCGCATGGATAGGCGCTCTGCGGGCTGGCAGGTCCGATAGGCGCATCGGGCTGCGGTTGCAGGGCATGCCGACCTGCGAGCGCCATTCCATGCGCATTCTGGCGATGCATGAATTGGGCGGCGATGGGAGGAAACGAGAGGAAATCGACTGACGGGAACTCCCTCGATCCTGCCGCAAACATTCAGCAAACGGAGTCTGCAGTACGCTCAGCCGATGGCGGACGCCGATATCGATTGCGAATTTTGCGACGCCTTTGGCATCATGCGGACTTGCCTTTCTTGTTCCGCTAAATTCAGTCAAGAGCTTAATGCTTCGAAAAATTGCATTCCTGTTCGAAGAATCCTTCATCAAAGTGAAGGCAAGTTTTCCGTCATGTTTAGCCTCCACACTATAGGTTAGACCCGCTGATACCTTTGTTTCTCGTATGCGCGCACGCTCTGGCGTAGGAATTAGAAAGAATGCAGTTCGTCACCAATGGTCCCGAAATTCCCGACGCGCTCTTGCAGGCGCACGAGGAAGGCCGCGTGGTGTTCTTCTGCGGCGCGGGCATTTCTTGTCCGGCAGGACTGCCGGGCTTCAAGGGGCTGGTGGAGCAAATCTACCGGCTAAATGGAACAGCACCTTCGGACATTGAGCGCGAGGCATCCAATCGTGGGCAGTTCGACGCCACGCTTGATCTGCTCGAACGGCGTCTCCCGGGGCAGCGTTTGGCAGTCCGTCGCGCACTGGCGCAGGTGCTGAAACCGAAGCTCCGCCGCAACGGTGCTACCGACACGCAGGCAGCGCTATTGCGTCTAGCGCGCAGCCGCGAAGGGGCACTGCGGCTGGTCACTACCAACTTCGACCGCATCTTTCACGCGGCGGCCAAACGTACCGGCCAAGCGTTCCAAGCTTACGCCGCCCCTATGCTCCCCATTCCCAAGAACAGCAGGTGGAATGGGCTGGTCTACCTGCACGGCCTGCTGCCAGAATACGCGGACGACACTGTCCTGAACCGCCTCGTGGTCTCCAGCGGCGATTTCGGCTTGGCGTATCTGACCGAACGCTGGGCTGCCCGTTTTGTAAGCGAGCTGTTCCGCAACTATGTGGTCTGCTTTGTGGGCTACAGTATCAACGACCCTGTGCTGCGCTACATGATGGATGCGCTGGCGGCCGACCGGATGCTGGGCGAAGTCACACCGCAGGCCTGGGCACTAGGTGATTGCGAACCGGGGCAAGAGCACCGAAAGACCATCGAATGGGAAGCCAAGGGCGTCACGCCCGTTCTCTACAACGTACCCGCAGGCAGCTACGACCATTCTGCGCTGCACCAGACCCTACACGCATGGGCAGAAATCTACCGTGACGGCGTGCAGGGCAAAGAAGCTATCGTCGTTAAGCATGCCCTGGCGCGCCCGCAGGACAGCACGCGACAGGACGATTTTGTCGGGCGGATGCTATGGGCATTGTCGGACAAATCGGGCTTACCGGCAAAACGCTTTGCCGACTTCAATCCGGCTCCTTCGTTAGACTGGCTGCTGGAGCCCTTCGCGCACGAGCGCTTCGGGTACGGCGATCTGCCCCGCTTTGGCGTGCCGCCCCATGACGAAGTGGACACTAAGCTGCGTTTCAGCCTGATTCGGCGGCCTGCGCCCTATGACCGTGCATCGCCGATTCTCCTTGCCTCCGGAGGCGTCACCGGCAGTCAGTGGGACGACGTGATGTTCCATCTCGCCCGTTGGGTGGTGCGCCACCTGGACGACCCGAGACTGGTCATTTGGATTGCAGAACGTGGTGGACAGTTGCACGACCGTTGGCCGTGGTTAATCGAAAATGAGTTGGACCGTTTTGATTCATTGGAGCGTGGAGGCAAAACCTCCGAGCTCAATGAAATCAGCTTGCACGCCCCCAAGGCCATTCCTGGCCCACTAATGCGCACCTTGTGGCGCCTTCTGCTCAGTGACCGGGTGAAATCACCGTGGCGCGATCCCGATCTGTATCGCTGGCAAGGACGTCTGAAGCGCGAGGGATTGACTACCACATTGCGTCTGGAATTGCGCGAGTTACTCGCACCCAAAGTGGTGTTGAAGAAACCGTTTCGGTGGGGTGACGACGATTCGAGTAGCGCTGAAGAGCCTACGCGAATCAAACAATTGGTGGACTGGGAACTCGTGCTGGCCGCCGATCACGTGCATTCCACTCTGCGTGATCTGGATGACGAGCGCTGGACGTCGGCTCTGCCGCTCCTGTTGGAAGATTTCCAACAGCTATTGCGTGATGCACTGGATCTGTTGCGCGAGTTGGGCGAGGCCGACGACCGCAGCGACTGTTCGCATTGGGATCTGCCATCCATCACGCCGCATTGGCAGAACCGGGGGTTCCGCGACTGGGTAAGCCTGATCGAACTGATGCGCGATGCATGGCTCGCGGTGTGCGCCACCGACAGGACGCGTGCGACACGCATCGCGCAGAACTGGTTCGAATTTCCGTACCCCACCTTCAAACGCCTTGGTCTGTTTGCTGCCAGTCAGGATGGTTGCATCCCACCCAACCAGTGGGTGAATTGGTTGTTAGCCGATGACGCGTGGTGGCTGTGGTCCCCAGATACGGGGCGGGAGGTGTTCAGGCTGTTCGTTCTGCAGGGGCGGCATTTGGCAGGAGCTGCACAGGAACACTTGGAGGCAGCCATTTTGGCGGGTCCGCCGCGCGAGATGTACCGGGACGATCTAGAGGAAGATCGGTGGCAAGACTTGGTGGCACACTCGGTCTGGCTGCATCTGGCCAAGCTGAATACCTCGGGCTGCGCACTGGGGGCGTCTGCAGCGGCACGCTTGGTGAAAGTCTCCACCGCCTACCCACAATTGCAGTTGGCGACCAACGAGCGTGACGAGTTCTCGCACTGGATGAGTGGCACCGGCGATCCGGACTACGAGGACAGCCGGGATGTCGACATTGCTCCCCGCAAGCGGCAGGAACTGGTGCAATGGCTCACCAAGCCGGCGCCGGAGCAGCGACCTTTCTACGAAGATACGTGGCGTGACGTTTGCCGGACGCGCTTCTTTCACAGCTTGTCCGCGTTACGTGATCTCGCACAAGCTGGTGTGTGGCCCGCTGGCCGATGGCGCGAAGCTCTGCAGGCTTGGGGCGAAGAAGCGATGGCGCTGCGCTCATGGCGGTACGCCGCACCGCTGGTGCAGACCATGCCCGATGCTGTGCTTCTGGAAATTGATCACGCAGTGACCTGGTGGATAGAAGCCGCATCCAAGTCAATCAACTGCCATCAGGGCATCTTGCTGGACCTGTGCCGCCGCGTGCTGGCTCTGCCGCTGGAAGCAGGCTCAGGTACTCGCACCATCCGAAACGGCGTCGAGACCTATGACCTTGTCGGCTCGGCGATTAACCATCCCATCGGGCACGCCACGCAGGCGCTGATCAACCTATGGTTTAAGCAGAATCCCAACGACAACGATCTCCTGCCAGCAGACCTCAGGCCCATGTTTACCGCACTGTGCGATGTGCATGTGGATCGATTCCGCCACGGTCGGGTGCTGCTGGGTTCGCGGCTGATCGCATTTTTCCGTGTGGATCGTCCTTGGACCGAGCAGCACCTGTTGCCGTTGTTTGGTTGGAGTAATCACGTTGAAGCAAAGGCCGCGTGGGAAGGATTCCTCTGGTCGCCGCGCTTGTACCAACCATTGTTGACCGCCTTTAAGTCGCAGTTCCTGGATAGCGCAAACCACTATGCCGATCTTGGCAAGCACCGCCAGCAATTCGCGACCTTCCTGACCTACGCAGCATTGGGCCCGACCGAGGGCTACACCGTGGAGGAGTTCCGGTCTGCGATTGGCACTCTCCCGCATGAAGGACTGGAGGAATCCGCACAGGCGCTTTCCCAGGCGCTTGAAGGCGCAGCCGATCAACGTGAGGACTACTGGAAGAACCGTGCCCAGCCGTTCTGGCAACAGATCTGGCCAAAGTCCCGCGATTTGGCTACTCCGCGAATAGCTGAGTCCCTGACTCGTCTGGTGATTGCCGCCCGAGGCGAACTCCCGGCGGCCTTGGCTGCGGTGCAGGCCTGGCTGCAACCGATCGAACACCCTGACTACGTCGTACACCTGCTGCACGAATCGGGTTTGTGCAGACGTTTCCCTGCGGAGGCATTACTGCTGCTGAATGCCGTGATTGCCGACCAACAGTGGGCACCCCGGGAGTTAGGCAAATGCTTGGACGGGATCGCGCAAGTCGCGCCACAGCTTGCGCAATATGCAAGTTACTTGAGGCTGCGCGACTATTCCCGGAGACGAGGAATCTGAGGTGGCTTTTTTAGATGCCCGGGACTTAAGGGGACTAAAGGACTAAAACTAACGGGGCTCGAATAAGTTTCTCGTCGACTATCCGAACCAAACGAGAAAGCAACTCGACACCTTCAGTGTGCGTGGCGTAGGTTGGCGCAGCGCAAGCCGCCGCACGGTTGAGCCGTCGCATACATCCGGCGACCGCCATCCGACCGCATAACCGCCGTACTTCGCATTTAGAGTCGTCCCCTGTCAGAAGGCGCATGGATCGGCCCTCTGCAGCCTACCTGTCCTGGGGGCCGCGTGGAATGGCGCAGATGGCAGGGGCAGGCCGGAGAGCGCCATTCCATGCGGGTTCTGGCGGTGCCGGTGTGGGGAGTTCGGGGGTGGCCCTCGGGTATAATCCGCCTTTGCCCGACGCGGCGCTTTCCCGCTTCCATCCCGGCCCGACTCCCGATGTTCGAAATCCTCAAGCTGCGCGGCGCCGCCGCCCTTTCCAGCACCCGCCTTGCCCGCCTTACCGAGTCCCTCAAGTCTGCGCTGCCCAAGCTGAAATCGGCGGCGGCGGAGTTCTGGTATTTCGTCGAGCTGCGCGGCCCGCTGTCGGATGACGAGCGCGCGCGGCTCGTCGACCTGCTCGGCGCCACGCCGGCGGGTGCAGCGCCGGCAGGCGCCTTGCTGCTGGTGACGCCGCGGCTGGGCACGATTTCGCCGTGGTCGTCTAAGGCAACCGACATCGCGCACAACTGCGGTTTCGACAAGGTGCTGCGCATCGAGCGCGGCATCGCGTATCACGTCGACCTGCGCGGCGGTGTCGATGCGCCGGCGCGGGCCGCGCTGCTGCCGCTGATCCACGACCGCATGACCGAGTCGGTGCTGGAGACGCTGAACGATGCCGATGCGCTGTTCCACCACGTCGAACCGGCGCCGCTGACCACGGTGGATGTGCTCGGCAAGGGCCGTGCGGAACTGGTGCGCGCCAACGGCGAGCTGGGCCTTGCGCTGTCGGACGACGAGATCGATTACCTCGTCGACAACTTCGGCAGGCTCGGCCGCAATCCGACCGACGTCGAACTGATGATGTTCGCGCAGGCCAACTCGGAGCACTGCCGGCACAAGATTTTCAACGCCTCCTGGGTGATCGACGGCGTGGCGCAGCCGCACACGCTGTTCGGCATGATCCGCGAGACGCACAAGGCGAATCCGCAGGGCACGGTGGTGGCGTATTCGGACAACGCCTCGATCATCGAGGGCGCGCGCGTGCAGCGCTTCTATCCGGGCAGCGACGGCGCCTACGCCTTCCGCGAGGAAGAGACGCACATCCTCGCCAAGGTCGAGACGCACAACCATCCGACGGCGATCTCGCCGTTCCCCGGCGCGGCGACCGGCTCGGGCGGCGAGATCCGCGACGAAGGCGCCACCGGGCGCGGCTCGAAGCCGAAGGCGGGGCTGGCCGGCTTCTCGGTGTCGAACCTGAAGATTCCCGGCTTCGAGCAGCCGTGGGAGCAGGACTACGGCAAGCCGGAGCGCATCGCCTCGGCGCTCGACATCATGATCGAGGGGCCGATCGGCGCGGCGGCGTTCAACAACGAGTTCGGCCGGCCGAACCTGACGGGCTACTTCCGCACTTTCGAGCAGGAGGTGCAGGGCGAGGTGCGCGGCTACCACAAGCCGATCATGATCGCCGGCGGTCTCGGCAGCATCCAGGCGCAGCAGTCGCACAAGATCGAATTCGGCGACGGCACGCTGCTGATCACGCTCGGCGGGCCGGGCATGCTGATCGGCCTGGGCGGCGGCGCGGCCTCGTCGATGACCACCGGCACCAACACCGCCGATCTCGACTTCGCTTCGGTCCAGCGCGGCAACCCGGAAATCCAGCGTCGCGCGCAGGAGGTCATCGACCGTTGCTGGCAACTTGGTGACAACAATCCCATCCTCGCCATCCACGACGTCGGTGCCGGCGGCCTGTCGAACGCGCTGCCGGAACTTGCGCACGGCGCCGGCTGCGGCGCGAAGTTCGACCTGCGCGCAGTGCAGATCGAGGAGCGCGGCATGAGCCCGCGCGAGATCTGGTGCAACGAGGCGCAGGAGCGCTACGTGCTGGCGATCCCGCCCGAGCGGCTGGCCGAATTCCGCGCCCTGTGCGAGCGCGAGCGCTGCCCGTTCGCGGTGGTCGGCCACGCAACGAAGGATGGCGAACTGGTGGTGGCCGATGCGCACTTCGGCAACAACGCGGTCGACATGCCGATGGACGTGCTGCTCGGCAAGCCGCCGCGCATGGAGCGCAACGTGGCGACGCGGGCGACGCACCTGCCGCCGTTCGACACCACGGACATCGACCTTGCCGAGGCCTGCCGGCGCGTGCTGCGCATGCCGAGCGTGGCGTCGAAGAATTTCCTCATCACCATCGGCGACCGCACCGTCGGTGGGCTCACCGCGCGCGACCAGATGGTCGGCCCGTGGCAGGTGCCGGTGGCCGACGTGGCCGTCACCTGCATGAGCTACGAGGGCTATCGCGGCGAGGCCTACGCGATGGGCGAGCGCACGCCGCTGGCCTGCCTGTCCGGCCCCGCGGCCGGGCGCATGGCGATCGGCGAGGCGATCACCAACCTCGCCGCGGCCGACGTGCCGAGCCTCGACCGCGTCAAGCTCTCCGCCAACTGGATGGCCGCCGCCGGCCATCGCGGCGAAGACGCGCAACTGTACGCGACGGTGAAGGCGGTCGGCATCGAGTTCTGCCCGCAGATCGGCGTCGCGATTCCGGTCGGCAAGGATTCGCTGAGCATGAAGACGGCATGGGAGGAGGACGGCGCCAAAAAGCAGGTCGTTGCCCCGTTGTCGCTGATCGTCACCGCGTTTGCCGCCGTCGACGACGTGCGCAACACGCTGACGCCGCAACTGGTGGTGGAAGACGGCGTCGAGACCGAACTGATGCTGATCGACCTCGGCGAAGGCCGCCAGCGGCTCGGCGGTTCGGCGCTGGCGCAGGCGTGGAACTCGGTCGGCGAATTCGCGCCCGACATTGCGCCCGCGCTGCTGAAGAACTTCTTCGAGGCGATGCGCAAGCTGCGCAGCGAGAATCTGGTGCTGGCCTACCACGACCGCGGCGACGGCGGCCTGTTCGCCACCGTGTGCGAAATGGCGTTCGCCGCGCACTGCGGTGTGTCGCTGATGATCGACACCGTCTGTTACGACCCGAAGATGAACGACGTCGATGGCCTCGACCGCCGGCCCGATTCGCTCAAGGGGCGCTTCAACGACCGCATCTTCGGCAGCCTGTTCAACGAGGAACTCGGCGCGGTGATCCAGATCCGCCGCGACGACCGCGAGAAAGTGTCGGCGATCGTGCGCGCGGCCGGCCTCGGCCACTGCCTGCACTCGATCGGGCACCCGAACGAGCACGACGAGATCCGTGTGTGGCGCAACGCCAAGATGGTTTACGGCGCGAAGCGCGGCCTGCTGTGGCAGACGTGGAGCGAAACCAGCCACCGCATCGCGCGACTGCGCGACGACGCCGCTTCATGCGACGAGGAATTCGCGTCGCTGGCCGACGCAGCCGATCCGGGTTTGTTGCCGTCGCTGTCGTTCGATGGGTCGGACAACGTGGCCGCGCCGTTCGTCAATGCCGGCGCGAAGCCGAAGATCGCCATCCTGCGCGAGCAGGGCGTCAATGGCCAGGTCGAGATGGCGGCGGCGTTCGCCCGCGCCGGTTTCTCCGCCTATGACGTCCATATGAGCGACCTGCAGCAGGGGCGCCATGCGCTGCGTGACTTCCACGGCTTCGCCGCCTGCGGAGGCTTCTCGTACGGCGACGTACTCGGCGCCGGGCAGGGCTGGGCCAAGTCGATCCTGTTCAACGACGCGCTGCGCGCCCAGTTCGAGCAGTTCTTCGCCCGCTCCGACACCTTTGCGCTGGGCGTCTGCAACGGCTGCCAGATGATGGCCAACCTTGCGCCGATCATTCCGGGCGCGGAATGCTGGCCGACCTTCCACCGCAATCGCAGCGAGCAGTTCGAGGCGCGCTTCGTGTTGGCCGAGTTGCCGGCGAATCCCTCGCTGTTCTTCGCCGACATGGCCGGCAGCCGCATTCCGGTGGTGGTTTCGCACGGCGAGGGCAGGGCGGTGTTTGCCGGCACGGATGCGCAGGACAACGCGCTCGTTGCCATGCGCTATGTGGACAACGCAGGGCGGGTGGCGAAGACCTATCCGGCGAATCCGAACGGTTCGCCCGCGGGCATCGCCGGCGTGACCACGCCGGACGGCCGTTTCACGATCATGATGCCGCACCCCGAGCGTGTGTTCCGGACCGTTCAGATGTCCTGGGCGCCCGCTTCATGGCGCGAGCTGGATGCATCACCCTGGTTTCGCATGTTTGCCAACGCGCGGCGCTGGCTCGGCTGATCCGCTCAGCAGAGCGCCGAGCATTCGACGATCGCCTGGCCGAGCTTGCCGGCCATGTCAGGATCGACGCCGGCCAGCGACACGCGCACCGTCTCGGCGCGCGTTTGCTCTCCGCTGCGGGCAAGGGCTACGCCGAGGGCATAGAGAACCCGTGCATCGCCCGGCCCGAGATCGGCAGCCTTCTCCAACGCGGCGATAGCTTCGGCATGGCGCGCAAGCATGGACAGCGCGTTGCCCAGCGAGAACCACGCCACCGGGTTCGCCGGTTCAAGCTCCGTCCAGTGGGTACCGAGCGCAGCGGCCTCGTCCCATCGCTTCTTCTCCGACAGTCTTCCGACGCGAAGGAATAGCGGTTGCTCGGATTCGGGCTTGTCCCAGATCGGGCTGCCGGTCAACGGTTCGATGTCACGGGCGGCTTGGCGGCGCAGCCGGTCCAGCCGGTCTGCCGGCATGGCGTAATAGGCGCCCATGTGTCCGGCAGAAAGAAAGGTCGTGATGCCGATCAGGCGACCCTGTTCGTCGAACAATCCGCCGCCGCTGGCACCGAGGGAAAAGCCGGACGAGGTCTCGATCACCGCACTGCCGTCGAGCTTGTGCAGTGCCGTGACCTTGCCTTCGGCGAAAAAGGCCTCCACGCCCCCGGTATAGCCGTAGTAGATCGAGCGGTCGCCGGGTTTCAGGCTCGCCGAGTCGCGCACCGGCACCGGCTTGAGCATCATCGCGTCGGTCTTGAGCAGGCAGAGGTCGTGTTCCATGTCGACACGCTGCGAATAGACGTTGTAGGCCAGCGCGCCCTTCACCACTGCGATGCTGGACGCATCGCGCGTGACATGGCAGTTGGTCAACACCTCGTCGGTGGCCACCACGACACCCGAACCCAGGAAGGTCTTGCCCTGTGCGGTGTGGGCCCGTACCTTGGCGACACTGATCGAAAGCTGGGTGACGAAGGCGGAATCCATCTCGGCAGCCGCAGGCGTTGCGGCGCACGCGGCGAGGAGCAGGAGGCTTGTGCGGCGCATGCTCGACCCTCGGTTTGCTGGAATCGTCAAGACTCCGGCCCGGCCGGCAGGAGCACCTGACAACTTAGTTTGACGCCGCGTCGAAAAGTTCGCCGCCCCGGCGAGGGGTCAAGGTTCGCGGCCGGAGCGGGTCGTTCGGGCAGGCTGATCGTAGAGCTCGGGAAAGCGCTCGAGCCAGGCCCACGAGGTGGCGAGCAGGACGACGACGATGAAGGTCCAGCTCCCGGTCATGAAGCAGCACGCCGCCGGAATGACAAGTCCGGCGGCCTGGTCCAGTGCGCTGCCGAAGCCGAACCAGAGTGCGGTAAGCACGGCCCACTTGAGCATGAAGCCCGGCAGGTACACACGCATCGCGCGATTGTGGCGATAGTTGAGCTGGCGTTCGAGCTGGCTGCCGCGCGTGACATCGCGGAAATAGCGGAAAGGCCAGAAGTAGCGAAACCAGAGGCGCCACAGCGGTTCGCTGGCGGGCCCGGGCGGGTCGGCAAGGTTCATGGCTGCCTCCGAATCTTTGCGGCCGCGCAAACGGATTCCCCACGCGGCGGGTCAGGATAACCTTCCCCGGAGTTTACGGCAGAGCGCCGAAGTGGTTGACAGGCTGCACGAGGGGGGCAAAAAAAACAAACGGCAGAGCGGGGCTCTGCCGTTCGGCGGGTCGTACGTACCGCAGCAGCGCTTATTCGGTGACCTTGGCGGCCTTGCGCAGCGACATGATGTGCTCCTCCACCATCTTCTGCTGGAGGCGCTGGGCGATCTGGCCCTTGGTCTCCTCGAAGGTCGGGACCTTGAGGTCGCGCACGTCCTCGAGCTTGATGACGTGGTAGCCGAAATCGCTCTTTACCGGCATCGGCGTGAATGCACCCTTCTCGAGCTTGGTCAGGGCATCGCCAAACGGCTTCACGTAGGCGGACGGTGCACTCCAGCCGAGGTCGCCTCCCTTGTCCTTCGAGCCGGGATCCTTGGACTGCTTGGCCAGTTCGTCGAACTTTTCACCCTTCTGCAGCTTCGCGATGATCGCCTTGGCGTCGTCTTCCTTGTCCACCAGGATGTGACGCGTCTTGTACTCCTTGCTGCCGAGCTGCGACTTGATCGCGTCGTATTCCTTCTGCGCGTCGGCGTCGGATACCGGATGCGAGCGGACGAAATCCTGCATGTAGGCGCGAATCAGCACAGCCTGCTGGGCGAGATCCGCCTGCGCCTTCAGGATGGGGTTCTTGTCCAGGTTCTTCTTGCGCGCTTCGCCGACCAGGATTTCGCGGCGGATCAGCTCTTCCTTGACCGCGTTGCGCAGCTCGGGCGAATCGGGAATGCCCTGCGACAACTGTTCGGTGAACAGCGCATCGCCGCGGATCTTGGGAATGGTCACGCCATTGACGGTAATCGGCTTCGACTCACCGCTGGCAGCCGCCGCGGTCTTGTCCGCCGCTGCAGCGGCCGGCTTGGCGTTTTGCGCCAACGCTGCGCCCGAAAGGGCGCCGGCCAGCAGTACGAGGGAAATGCGGCTCAGGGTGCTTTTCATGGACTGTCCTTCTGTTGGAAAAATGAAACGCTGGAAAGGGATCGGGTTTCGGAATCAGGCTTCGCCGGGGGCGCTTGCCGCGATCGACAGGGCGTGGACGTCGCGGCGCATCATGTCGCCGAGCGCGTCATAGACCAGTCGATGCCGCGCCAGCGTGCCCTTGCCGGCAAATGCCGCCGATACGATGCGCAAGCGGTAATGGCCGCCGCCGCCGGCTGCGCCGGCGTGCCCTGCGTGGGCTGCCGAATCGTCGTCGATCTCGACGCTCAGGGGTTCGAGCGCGCCGAGGCGGTCGCGCATCCTGGAAACGACGGTACTCATGGCATGGCCTTACGGAACGGCTTGACCGACGTGCGGACGTAAACGCCGGCCACGACGAACGGGTCGACCGCGAACCAGGCTTCCGCTTCGGCGAGGCTGGCGAACTCGGCCACGATCAGGCTGCCGGTGAAACCGGCCGGCCCCGGGTCCGGCGAGTCGATTGCGGGAAACGGACCGGCGAGTACGAGGCGTCCTTCGGCGAGCAGCTTGTTCAGGCGCTCGAGATGCGCCGGCCGCGCGGCGAGGCGCTTCTCCAGCGAACCCGGCGCGTCTTCGCCTAGCAGGGCATAAAGCATTACTGTTTGTCCTCCTCGATGTACTTGCCGAGGAACATGCTCTGGGCGATCACGAAGGCGAACATCAGCCCCATGCCGCCGAACAGCTTGAACTTCACCCACGTTGCTTCGGGGAACTCGAATGCGACGTAGAGATTGAGGAAACCCATCGTGGCGAAGAACACGATCCAGGCCGCGTTGAGCCGTGCCCAGATCTCGTCCGGCAGTTTGATCTGGGCTTCCATGAAGGACCGGATCAGATTCTTGTTGAACACCGCCGACGAAACGAGCAGGCTGGTCGAGAACAGCCAGTAGAGGATCGTCGGTTTCCACTTGATGAACGTCGCGTCGTGGAAGAACAGCGTGGCGCCGCCAAACACGACGATCAGCCCGAGGCTCACCCAGAGCATCGTGTCCACCTTGCGCCCGCGCGCGAGCAGCCAGCCGATCTGCGCAAAAGTCGCGACGATCGCCACACCGGTCGCAATCAGGATCGGTGCCTGCGCAGCCGCGATGTCGTGCCCCAGCCATTGGTTGGCGATAGCCGTGGCAGCTTCGGAATGGCTGCCGGCGATCTGGTACGAAACGAAAAAGAGAATGACCGGAAACAGGTCGAAGAGAAATTTCATGCGCGCGGATTATACGCTGATGCCGTCGGCTCGTCCGGTGTGCCGTCCGGCTGGCCCGACAGGCCGTTTTTCCAAGTAAATCAATATGTGACAACGCGCCAGCCGGGCAGGACGCTGACAAATTCTCAGCCCTTCTCTCTCAGCCCTTTTCGTCGAATTTCAGCGACGCGGAATTGATGCAGTAGCGCAGCCCGGTCGGCTGCGGGCCGTCTTCGAACACATGGCCGAGGTGTGCGCCGCAGCGGCTGCAATGCACTTCGGTGCGCCGCATGAACCAGCTCCGGTCATCCTGGGTCTCGACGTTGGCTTCCGTGGCGGGCTGCCAGAAACTCGGCCAGCCGGTACCCGAGTCGAACTTGTGCGTCGAGTCGAACAATTCCGCGCCACAGCAGACGCAGCGATACATCCCGGCGAGGTGGTTGTCCCAATAGGTGCCGGAGAACGCGCGTTCGGTTCCCTTTTCGCGCGTCACCTTGAACTGCTCCGGCGTCAGTTGCGCACGCCATTCCGCATCGGATTTGTGGATCTTTTCGCTCATCTTGGTTTCTCCTGCGACGCTTCGACCCCCAGCCGCCCGATTCGTTCGCTTTGGGAAGGCAGTCGCAGCCCGGTTGCGACGTCCGCCGGATCGGCACCCGGTTTGTGCGCAACCACGCCGAGCAGGGGGGATGCGAGGCGCTCGCGCAGCGTCGCCAGATTCTCGTCGAAGCACTGCATAGTCGGGTCGATGCGGTTGGCGACCCAGCCGGCCAGGTCGAGCCCGCGGCGGGCGACGGCTTCCTGCGTGAGCAATGCATGATTCAGGCAGCCGAGCCGCATGCCGACGACCAGGATCACCGGCAGGCCGAGTGCCACGGCCAGATCGGCCGTGTCGAGGCCGGGGGCGAGTGGCACCACGAAACCGCCGCAGCCTTCGACGATCACGGAATCCGCACGCGCCGCAATGTCCGAGTAGGCGCGCAGAATCGGTGCCAACCCGATTTCGGTGCTCTCGCGGTTGGCCGCGATATGCGGCGAAACGGCAGCGCGCAGCAAATAGGGGTTGATCGTCGGACGATCGATTTCGAGGCTTGCCGCGTTGCGCAGCGCTTCGACGTCCTCGTTGGTTTCGCGGCCCGCGATGGTTTGGATTCCTGCCGCTACCGGTTTCATGCCGGCCACGCTGCAGCCGGTCCGTCGCAGGGCGTGCATCAGGGCGCAAGCGACCAAGGTCTTGCCGACGCCGGTGTCGGTGCCGGTGACGAACCAGGATCGGTGGCCGGGCGGGTTCATGGTGTCATGGCCTCAAAGCCGGACGGCGAGCAGATAGAGTGCGCAATAGGTTACCGGCAATCCTTCCGGCCGGCGCAGGCGCTCGTAGCGTTGCTCGACCTGCCGCCAGGTGGCCCGCCCGAGGATTCCGCGGCGCCGGCGCGGGCCGGCGTTGTTCGCGCCGATTGCCTTCAGCTCGCGCAGGATCGCGGACAGATCCGGCCGATGCAGCGTCAGCGGACGGACGGACGCGTGTTCGACGCGCAACCCGTGCGCCTCAAGATGGTTTTTCAGCTCGTCGAGCGGATGAAATTTCAGCACATGGTCGTGGCTGTCGATGCCGGCGAAAGCCGTTTCGAGTTCGCTCAGCGTGCCAGGACCGACGCTCGCGAGGGCGACGCGGCCCCCGGGGCGCAACACGCGCGCCGCTTCGGCGAAAGCCGCTGCAGGGTCGCACCATTGCAGGGCCAGGCTGGAACAGACGAGGTCCATCGTTCCGGGCGCAAACGGCAGGCGTTGCACATCGGCTGCGATCCAGCTGCTTGCGCGACCGCGCGACCGCGCGACGTTCAACATCGCCGGAGCGAAGTCGACGGCCGCGATGTGTGCCGTCGGGAAGCGCAGCGCAAGCCGTTCGCTGGTGTAGCCGGTGCCGCAACCCAGGTCCGCGATGTCGCGCGGCGCGAGGTTGTTCCCCAGCATCTCGATCAGGCGATCGCAGATCAGGCGCTGGAATTCGGCTGCGGCGTCGTAGCTCGGGGCGGCGCGGTCGAAGGCAGCGCGCACCCGTGCGTTGCCCGGCGTATCAGGCGGCAGGGATGACTTCACCCGCGAATTGTCTCACGAGCGCCGCACTAGCTTCGGGCCGGGACAGGAAGGGCAGGTGGGCACAGGCATCGAAACGGTGCAGTCGTGCGTGCGGCAGGTTGGCGGCCAGCCAGCTTCCGGCAGCCGGCGGAACGACGTTATCGCAGTCGCCGTGGATTACTCGTGCCGGCACGTCGATTTCACGCACCACGGCGCGCAGGTCCGCGTTGCGCAGGATGTCCAGGCCTTCGTGCAGCGCACGCCGGTCGGCCGGCGGCGGCGGGAGTGCGGCCAGGCGCCGGCGCAGGGCGCGTTCCTGCTCGTCGCCGCGGCACATCGAGGCGCGGAAGCGGGCCATCAGCGTCGTCGGATCGGCATCCAGCTCGGCGGCAAACCCATCGAGTTCCGCTGGAGCGATGCCGTGCGGCCAGTCCTCGCCGGCACAAAAACGCGGCGTCGTCGCGAAAAGCACCAGGCCGCTTACCTGCCGAGGATGCAAGCACGCGAGCCGCAGTGCGAGCATGCCCCCCAGCGACCAGCCGCACAGCAGACAGGTGTCGGGCAGCACGGATGCCACCTCCGCGGCGAGCGTGTCGAGCGTGACGGGTTGCGTGCGCGGGCTTGCACCATGTCCGGGCAGGTCGAGCGCATGCACGCGATGATCGCGCGACAGTTGCGCAGCGAATTCGCCCCAGATCGCGCCATCCATGCTCCAGCCGTGCAGCAGCACGACGTCGGGCCCAGTGCCGGTGCGGATTACGTTCAGCTTCATGCGAGCGCGCGCAATGCGGAGACCAGGCGCTCTACCTGTACCTCGTCGTGTGCGGCCGTCAGCGAGATGCGCAGACGCGCTTCGCCGCGAGGCACGGTCGGGGGGCGAATCGCCGGCGTCCAGATGCCTTGCGCGTCGAGTGCCTGCGCGACCGCCAGCGTCGCGTGGTTGTCGCCTATGATCAGGGGCTGGATCGGCGTGCGAGAGTCGGCGAGCGGCCAGCGCAGTCCGTTCAGGCCATCGCGCAGGCGCGCGATGAGCGCGTTCAGGTGCGCGCGCCGCGCATCGCCCCTTTCGATCAGGTCGATGGCGGTCAGCAGCGCATGCGACAGCAAGGGGGGCGCAGCGGTGGTGAAGATGTAGGGACGCGATCGCTGCAGCAGCCATTCGATCACGGTCTCGTGCGCGGCCACGAATGCGCCCGCGACACCGGCAGCCTTGCCCAGCGTGCCCATCAGGATCAGGCGCGGCGATGCGAGGCCGAAGTGAGCGAGCGTGCCGCGGCCCTGCGGACCGAGCACGCCAAAGCCATGCGCGTCGTCCACCAGCAGCCAGGCATCGTGCTTCTGCGCGAGATCCAGTAGTCCGGGTAGCGGGGCGATGTCGCCGTCCATGCTGAACACCGCATCCGTCGCGATCAGCTTGCGCGGGGCTTCCGATCGTGCGAGCTGGCGCTCCAGCGCAGCCAGGTCGCGATGCGGGAAGCGATGATGTTCGGCACGCGACAACACTGCTGCGTCCACCAGCGAGGCGTGATTGAGCCGGTCGGCAAACACGGCGTCGTTGCGGCCGAGCAGGGCGGGAATGACAGCGAGATTGGCCATGTAACCGGTGCAGAAGCCGAGCGCCCGCGGCATGCCGACGAACCCGGCCAGGCGCGCCTCGAGTAGTTCGTGGGCACGGCTGTGGCCGCTGACGAGGTGCGATGCGCCGCTGCCGATGCCGTAGCGTTCGGCGCCTTCGCGCGCCGCCGCGACGATGTCGCGGTGACCGGCAAGCCCGAGATAGTCATTCGACGCGAATGCCAGCTGGGTACGGCCGTCGACCTCGACCAGTGGCCCGCATACCCCTTCGACGATGCGCCTGCGGCGTTGCAGTCCCTGGCCGGCCAGCGAGGCAAGCTCGGTCTCGAGCGCGGCAAGTGCGGCCGGACGTTCAGCGGAGCACGGCATCGAGCGCCTCCCGCGTGCGCGTCACCAGCAGCTCGCACTCCGTGTCGGAGAGGATGTAGGGCGGCATGAAGTAGACGGTGTTGCCGATCGGCCGCAGCAGCACCTCGCGTTCCAGGCATGCGGCGAACATCCTGTTCGCGAACGCCGGATCGTCCGTGATCGCGTCGAATGCGACGATCATGCCGCGCTGGCGCAGGTGGCGCAGCCGCCGGTCCGCAGCCAGCGGCGCACAGAGGCGGGCGAACAGGTCCGCCCGCGCCTGGTTGCGTGCGAGTACGTCGTCCTGTTCGAAGATGTCGAGCGTGGCGAGTGCCGCGCGGCAGGCGAGCGCATTGCCGGTGTAGGAGTGCGAATGCAGAAAGCCGCGTGTCGGCTTGTCGTCGTAGAACGCGCGGTAAATCGCGTCGGTGGTCAGGACGATCGAGAGCGGCAGATAGCCGCCGCTGATGCCTTTCGACAGACAGAGAAAATCCGGTCGTATGCCGGCCTGCTCATGCGCGAAGAAGCTCCCGGTGCGGCCGCAGCCGACAGCGATCTCGTCGACGATCAGGTGCACCCCGTGGCGATCGCACAGCCCGCGCGCGAGGCGCAGGTACTCCGGGTCGTACATCGCCATGCCACTGGCGCACTGGACCAGCGGCTCGACGATCAGCGCCGCGGTGCGGTCGGCATGGGTCGAGAAATGACGTTCGAGCGCTGCGGCGGCACGCCGGGCGACGCCCTCCGGCTTTTCGCCGGGGCCGGCCTTGCGTGCATCCGGCGTGTCGACGGTGGCCGCTGCATGCAGCAGCGGCCGGTAGGCGTCGCGAAAGATCGCCACGTCGGTGACGCCGAGTGCGCCGACGGTTTCGCCGTGGTAGCTGCCGGTCAGGCAGACGAAGCGATCCTTCTCCGGGCGGCCGCCGTTGCGCCAGAAATGGTGGCTCATTTTCAGGGCGATCTCGGTCGCCGAGGCACCGTCCGATGCGTAGAAGCAGTGCCCCAGGGCGTTGTCGGTCAGCGCCGCAAGCCGCTCGGAGAGTTCGACCACCGGGCGATGCGTGAACCCGGCGAGCATGACGTGCTCGAGCCGGTTCATCTGATCGGCGATCGCGGCGTTGATGCGCGGATTGGCGTGGCCGAACAGGTTTACCCACCAGGAACTGATTGCGTCGAGGTAGCGGCGCCCGTCGAAATCATGCAGCCAGCATCCCTCTCCACGTTCGATCGGCACCAGCGGCAACTGTTCATGCTGCTTCATCTGCGTGCACGGGTGCCATACGGCATTGAGGCTGCGCGCGAGATACTCCTGATTGGTGCTCATGCGTGACAGGCGATACGGAGGCTACGGGATGCGACGTTGGCGGCGCGCCTCAGGGCGTGCGCTCGACGAAGCTGATGGGTGCCGGGCTCGGGCGGGCATCGGTCGCGGGTGCGCAGGCGTCGTCGTCGAACTGCGGCGGGTCGAATGCCGTATCCCCGTCCGGGTCGGGAATGCCGGTTGGTTTGAGGCCGGCGAAGTCGCACAGCGAGGCGTCTGCCAGGTGCGAGGGTACGACGTTCTGCAAGGCGCGGAACATGGTTTCGATGCGGCCGGGGTGCTGCTTCTCCCACGATTGGAGCATCTGCTTGATCGCCTGGCGCTGCAGGTTGGGCTGCGAGCCGCACAGGTTGCACGGAATGATCGGGAAGGCGCGCGCTTCGGCGTAGCGCTCCAGATCGCGTTCCGATGCGTAGGCGAGCGGACGGATAACCACGTGGCGGCCGTCGTCGCTCACCAGCTTGGGCGGCATGCCCTTGAGCTTGCCGCCATGGAACATGTTGAGGAACAAGGTCTGCAGCATGTCGTCGCGATGGTGGCCAAGGGCGATCTTGTTGCAGCCGAGTTCGCTGGCCACGCGGTAAATGATGCCGCGCCGAAGGCGGGAGCACAGGCTGCAGGTGGTCTTGCCCTCGGGAATCACGCGCTTGACGACACTGTAGGTGTCCTGGTCCTCGATGTGAAAGCGCACGCCCCGGCTTCGCAGGTAATTCGGCAATACGTCAGCCGGGAATCCCGGTTGTTTCTGGTCGAGGTTGAAGGCAATCAGTTCGAAGCGGACCGGTGCCTTTTCCTGCAGGGCGAGCAGGATGTCGAGAAGGGCATAGCTGTCCTTCCCGCCAGAGAGGCAGACCATCACGCGGTCGCCGTCCTCGATCATGCGATAGTCGCCGATCGCTGCACCGACGGCGCTGCGCAGGCGCTTCGCGAGCTTGTTCGATTCGTAGCGCGCCTTTTCGGCGCTGCGCGATTGCGGGCGTTCGGCTGTCTGCGACATGGACGGAAGCTCAGTGCAGGTGGCGCGGCTGCGGCTGTTCTTCCTCGGGCATTTCGGCGTGGGCCGGCATGCCGTCCGGGTCAGGGTAGAGCGGCGCACCGCAGTCGTCGCAATACTCGAGCGGGAAGCGTTGCTCGTGTACGGTGATGTCGGTCACGCCGCATTCGCGCAGCAGCGCTTCGATCTGTTGGGGGACGTCCGAATTCTCGTCTTCGGCGTCGAGCAATGGCCATACGACGCCATGCACGATCGCGGTCTCTCCCGCAAGCGAGAATCCGACGCGGAACTCCTCGAGTCGCTTGTCCCAGAATCCGCCGATGGCCGCACGCAGCGTCGATGGCTTGGCCTCGAGCGCACTTTCGAGAAAGGCAACCGACGACAGGATCGAATAGGGTCGGGCACGTCGGTCGGCCTGACGGCAGGCAGAGTGGAAGGCGTCCGGCAACAACACTTCGAGCGCGCAACCGGAGAACAGCGCCTGCATCGCCGCGTGGCCTTGGGACGTCCATGCGGTGGTCGCCGAATCGCGCGACCCGTCGGTCTCCTGCCAGCGGAACAGCGCTTCGCCGCGCGGCACCGCGACGGCGCCGATCACGTAGCGCATGTCGGAAAGGAAGGGGCTGGTTTCGGGCAGCTCACGCGGATCGACGACCAGATCGTGTTCCTTCAGCGCGGAGGCGGCAAGGCGCTGCACCAGTTCGCGTGTCTCGACGAAACCGTTGGGAAGCTGGTCCGGACTCCAGAGCACGTTTGCAAGCGCAAAGCGCGATCCCGCGGCAAGCACGTGCGCGCCCAGATGCACGCGAAGCGCGGCAAGCGCGCTTCCCGATATCGTGCCGGCCGGAATGCTGAAGCGCGACCAGGCGAGTGCCGGCGCGGCGAACATCAGCACGTCCCACTGTTTGCCGTCTTCGTCCACCTGCAGGCTCTCGGCACTGGCCTCGACCATGTCGGCCAATGCTTCGTAGCCACGGCCGTCGTCGCGATACAGCGCGTCGAGCGCCGCGTTCAGTCCGTCCTCGTTGCCGGCGGCGAGCATCCGGTCGGCAAGGCCGAACAGCTGCGTCTCCCAGAATGCGTCTTCCAGGCGGCTTCCGGAATTGCCGAGGCCGCGTGCGGCCACGATCAGTTTTTCTGCGTCGCGGGTCAGGCCGCCGCGGCGGGAAAAGCGGGTGCGTTTCATGAGTCGGAACTATCGAAGGGAATGAATGCGGGGCGACAGGAGAAACCAAGGCGACATTCTACTCCTTCCGGACGCGCATCCTTTCGGCCGGAAACGGCGTGTCGGCGCGCGCTTCAGCGCGATGACGGCGCGGCGCGCAGGCTGATGTCGCCGAACCACGTGAGTGCCTCGGAAGCCGTGTTGTCCGTATCGGCGGCGACGACGATGGCGCTGATCGGGGGCGCGTCCTCGCCGAAGGCAGCCCGGAAGTCCTCGGCCACGTTGCGTTCGATCGAGACCCAGCGACCGATGCGCGCGGCGCCAGACTCGGCCACGATCATGCGCAGGCGGTCGGTATAGGGGCTCCAGCCGGCGTGGCCGACCGGCTGGCGCGGTTCCCATACGTAGCACAGCGCGGCGGCGGGCACCTGTTCGCCCCAGATGGCGCGCGCAATGCGCAGCTTCATGCGCTCGGCGAAAGGCATGCGCGCAATGTCGTAGTCGAAGATCACATAGACCCGTGCCGGATAGTCGTCGCCGGCCTTCGTCCTCATGTCGGCCTGCTCGATCAGCCTTTCGGTGCGCCAGGAGAACGAAAGCCACGGCGTGCGATGCGCATCGGCTCGCAGTTCATGGGCGATGGCGGAAACCGATTGCTCGGCGTGCGCTTCCAGTACGGTGCGATCTTCCAGCTTCACCAGGCGGTAGCGGGTCTCCTTGGCCGACTTGCCAAGCCGGTAGGGCTTCCATCCTTGAGGTAATACCTCGCCGGGTGTGCCCTTCGAGAAAGGGCCGATGTCGATGTGCGCGTCGTCGGCAGCGCGGGCGCTGGCGCTCGACGCCAGCAAGGCCAGGAGGAGGCTAGCGAGACGAAGTTTCATCGGCATGTGCGATACCGTCGAGCAGTTCGGGGCAGTCTGCACGAAGACGGTGCAGATCGGCTGGCAGGTCGACGTCCCACGACACGGGAAGTGCGTGCCAGCGCAATCCGAGTCGGATGAACTGCGCCCGGGTTTGCGAGTAAACCTGCGCGGTGCTCCATTCGATTCCTTCGAAGACCGCCGGCTCGAAGCGCGACAGTCCGATCAGCGAATAACCGCCGTCCTCCACAGGCCCCAGCACCGCGTCGTTGCCCGCCTCCAGTGCCTGGAGCGCGATGCGAAGGTCATCCGTGCTTCGTGCCGGGCAATCGGTGCCGATCAGCAGCAGCGGCCGGTTTTGAGAGGCAACGCGCATGGCGTAGGACATGCGCTGGCCGATGTCCCCGCCGGCCTGGGCATAGAGCGCGATGCCGTGATCACGTGCGCATTCGACGAAAAACGGTTCGTCGGTTGCAGGGCTGCAATGAAGTTCGACCTGTCCGGGCGCGGCCGCACAGGCCGTCGCAAGCGTGCGCCGGACCATGCGTGCATGCAGCAATGCCGCACCCTGCGGACGCAGGGGCGGACAAAGCCGTGTCTTGACTTCGCCGGCATGCGGCGCCTTGGCGAAAACGATGATTCGCGCCATGCTCAACGCGTATCGGCGTAACGCGCTGCGAGCCTGGCAGGATCCGCGCCAAAGAAATAGGCAGCGCGCAGGCGCCACATCAGCCATATCGTGCGCAGGGGGCCGTGGGTTGACCAGCGCCGGCCCGATGTCGTCGCGCGCGCGGCCAGGCAGGCCGGGCGGCCGATGCGCTTGAGCCGGCGTGACAGATCGATGTCTTCCATCAGCGGGATCTCGGCGAATCCGCCGATCCGCTCGAATACGTCGCGGCGCATGAACATCGCCTGGTCGCCGGTCGCGATCCCGGTCAGGCGGGAGCGCCGGTTCATGAACCATGCCACGACAGCAGGCCACCTGCCGGGCGCGTCGATCCGGACGTCGAAGCGGCCCCATGCGTGCGCGCGCAAGGCCGACTCGATCAGGCGGTCGGCATCCGCAGGCAGACGCGTGTCTGCGTGGAGGAATAGCAGCAGGTCGCCCTCGGCACGGCGGGCGCCTGCATTCATCTGCGATGCGCGGCCGCGGCTCGCGGCGATCACCTGCTCGGCATGAGGGCGAGCGAGCGCCGTCGTGTCGTCGCTGCTGCCGCCGTCGACGACGATGCGCTGCGCGCCGCGTTCCGCCAGCGGCGCCAGGGCCTGCAGTGCGGCGACGATGTTCGGCGCTTCGTTCAAGACCGGAATGACGATCGATAGGCGGTTCATGCGGGAAGAATGGGCGAGGCGTCAGCGCGCGTCGTTGAGGCGCCAGTCGTAGTCGAGGAATGTGACCGGTACCCCGCCGCCGCGTATCGCCGCGCGATCCTCGGGTTTGTCGGCGAGTTGGTCGGCGTATCGGGCGAGCCATTGGTCGAGGGATGTGTAGCCCTTCCAGCCGCGCGCGAAATCCTTGCCGTACCAGTCGAAGATCGACGACAGGGCGAGCTTGCGCGCGCTGGTGTCATAGCGGTTGCGCGTGCGGTCGGACATGAAGCGCAGCGCCTGTTCGTCGAACTGGGCGTCGAGGCGCGTAGCCACATAGGCTTCCTCGCGCAGCATCGGGCAGCCGATCGACGCACAATTCACTGCGAAGTGGATGCGCGGATCGTCGTAGCGACCCGCCACCCGGATCATGTCGTGTTCGATGCCGTCGAGCGTGGCGTCGCGCCCGAACAGGGTGAAGAACCGGTCCTTCCACGGGTTGCCGATCAGCTTGCCGAAATCACGGATCGAGCGGATGTCCGGGTAGCGCATCAGGACCTTCTCGATCGTGAACGCATTGTAGGCATTGATCAGGAAGGCGAGCTGCTGCGGCTTGCTCCAGGCATTGAACTCGGATTCCGGAACGGCGGAGAGCGCGCCGAGGTAGGTCTTCAACTGGCTGCGGTCGCGGGCAAAGCCGGCGTAGCTCACCGCCGAGGATTTGCCGGCGTCGCGCAACACCACATGCTTCTGCAGCAGCGTGCTCCATGCCGTGTGCTCGTGCTCGAATGCGGCCGTTGCGGCAAGCGGCAGCGCCGAAAACACCAACAGTGCGACCCACGATCGCAAGGCGACCGCGGCAGTCCGCGCCGTGGTGCGGAGATGCCGTGCGCGGCCATCCTTGCGTTGCGGCAGCGCCGGAGAACGAGCATCGACGGATCTCATCGCCGCATCCATGCGTGATATCGACCGACCCATTCGAGCAGTTTCTGCGGTGCATGGGCGCGCTTCCAGATGCCGGCGGCGTACTTGTTGGCCTCGGCAAGCGTCGGGTAAATGTGGATGGTGCCGAGCAGCTTGTTGAGTCCGAGGCCGTGCTTCATGGCCAGCACGTATTCCGCGATCAGGTCGCCGGCGTGTTCGCCGACGATGGTCACGCCGAGGATGCGGTCCTTGCCCGGCGCCGTCAGCACCTTGACGAAGCCGTGTGCCTCCTCGTCCGCGATGGCGCGGTCGAGATCGTCGATGCCGTAGACAGTGACCTCGTGCGAGATGCCCTTTTCCTTCGCCTCCTGCTCGTTCAAGCCGACACGCGCGACCTCGGGCTCGGTGAAAGTGGCCCATGGAATCACCGAATAATCCGCGCGAAAGCGCTTCACGTCGCCAAACAGCGCATTCACCGCGGCATACCAGGCCTGGTGCGAGGCGGTATGGGTAAATTGATAGGGGCCGGCCACGTCGCCGCAGGCGTAGATGTTGGGGTACAGGGTTTCGAGGAACTCATTGGTGTCGACGGTACGCGTCTTCGTCGTCGGGATGCCGAGTTCCTCGAGGCCGTAACCGGTGGTGTTGGCCACGCGGCCAACGGCGCAGAGCAGCGCGTCGAATGGAATGCGCACGTCACCCCCCTCGCATTCCGCGATCAGGATCTTCTCGCCGTTCTCGATCACGAACTGCTTTGCACGGTGCCCGGTCAGCAGTTCGATGCCTTCGGCACGAAAACGTTGCGCGACGAGGTCTGACACCTCGGGATCTTCGCGCAGCATGATGCGCGGCGCCATCTCCACCTGCGTGACCCTGGCGCCGAAACGTGCGAAAGCCTGCGTCAGTTCGCAACCGATCGGCCCGCCGCCGAGCACCACGAGCCGGCGGGGCAGTTCGCGCAGATTCCATACGGTGTCCGAGGTCAGGTAGCCGACTTCCTCGATACCGGGAATCGGCGGCACGAACGGCCGCGCGCCGGCCGCGATGACGATGGCGCGGGTGGACAGGGTCTGCGTACCCTGTGCGGTCGCGATTTCGACGCTCCAAGGCGACGTGATCTTCGCCGTGCCCTCGATGCACTCGACGCCGAGCGCACTGTAGCGCTCGACCGAATCGTGCGGCTCGACGGTGCGCACCACGCGCTGCACACGTGCCATCACGTCGGCGAAGTCGTAGCGGGCGGTTGCGTCCTGCAGGCCGAACTCCTGTGCGCGGCGGATGTGCGAAAGCAGCTTCGCCGAGCGGATCAGCGCCTTCGAGGGCACGCAGCCGGTGTTCAGGCAATCGCCGCCCATGCGGTGCTTTTCGACCAGCGTCACTTTGGCTTTCACGGCTGCGGCGATGTAGGCGGTCACCAGTCCGGCCGAGCCGGCACCGATCACGACGAGGTTGCGGTCAAAGTGCGCCGGCTTCTTCCAGCGCGCGTACACCTTGCGCGCCTTGATGCCGTCGAGCATGCGGCGCGCGATCAGCGGAAACAGCCCGAGCACGGTGAAGGAGATCAGCAGACCGGCCGAGAGGATGCCGCGCAGCGAATCGATCTTCGCCAGTTCGGTGCCCGCATTCACGTAGACCAGGGTGCCGGCGAGCATGCCGACCTGGCTCACCCCGAAAAAGGTGCGCGTCGGCAACCGGGTCAGGCCCATCAGCAGGTTGATGACGAAGAACGGAAACGCCGGCACCAGGCGCAGGGTGAACAGATAGAACGCGCCGTCCTTCTCGATGCCGTCGTTGATCGCGCGCAGGCGGTCGCCGAAACGCTGCTGCACCCAGTCGCGCAGCAGGAAGCGCGCACTCAGGAAGGCCAGCGAGGCGCCGATGGTCGACGCGAACGAGACGATCAGCGTGCCCATCACCAGCCCGAACAGCGCGCCGGCGACCAGTGTCATCACCGTCGCCCCCGGCAGCGACAGCCCCGTGACGGCGACATAGATCAGGAAGAAACCCGCCATGGTCTGGCCGGGATGCGCGCGATACCACCCGGAGATCGTCTGCTGCTGCGACTTGAAGTATTCGAGGCTGAAGAAGCGCCCGAGGTCGAACGCGAAGAATGCCGCGATCAGCCCGGCAATCAGCAACAGGACGAGGATGCGCGAGCGGCTCATGTCGACGCGCAGGCCGCGCCCGCAAATGCGCCGGCCAGCCTCGGTGCCGCACATTCGATGTCGTGCTGCGGGCCATCGGCGATGCGCTGCCAGTAGGACAAGTGCGCCGGCGATCCGGCGGGCCAGTCGGCCACGAATTCGGCGGCGAAGCGCGCATGGTCGTATCGCACCGCCAGCGCGTCGACGTTCGCGTCCGCCACGCGCGTGCCATACAGCGGCCGCGTTGGCGACGGGCGCTGCGATACGCGGGTAATGACCCCGTGGCGGGCGCCGCGAAAGTTCGGCATGCCGGCGGCGCCGTTGTTGGCGATGAGGCCGGGGCCGTGCCGCGACGGCACCTGGCGGAACACCGGGAGGCAGGTGTGGCTGCACGCGAACACATCGACTGCGGCCGCGTGGAACTGCGCGGCGAGCGCGTCGGCAACGCCGTGGCGGTCGAGTGCAGCGATATCGAAGTCCCATCCGGCGAGCGACTCCGCATCGCCATGCACGATGCCCACCGTCGCCCGGCCGACGCGGCAGCGCCCAAGGCGCGGCAGAGCGGCGAGACGGGCGAGGATGCCCGGATGGCGCAGCGCGGTTTCACACAGCCGCGCATGGATCGCGTTGGAACGCTCGACCGTGGCCTGATCGACGCTTGCCGGATAGGCGCAGCCGCAACCAGCTTCGGCGTCGGCGCGCACGAGTTCGGCCTCGACGTTGCCGGCAGTCGCACGATGCGCAAGCACGCGACGATTGATTTCGGCAAAGCCGGCATCGCCGACGTTGAACCAGTTGAAGTCGCCGTTGAAGAGGATCGTCACCGGCCCCGCTTCGTCGGCAGCCATTCGCTCGATTTCATCGAGTGCCGCGAGGTTGCCGTAGAGGCCGCCGACGACGTAGAGCGTCTCTGCCTCGAATGTCGGCGCGCCGGCGACGGCCGCTGCGCCGTAGCGGTAGTCGAGCGGGCAGGCGCGGCCGGGAAGGGCATTCACGCGTGTCGCCTCCCAAAGCTTGCGTGCAATCGACCGTTACGTGTGTCGGCGACCGGCCGCATTCGCCTGGCCGTCGATCCCCGCTGCGCGGGAGCCCTCGCCGGGTGGCTCATGCGCGTCGCCTCCGAACTGTTTTCGCGCGTTCCACCGATTCCGCTGTCGGCGACTGGCCGCATTCGCCTGGCCGTCGATCCCCGCTGCGCGGGGGCCCTCGCCGGGTGGCTCATGCGGCCAGCGCTCCGCCGCAGCTCGAGCCTTGTCCAGCGGTGCAGCCGTAGCAGTGGTCCATCACTGCAATCGGGTTGCCGTCGAGGTCGCGGCCGATCAGGTCGGCGAGGCGCGCGCGCGGCCGGCCGTCAACGACCAGCGGCAGGCCCAGCATCTGATTGAAGTCGCAGTCGTACACATAGCCCTGCCAGTCGACGCTCAGGATCGTGCGGCACATCACCGCGTCGAGGTTGTCGTCGCGATGCGCATCGCGCAGCAGGCGCATGTAATGGTTGAACTGGCCCTTGCTGATCAGCGTCGAGCCGAAGCGCTGGATCGGCATGTTGGCGAGCGTGTAGAGCGTGTTGAAGCGCAGGCCGTACCGTTCCCCGAGGTGGCGCTTGTAATCGGCTTCGAGTGCGGCCTGCGGCGGCGGCAGGCTCGGGCCCTGCGGGTTGTAGACGAGATTGAGCACGAGGCCGGAATCCGCGCTGCCGTAACCCAACGCGTTGAGCTTGCGCAGTGCCGCGATGCTCTTGTCGAACACGCCCTTTCCGCGCTGGCGGTCGACGTTGTCCTCGAGGTAACAGGGCAGGGAGGCGACGATCTCGACCCGGTTGGCGGCGAGGAACGCAGCGAGATCCTCGTGCCCCGGCTCCTCGAGTATCGTCAGGTTGCAGCGGTCCATGACCTTGATGCCGAGCGCCCGCGCGCGCGCAACCAGCGGGCGGAACACCGCATTGAGTTCCGGGGCGCCGCCCGTGATATCCAGCGTGGCGATGCCGCCGGCTTCGAGATAGGCGATCACGTCGGCGAGGGTTTCCGCGGACATGGTTTCGCTGCGCGTCGGGCCGGCATTCACGTGGCAATGCAGGCAGGACTGGTTGCACTTGTAGCCGAGGTTGACCTGCAGCGTCTCGACGCGCCGGCGTCGGATGGGCGGGAAGTCGGTCGCCTGCAACAGCGGCAGCGTGGCATGCATCGTCGGGGCTCCTGGCGATTGTTCACATCGTTGTTCGTTGTCGATTCGACCGTCGCCGTACCGGAAACCTTACCGGAAACCCTGCGCGCGGCGTTTGCTACCATTGGCGCCATTGTGCATCAGCCGGCCGGCGCGGCGCATGCCCGCCGCTTGCGCCCGGAACAGTCGCGACGCCATTCATCCTGCCCGTTCAGTCCGCTTCGTACACGCCACCATGATTTTCGTGCTTTCCCCTGCCAAGACGCTCGACTTCGAAACGCCACCCACGACACGAACCCATACCCAGCCCGAATTCCTCGACCATTCGGCGCAACTGATCGCGTTGCTGCGCAAGCTGTCGCCGGCCGATGTTGCGGCGCTGATGGACATCTCCGACCCGCTTGCCGCGCTCAACGTGGCGCGTTACGACGCCTGGTCGCCGCCCTTCACGCCGGCCAACGCCAAGCAGGCGGTGCTCGCCTTCGACGGTGACGTATACGACGGATTGCGCGCGCCGGATTTGCGCAAGGCCGATCTCGACTACGCACAGAAGCATCTGCGCATCCTCTCCGGCCTCTACGGCCTGCTGCGGCCGCTCGACCTGATGCAGCCCTATCGCCTGGAAATGGGAACGAAGCTCGCCAATCCGCGCGGCAAGGATCTCTACGCCTTCTGGGGCGAGCGCCAGACCGAAGCCCTCAACGCGCTGCTGGCGAAGCAGAAAAACAAGGTGCTGGTGAACCTCGCATCCGAAGAGTATTTCAAGTCGGTGAAGCCGAAACGGCTCGCCGGCCGCCTGCTGACGCCGGTGTTCGAAGAGTGGAAGGGCGGCAGGTACAAGATCGTCAGCTTCTTCGCCAAGAAGGCGCGCGGGCTCATGGCGCGTTACGCGATCGTCAACCGCATCGACACACCCGAGGGCCTGCAGGGCTTCGACTACGAGGGCTACGCCTTCGACCGCAAGGCCTCGAACGACGACACCTTCGTGTTCCGCCGCCGGCAGGAGGCATGATGGAGCCGATCCGCATCAGCGCCAATTTCGACGCCGGCGCCATCGAGGTCATCGACGCCCGCGATGCCGCCAACATCCGGCTCGCGATCCGTCGCGACAGCCATGCCGACTTCCGGCAGTGGTTCCACTTCCGCCTGCACGGCGCGAACGGCCGGCCGGTCGTGCTGCGCTTCGAGAACGCGGGCGACTGCGCCTATGCCGATGGCTGGCGCGACTACCGCGTGGCCGCCTCGTACGACCGGCAGCACTGGTTCCGCATTGCCGACACCACCTATGACGGCCGCGTGCTTACCTGCGCCCACGTGCCGCAGGCCGACAGCATCTGGTACGCGTATTTCGAGCCCTACTCGCACGAGCGCCACCAGGATCTCGTGGCGCGCGGCCAGGCCGGCGGCGCGGCGCTGGTTGACCTCGGCACCAGCGTCGAGGGGCGCGATCTCGACCTGCTGCGTTTCGGCTCCGACGACGCGAACCGCCGCAAGATCTGGATCGTCGCGCGCCAGCACCCCGGCGAAACCATGGCCGAATGGTTCTGCGAAGGGCTGATCGAGCGCCTGCTCGACACCGCCGACCCGGTTGCGCGGCGCGTGCGCGAAATTGCCACCGTGTACATCGTGCCCAACATCAATCCCGACGGTGCCATCCGCGGCAACCTGCGCACCAATGCGGCCGGCGCCAACCTCAACCGCGAATGGGCGGCGCCCAGCCTCGCGCGCAGCCCCGAAGTGCTGCACACGCTCGATGCCATGCGCAAGGCGGGCTGCGACCTGTTCCTCGACATCCACGGCGACGAGACGCTGCCCTGGGTATTCGCCGACGGCTGCTCGATGCTGCCCGGCTTCACGCCCGAGCAGGCCGTGCGCGAACAGCGCTTTCTCGCCGCCTTCGCCGCCGCCAGCCCGGACTTCCAGACCACGCACGGCTATGCGCCCGACCGCTTCACCGACGAGATCCTCACGCTCGCCTCGAAGCAGATCGGTCACGCCTTCGGCTGCCTCTCGCTGACCCTCGAAATGCCGTTCAAGGACAACGCCGACCTGCCCGATCCGGCCGTCGGGTGGAACGGCGCGCGCAGCAAACGCCTCGGCGCCGCGATCCTGCTGCCCATCCTGGACAATCTGCAGAACTTCGCCTAATGCAGGGCTGGAGGGCGCATGGACAGGCGCTCGCAGGGCATGCCGGCCTGCGAGCAAGAATGGTGGCGGCTGCTGGCATGGCATGGCGGGAGAAGACCGCTGCATCTGCCTCGCAGCCCGGCGGGTTGCAAGGCGCTGCGGGGGTCGCAGCGGAATCCCCTGTCACATAGCGCGCCGCAGAATCGGCCGACAGTTCCTGACGCCGCGCACGTGAGTGCGCCGACTTGATTGGGCGGGCTCGTCCCGCGCAATCAAGTCGTTGTAGCTCCCTCTCTCACCCCGGATAGCTACAATCCCTGTGGCGGCAGGACGGGCTGAACTTGGTGATGGAGACGCAATCCTCATCGACGCGGCAGGCATCGCCGGTGTGGTCGATGCCTATTGCCGCGGCCGCGGCCGCGGCGGCGCGTGGCGGATTGCCTGCGGCATCACGCGCGGGCGCCGCGCAGGCCAGGGCGGCAGCGAGGGCGAGGGCGAGCGGGAGCGAGTCGGGGCGCATCATGCGGGGATGTTGCCGGCATGCATCCGTGCTGTCCAGCGCGGGTTACGCGCCCCGCTTGTAGCCCTTTTCCCTGACCAGCGTGGCGAACGCCTGCTGGCCTTCGCGGATGGATTTCTGGCCGGCCTGCATCTTTTCGCCGGCTGTCGACAGCGCGGCCTGATCGCCCTTTTCGAACGCCTGGCTGGCTTCCCTCGCGCCGTCGATGGACTGGGTGAGGCCGCCCACCAGCAGGTCGGCAATTTTCTTCACCTCGGGTGTGGCGGCCTTGAAGGCGGCGAGTTCCTTCGTGCGCGATTCGAGGCTGGCGACCATGGTGTTGAGCAGCGCGGCCTTTTCCGCGTTGCTGTTCGCGGCCGCGACTTTTTTGTTGAACTCCGACATCTCGGCGGCCTGCGTCTCGAATACCGACCGGCCCAGGTTGTCGAGTGCGGTTAGGTCGGCCAATACCGGATCCTTGCTGCAGGCGGCCAGCGTGATGGCGAGGAGTGCCGAAACGGCAAGGGCGAGCGTGGCATGGATGGTGCGCTGAACGGTGCGCATGGATTTCTCCCTGATGACGGAGCGGCGAGCCCGGCAGGCATGCATGTCGTGGCGATCGGCCCCGGCCGTCGGCCTGAAAGCCGCATGGACAGGCGATCTCGGGGCTGGCAGCCTGGCGAGGTGCATGGAATGGCGTTCCTGGAGCAGGCTGCCTGCAGCGCGCCATTCCATGCGGTTTGGCGAGGTGCCTACTTTACGTAGCGTTCGCCGGTGCCGTAGTGCTCGATGACGTAGTCCATGTCCTTGTCGCCGCGGCCGCTGAGGTTGACGAGGATGCTTAGCGGTTCCTTCGAGGTGCGCGCGAGGCGGATGGCGTGCGCCACGCCGTGGGAGCTTTCGAGCGCCGGGATGATGCCTTCCATGCGGCTCAACATGAAGAAGGCTTCGACGGCTTCTTCGTCGGTGGCGGTCTTGTACTGCACGCGGCGGGAGTCGAGCAGGTGGCAGTGTTCCGGGCCGACGCCGGGATAGTCGAGGCCGCTGGCGACGGAATGCACTTCGGCCGGTTCGCCCTTGTCGTTCTGCAGCAGGTAGCAGCGGAAGCCGTGGATCACGCCTTCCTTGCCGTAGGTCATCGTGGCGGAATGCTCGCCGGGGTTGGGGCCCTTGCCCAGCGGTTCGACGCCGTGGATTTCGCACGGGTCGGCGAGGAAGCCGGAGAACATGCCCATTGCATTGCTGCCGCCGCCGACGCAGGCGGTGACGACGTCGGGCAGGTTGCCGGTCATCTCGAGGATCTGCTCGCGCGCCTCGATGCCGACCACGCGCTGGAAGTCGCGCACCATCATCGGGAACGGGTGCGGGCCGACTACCGAGCCGATGCAGTAGATCTGGTTCACCGAGTCCTGCATGTAGGCCATCAGGCAGGCGTCCACCGCCTCCTTCAGCGTGCGCTGGCCGAAGGTGACCGGAATCACGCGCGTGCCGAGGATCTTCATGCGCGCCACGTTGGGCGCCTGCTTGGCGACGTCGACCTCGCCCATGTAGATGTCGCATTCGAGGCCGAAGTAGGCCGCCGCGGTGGCGAGCGCGACGCCGTGCTGGCCGGCGCCGGTCTCGGCGATGATCTTCTTCTTGCCCATGAACTTGGCGAGCAGGCCTTCGGCCATGCAGTGGTTGATCTTGTGCGCGCCGGTGTGGTTGAGGTCTTCGCGCTTGAGGTAGATCTGGCTGCGGCCGAGGTGGCGCGACAGGCGCGCGGCGTGATAGACCGGCGTCGGGCGGCCCTGGAAGTGCTTGCGGATGCGGCGCAGCTCGCTGATGAATTCGTGCGAACGGCTGATCGTCTCGTAGGCGAGGCGCACTTCCTCCATCACCGATGCCAGCTCGGGCGGAACGAAAATGCCGCCATACTTGCCGAACCAGCCGTCCTTGGTGGGCGTGCGGCGGAAGTAGTCGGCGTAGGTGATCTGGTTGCCGGTTGTCGGTTCGGCGCTCGAGCTGGACATGCTGCCTCCATCGTCTTGTAGTAGGAATGAGTTTTCCGCAAATCGGGGTGGTGCGAAGCCTGCGGAAATGGCAATTCTAGCCATCTGCGGCAGGCGGCGCATTTGACCGGCGTCAGTCGCGCGCGCTTGTGCAGCGCACAGCGCATGCCGTATGGCCGGTCAGGGCCGGCGCGAGACGAGTATTCGCACCTTCTTCAGGAAGGCGCGCGGCGCGAGCGGCTTGCGTTCCAGCGGGTGGCCGGCCGCGGCGACGGCCTCGTCGATGTGGGGGCTGGTGTCGCCGGTGACGATCAGCGCCGGCAGCTTGCGGCCGATGGTCTTGCAGATCTGGTCGATGGCCTCGATGCCGGTGCGGTTGTGTGCAAGCCGGTAGTCGGCGATGACCGCGGCCAGCCGCGGGCTGCGCGTCGCGAGCAGGTCGAGCGCTTCGTCGGCGCTGTGCGCGGTGAGTACGCGGTAGCCGACCTGGGTCAGCAGTTCGCTTTGCGCGTCGAGCGAATCGTCGTCGTCGTCGATCAGCAGCAGGAAGCCCGACACGGCCGGACTGATTGCGGAGAGCGTGAGCGGACCCATGGTGGGGTTCTCGAGCTCAGGCTCGGCGATCGGCACGGTGAGCGCGAAGCGCGACCCCCGGCCGACGCGCGAACATACCTCGATCTTGTGCCCGAACAGGTCGGCCAGTTGCTTGACGATCGACAGCCCGAGGCCCAGCCCGTGCTCCGAGCCCGGCAGCGACGTCTTTACCTGGTAGAACTCGTCGAAGATGGCGTCGAGTTCGTTCGGCGGGATGCCCTGACCGGTGTCCCACACTTCGATGCGCAGCTTGTCGCCGCGCTGGCGGCAAGCCACGAGAATGCCGCCGCGCTGGCTGTAGCGAATGGCATTCTCGACCAGGTTGCCGACGATGCGCTGCAGGCCGACCGGGTTGGAACGTACCGAGAGTATGCAGGGGCGCACTCGCAGGGTGAGACCCTTGCGCTGGGCGCGCTCGGTGAACTGGTGGGCGATGGTGTGCAGCAACGGGCGAACGGCGACCGATTCGACGTTGGCCGGAATCGTGCCGGCTTCGATGCGGCTGAAGTCGAGCAGGGTATCGAGCAGGCCGGTAAGCCCCTTGAGCGTGCCCTGCGCCTGCCGCGTGACTTCGATCAGCTTGGCGCGGTCAGGCTGTGGACGTTCGGCCGAGACGCGCAATGTCTGGAGGAAGAAGCCGAGCGCATGCACCGGTTGGCGCAGGTCGTGGCTGGCAGCGGCGAGGAACTTGGATTTGGCGCGGTTGGCGGCCTCGGTGCGCGACTGTTCCTGCTGCAGCGTCTCGGCCAGCTCGACGTTCTCGAAGCGCCAGCGCGTCGCGTCCAGTAACTGGCGCGAATAGCGCAGCAACGTCGCCAGCATGATGCCGCTGAAAATCACCATCATCACCGCGAGCGATTGGTGTTCGTGGCTATCTGTCGTGGCCAGGCGCGCGACCGGCGGGATCCAGGTGCCGAAATACACCGCGATCACGCAGCGGCGCAGCGCGCTGTTGGAAATGGTGCTGATGGAGGTGAAGCCGACCAGGAACAGCATGAGCAGCAACTGGTGGTCATATCGTTCGGGCCAGATGATCAGCGCGCTCGAACCCCAGGAAAGCCCGATCAGCGCCGCGCGCAACGTGAACATCTGCATCCACAGCGAATTGTCGGCCATGCCGCGCGAGCGGCGCAGGTAGAGCAGCCCCATGGTGATCGCCATGACGTGCCCTATGCCGGCGATGATCAGCCAGAGGATCAGGTTTTCGCGCGGGACCACGTCGGCCATTGCGTAGGCCACGCATGCAAGCCCGAACGGCGATGCCAGCGACACCGTGACGACCTGCTCGGACATGGCGCGCAGCCGGTCCGTCATGATGCGCGACTGGAGCTGCGTGAATTCCTGTCTGGGAAAGCGTTTCGGCCTGGTCGCCATCGTTATCGTGAGCTGCGGTCTGGTTCTCGGCGGGTTGACGGCTGCAATGCCGCCATTCTATCCCCTGCATTCCGCCGTGGCGCGGGGGCCGGCGCTTCAGCGGCGGGCCGTGGCGCTGGCGACCGCCCGCGCCAACTCGGCATCGCGACGATCTTTCGACAGGCGCGCAAGCTGCGCGACGTGCTCGTAGAAGCGCGGCAGATCGCCTCCTTCGGCAGCGAGCAGCGCTTCGAAGGCCGGCACGCGCTGGTGGTATAGCCCGATCGAGGCGAGCACCGCGTTGTTGATTTCCTGGCCGAACCAGCGGTCGTAGCCGCTGTAGCCGCCCCAGACGCCGTCACGCAGCGCGCGGTACTCGGCCTGCAGCTCGCTCAGGATGCGTGCCTTTTCGGCACGCTTGTGCGCGGCATCGGCGTCGCCCCTGAACGCGGCATCGAGCGCGTCGCGGTACTTGAGAACCAGCGAGGCGAAGTCGTCGCGCCGGCGCTGTGCCGATGCGAAAGCGGCGCGCTGCGCATCGCTGCCTTCGCGGGCCAGCCAGCGCCGCACGCCGGCAACCTCGACCGCCATGGCGAAGGATTCGTTGAACTCCGAATCGCCGGCGGCATAGACGCGCTGGTGCGCCAGCTCGTGGAAGATCAGGCGTGCCAGTTCGATTTCGGGGTAGTGCATGAAGGTGTTGAGCAGCGGATCGTCGAACCAGCCGAGCGTCGAATAGGCCGCGATGCCGGCCACGTGGACGTCGTTGCCTTGCGCGCGCAGGGCGGCCGCGAAGGCTTCGGCGTCGGCCTCTGCGAAGTACCCCCGATAGCTCACGCAGCCGGCAATCGGGAAGCACCATTCGCGTGGCTCGATCGAGAGCTCGTCGGTGGCGAATACGTTCCACACTACGTAGGGGCGGCCGAGGTCGGCGTACTTGCGGTAGCTGCCGTTGTCCGGCAGGCCGAGTTCGCGGCTGGCGAAATCGCGGATGGCGGCGGCGCGTGCGAGCTTGTCGCGCAGCGTATCCGGGGTCGCGGGGTCGATGCGGGCGTCGTCGAGCGGGCGCGACAGGCGCAGGATCTCAAGTTGCCCGCCCGCCGCCTGAAGGTAGTAGCCGGGCGTGCCGCAGGCGCCCAGCAGCGCGGTAGCGGCAAGCGCGACACCGATTCCTGCGAGCCGGCGCCTCATCGCTCGATGCCGAAACGCCCGTGGCGCAGGAAGCTCACGGTTTCGCGCGCCACGCGCGCCGAAAGCAGCATGGCCGAGTGCGCCACCGGCAGCGCGAGGCTGTCGGCGGCGCCGTCGACGCGGGTTTCTTCCACACTCACCGCGCCGTCGTTCGGTCGCGGCAGATCTGGCACGATCAGCCGGCCGAGGCCGATGCCGCGCGTGCCAGCGATGATGCCCAGCGCATTGGGTGCCTGCCATTGCGCGTGAGGCGCATCCAGCCAGTCGGCAAGACAGCGGCCGCGCAGACTGGCCCCCATGGGCAGTTGCGCGAGTTGCTGGGCGGCGAAACTGCCGCGCCAGGGCGTGCCGAGCAGCACCACCCGGCCGTTGCATGGATGGAGCCGCAGCCCTTCGTGGGCGACGATGCCGCCCAGGCTGTGCGCAACCAGATGGACAGTGTCTGCCGCGATGTCGTCGACGAACCGCGCGAGCGCGCGTGCGCTGGCGTCGAGGGGTGCGCGCACCGAGGCATAGCGGAACCCGTGCGTGGCGAACCCCGCCTCGCGCAGGCGCGCGCGCATTGCAGCGAACACCCACGGCCCGGTCCACAGACCGTGGACCAGCACGACGGCTTCGGTGCTCATGCCGCGGCTGCCGGCTGGAATGCGGGCGCGAGCCGCAGGCCGGCCTCGCCGGGTGTCACGATCGCCAACCGGCCGAGTGCCTTGCGGCGGCGCGCCAGCGCGAGCAGCGCCTTGTCCTTGGTGACGAGGAGGTCGGCGGTGCCGGCGAAGGCGAGTTCGAGGAACTTCTGGTCGTCCGGATCCTTGCAGCGCGGCAGCGGGTGAAGTGGCGCCGGCGGCGTTGCGACCGGCTCGCACATGTCGCGGTAGTGCTGCCACAGCCGCGCCTGCGCAGGCTCGGCGAGCCCGAAGCGCGTCAGCCGCAGTACCAGGCGGAGTTCTTCGAGGCAGGCGGCATCGCACAGGGGGCGAGCTGCGCCGCAGTCGAGCGCTTGCTGCAGAGGGATTGCGGCCGGATCGTTCCAGTAGAGCAGGTCGAGCACCACATTGGTGTCGAGCACGAGTCGCAACATGGTTCGGCTTGGGTTGGCGGCGGTGTGAAGGGACCGCCGATTATGCGCGAAAGCGCGCAGGTCCCGTCAGTCGCTGTGGATAAATCCGTTGTGCGATCCGGCTTCGCCCCCGCGCGGCCTGCCACGGCATTGGCACGGCTGCGCTTCCCCGGTGGAACGCGAAGCGCTCGCCACGACGGATTCGCAGCCGCTCAGGCGAGGCGCCGCTGCGGGTCGAACGGCACCACCTTGGCGGGCAGCAGCAGGCGGGTGGCCTGTTCGGCCGGCATCGGCTGTCCGAACAGGAAGCCTTGCATTTCCTCGCAACCCTGGGCCATCAGCAGTCGCGCCTGTTCGTCGCTCTCCACGCCTTCGGCGACGACCTTGAGGCCGAGGATGCGGCCGAGTGCGACGATGGCGTTGCAGATCGCCGCGTCGTCGCCGCCGTCGGCGAGATCCTGCACGAAGCTGCGATCGATCTTGAGCGTGTCCAGGGGGAAGCGCTTGAGATAAGACAGCGACGAATAGCCGGTCCCGAAATCGTCGATCGCAATGCGCACACCGGCCTCGCGCAGGCGCGTCAGTGTGCTGATTGCACTTTCCATGTCGTCGAGGAACAGGCTTTCGGTGACCTCGAGTTCGAGCAGCGTGGCATCCACCTTGTGGGCGGCGAGCGCGTTCTGGACCAGCGGCGCCAGCCTTGCATGCTGGAAGTGCAGGCTCGAGATGTTCAGCGATACCGGCACCGGTGTGGCGCCGCAGTCGAGCCAGGCGCGAATCTGCCGGCAGGCCTCGCGGATCACCCATTCGCTGATCGGGACGATCAGGCCGGTTTCCTCGGCCAGCGCAATGAATTCGCCGGGCGGGATCAGGCCCTGTTGCGGATCGTTCCAGCGCAGCAGTGCTTCGAACCCGACCAGGGTGTTGTCGCGCGCATCGTATTTCGGCTGGTAGTGGAGAACGAACTCCTTGCGCTCGGTTGCGGCGCGCAGGCGGTTCTCCAGCGCCAGCTTGGAGTAGGCCGATTCGCTCATCGCGCGGGTGTAGAACGAGAACGTGTTGCGGCCGCGCTGCTTGGCGTTGTACATCGCGGTGTCGGCATTGCGCAGCAGTTCATCCGCGCTGCTGCCGTCGAGCGGATAGTAGGCAATGCCGATCGACGGGCTGACTCGCACCTTGTAGATGTCGAGCACAAAGGGCGCGGCGAACGCCTCGATGATGCGTTGTGCCACATGGGCTGCGTTGAACGAGCTGCCGACGTCGTGCAACAGCACGGTGAACTCGTCGCCGCCAAGGCGGGCGACGCGATTGCCGCTGTCGGCATCCGGCGTGCCGGAGCGTATGAGACCTGCGATCGAATCCTCGCCGCGGATGCAGCCGGACAGGCGTGATGCCGCCTGGCGCAGCAGTTCGTCGCCCATGTTGTGGCCGAGGGTATCGTTAATGCGCTTGAAGTTGTCGAGGTCGATGAACATCACCGCGAGGCGCGAGGCGCGGCGCCTGGCCTCGGACAGGGCGCGCTCCAGGTCGGTCTTGAACAGCGTGCGGTTGGGCAGTTTGGTCAGCGCGTCATAGAAGGCGACTTCGCGTATCAGGTTCTCATTGCGGCGGCGATCTGCGACTTCCACCTGGAGCACACGCACCATCTGGTTGAGCTCTTCGGTGCGGTGCTGGACTTTCTGCTCGAATGCGTCGCGTTCGTCCTCGAGGGCCTGCTGGGCACGCAAGCGGGCCTGTTCCTGGCGGGTCAGCAAGCCTTTGGCACGGGCTGCGGCGAACATCAGGAGCGCGAACAAGGCGGAGAAGCCGATCAGCAGCCCGGCGGCAAGCATGCGCTGGGCACGCGCAATCTGTTCGGACAACTCGTCGAGCTTCCAGTCGATCGCCAGGACGGCGACGACCTCATCCGTTCCGGCGCCGCGGACCGGCATCCAGACGCCGATCCTGTCGCCGGCGTCGATGCTGTAACCGCCAAAAAGTCCGGATTTTGCGCCGATCATGCCGCTTGCGTGCGATCCGGCGAAGGCTTGGGCCACACGTGGATCGGTTTCGAGCGCATCGCCGTCGAGCGTACGGCGTGCGTACAACAACTTGCCGTCGCGCCCGATCAGTCTGACGTCGTTGAGGTCGGAGTGCCGGCCGATCTGTTCAACGCCCGTGTTGAGGGCGTCGATCGGTTTGGGCACGTTGGTCGGGTGGACCTGCCCCGCAACCAGCGCATCGATGGCCGGACGCACCGATTGGGCGAATGCCGCGGTGAGCTCGCCCAAATGTTCCTGCTCCTGACGCACCATCTCCCGGGTGGTCGTGGTGCGGTAGAAGAACGTTACCCAGACCGCGACCACGATGGTCAGGGCAAGGCAGGCAAGCACGAATTGTTGGAACGTCCGTTGCATCGGTGCGGGCGAGCCGCGCGCGCATTTGTCGAAGCCCGATGCTATAGGCCGGCGACCGAGGCTGGCGTGACGGGATGCACGAACCGTCGTGAAGCCCCGACAGCGGTCGTGAAATAGTGCGGTGGCGGCCGAAATGACCGTGATTCAGGCCCGGCGTGAGCGGACTTCGGGGGCGGCCGACCGGGTTCCCGGGAACGGAATCATCAGCCGGGCGGGTTCCGCCGAAAGCTGCGCGTCGGGTGCCAGTCCCGTCCAATGCACGAGTTCGAGGCGTCCGTCGAGGTGCTCGACGATGCCGGTGCAGCTATCTACCCAGTCGCCGCAATTGACGTAGGTCAGTCCATCGATGTCGCGGATGGTCGCGGCATGGATGTGGCCGCAGATGACACCATCCAGTTTGCGGCTGCGCACGCCGTGCAGGACGCAGTCTTCGAAGTCGTAGATGAAACTTACCGCCTTCTTGACCTTGCGCTTCGCGTATCCGGCGAGCGACCAGTAACCGGGGCGACGCAGCCGTCGGCGCAGGGCGGCGATCCACACGTTCAGTCGCACGAGCAGGTTGTAGGAGACATCGCCCAGGATCGCCACCCAGCGGTGGTAGCGGGTTACCTGGTCGTACTCGTCGCCGTGGACGAGCAGGAAGCGCCGGCCGTCGGCCAGCGTATGCTCCACCTCGAGCTCAACGCGAATGTCACCGAACGAGATACCCGCGTGTTCGCGGATTGCTTCGTCGTGATTGCCGGGAATCAGCACCACGTGGGTGCCATGGCGGGCCCGCCGAAGGATCTTCTGTACGACCGTGTTCTGGGCTGCGGTCCAATGCACGCCGCGGCTCATGGCCCAGAAATCCACGATATCGCCAATCAGGAACAGGTGTTCGGATTCGTGCTCGCGCAGGAAATCGAGGAGTCTCTCGGCCTGGCAACCGCGTGTGCCGAGATGGATGTCGGAAACGAAGATCGAACGTACCTTGCTCGGCATCGGACGTCGGGCACGTGGCCACCCGGATTTGATGTTCGCGAGAGAACATAGCGCCGTCTCGTGACGATCGTGTGAAACCCTGTTGGCCGTGACGGGGGCAGGCGGCGAACACGCGCGGACTCAAGCGGATACCGAATCTCGCGACACGGTTCAGGCAAGCTCGCGAGCGACTCGTCGTGCAATCGCCAGGGATGCCGTCAACCCGGGCGACTCGATTCCGAACAGATTGACCAGTCCGGCAATCCCGTGGTGGTGCGGTCCCTGGATCAGAAAATCGGCCGCCGGGTCGTTCGGACCGCTGATCTTCGGACGAATGCCCGCGTAAGCAGGCGCCAGTGCGCCATCTTCGAGAGCCGGCCAGTATTTGCGGATCTCCGCGTAGAAGCCGTCGGCGCGCGATGGATCCACGCTGTAATCGATCGAGTCTACCCATTCCACGTCGGGACCGAAGCGTGCCTGGCCTGCCAGGTCCAGCGTCAAGTGCACGCCAAGTCCCCCCGGCTCGGGCAGGGGATATACCAGCCGTGAGAACGGCGCTTTCCCGGAGAGCTGGAAATAGTTGCCACGGGCAAGCCAAGGCGTTGGAATGTGCTCGACAGGGAACCCTTCGATTCGGGTTGCCGTTTCGATTGCGTGCAGGCCGGCGGAATTGACGACCCGGCCTGTTCGAAGAATCGCCGGCATCTCGCCGCCAACCTCGATCTCGATCATGCCTTGAGATACCTGCGCGGCAATCACCGGGCTTGCGAGGGCAATTTGTGCGCCATGGGCCTCGGCATCGCCGAGCAGTGCCTGCATCAAACCATTGCTGTCGACGATCCCGGTCGAAGGGGACAGCAAAGCGGCAGTGCATTGCAGTGCAGGTTCCATCAACCGGGCCTCGTCGCGGCTCAGACGACGGATGTCCAGCACACCATTCGCGACGGCCTGTGCGGCGAGTGCTTCGAGTTTGTCATGCTGGGCCGGCCCCGTTGCGACGATCAACTTGCCACAACGGCGATGCTCAACCTGGAACTGATCGCAAAATTCGTACAGAAGATTGCGTCCTTCGACGCACAACTCCGCTTTCAGCGATCCTTGCGGGTAGTACAGCCCTCCATGAATCACTTCGCTGTTGCGAGAACTGGTTTCCATGCCGATCGCCTGGTTGGCTTCGAGGACGATGACCTCGTGCCCGGCTCGGGCAAACTCGCGCGCGCAGGCCAGACCGACCACGCCGGCGCCAATGACGGCAACCTCGATTTCGAACGTTTCAGTATCCATGGCGCAAAGTCTAACCAAGGCGCAAGTTCGGGATGCGGAAATGTGTCTCGAAAGGCGATGTGCACAACGGGCTCAAAGCTGCCGCGATTTGTCGCACGGGTGTCGGAAAATGCAGACGTTCCATCAAGGTTGTCGTCCCCCGTTCTGATGGCATTGCATAAGAATCAGAGGCGTACGCATCCTGGCACGGACGGTGCTTCAAGAAGGTGCGTGACGTCGTTTGCGGTGCTTGCGCCGATTCCGCGTCGAATCTCTCCTCCCTGGTTCCCCAGGGCGCGTAGACGCGTCCGACGGAACAATCCGAGCCGGACCGCCGGCTCGCTTTTTTTGTCCTCCCGCCGGTCGATGCCTATCATGCGCGTTGGTTGACGGCACCAGCGAGAATGAATCCGTGTACAGGCTGCGGCGCGTGCTGCGCCGCCTTTCGTGTCGATTTTGATCCCGCAGAGTGCGACGATGCGCCGGGCGGTTGCGTTCCGCACGCTCTGGCTGATCGGCTTGGCGTAAATCTTTGCCGAATGGTCGGGACCGATCGCCAGCCACCGCGTTGCGTTGCATTGAGCGGATCGGTCGGTGGGGCTGTCAGGTGCGGTATCTATGAGCAGCGCCCATCTCCGTGTCGCGAGTTCGAGGCGGGTTCGGATGCGTGTGTTCGTGCTCGACGGATCCATCGCCTGGGACCAGTCGAATGAGGCCAGGCGACGCCGCAGATGCGGGACGAATGTGTCCCGTGCTCTTCGGCGCGTTTGATCGCCACAACCTTGGCGACCTGCTGTTTGCCCATTTCCCGCCAGCCTTCGGTGCCGGCTCCAAAGCGCCGGTCATTGCAGGTTTGGTGGCGGCGGACTTGCGGCGGTACGGTGGCCACGTGGTTCTTGCTCTGCCGGACTTGCTTGCGCGCAATTCGGGCGATCCCCTGCTGTTTGCTCATGCCGGCGGAGAGGTTCTGTCCTGCGATCGCTGGGTTGCGCGGATCACGACGCTCGAATCGTGGCAGGCGCAACAGGCAATCGCGCAATTCGATCGAGACGCGCCGGCACGCAACGCCTGGCTCGATACCCAACCCGGTTTCCGGTCTCCCGTGCCGTACGTCGTACGCCGGCGAGACCTGCCAGCCGGATCGCGCGTGACTTTCCGTGCGGTCGGCGGGGTCGGCCTGTCGGTTTTGGGGGATGCGCATCGACAGCATGTGTTCGAGGCCTTGTCCGAGGCCGACAGCGTTACCGTACGGGATTCGGTAACGCTCGAGACGATTGCCGCGCAAGGCATACCGGTTTCGCTCGAAGCGGATCCGGTGGCTCGGATAGGCGAGTTGCTCGGTTCCAGGATTGTTCGGCGCGCACGACCAGTCGGACAGGAATTTCTGGCTTTGCAGTTTGGCGCGGAGGCTGGCGATGACGCGAGCATTGCGGCGCTCGCCGAGCAGGTTGGGTCGGTCGCGCGGCGACATGACTTGACCGTCGTGCTGTTCCGCGCCGGGGCTGCGCCGTGGCATGACGACATCGATGTGCTGCGACGTTTCGCTGCGTTGCTGGATCGGCGGCGAGTCAGCGTGTTCGAGAGTCTCGACGTCTGGGAAATCTGCGCCCTGGTCGCTTCGGCGAGATCGGTGTTGGCGAGCAGCCTGCATGTTCGCATCGTCGCCGAATCGTTCGGACGCCCTGCCGTCAGTCTTCTTGGCGACGAGAGAGGCGCTACGGGGCAGGCGGCCAAGGTTTCGGCCTACGTGACGACCTGGTATTCGCGTACCCCCAATCTTGCCGGCATTGCGGAGGTTGGCTCAAGCTTGGCGGCACTCTTGACCGAAAGCGGTGTTGTGTCCCGGAGACGACAATATCCCTCGTGATTGCGTCACGAACTGCAAACTCGTCCGACCAAATCTGCACCGAGGTTTCTTCCGGGGGCCGCCTTGTGCCAAGATGAGCCGCATGTTTCTGCAACTACGGAGAGTCGAAAATGGGAGTCATCGGAACGATCGTCATCGGATTCATTGTCGGTGTCCTGGCCAAGTTGCTTCATCCCGGTAAAGAAAACATGGGCTTCATCATGACCACGGTGCTCGGCATCGCAGGTTCGGTCGTGGCGAGCTACGTCGGGCAGGCGCTCGGCCTCTATACGGCCGGTGAGGGGGCCGGGTTCATCGGAGCGGTTGTCGGGGCAATCGCGCTGCTGGTGGTCTACGGGCTGGTCAAGGACAAGAGCGGACAAGCCTGACGGATTTTTTGCGCCGAACATCATGGCGGATTTGGCGTGCGCGCCGAGTTCTGCTATAGTGTGCGGCTCTTGAAGGCGCGTAGCTCAGCTGGTTAGAGCACCACCTTGACATGGTGGGGGTCGTTGGTTCGAGTCCAATCGCGCCTACCAACACTTCGAGAAGCAGCAAACGGGAAGTAACGGAAAGGGCCTGCGTTATGACACCGCGAACTCGTACGGAGACGTCAATCTCTCACTAGTCGCGCTTGCCCAGGTTCTTTCCACGAGAAAAAGTGCGGCGCGACCGCACTTTTTTCGTTTACGCGCTGGTTCAGCGAATCGGCGCCGCAGGAGTTTCGAGATGATCAACGTCACGCTACCCGATGGTTCGCAACGCAGCTTCGAGTCGCCGGTCACCGTGCAGCAGGTGGCCGCCTCGATCGGCACCGGGCTCGCAAAGGCCGCGCTCGCCGGTCGCGTTGACGGCAAACTGGTTGATACCTCGCACCTGATCGAACGCGATGGCCAGTTGTCGATCGTCACCGACAAGGATGTCGATGGTGTAGACATCATCCGCCACTCGACGGCTCACCTGCTCGCCTACGCGGTGAAAGATCTGTTCCCCGATGCGCAAGTGACCATCGGTCCGGTGATCGACAAGGGCTTCTACTACGACTTTTCATACAAGCGTCCATTCACGCCCGAGGATCTGGCGAAGATCGAGCAGCGCATGGCCGAACTGGCGAAAAAGGATGTTCCGGTCGTGCGCGAGGTGTGGCCGCGCGACAAGGCTGTCGACTTTTTCAAGTCGATCGGTGAGCAGTACAAGGCCGAGATCATCGCCTCGATTCCGGCCAACGAGGACGTGTCGCTCTATCGTGAGGGTGACTTCGTCGACCTCTGCCGTGGCCCGCACGTGCCGTCGACCGGCAAGCTCAGGGTTTTCAAGCTGATGAAGGTGGCGGGCGCCTACTGGCGCGGCGATGCGAAGAACGAGATGCTCCAGCGCATCTACGGCACCGCGTGGGCGAAGAAGGAAGAGCAGGAAGCCTACCTGCACCAGATCGAGGAGGCCGAAAAGCGTGACCATCGCCGCCTCGCCAAGCAGCTCGACCTGTTCCACATGCAGGACGAAGCGCCCGGCATGGTGTTCTGGCATCCAAAGGGCTGGACGATCTGGCAGCAGATCGAGCAGTACATGCGCCGCACGCTCGATGAACACGGCTATCGCGAAGTGAAAACCCCGCTGATGATGGACCGCGTACTGTGGGAGAAGTCGGGCCACTGGGAAAACTATCGCGAGAACATGTTCACCACCGAGTCGGAGAAGCGCGACTACGCGGTGAAGCCGATGAATTGTCCAGGCCATGTGCAGATCTTCAACTCGGGACTGCACTCGTATCGAGACCTGCCGCTGCGCTTGGCCGAATTCGGTTCATGCCATCGTAATGAGCCGTCGGGCGCGTTGCATGGCCTGATGCGCGTGCGCGGATTCGTGCAGGACGATGCGCACATTTTCTGCACCGAGGCGCAGATAACCAGCGAAGTCCAGGCCTTCAACACCTTGCTGTTGAAGGTGTATGCAGACTTCGGTTTTCGCGATGTCGCAGTCAAGCTCTCCCTGCGTCCTGACAAGCGCGCAGGCTCCGACGACGTATGGGATCGCGCCGAAGCAGGGCTGCGTACCGCGCTGGCGGCCTCCGGCATGGAGTGGGAGGAACTGTCGGGGGAAGGTGCGTTCTACGGCCCGAAAATCGAATACCAGATCAAGGATGCGATCGGCCGCTCATGGCAGTGCGGCACCATCCAGCTCGACTTCGTGCTGCCGGAACGGCTCGACGCCGAGTTCGTCGACGAGGACAACGTACGCAAGCGCCCGGTCATGCTGCATCGCGCGGTACTGGGCTCGCTCGAGCGCTTCATCGGCATCCTGATCGAGAACTACGCCGGCAACTTCCCGCTTTGGCTGGCGCCTGTGCAGGCCGTCGTGATGAACATCTCCCAAGCGCAGGCCGATTACGCCAGTGATGTTGTGCGGATGCTACGCGAACACGGTTTTCGCGTAGAACCGGATTTGCGTAACGAAAAAATTACCTATAAAATACGCGAACATAGCTTGTCCAAGCTGCCTTGTCAGATCGTCGTCGGCGACAAGGAAAAGGCAGCGGGTCTGGTGGCCGTGCGCATCCGGGGTGGTCAAGACCTCGGCCAAATGTCCCTCGAAGCATTGCTCGAGCGTCTGCGTAGGGAACGCGACGATCGGGTGACATCTGGTTGATTGCGCAGGGCTTTTTTGTTTTTTGCGGAGACTTGAACCATCGTACAGCCACAGCAGAAGTCGCAGCGCCTGAATCATGAAATCACGGCCCCCGAGGTGAGGCTGATCGGGGAAGAAGGCGAGCAGATCGGAATCGTTGCAATCCGTAGGGCGCTCGAACTGGCTGACGAGGCCGGGGTGGATCTGGTGGAAATTGCGCCTCTGGCGCAACCGCCGGTTTGCCGGATCATGGATTTCGGCAAATTCAAGTACGCCGAAGCCAAGAAGGCGCACGAGGCCAAGCTCAAGCAGAAGCAGATCCAGGTCAAGGAGATCAAGTTTCGCCCCGGTACGGACGAGGGCGATTATCAGATCAAGCTGCGCAACCTGATCAAGTTCTTGCAGGAGGGCGACAAGACCAAGGTCACCTTGCGGTTCCGCGGTCGGGAAATGGCGCACCAGGAGTTCGGTGTGCGGCTGCTGGAAAGGGTAAAGGGCGACCTCGAACCGTATGGCACGGTCGAGCAGTTCCCGAAGATGGAAGGTCGGCAACTGGTAATGGTGATTGCGCCGATCAAGAAGCAAAAATAGTCGAAGCATCTCCCGCGGCAGCCCTCGGGCTGCCGCGGGATACGATGCAGGATTCAACCTGTGTCGATAACAAGTGGTTGCAGGTCATCAAGTGCGGTCGAAAATCGCCCGCCACCTTGCGCCACACAGCAACTGGAGCAATCATGCCCAAGATGAAAACCAAGAGCGGGGCCGCCAAGCGCTTCAAGGTGCGCGGTTCCGGCAGCGTCAAGCGGTCACAGGCGTTCAAGCGCCACATCCTGACCAAGAAGACCACCAAGTCGAAGCGTCAGTTGCGCGGCACGACGGAGGTTGTGGCCTCTGACGTGAAGTCCGTGCGCGCCATGCTTCCCTACGCATAAGGAGGACGGACCATGCCCCGAGTTAAACGTGGTGTAACGGCCCGCGCCCGTCACAAGAAGGTTCTCGACGCAGCGAAGGGCTATCGCGGCCGTCGCTCGACCGTCTATCGCATCGCCAAGGAAGCGGTGATGAAGGCGGGGCAGTATGCCTACCGCGACCGCCGTCAACGCAAGCGCCAGTTCCGTGCCCTGTGGATCGCCCGTATCAATGCCGCGGCGCGTGAGCTCGGCATGAACTACAGCAACTTCATGAACGGTCTGAAGAAGGCCGAGATCGAAGTTGATCGCAAGGTGCTGGCCGATCTGGCTGTGTTCGACAAGGCGGCATTTGCCGCACTGGCGAACCAGGCCAAGGCCAAGCTCGCGGCGTAACGCAGTCCGACGCGGAAAAAGGGAGGCGCGGCCTCCCTTTTTTGTCTGAGCAGAGCATGGAAAATCTCGATCAGATCGTTTCACGTGCGCAGTCGGAGTTCGCTGCGATCAGCGACCCGGCGCAACTCGAACAGGCCAAGGCGCAATATCTGGGCAAGAGCGGTGCGATCACCGAACTGCTCAAGGGTCTCGGCAAGCTTCCCCCCGAGGAAAAGAAGACCGCTGGCGCGGCCATCAATGTCGCCAAGCAAGCCGTCGAAGCAGCGCTGGAGGCGCGGCGAGAAGCGCTGAAGGCTGCGCAGCTTGAAGCGCAACTGGCTGCCGAGGCGCTCGACGTGACGCTGCCCGGGCGCGGCATTCCGGTCGGAGGATTACATCCGGTCACGCGTACGCTCGAGCGCATCGAAGGCCTCTTCCGATCGATCGGTTTCGACGTCGCCGACGGTCCGGAGATCGAAACCGACTGGCACAACTTCACCGCGCTGAACACGCCGGAGAAACATCCCGCGCGCTCGATGCACGACACCTTCTACATCGAGAACGCACCCGACGTGCTGCTGCGGACGCATACCAGCCCGGTGCAGATCCGCTACATGCAGGCGCACGTGGACAGGTACCGTGATGCTGAAGTCATGCCGCCGATCCGGATCATCGCGCCGGGGCGCGTCTATCGCGTCGATTCGGATGCGACGCATTCGCCGATGTTCCACCAGGTCGAGGGCCTGTGGGTCGGCGAGGGAGTCAGCTTCGCCGATCTCAAGGGCATCGTGGCGGATTTCCTGCGTAGCTTCTTCGAAACCGACGAGCTCACGGTGCGCTTCCGGCCGTCGTTCTTCCCGTTTACCGAGCCCTCGGCGGAGATAGATGTCGCCTTCATGAGCGGCGCGATGAAAGGGCGCTGGCTGGAGATTGCCGGCTGCGGCATGGTCCATCCCAACGTCTTGCGCCACGGCGGTATCGACCCTGAGCGCTACACCGGCTTCGCCTTCGGTTTCGGCCCTGACCGGTTGACGATGCTGCGTTATGGTGTGAATGACCTGCGCCTGTTCTTCGAGGGCGATTTGCGGTTCCTCTCGCAGTTCCGTTAAAGCGATGAAATTCAACGAACACTGGCTGCGCTCGCTCGTCGACACCTCGCTCGACACGGCCCAGCTTTCCGAATTGCTGACGATGGCCGGACTCGAGGTCGAGGAATGCGACCCCGTTGCGCCGCCTTTCTCGAAGGTGGTTGTCGCTCAGGTGCTGAGTGCCGAAAAGCACCCGGACGCCGACAAGCTCAAGCTTTGCAAGGTCGATGTGGGCGAGGCCGATCCGCTGCAGATCGTCTGCGGCGCGCCCAATGTCTCGCCGGGCATGAAGGTGCCGTGCGCGCGCGTCGGGGCTGTGCTTCCGGGCGGACTGAGCATCAAGGCAGCCAGGGTACGCGGCGTCGAATCGTTCGGCATGTTGTGCTCGGCGCGAGAACTCGGTCTTTCCGACGACCATGGCGGCCTGCTTGCGCTGACGGAAGACGCACCGACCGGGCGCGACGTTCGCGCGCAACTCGCACTCGACGATCACGTGTTTCTGCTCAAATTGACGCCCAATCGCGCCGACTGCCTCAGTCTTGTGGGCATCGCCCGCGAAGTGGCTGCGTTGACTGGTGCCTGCGTCAATCTGCCGAATTGGGATGAGCCGTCGGCCGTCATCGCCGAACGGCGTGAAATCGTGCTCGACGCGCCGCAGGCCTGTGCGCGATTCTGTGGCCGTCTGATCCGCGGCATCAATGCCAATGCGCCAACCCCGGACTGGATGCGCCAGCGCATCGAACGTGCCGGTCTGCGCTGCATCAATGCAGTGGTGGATGTCACAAATTACGTGATGCTCGAACTCGGCCAGCCCCTGCATGCCTACGACGACGGTAAGCTGAACGGTGGGTTGCATGCGCGTTACGCGCGTGCGGGCGAATCGCTCGAACTGCTCAACGGGCAGATGCTGGCGCTCGATGCCGATTCGCTGGTGATTGCGGACGAAGCGCGCGTGCTGGGCCTCGCAGGCATCATGGGCGGCGAAGGCAGCGGCGTGCAAGCCTCTACGACGGACATCTTCCTCGAGGCAGCCTGGTTCGCGCCCGACGCGGTCGCCGGCAAGGCGCGCAGCTTCGGATTCTCGAGCGATGCGTCACACCGCTTCGAGCGTGGCGTGGATTTCGGCAATACGCGCAACGCGATGGCACGCGCGGCCGGACTGATCCTTTCCATTTGCGGCGGCCAGCCGGGTCCCGTCGTGGAATCGCTGTCGGCCGACCATTTGCCGAAGCGCGCGACGGTAAACCTGCGCACGGCGCGTGCGGCACGCGTGCTGGGCATCGACATCGGGGCGGGTCGGATCGAGGGCATTCTTTCGGCACTCGGACTTGCGGTCGAGCGGACCGCCGACGGGTTTGCGGTCACGCCGCCTTCGCATCGCTTCGACATCGAGATCGAGGAAGACCTGATCGAGGAAATCGTCCGCGTTCACGGCTACGACAATGTACCGGCCCCGGCGCCAAGCGGCCCGCTCGCCATGCTGCCACTCGGCGAGCAGATCCGGTCACCGTGGCGTGTCCGGCGAACCCTGGCCGCGCGAGATTATCAGGAGGTCGTCAATTTCTCCTTTGTCGACTCGGCATGGGAGCGCGATTTCTGCGCCAACGAGGCCCCCGTCGTGCTCGCCAATCCGATCGCCAGCCAGATGAGCGTGATGCGTTCGAGCCTGATCGGCGGCCTGGTCGCGAATCTCGCCACCAATCTCAAGCGCAAGGTCGAGCGCGTGCGTGTATTCGAGCTCGGCCGCTGTTTCTCGCGTGACGGCAGCGAGGCGGGCCCGAACAGGCCGGTGGCCGGGTTCGTGCAACCGCTGCGCATTGCGGCGCTCGCGGCAGGCAACGCCGCACCCGAACAATGGGGGGCGGCGACGCGTCGCGTGGATTTCTACGATGTCAAGGCCGATCTGGAGGCGCTGTTGGCGCCGCGCAAGCCCTGTTTCCTGGCCGCTGCGCATCCGGCGCTGCATCCCGGTCGCTGCGCTGAAGTGGTGTTGGAACAGCAGGCGATCGGCTGGATCGGAGAGCTTCACCCGCGCCTGTCGCTGAAGTACGAACTCGGCGCTTCGCCAGTGGTGTTCGAACTCGAGCTCGATGCAGTGCTCGCAGCGGGGCTGCCCGATTATGTGGAGCCGTCGAAGTTCCCTTCCGTGGTACGGGATCTGGCACTGGTCGTGGCACACGATCTGCCCGTCCAGACGCTGCTGGATGGTCTGCGCCAAGCTGCGCCGGACATCGTCAGCGAGCTGGAAGTGTTTGACGTCTATCAAGGCAAAGGCATTGATCCTGACAAAAAAAGCCTTGCTATTCGGGTAGTTATGAAAGATACTCAGCGTACTCTCGCAGATGACGAGGTGGAGTCTGCGAGGTCGCGGTTAATCCGTTTTGCCGAGGAACGATTCTCGGCCAGACTGCGGGCATGACAGGTAGCGACAATGACTCTAACCAAAGCTGAACTTGCCGATTTGCTGTTCGAACGGGTCGGGCTCAACAAGCGTGAAGCAAAAGACATGGTCGAAGCGTTCTTTGAGGAGATCCGCAACGCCCTTGAAAACGGTGACAGCGTCAAGTTGTCCGGTTTCGGCAATTTCCAATTGCGCGACAAGCCGCAACGCCCCGGGCGCAATCCCAAGACTGGTGAAGAGATCCCCATCACGGCGCGCCGGGTGGTGACATTCCATGCCAGCCAGAAGCTCAAGACGGCCGTCGAGCAATTGAGTAATGCCTCCAAGCAGCAGCAATCCTAAGGACGAGTTGCCGCCAATCCCGGCGAAGCGCTACTTCACCATCGGTGAAGTCAGCGAGTTGTGCGGCGTCAAGCCGCACGTTCTGCGCTATTGGGAGCAGGAGTTCACGCAACTCAAGCCGGTCAAGCGACGTGGCAACCGGCGCTACTATCAGCACCATGAAGTGCTTCTGGTGCGCCGCATTCGCGAGTTGCTCTACCAGGAGGGATTCACGATCAGCGGGGCGCGCAATCGGCTCGAGGAATACGGGGCGCGCAGCGCCTCTGCAGTGGCGGAGGAGCCTGAGACTGCAGCTGCGCAACCGGACATCACGGATACCGCGGCCTTGCGCGGCGAGCTGCGCGAGATCCTCGACATTCTGCGCGGCTGAGTTCCGCGCTACCCGGATTCGCCTGCGAAAGCTGCTATACTCTCGGCCTCGTGTCGGGGCGTAGCGCAGCCTGGTAGCGCACTTGCATGGGGTGCAAGGGGTCGCGAGTTCGAATCCCGCCGCCCCGACCAATAGAAACAAGCACTTGGGCCAGTCTTCGGACTGGCCTTTTTGCTTTTTGTTGGCCTGGGGGAACGATCAGGGGAACAGTTGTTACGTGCTAGCCATTGCAGAAGGCAGGGGATAGTCGTCGCGTTGCTGCGCCGGTAGTGAGCGGCTTGGGTTCACCAAGGCCAGTCAGAAGGCTCTCCTGGGCGACTTCATGATCGGCGATGATTGGATTGGCTCTTAACGGCGTCCGAAATAGATCTACAAGTTTCGGACATTGCGTTCTTGCTAATTGTCCGGAAAAGTTATACAAATATCGGACAATGAGGCCAATGTCCGATCTCAAATCCGCCATCGCGTCGCAAATCAATGCCGCCGGTTCAGGCCATGTCTGGGTGCCGACCGACTTTGCACATCTCGGCAACCGTGATGCGATCGACAAGACGCTCCAGCGCATGGTGCTGGCGGGTGACCTGCGGC
>Ga0268298_10000080_pt1 | contig 117185 bp, 99 predicted proteins | sample WWTPWeurt_MetaG_FD_194462 | JGI IMG/M metagenome (GOLD analysis project Ga0268298, IMG submission 194462) | Activated sludge microbial communities from WWTP in Nijmegen, Gelderland, Netherland - WWTP Weurt | ecosystem: Engineered > WWTP > Aerobic digester > Activated sludge | place...
GTTTTCTGGTCCATAGGTGTCGTTTCACTCCAAGGCATCGGGTACCTCCTTTCAGGTACCCATTTTGGATAAACTGTTACCTATGTCCCCAGACTATTCTGTTACCTATGTGCCCGGACCGTACCGCGATGACCGCTAACTTCCCAGTCAAACGGCGCCTTCCAGGCGCTTGGACGTGCCGCAAGCGGCACGCCATTTACTTTGAACGTCAGACGTCTAGCCCTTTCACATCGGAGTCCCCCACACTATGAACAAGAAGGAAATTCAGGCGAAGGTGCGCGAACTGCTTGTTGGCGGAACGCCAAAGGCTCAGGTTTTCGAGCAGCTCGCGGGGCAGGGCGCGAAGGACAGTCAATTGGCCTATTTCATCGCGTCTTACGCGGATCCGCATCGCTGCAGCGATCATGAGCGAAAGGTGAATGTGCTCGTCACCATCATGTTTATCCAGGCGCTGATCGCTTTCTTCATGGGCTTCGGCATCGGAACGACGATCGGGCCAAATGCCCGCTGGATCCTCGGCGTCCTGATCGCGCTGATTCCTCTGGCGTTTGCGTGGGGGTTCTACACGCATCGCGTGGGCGCCTACAACGCCTATATCCTTTTGTCGGTGATTCAGCTGCCCCGGTCGTTCGAGGGCTTTACCTCGAATCCGGTGGTGACGTCGATGGCCGTCGGCCTGAGTGTCGGCGTGCTGGCCTTCGTCTGGTACGTTCGGGGCAAGCTCTTTCCCGACTTCGCCTTCATTACGCCGAAGAAGATCAAGGGGGCGTATGCATTCTCGGGTTAGCCGAGCGCGCTGCCGGGATAGCGGTTTTCACGGGTGTCCCGGCGAACAGGCAAAGCACGAGAGGGCGCCCGTTCATATGAGCGCGGCGGGAGCGATGCGCGTCAGCCGGCAACGCTAGGTGCGCCATGGCCCTCGGCTTTGTGCCCCCCGCCGTTCTCGATCCGGACATGGTCGGTGAGTATCCCGCCACGGCAAAGGCCGGTGGCGGCTATGTCTGGGATGAGGTGCTCGAATACCGCGTCTGGTGCCATCCGGAACTCGGCGCCCCGGATGAAGTGGCGGGAAGCGACTATTACTACGCGTTCCCGACTTTCGAGGAGGCCCTCGCATTCTCCGCAGGCAACGCCGGATGCGAAGCGCCTTTGGCGCTGGTGCTGCAGCGGGAGTACATCGACGAACCCGAGCCGGGGCGCTACGTGCATGTCGTGGAGGCGCGCATCACGGAATGGCCGGTCGAGTTTCTTTCGCGGCCGCGGCGTACGGAAAGAACGATCCCGGATTTCATGTCGCCGGACGCGCCCCCCAACCGCTTGGCCCTGTTGCGGGGCCTGGCGCGGTAAGCCCGTTCAGCTCCGCTCAGTGCAGCGTCGGCCTGGGTGGCGCCTCGCCATCGAACAGCGTGGCGACGTCGGCGGCGCTGAAGCGGTAGTCGTGGTTGCAGATGTCGTCGTGGATGACGATCTCGCCGTGCTCGGAGAGGATGGCTTCGGCTTCGGCGCGGCCGAGCTGCAGCAGCATGCCGCGCACCTTGTCCCAATCCTTCGGGCAGTGATAGACCACCGGGCGCGGCTCGAAGAGGCGCTTGTCCTCTTCCGGGAACACGCGCGTCAGCAGCGCTTCGGGGCGCAGGGTCAGCAGTTCTTCGGCTTTCAGCGTGGCGGCGAGATGGACGAGGCGGTTCCAGCCGTCGGCGTCCTTCTCGTCGGCGCCGGGCAGCTTCTGCAGGAGGAGGCCGCAGGCGGCATCGGCATTGGCGGCGAGCAGCAGCCTGGCCGGTTGCTGCTCGGACTGGACGAGGAAGGTTTCGAAGATTTCGGCGATGCTGTTGCCTTCGAGCGGCACGTAGCTCTGGTAGGGCAGGCGGGCGAGCGGGGTGTCGAGCGTCATGACCAGCTTGCCGTCGCCGAAGAGGGCGGGCAGCGGCGCGTCGTGGATGCCCGGTTCGTAGCGGGCCATGCCGCGGATCTGCAGATCCTGGTTGACGTCGAGGATCATCGACTTGAGCGGGCCGTGGCCGGAAAGCTGGAAGGAGAGCCTGCCCGGCTGCTTGAGATTGCCGCCGATGATGGCCGCCGTGGCCGTCATCTCGCCGAGCAGGCGCGTCACCGTCGCCGGGTAGGCGCGGTCGAGTTGCATGCCTTGCCAGGCGGTGCCGAGGCGCACGAAGGCGCCGCGGATGTCGAGTTCCTCGAAGAGGAAGCGGAGGACGTAGCTGTCGGCCATGATGTTCTTTGCGTAGCGCTGCCTGGATGACCCTTCGATACGCCCGCGATGCGGGCTGCTCAGGGCGAACGGCGGTTGGGTTACTTCAGTTTAACGTAGGCGTCGGCATCGAAGCCGACGAGGAGCGCCTTGCCGGTGTCGAGCACCGGCCGCTTGATCAGGCTGGGGTATTCGGCCATCAGTGCCAGCGCCTTGGCTTCATCCACGTCGGCGCGCTGTTCCTCGGAAAGCTTCTTCCACATCAGGCCGCGCGTGTTGAGCAGCTTCTGCCAGCCGGCGCGCCGGTTCCAGTCCGGCAGGTGCGTGGCGGCAACGCCGGCCTTCTTGTAATCGATGAATTCGTAGGCGGTGCCCTGTGCGTCGAGGCAGGCCATGGCCTTCTTCATCGTGTCGCAGTTCTTGATGCCGTAGAGGAGCATGATCGGTGTGTCGTATTTCGGGAAGGCGCATTCTAGCAAAGCCTGGCAGCGGGCCGGGTAGTCCCGGCCGTGTTGTTTCCCGAGCGTGAAGGGCCGGTCCTTCCGGCCCCCTACATTGCGATACAAGTTCGCAACAGACGGCGCCAGTGGCTGCCGTCTAGAATTTCGTCATGAGGTTTTCAGGAGCTGAACGATGATTCGCAATCGACACCTGCTCGCGGCACTCGTGCTGGTGCCGCTGGCATTGTGGGCTGCCGCCGTGCTGCCCGGCAGCGTTGCCGACAATGGCGGTTTCTGGCAGTGGCGCCGGGCGGTGGTGCTGCTTTCCGGGGTGCTCGTGCTCTGGTGGATGAGTGCCGGCATCCTGCTGGCGACACGGCCGGCGTGGCTGGAACGTGCGTTTGGCGGCCTCGACCGCCTGTATCGCCTGCACCGCGACATCGGCATTGGCGCCGGCGTGCTGGTGTTCCTGCACTGGATGGCGGAGTGGGCGCCGAAGAATCTTGCGAAGCTCGGCCTGGTGCCGCCGCGCGGGCGTGGCCCCCGGGGCGAGCCGTCGCTGTGGATCGATCTGGCCAAGGATGTTGGCGAGTGGGCCGGCTACCTCGTGATGGCGCTGGTCGTCGTGTCGCTGCTGCGGCGCGTGCCGTATCGCGCTTTCCGGCTGATACACAAGGCCTTCGCCGTGCTCTTCGTGGCCGGTACCTTCCACGGCCTCGTGCTGATGCCGCGTGACTGGTGGAGCGGCCCGCTCGCCTGGAGTACCGCGCTGCTTGCGCTGGCGGGGGTCGGTGCGGCGCTCCTCTCGCTCGGCGGGCGCATCGGTGCCCGGCGGCGCCATGCGGCGCGCATCGAGGCGCTGGTCGCGCGCAGCGACGGCGTGCTGGAGGTGACGCTGCGCCCGGCCGCGGGATGGCCGGGGCACCGTGCCGGGCAATTCGCGCTGGTCGATTTCGGGCATCGTCTCGAAGGGGCGCACCCATTTACCGTCGCATCCGCGTGGTCGGCGGCGCAGGGGACGGTCGTGCTGGCGATCAAGGCACTCGGCGACTACACGCGCAGCCTGCCGCAGCGTTTGCAGGTCGGCCAGGCGGCAACGCTGGAAGGCCCGTATGGCGGATTCGACTTTGCAGCACGGGAAGGTGCTGGTCCGCAGGTGTGGGTAGCCGGCGGCATCGGTGTCACGCCGTTTCTCGCCCGCCTGCGTGAGTTGCGGGAGCAGGGCCGGCGCGCGGAGGATGTGGCCTTGTTCTACAGCGTGCGCAACAACGAAGTGGATGCCTTCGGCGGCGAACTGGCCGACCTCTGCCGGGCCACCGGGGTTCAGTTGCAGCGCTGGGAAAGCGATGCGCAGGGGCCGCTTCCCGCAGCGCTGGTCGGCAAGCAGGCCGGGCGTGGCAGCAGCGTGTGGTTCTGTGGCCCCTCGGCCTGGGGCGAGTCGCTTCGTCTCTGGCTGTCCGGCGCGGGCCTGCCGGGTGGGGCGTTCCATCGCGAATATTTCGAGTTCCGCTAAACCGGAGCAGGGAAGCGACGAATGACGGTTGAGGAACGGGCATGGCCTACGGTCTGATGGTGCCTGCGGTTGCGATCACGCTTTTCATCGCATTGCTGCTTGTGCGTCGGCAATTGCATCGTGCGCTGGCGCCGGAACGCGTTGTCGGCACGGCGTCACCGGCGAGCGTCGGGCTCGCTTTCAGCGAGATCCGGTTTCCGACGCGCAATGGCAAGACGCTGGCCGGCTGGTTCGTGCCGGCTACCGGTCCGGGGCCGCATCCTGCCGTCGCCGTTGTTCATGGCTGGGGCGGCAACGCGGAGACGATGCTGGCGCTGGCGGCGCCGCTGCATGCGGCGGGCTTTGCGGTGCTGCTCTTTGAGGCTCGCTGTCACGGGCGCAGCGACGAAGACAGCTTCGCCTCGCTGCCGCGTTTTGCCGAGGATTGCGCGGCGGCCGTGGATTGGTTGCGCATTCACGCTGGTCTGGGGAGCGGTGCCAATGCCGGAATCGGACTGGTCGGGCATTCGGTGGGGGCCGGTGCGGCGCTGCTCGCCGCAGCACGCGACCCCGGCATCGCCGCCGTGGTCAGCATCGCGGCCTTCACGCATCCGGAGGCGATGATGCGGCGCTGGTTCGCCTTTCGCGGCATTCCCCAGCGTCCGCTCGGGTCGCTGATCCTGCGCTATGTCGAGCGGGTCATCGGCCATCGCTTCGACGATATCGCGCCGATCGCCACGATCCGGCGCCTGCATTGCCCGGTGCTGCTGGTACATGGCGCCGAGGATGAAACCGTGCCGGTGGCGGAAGCGCATGCGATCCATGCCGCCGGCGGCCCGAACGTGCAGTTGAAGATCGTGGCTGGCAGCCACGACGATTACGCGGATCTGGAGCGCGAACTGCCGGCGCTGGTGGATTTCCTGCGCGCGGCGGTTCGCTGATGTAAATCAGCGCTGCAGCTTGGCGAAGGCCGCAGCCATCGAGCCCTGCGGCTCATGCTGCGGACGCGAGTCACGGCGCTGTGTCTGTTGTCCCGGGCGATTGCCGGAGGAAGGCGGCATGCCTTTCTTCTGCGTCGGCGTGTCCGACATGCGCATGGTCAGCGCCACGCGCTGGCGTTGCAGGTCGACTTCCAGCACCTTCACCTTGACGATGTCACCGGCCTTGACCACTTCGTGCGGGTCTTTCACGAAGCGGTCGGCGAGCGCCGAGACATGCACGAGGCCGTCCTGGTGCACGCCGATGTCGACGAAGGCGCCAAAATTGGCGACGTTGGTGACGACGCCTTCGAGCATCATGCCCGGCTCGAGGTCCGAAAGTTTTTCGACGCCTTCACGGAAGGTGGCGGCCTTGAACTCGGGGCGCGGGTCGCGGCCCGGCTTTTCGAGTTCCTTGAGGATGTCCTGCACGGTTGGCAGGCCGAACTGCTCGTCGGCGTACCTGGCGGCGTTCACGGCCTTGACCGTGCGCGAATCGCCGATGACTTCCTTGATGCCCTTCTTGATGTCGGCCAGGATGCGCTCGACCACCGGGTAGGCTTCCGGATGCACCGCCGAGGCGTCGAGCGGGTTGTCGCCGTTGATGACGCGCAGGAAACCAGCGGCCTGCTCGAAGGTCTTGTCGCCGAGGCGCGGCACTTTCAGCAGCGCCTGGCGGTCGGGGAAGGCGCCGTGAATGTCGCGGTAGGAAACGATGTTGGCGGCGAGGCTGGAATTGAGGCCGGAGATGCGGGTGAGCAGGGCGACCGAAGCGGTGTTCACATCGACGCCGACGGCGTTCACGCAGTCCTCGACGATGGCATCCAGCGTCTTGGCGAGGCGCGTCTGCGAGACGTCGTGCTGGTACTGGCCGACACCGATGGCCTTCGGCTCGATCTTCACGAGCTCGGCGAGCGGGTCCTGCAGGCGGCGGGCGATCGAGACGGCACCACGCAGGCTGACGTCGAGTTCCGGAAATTCCCTGGCTGCGAATTCGGAGGCCGAATAGACCGAGGCGCCGGCTTCCGAAACCATGATCTTGGTGAGCTTCATCGCCGGGTAGCGCTTCATCAGGTCGGCCACCAGCTTGTCGGTCTCGCGCGAGGCGGTGCCGTTGCCGATGCTGACCAGTTCGACCTGGTGCTTGGCGCACAGTGCTGCCAAGACATGCAGCGAGCCTTCCCAGTCGCAGCGCGGCTCGTGCGGGTAGATGGTGGCGGTGTCGAGCAGCTTGCCGGTACGGTCGACGACGGCGATCTTGCAGCCGGTGCGGATGCCGGGGTCGAGGCCGAGCACGGCGCGCGGGCCGGCCGGGGCAGCGAGCAAGAGATCCTTCAGGTTGCGGCCGAAGACGCGGATGGCCTCTTCCTCGGCGCGCTCGCGCAGGGCGTTCATCAATTCGAGTTCGAGGTGCATGAAGACCTTGATCTTCCAGGTCCAGCGCACGGTGTCGGAGAGCCACTTGTCGGCCGGACGGCCCTGGTCCTTGATGCCGAAGCGCGCGGCGATGCGCGCTTCGCAGGGGTTGTGACCAAGGGGCCTGGTCTCGGCATCCAGTTCGGAATCGAGCACCAGCGAGACCTGCAGCATCCCTTCGTTGCGGCCGCGGAAGAGGGCCAGCGCGCGGTGCGAGGGAATGTCGCCGAGTGGTTCGGAATAGTCGAAGTAGTCGCGGAACTTGGCGCCTTCGGTTTCCTTGCCTTCAGCGACGACCGACTTCACGACGCCGTGTTCGTCGAGATACTCGCGCAACGTGCCGAGCAGCTGGGCGTCCTCGGCGAACTGTTCCATCAGGATCTGGCGGGCGCCGTCGAGGACGGCCTTGGTGTCGGCAAAGCCGGCTTCAGCGTTGAAATATTTCGCCGCTTCGGTCTCGGGTACGAGGTTGGGGTCGGCGAGCAGGGCCTCGGCCAGCGGCGCGATACCGGCTTCGCGGGCGATCTGGGCCTTCGTGCGACGCTTCTGCTTATAAGGCAGGTAAAGGTCTTCGAGGCGCTGCTTGGTCTCGGCCTGCAGGATCTCGGCCTTCAGCTCGGGGGTCAGCTTGCCCTGTTCCTCGATCGAGGCAACGATCGCGGCGCGACGCTCTTCCAGCTCGCGCAGGTAGGTCAGGCGCTCTTCCAGCGTGCGCAGTTGCGTGTCGTCGAGGTTGCCGGTGACTTCCTTGCGGTAGCGGGCAATGAAGGGGACGGTGGCGCCTTCGTCGAGCAGTTGGACGGTGGCGATGACCTGCGACGGGCGGACGCCCAGTTCAATGGCAATACGGTGTTCGATCGGAGCGAGCATGCGGGATATCGGTGAAAGCGCGGTGAAAGCGGTGGATGGGCGTGACAGGAGCAGCGAGGGGGCGTGCAGGAGAGGGGCGAACTATGCAGAAACGGGTGAAAAAACTCAAGCAGTGCGGCGTCGGTAGCCCGGCTGGATTTACAGATGATTGTTCCGTAAGGAGAATCAGACGGGCTGCCGGGCCTTCCACCAGCTGATGAAGGTCGCGGAATCGATGGGTTTCGAATAGAGGAAGCCCTGCGCCAGCGGGCAGCCGAGGTTCATCAGCAATTGCGCCTGCTCGTCGGTTTCGATGCCCTCGGCGATGATCGACAGCCCGAGCGACTGGCCGAGGCTGATCACCGTCTGCGCAATGCTGGCACCGGATGCGCGCGTCGTGCCCAGGTCGCGCACGAAGGCGCGATCGATCTTCAGGCGGTCGATCGGCAGGCGGTGCAGGTAGGCGAGCGACGAGAAGCCGGTGCCGAAGTCGTCGATCGCAACCTGGATGCCCATGGCCTTGAGTTCGGTCAGGATCGTGATTACCGTTTCCGCATCGAGCATGGCGACGCTCTCGGTGATCTCCAGTTCGATGCGGTCCGGTGCAATGCCGGTCTTGTCGAGCGCTGCCCGCAGTCGCGGCAGGAACTGCGGGTCGCGGAACTGGACCAGCGAGACGTTGATCGCCATGCGCACGCCGCTCAGGCCCGCCGCATCCCAGTTGCGCAGTTCGTTGACCGCCGTCTCGAAGACCCAGGCGCCGAGGTCGACGATCAGGCCGGAGTATTCCGCGAGCGAGATGAACAGGTCGGGACGGATGAAATTGCCATCGCTGCCACGCCAGCGGATCAGCGCTTCGGCGCCGATCACGCGCCCGCTGACGAGTTCGATCTGCGGCTGGTAATGCAGCTCGAGCCCGCGCCGATGCTCCACTGCGAGACGCAGCTCGTGCAGCAGGTCGAGCCGGCTGCGGGTGGCGGTGGCCATGTCGGTGGTGTAGTAGTGCCAGCGTCCGCGATCGCCGCTCTTGGCGCGGTTGAGGGCGATGTTGGTCGCCTTCAGCAAATCGATGCCGTCACTGCCGCTCGCTTCGTCAAGGCGGGTCAGGCCGATCGTCGCCTGGATGGGCAGCGAATATTCGCCGACCGAGAAGGGGCGGCGGAAATGATCCATCAGCTGCACCGGGTCGAGCGCGTCGTCCGGCCCGAGCAGTCCGAAGACGTCGCCACCGACGCGGGCGAGCGTCATCTTCGGCAGCAGCGATGCGGAGAGGCGCTGGGCGACTGCAAGCAGCAGCTGGTCGCCCTTCTGATGGCCGAGCGCGTCGTTGAGTTCGGAAAAATGGTCGATGTCGATCAGCGCCATGGTCCAGCCGGGCTGGCCGGAGTGCAGGTGATCGTCCACCTTGGCGACGTAGCCGACGCGGTTGGGCAGGCGCGTCAGTCGGTCGGAATAGGCCGAAAAACTCAGGTCGGCGATCAGCCCGGCATTTTCGAGGCCGACGCCGATATTGACGCAGTAGACCGCGAGCAGCTGCTCCTCCGCTGGCGTGAGTCCGGCCTCCGTCGAAACGAGCAGTACGGCCGGCGCGGATTCGGTGCTCGCGATGAAGAAGGCGGCATCGTGCCCGGCGACTTCGTGCTGCTTGCCGGCCACCGCGCGTTCCACCAGCGCCGCTGCGCTGCCGAGATCGCGCAGCGGCCGCCCGAGATGCGCGGCGTGGCGGTTGCTCGCGCCGATCACGTAGTAAGGCGGCTGGTCGAGATGGCTGCCAAAGGATGCCCGGTGCGCGCACAGGGCGATGTCGGCGTGTGTCCTGCCCAGAATCTTCTCGGCACCGTTTACTGCCGCAGCGGCAAAACCCGCGACGTCGCGATTGGAAAACAGTACCGGGGCGGAGTCGACGATGGATTTCAGGCCATGGCGTCCGACAACGATGGTGCGCAGCTGGTCATAGGAACGGACCGCAGTGGTCAGCGTGGTCAGGAGGCGTACGCGGGTCAGCTCCGACTTCGTCTTGTAGTCGTTGATGTCGTATTCGCGGATGACGCGCATTTCCGGCGCGTAGCCGGGTTGCCCGGTGCGCAGGATGATGCGCATCTCGCTGCGCCCGAGGTCGCGGCGGATGTTGCGGACGAGGTCGAGCCCGGCGCTCTCGTTTTCCATGACGACGTCGAGAATGGCGACGGCGATGTCGTCGTCGTTCCTGACCAGTTCGAGTGCTTCCTGCCCGGAATGCGCATGCAGGAAGTGGAGCGGGCGACCGTCGATGCGGATGTCCTGCATCGCGAAGACAGTCGCGTTGTGAACGCCGGGATCGTCGTCGACGATCAGGATGTGCCAGGGTTTTCCGCTCGCGAGTTCCTTGTCCTCGATGCCGTGCGCGAGGTCGTCGAAGATGTGCAGGCTGTCGTCAGACGGGTCGCTGGTCATTGCGGTCGCGGAGGGTGTCGTGGGCTCTGTCGTAGGCGCTGTCGTGAACATTGGGTGCTGTCAGGGGCATTTTAATCACAAACGTCGTTCCCGCGCCAACGCGGCTTTCCACCGAAATTCGCCCGCCGAGGATGCTGGTCACGATGTTGTAGACGATGTTCAGCCCCAGCCCGCTGCCCCCCTGGCCGAGCTTGGTCGTGAAGAAGGGGTCGAAGATGCGCCGGAGGTGCTCGTCCGGGACGCCGTTGCCGTCGTCGCTGACCGACAGGCGAACCTCGCCCTCTTGCGGCTGGCTTGCCCGCAGGATGATGCTGCCGGCACGGCGTCCGTCGAAGGCGTGCAGGACGGCATTGTTGACGAAATTGGTGATGATCTGGCCGAGCGGCCCCGGGAAGCTGTCCATCACGATCCCCTTCGGGATATCGACGGTGATCGTGTATGGCGTCTTGCGCATCGTCGGCGACAGCGTGGTGAGGACTTCGCCGACGACCTCGGCAAGGTCGAAGGTGCGCCGCTGGTCGCTGGTCTGGTCGACCGCCACCTGCTTGAAGCTGGCGACCAGGTTGCGCGCCTGGTTGAGGCTGCGCAGCAGGAGGTCGCTGGCGGTACGTGCCGAATCGAGGTAACCGTTCAGGGCGGATCGCTTCAGGGTTCCCTCGGCGACCATTTCGCCGAATTCGCTGGTCTTGTCATGCAGCGTGCTGGCGACGGTGACGGCATTGCCGATGGGGGTGTTCAGTTCGTGTGCGATACCCGCGACGAGCGCCCCCAGGGCAGCGAGCTTTTCCGAACGCATCAGTTCGTCCTGGGCGAGGCGGAGTTCGCTGGTCCGCTGCTCGACCCGGGTTTCGAGTTCGCTGTTGAGCTGCGCCATTCTTTCCTCCATTTCATGGCGCAGGGTGATGTCGGTGATCGACCACAGATAGCAGGCACGGCCACCAATGGCGAAAACCCGTCCGGAAACCTGGCCGTAGATGATCCTGCCATCGGCGCAGCGGTAGCGGACCTCGAAACGGTCGAGCTCGCCGTTGCCGGCGGTGACCTCACGGTAGAGCGCGTCGCGGTCGGCGTTGTCGACCCAAAGGCCGAAGTCGGCGGAGAGATGACCGATCGCCTGCTCCCGGGAATAGCCGAGGAGTTCCTGCCAGGCCCGGTTGAAGTCGAGGACGACGCCGGTTTCGACGTCGGTGATGACAAGGGCGACGGGTGAGTACTGAACGATGCGCGAGAATTTTTCCTCGCTCTCGCGCAGCGCCGCCTCCGCGGCCTTCTGCTTGCTGATGTCGCGGACGACGCCGAGCAGGTAGCGCTGTCCTGACGCTTCGATGATCGAGGCATTGAGGACGCCGTCGATCCAGCGCCCGTCTCGCGTGCCCAGCTGTATCGGGTACTCGCGCACGTAGGCATCGCATTGCAGCCTGGCGATGGCCTCGTTTCGCGTCTCCTGGTCACGCCAGATCCCAAGCTCCACGGTCGTCCTGCCGATCGCCTCCTCGCGCGCCCAGCCGGTGATCTTTTCGAATGCGTCGTTCACGTCGATCAGCACGCCGGTATCGAGGTAGCTGATCGTGATGTAGTCCAGGCTGGCCTGGAAGGCGCCGGAAAAGCGGGCCTCGGAGAGCCTTAGCGCGTCTTCCGTCGCCTTGAGGTCGGTGATGTCGCGGCCCTCGGGGATCAGCATGTCCACGTGGCCCGCACTGCCGATCACCGGTTTTAGGGAGAAGTCGATGATGTGGTCCCGTCCGTCGGGTCCCGGGTGGCGGGTTTCGAAGCGGACGAATTCGCCGTTTCGTGCCCGCACGATCGCGTCGACGAGCTTCTGACGTTCGGGCGGGGAATGCCACCAGGGGCCCTCCACGAACGGCCTGCCGATGACCTGGTCCGGCGCGATGCCGGCGAAGGCGAGTGCCGTGCGGTTGGCGTCGAGGAGGGTGCCGTCCGGACTGAGCAGCCCGATGAACTGGAAGGCCTGGTCGAAGGTGGCGCGGAACTTGGCCTCGCTCTGGCGCAGGGCGTCTTCGGCTTCCTTGCGCGCGGTGATGTCCTCCACCGTTGCCACGAAGCCGCGGAAGGTGCCGTCTGCCGTGCGGATCGGTGTCGCGTGGGCCTGCCCCCACTGGATGCTGCCGTCACGGTTGACGACGCGCCGCTCGGAAACGAAGCCGGTCTGCGAGGCGACGGCGCGGCGCCAGTTTTCGCGCATCGGTGCGCGTTCGTCGGGATGGAGATGCTCGATCCAGGAGCCGTCGAGGACTTCCTCGAGCGTGCTGTCGATCAGTTCGAGATAACGTTGATTGCACCAGACGAAGCGGGCGTTCTCGTCGGTGACGACCATGCCGAGATCCGAGCTTTCGGCGAGTGCCCGGAAGCGCTCCGAATATTCCTCGAATTCGCGTTCGAGGCGGCGGATGGCGGACAGGTCGAGATCGATGCAATAGACCTCGGGTTCGCCCTGCAGGTTGCTGATCAGGACCTGCGTCGAGTAGATCGCGATACTGCTGCCGTCCTTGCGGCGCGCGAGGTACTCGCCGGGTGAAGGCGCCTGCCCCCGTTCGATGCAGGTTGCGAAGGCGGTGATGAATACGTCACGGTCCTCGGGCTGGATCAGCAGCGCCTCGATCTGCTGTCCAAGGGCTTCGCTGCGGGTGAAGCCATAGAAGTTTTCGTTGGCGCTGTTCCAGTAGATCACCCGGCGCTGCTGATCATAGCCCTGCACCGCGATGTTGCCGACGCCCTCGAAAATGCTGCGGAAGCGCAGTTCGCTGGCGAGCAGGTGGCGCTCTGCCGCCTTGCGCTCGCTGACATCGCTGAAGGCCGCGATGGCGGCATAGGGCGTTTCAGCGCCGGCGGCGAACAATGGATGGGCGCTGACGCTGACCCACAGCGAACTGCCGTCCGTCCGTTCCATCCGGTAAAGCGTGCGCGGACAGGCCTTGCCCGTGTGGAGCGCCTGGCGCAGCGGATAGTCGACGGTGGCCAGTGCCTGGCCATCCTCATGGTAGAGAAGGTACGGGCGCTTCTCGATTCGCTCGTTGCGCAGCCGTTCGAGGTCGACCGCCAGCATCCTGGCGGCAGCCGGGTTGGCCGAGAGTACCTCGCCATTGCGTGCGACGACGATGATGCCTTCGTCCAGTTCGCTCACCACCGCCAGATGGCGCGTCTCGATTTCATGCCGCCCGGCCAGTTCCTCGCGCAGTTGCTGTGCCGCCCTCGCCAGTTCAGCCGCCTGCCGGCGTTGCGTGATGATCAGCATCGCGATCCCCAGCATGAGCATCAATCCCGCCGCCAGGCCGAAGCCGATGGGGGCGAATGCCGGCACGTTGCGCAGGAACGGGTAATCGAAGTAGTGCAGGCCGAGCAGGCCGAGCAGGAGGCCGAGGGCCTGGTAGCCGATCCCGGGGTGTCGGCGGGCGAGCCGGAACAATGTCGCGGCCGCGAGCAGCATGATGATGCCGGCGCTCGCATACAGGGGAAGCGTGCGCAGGAAGAACGGGACGTCGGCGCCGGCTACGATGAATTCCCAGATCAGCGCCGTTGCGAGCAGGCCGGCAACTATCGGCAGGCGACGCGGCCGCTGTTCGAGTTCGCGGGCGCCAAGCCAGAGGCACAGCGCGACGAGTGCGAACAGGAGGTCGATGGCAAGCCACAGACCCTGATGACCGAGCGTGACACCGAACTGGGCGGCCATGCGCAGCGTCTGTGCGGCGAAAGCGAGCGACCAGAAGAGCAGGGCACGCTGCTGAAGGTCATTGCGCCACAGGTAGCACAGCGTCGCCGACAGGATCACCGAGCTGAACAGTGTGCCGGCGATTGCCGTCTGCAGGGAGAACTCGAAGGGCATTGCAAGGCTCATCGCAGGTGGACGGTGACAACGCGCCGGGTTAAATTAACTCCGATTCTGCACCAATCCGGCGCTACTGAGTACCGAGGCTGTGCTGACAGCAACATCTGTCGCAGCCCGGTGACGCGTCCTTCGTTGTGAATGTTTCCACGCTGAGAGCCATTTCATGAAAATCGATATCGACCAGTTCAATCTCAAGGACATCCCCGTCAGTCCCGATCGCGTCTTTACCTTCCCGGCCGGTTTGGGCGGTTTCGAGGAAAACAAGCGCTATACGCTCTTCCACGAGGAGGGCAAGCCGACCGTTTTCTGGCTGCAGTCGCTCGATGACAAGGATCTCTGCTTCTCGGTGGTGCCGCCGGATCTGCTCAACATCGAGTACCAGATCGAGCTGTCGCAGGAAGAGACCGATCTGCTGGAACTGAAGGATCCGGCCGACGCCGTCGTCGTGGTGATCCTCTATCGCGACGAGGCGACCCAGCCGGGTGGCGGCAAGATCGCTGCCAATACGCGTTCGCCGCTGGTGATCAACGGCAAGACGCGGATCGGCATGCAGAAGATGCTGCGCGACGTCGAGTCGAGCTTCGTGGTCCGCGCCCGCTGAGGCCGCGGCTTATGCTGTCAGCGCCTGCAACTGGCGCTGGTAGCGGCGGGCATTCTCGACGTAGTGGGTCGCGCTCGCCTGCAGGCGGGCGACTTCCTCGTCGCTGAGTTCGCGCACCACCTTGCCGGGCGAGCCGACGATCAGTACCCGGTCCGGATAGACCTTGCCTTCCGGAATCAATGTGTTGGCGCCGACGATGCTGCCGCTGCCGATGACGGCCCGGTTGAGGATGATCGAACCGATGCCGATCAGCGAGCCGTCTCCGACCTTGCAGCCGTGCAGCATGACCAGATGGCCGACGGTAACGTTGGCGCCGATCTGCATGGGCACGCCCTCGTCGGTATGCAGCACCGAGCCATCCTGGATATTGCTGTTCTCGCCGATGACGATCGGATCGTTGTCGCCGCGCAGTACGGCATTCCACCAGATGGAGGCCCCGGCGCCGAGACGGACGTCGCCGATCACGGTGGCGTTGGGGGCGATCCAGGCGTCGGCTGCGAGTTGCGGGTGCTTGTCGCCGAGTGTGAAGACGGACATGGGAACTCCTCTGCGGGATAGGGGACGAAATACCATGGATTGTATGCGCAAGCGTTCCGGATTTCGCAGCGGGAGGAGCGACATGGACGGGTCGAGCCGGTGTTGGCAGTACCTGCAGCGTTGCCTTTGCGTGGCGGGCTGCTGCCTGTTCGGCCTGCTGGCGGTACCCGCGTCCGCCGAGGAGCGTCTGCCGCTCTTCGACGCCCATCTGCACTACAACTGGGAACCGGCGCCGTTCCTGCCGCTTGGGCGTGTCCTCGAACTGCTGCGGGCCGAGGGGATTGTCGGCATCCTGGCCAACAGCCGCCCCAATGACGGCACCCGTGCGCTGGTCGATGCGCAGCCGAAGGATATCCGGGTCGTGCCATTCATCCGCCCCTACAAGGTTCGCAGCGATATCGGCAGCTGGTTCGACGATCCCGCGATCTTCGAGCTGGTCGAGCGCGAGTTCGCCCGCGGCGGCTATGCCGGTATCGGCGAGTTCCATCTCTACGGTCGGCAGGCCGATACCGCCTGGGTCAGGCGAAGTGTGGACTTTTCCGTCCGCCACGGCCTGTATCTGCACGCTCACGCCGATGACGAGGCGCTGGAAATCCTGTTTCGGCACAATCCCAAGGCACGTGTCATCTGGGCGCACACCGGCTTTTCGACCTCGCCGGAAAAGGTCGAGGCCTATCTGGATCGTTACCCGGCGTTGTGGGGCGAGCTGTCCTATCGGCACGGGATTACCGGCGCGGGCGGCGAGCTGTCGCCGGCGTGGCGACGGCTGTTCGAACGCTACCCGGATCGTTTCCTGATCGGTTCCGATACCTGGATCAACGAGCGCTGGTCCAGCTACCCGGCCATCATGGCCGGATACCGTGGCTGGCTGTCACAACTGCCGCGCGAAGTCGCGGAAAAGATTGCGTTTCGCAACGCCGAGCGCTTGTTCGGGCAGCAATGAACTTCCTGATGCATGCCTGGCTGGCCGGCGATGCACCGGCCGATCGCATCGGTGGATTGATCGGTGATTTCGTGAAGGGGCCATTGCCGGGCAATCTGCCCCCGGATCTTGCTGCCGGCGTCGAACTGCACCGGCGCATCGACAGCTTCGCCGAGACGCATCCTGCCTTCCGCGCCAGCCGGGCTCGCGTCAGCGCCGAGCGACGCCGGGTGGCCGGCATCATGGTCGACCTCTTCTATGACCATTTCATGGCGATTCATTGGTCCCGCTTTCATGCGGTGCCGCTGTCGGCGTATGTGGCGACACTTTACCGGTTGCTGGCGGACGAGCCGTCCGTGCCCGAGCGCTTTCTGGAATTCCTGCCGCGGATGCGTGAGGATGACTGGCTATCAGGCTATCGCTCGGTCGAACGGATCGCCCGCGCGCTCGACCGCATGGCCGAGCATCGCCTGCGGCGGCCGAATCGGCTGGCGGGCGCGGGGGCCGAGCTGACTGCGCAGTATCGCGGGTTCGAGAGCGATTTCCTTGCCTTCGCCCCGGCGGCGGCGCGCTACGCGGCAGTCCACCGTGCAGCCCGTTCGGGCTGAGCGGATCAGGCCGGCGTCAGGAGGTGGAAATCGAGCTGGGCGTTGCCGTCCAGGCGCTGTGCCAGTCGCAGCACGACCGTGGTGCCACCGGTGGGGTAGCGCACTTCCAGTCCATCAGGAACGCTACCCGGTCGTGACAGCAGTCCTGCTGCGTTGCCGAGTATCGGCATGCGCGGCAGGAGGATGCCCTTGGTGTGCGCGCCGCCGTTGCGCCCCGGCAGGTCGACGACCAGCGCGTGGGGCGATAGATTCTGCAGCCCGATTTCGAAACGCGCCTGCCCGGCGTTGCTGACGCGCTTTACCAGGCAGATCTGGACATGGCTGCTTTCCCGCGGGCGCAGCGCAACGACATCGCCCACCTCGACGGCGGCAATGTCGCCACGGATGTAGCGGACGCCGAAGCCGTCAGGGCTTTCGTCGACCAGTGCCCATTCGCTGATGGCCGGTGCTCCTGGCCCGCGCTTCGAGCCGTCATCGCGACGACGGCGGTAGGCCGCGCCGCTGAGGAATAGGGTGACGTCGAGCATGCCGATGACGAGGTCGGCGCGCGGCTTGAAGCGCATGCGTGAGAAGCGCCGCGTGGGCTGTGCTCCCCACATCGCCGACAGGCTGCGCAGCATCGACAGCGAGGCATTCGGCAGCAGCCATTCGTGCGGCATGTCGAGCCGGGTCTTGGCACCGATGTCGCTGCGGATCGTCGCGACAAGCTCGGTGCAGTCGAGATAGAGGCAATCGCTCTTGCCGGCATCGCGGGTACGCACGAGCGGTTTGCCGGGGCCGGCTTCGCCGGGGGTGACGACGAAGAGCGGCGCGCCGGGCTTCAGTTCATTGAACTGTGCCTTGTGCCGCAGGCGGACGAGTCCGCTTGCCCGTGTCGCGCAGTCGAGCAGCGCATCGAGTTCGGTACGTACGAACTTGCCCGGATCGGCGTAGGCGATGAGCAGGGTCGATACGTACAGGTGTTCGATCTGTGGCCCGCTGCGTGCGGGGCCGAGCAGATCGAGCCGCGCTGCCGCCCGATAGATTTCGTGGAGTTGCTGCCAGGAGGCTGCGGAAGGCATGGCATACGCCCGGTAGGCGAGCAGCTGGCGGCGGCGCAGCGAAGCGACGGCGCGTTGCAGCGCGTGCTGCACGAGTGGGGCCAGGCCTTCGGCCAGCCGGCGCATCTCGATGCTGGTCGCCACGTTGCCGTAGCCGGCAGCGAGTGCCTTGAGCAGGTTGTCGGCGGCAAGGGCGCGCAACTGGGTGCGCGGCGAGAAGGGCAGGCTGGCAGTCTCGATGTCCCGTTCGAGCAGCGGCAGCAATTCCTGTGCGACGTCGTCGAAAGTGTCGAGCAGGCGGATCCGCATGTGCAGGTTGCCCTGCACCGCGACCATGGCGGTCAGTCGCTTGGCCAGCGAGGCGGCGATTTCTTCGGGCGGCGCCGAGTGCATGCCGTCCAGCCACTCATGCAGCGCCTGCGCGGCCTCGCTGCCGTCGTCGCGGCGCCCGCGTGGCAGCCAGTTGCGGAGAAAGTCGATTGCGGAATCCATGCGGGGTTTTCGCCTGATGCATGCCTTGCACAAGCTCGGCACATGTCATTCGGATTGGGGCGTGTATGCCTCGATTATCGGTATCTGCGGCGAAAAACGCCAATTTTTCGCCGGATTTCTGGTTTAATTCCTCTATTACAAAAGTAAGTCACCGGCCAAGCAGGTGGCGGCAAGAAAAGTCTGGAGGAGACTCGGTATGTCGAATGGTGCTGTTGTGTTCCACAAGACCGCGAAGGGCGTCGAGGAAATGGAGAAGCGCTGCCACGGCCTGTCACCCAAGGTCCGGCGCGTACTGATCATGATCGATGGCAAGCGTTCGGTCGATGTGCTGCGCGAGATGGCGCTGGCTGACGACCTGACACACACCATCGGTGCGCTCGAGGAGGAAGGTTTCATCGAGGTGATGGGGATCGCCGGCGCCGGTGGCGTGGCGCCGGCACCGGCCGGTCCGCTGCCGTCAATCACAGCCTTCAAGGACGAGCCGCCGCCCGTCGATCCGATGCGCCTGCAACTGTCGCGCAATTTCATGGCCAACACGATCAATGCGTTTTCCGGCTCGCTCGGCAATTCGTCCCTGCTCGAGCGCCTGGAGGCAGCCCACAGCCTGACCGACCTGCGACTCTGCTTCGACGAGTGGTATCAGGCGATCGTGATCTCTCGCGACGGTCGTCGCGAGGCGGAAGCGCTGCGCGCCAGGCTGCTCGAAACGATCTGAGCGGTTTCAGGCGATCAGCGGCGGTTCCTGCATCGCCGCGATCTGCTCCTTGAGTTCGAGGATCCGTGCCTGCCAGTAATGTGCCGTGCCGAACCACGGAAAGGCGGCGGGAAAGGCCGGATCATCCCAGCGCCTGGCGATCCAGGCGGCGTAGTGGATCAGCCTGAGCGTGCGCAATGCCTCGACGAGATGCAATTCGCGCCGGTCGAAGTCGCAGAAGTCCTCGTAGCCGGCGATGACATCCTGCAGTTGCACCTGCATCTCCATCCGCTCGCCCGAGAGCAGCATCCATAAATCCTGCACCGCCGGCCCCATGCGGCTGTCGTCGAAATCGACGAAATGCGGTCCGTCGTCGGTCCACAGCACGTTGCCGAGGTGGCAGTCGCCGTGCAGGCGCAGCGTGTCGACGGTGCCGGCACGCGCCCACGCGTGCCGTACGCCGTCGAGTGCCATGTCGATGGTTCCCTGCCAGGCCGCGAGAAGATCCGGCGGCACGGCCTGATGTCGAAGCAGCCAGTCGCGCGGCTCTTCGCCGAAGCTCGCGATGTCGAGGACCGGACGTGCTGCAAACGGGTGCAGGCGACCGATGGCATGGATGCGACCGAGGAAGCGGCCCATCCATTCGCGGGTCGCCGGATCGCCGAGTTCCGGCGCGCGGCCGCCGCGCCGGGGAAAGACGGCAAGTCGGAAGCCGCCGTGGTGCGCCAGTGTCGTGCCGTCGCCGAATTCCTGCGGCGGTACCACCGGGATTTCAGCCGCCGCGAGTTCGGCGAGGAATGCATGTTCCTCGAGGATGGCTGCATCCTCCCAGCGACCGGGGCGGTAGAATTTCGCGATCAGTGGGGGGCCTTCCGCCATGCCCACCTGATAGACGCGGTTTTCATAGCTGTTCAATGCCAGCAGGCGGCCATCGGGTTCCAGCCCGGCGGCTTCCAGCGCATCGAGGACGCGATCGGGCGTGAGCGCCGTGTAGGGGTGCGTGTTCGGAAGTTCGTCCATGCGCCGAGTATACTGGCCGCCATGCCGCTCTTCGAAACCTTCTCGCTCCTTTTTCTGGGCCTCCTCGCCTGGCTCTGGCACGACAGCCTCCAGGCCCGGGATGCCGGCGTACGCGAGGCGCGCACCGCCTGTTCCGACGAGGGGCTGCAATTGCTCGACGACACGGTGGCCATCCGCAGCCTGCGCTTTGCCCGCGACGATGGCGGCCGCCTGCGGCTGCAGCGTGTCTATGGTTTCGAATACAGCGATACCGGGGACAATCGGCGGGAGGGGTCGGTCACGTTGCTTGGCCACGATGTCGTGATGGTCAGCCTGCGTGCCCGGCTGACGTTGATCGAGGGAGGGCGGCATGAGCAGCATTGAGGAATTGCGTGCGGCGCTGCTGCGCTTTCGTGATGAGCGCGACTGGCAGCAATTCCACACGCTGCGTAACCTGATCGTCTCGCTCAACCTGGAGGCGGGCGAGCTGCTTGAACTCACCCAGTGGCGCGGTGACGAGGAAATGCGTCGCTTCGTGGCGGAACCGGCCGGCCGGGAAGCGCTGGCCGACGAGTGTGCCGACGTCCTGCTCTACCTGATCCTCGTCGCCGACAGCGCCGGCATCGATCTGGTGGAGGCCGCCAAACGCAAGCTGGCGCGCAACGCCGAACGTTACCCCGTGGATAAGTGTCGCGGCTCGTCGGTCAAGTACGACCGGCTGTAAACCTCGCGTTCCGGCGCTGCAGTCGCCGCGCCGGGGGTGCTATCATCGAAGCTCGGTTTGTCGTGTTGGCCGCCGCCGGGGACGCGCATGAAAATGATCTACGAGAAGTTCAGGGACGGTATTCGCAACCTGTTCAATATCCGCCAGAAGCGCCGGGTGTCGCCCGTCGGGTCGCGTCCGGCGAAGGACTCCTGGATCTGTCGCGGCGGCGTCAAGATGCTGGTCAGCCACGACATGGACAACACCCTCTGGCAATGGCTGGCACTCAATGGCTGGCGCAAGATCACCGTGCCCAACGATCGTCGTCGCTACCGGCGACTTCCCAAGGAGGCGCTGCGGATTCTGATCAAGGCCCCGCAGGAAGATCTCGATGACATCCACTCGCGCATGATGGCGGCCGTTGCGCGCTCGGCAGACAAATCCGCCTCTGCCGGCCGCTCGCGCAGGGCCGGTTCACGATGATCCGCTAGCGCAGCCACACCACCGGCATTGCTGCCACCGGGGCGTGCTGCCAGCGTCGGTAGGTGTCGTACAGCTTCGCCGCGCAACGTGCCGCTATCGTGCGGACTGCCGAGCGCGTCCGGTTCTGCGTGGTGACGAAGGCTGCCGGACGCAGCGCCGAAATGTAGGCGCGGGAAATCCCCAGCAGTTCAATGCTTTCCCCGGCAACGACGATCAGGTCGCCGGCGCCGCCTTCGGTGGTGATCCACAGTTCGCCTGAGACGCATTCGATGCGTACGCCTTCCGCGTTGTCCAGGGCGAGCAGTTCGCGGGCGGCGAGCTGGGTTCGGGTCGATGTCGCTACGTTGTCCATGATGTCCTCCATGCTTTTTACGCATCCATGATTTGGCTTGCGTGTAGCCAATCTAGGCGTTAGATTCGATCACAGCAAACGGTCAATTCGCATGCGATGCATGCGCCAATCGCATTCATTTGGGGGCTTCATGGATAACCGTTACCGGCGCCTGCCTGCGCTGGATCCGCTCAAGGGCTTCGAGGCGGCGGCACGTCACCTCAGCTTCACGAAGGCCGCGGCGGAACTGAACCTGACGCAGTCGGCGATCAGCCGGCAGATCCAGACACTGGAGGAGCAGCTTGGCGTGCGTCTCTTCCGGCGCGAAATCCGTGCGCTGCATCTCACGGGAGAAGGGGAGGCGCTGCAGCGCGTCGTCACGGATGTGCTCGGCCGTCTCGCGGATGTCTGCAGCGAGATTCGCGTCGTGCAACGTCGGCCGCAGGTGAACCTGACGGCGGCTGTCGGTATCGCGTCGCTCTGGCTGGTGCCTCGTCTGGCCGCCTTCCAGGCGGCACAACCCGACGTCGATGTCCGCATCTCGGCAGACAACCGGGTCGTCGATCTCGAGCGCGAGGGCTTCGATGTGGCGCTGCGCTATCTCGGCGAGGGTGAGGCCCCGGCGGATGCCGTCCTGCTCTTCGAGGAGCAGGTATTTCCGGTCGCAGCACCGGCGCTGGCGGCCAGCCTGCCGAAGCGTGTCAGCGCGGAGGACTTCTCCCGGGTCGTACTGCTTGCCTATGACGACGATCGCGCCGCACCGTGGTTCTCGTGGGAGCCCTGGTTGCTCGGCCTGGGCCTTTCGGGGGCTCGTCCAAAGGCGGTGTTGCGCTTCAATCAGTACGACCAGATCATGCGCGCCGCCGAGGAAGGCCAGGGTGTCGCGCTCGGGCGCGGACCGCTGGTGGCGCAGGCGATCGAGGCCGGGCGCCTGGTGCCGCTCGCGGTCAGGCGAGAAAAGCTGCCGGCCCGCGGCTACTATCTGGTCCGCACGGCGGGTGCGGCAAGGGCCGAGGTCGATGCGTTCGTTGCGTGGATTCTCGGCGAGGCTGCATCCACCGCGGCACAGGTGGCGCGCCTGGCCTGACCGGTGTCAGGCGCCTTCCCCGACGACGCGGCGGAAGAACTCGGCGTAGCTGCGGTCCTCGATGCCGATGTGCAACTGCAGCCATTTACGCAGCCATGCCGCAGTGTCGGCGGTCAGTTCGTTGGTGACGACGTTCTCGCGGCGGCGGCGGATGTCCGCGATGAAACTGTGGTGCGCACGGCGATGCGTCTCGAGTTCGGGGAAGCCGAGAATCCGCATCAGTGATTCCTCGACGGCGAAATGGACTTCCGCCCAGCGATGGAGCTTGTCGAGAATGTCGTGCAGGGCGAGCCAGTGCGCCTCATCATGGATCGCCTGTTCGAGCTGGTCGATGAAGGCGAGCAGCGTGCGGTGGTGATCGTCGATCTCGTCGATCCCGAGCGCATAGGCCTGCAGCGGGTCGGACGGTGCAGATGGGGTGGCGCGAGTGGTGTCCGGATGCGGCATCTGGCGTCTCCTTCCATCAGTTGGCGAGCGAGGCGAGGGTGAAGGCAGCGCCTTCGTCCTCTCCCAGTGCGTCGACAAGCCAGGGCATCGTTTCGTTCAGGGTCTTTTCGAGCGTCCACGGCGGGTTGATGACGAACATGCCGCTGCCGGGCATGCCGAAGGTGCCGGGGGGCTGCTTGCGCACTGTCAGCGTGACGTCGAGCCAGGATCTGGCGCCGAGCGCGCGCAGCTTTTCCGGCAGCGAACGTGCTTCCGGCTTGGCGAGGATCGGGTACCAGACGGCGTAGGTGCCGGTGGGAAAGCGCGCCAGCGCTTCTGCCAGTGTCTTGACGACGCCCCGGTAGTCGCCGGCGACCTCGTAGGAGGGATCGATCAGTGTCAGCGCACGCCTTGGTGGCGGCGGCAACAGGGCCTTGAGGCCGGCCAGCCCGTCACCGTGCGTGACCATCACCTGCCGACCCGCCTCGCGGAAATTGTCGGCGAGCGTCGCCACATCGGTGCTGTGCAGCTCGAACAGGCGCAGCCGGTCGTCTGCACGCAGGCGCTGGAAGGCGATCCACGGCGAGCCGGGGTAGGCCGTCAGTGTTCCCTTGGGGTTCAGCGGGCGCACCGCCTCGACATACGCGGCCACTGCCGGCGGCAGGTCCGCACGCGCCCACAGGCGCGCGATGCCGCCCTCGTGCTCGGACAGCTGGGTGGCGTGGCCGGCATCGAGCGCATAAAGACCGGCACCGGCGTGTGTATCGACGACCCAGAAGGGCTTGTCCTTCTGCTTCAGGTAGTCGATCAACTGCACCAGTACGAGGTGCTTGAGAACATCGGCGTGGTTGCCGGCGTGAAAGGAATGGCGGTAGCTGAGCATGGGGTGGCATTGTACGGCTTCCGGCCGAATCTCCGCCAACCGGATGGTGGGTCAGGGCGCGCGACGATGGCGAAGCAGCTTGCAAGCGAAGCGACGATGGCGTGGCTGGCCGGCGCTCGTTCCTCCGGCAGCGCGCGGGTTGTCCCGCCGGGCCGCGTGACGGATTATTCGGGTTAGACTGCGGGCTCCGCTGAACCTGGATCGCCCGTGCTGACGCCGCGCCAACTCTTCCTGATCGTCTTCATCGAAGGCTTCTGCTCGCTCGGCGCCGAGGTCCTGGCGCTGCGCCAGCTGATCCCGCACGTCGGCAGCAGCATCGTCGTCACTGCGCCGACCATCGGCTTCTTCCTGCTCGCGCTGGCCCTGGGCTATGCCTCGGGCGGGCGGGTCACCGGACGTTATGGCGAGGTGGTGGCGCGGAATTTTCTCGTTTCAGCCTTCATCGCTGCCGTCGGACTTGCCGGCAACAGCGTCGATGCGATCTTCGCCCATCTCTCGCCACCGCTCCTCGCTTACGGCGTGTTCATCGGCGGCGTGCTGTGCCCGCTGGCCTGGTTGCTCGGCCAGACGGTACCGGTGCTGACCAACCTGATGCGCCACGAGCGCGTCGGCGAGAAGGCTGGCTTCGCGCTTTACTGGTCGACGCTCGGCTCCTTCCTCGGCTCGGTGACGCTGTCGCTTGTCGTCATGCAGTGGCTGGGTGTGTCGGCTGCGGTCATCGTGGTCGGGACCCTGCTCTTCGCCGGTGCGCTGATCCTGCAGCCGAAAGCGCGCACGGCCTTGCCGGTAGGGCTCGGTCTGCTGCTCATGGTTGCTGCCAACCAGCGTCTCTGGGTCGTCGGAGAAACCGCCTACGCGACCTATGCAGTCGAGCCGGTGGCAGTGAGCGGCACGGTCGATGCCACGGCATTCAAGGTCAATAACTCGCTGTCCTCGCTGATCGACCGGAGCGAGCCGCCGGTCTATGCGCGCTACATCCGCCGTATGCGGCAGATCCTGCTGGATGAACTGAGCTTCAACGAGCGCGACATTCTCGTGCTCGGTGCTGGCGGATTCACGCTCTCGCATGACGAGCCGCGCAACCGCTACACCTATGTCGACATCGATCCGGCCATCCGCGGGCTGGCCGAGCAGCATTTCCTCAAGGACCGGGCGCGCGGCGAGTTCATCGCCGAGGATGCACGCCGTTTCGTCACGGATACGACCCGCCGTTTCGACGCTGTCGTCGTCGACGTCTACTCGGCGCGCATGTCGATTCCGGCGCACCTCGTCACGCGCGAATTCTGGGCGGCGAGCCGCCAGGCGCTGAAGCCGGATGGCGTGATGCTGGCCAACCTGATCCTCGACGGCAGGCTGGCGACGCCCTATGCCCGCAATCTCCTGGCGACGATCGAGTCGGTCTATGGCCGCTGCGGCATCGATGTCCTGCATCGCGGGCAGGCGGTCAGCAACGTCGTGGTGGTCTGTTACAGCAATCCTGCCGGCGCACCTGCTGCGGTCTACAGCGATGAGCGCAACCGTGCCGATACGGACGTGATTCGGGCCAACTGATCGCCGCCCGGAGACGCCGGTGCCGCGATCAGCGGGTGGCTTTCGGTGAGTCAGGTTTCCAGCGATCGCGCCTTGACCGTACGACCCTTGACGCCTGCGGTGAGGAGCTTGTGCAGCGCGTCGGCCGCATATTCGCGGGCGACGGCCACGTAGGTCGCCTGGTCGGTGACCGTGATCTTGCCGACTTCCTCGCGTGTGAACGGGCGTGTGCCGGCCTTGTCCGCCGTCAGCGCGCCGAGCACGTCGCCGGGACGGATCTTTTCCTTGCGGCCGCCGAGCATCTGCAGCGTCACCATCGGCGGCACCAGCGGTGTCGGATCGCCGCCCTGCAGGTTGCCGAGCGTATGCCATTCCGGATCGATGCCGGTGACGTGGGCGATGGTGTCGATGCGCCGGCGATCGCGCGGGCTGCACAGGCTCAGGGCCCAGCCATCCTGGTCGGCGCGGCCGGTGCGGCCGATGCGATGGGTGTGCACCTCCGGGTCCGGCGTCACGTCGACGTTGATCACCGCTTCCAGTTGCGCGATGTCGAGCCCGCGGGCGGCGACGTCGGTCGCGACCAGCACCGAGCAGCTGCGGTTGGCGAACCGGATCAGCACCTGGTCACGCTCGCGCTGCTCCATGTCGCCGTTCAGTGTCAGCGCATGGAAGCCCTGCGCCTGCAGCTCCTCGACGAGGTCGCGGCACTGCTGCTTGGTGTTGCAGAAAGCGAGCGTACTCACCGGGCGGTAGTGCCTGAGCAGCGTCGCCACGGCCTGCAGGCGATCCTCGTGCTTCACTTCGTAGAAGCGCTGGCGGATCTTGCTGCTGGCGTGCTGCTCGGCGAGTTTCACTTCCTCCGGCCGGTCGAGGAAACGCCGGGCCAGTTCGGCGATACCCGGCGGATAAGTGGCGGAGAACAGCAGCGTCTGCCGCTTGAGCGGGCATTGCCGGGCGACGTAGACGATGTCGTCGTGGAAGCCCATGTCGAGCATGCGATCGGCTTCGTCGAGCACCAGGGTGTTGATCGCGTCGAGGTTCAGGCTGCCGCGCTCCAGATGGTCGAGGATGCGCCCGGGGGTGCCGACGACGATATGGGCCCCGTGCTCGAGGCTGGCGAGTTGCGGCCCCATGGTCGTGCCGCCGACCAGCGACAGCACCTTGATGTTGTCCATGAAGCGCGCCAGGCGGCGTATTTCCTTGGTCACCTGGTCGGCCAGTTCGCGTGTCGGGCAGAGCACGATGGCCTGCACGGCGAAGCGGCGCGGGTTGAGGTTGGTGAGCAGTGGCAGGGTGAAGGCGGCGGTCTTGCCACTACCGGTCTTGGCCTGCGCGATGAGATCCTTGCCGGAGAGCGCCAGTGGCAGGCTCGCCGCCTGGATCGGCGTCATCGTCTGGTAGCCGAGATGCTTCAGGTTGGCGTGCAGGTCCGGGTGCAGGGGCAGGGTGTCGAAGGCAGCGCTGTTCTGCAGCGCGTCAGTGCCGGTGTCCATCGGCGTTCAATCCTTGCGGCGGCGGGCCGGCAGCGGCTTGCGCTGGCGCAGGCCGGGGCCTTTGTTCGCGCCATACCCAGGGCCATTGCCGGGACGCTTGCGGGCATCCTCGGCCTTTGGCCTGGGTACCAGCTCGTTGCGGCCGGCGCCCTCCGCCGAGGCGCGGTGCGCGGCGATGGCGGCGCTCCAGCGCGCATCCTCGATCTCGACGTCGGCGTGGCGGTCGGCCAGCTCGGTGGCGGCAAGACGCTCGCGGATGCCGGCCAGGCGATCGGCGTAGGTCCGCTTGCGGGTCGCTGCGGCGCAGAGTTCCTGCGCGGTCGATGTCGGCACGAAGCCCTCGCCGTCCGCCTTGATCAGGCCGTGCCTGGCGAGGCGCGAGAAGGCGGCGCGCAGCTTGGCGACCGAGGGCAGCGTGCCCTGCAGGCCCTGGATGAGTTCCACACCGGCAACGATCTCCGGCAGTTTGGCGGGGCGTCGCTTCGATGCCATCAGCGTCGCCAGCAGGAGGATTACATCGACATCGTAGACGGATTGCATGGGTCGGCTTTCGTATTCAGGGGGAGAGGGCAGGCGCAAAGCCGGCGTGACAGGGGGCGCATTATGCACCGATTTTCGCTTACAGGCCCTTGATAATCCGTGGTTTAGTGAAATCGGCAGGTATAATCGCGCCCCTTGACCGCCTCTTGACCAATTTCCTCCAAGATTTGCCGCCGTGACCGCCCTCGACAACGAAATTTCCCGCCGCCGCACCTTCGCCATCATCTCCCACCCGGACGCCGGCAAGACGACCCTGACCGAAAAACTGCTGTGGTTCGGCGGCGCCATCCAGGTGGCCGGCGAAGTTCGTGCGCGCAAGGCCTCGCGCCATGCGACTTCCGACTGGATGGAGCTGGAGAAGCAGCGCGGCATCTCGGTCACCTCGTCGGTGATGCAGTTCCCGTACCGCGAATGCATGGTGAACCTGCTCGACACGCCGGGCCACGAGGACTTCTCGGAAGATACCTACCGCACGCTGACGGCCGTCGACTCGGCGGTGATGGTGATCGACTCGGTCAACGGTGTCGAGGCGCAGACGATCAAGCTCCTGAACGTCTGCCGCATGCGCGACACGCCGATCCTGACCTTCATCAACAAGCTCGATCGCGAGGGCAAGGAGCCGATCGACCTGCTCGACGAGATCGAGTCGGTGCTCGGCATCGAGTGCGCGCCGATGACCTGGCCGATCGGCATGGGCAAGCGTTTTCGCGGCGTTTACCACCTCTACGACGACACCATCAGCTTCTTCGATCCGCAGGCCGAAAAGGGCACCTCGGAGACGATCAAGGGTCTCGACAATCCACGTGTCGATGAACTGCTGGGCACCCAGGCCGACGAACTGCGCACCGACATCGAACTGGTGCGCGGCGCCTCGCACGCCTTCTGCGCCCAGAAATACCTCGGCGGCAAGCAGACGCCGGTATTCTTTGGCTCGGCGGTGAACAACTTCGGCGTGCAGTCGCTGCTCGATGCCGTGGTCGAGCTCTCGCCGGCGCCGCTGGCACGGCCGGCGCTGCGCAGCGGCGAAGCCGGCAGCGTGGCGCCGAACGAGGCCAGGTTCTCCGGCTTCGTGTTCAAGATCCAGGCCAACATGGACCCCAAGCACCGCGACCGCATCGCCTTCCTGCGCGTCTGCTCGGGTCGCTTCGAGCGCGGCATGAAAGTGAAGCAGGTCGCCGGCGGCAAGACCATCTCGGTGAACAACGCCATCACCTTCATGGCGCGCGACCGCAGCACGACCGACGAGGCGTTTCCCGGCGACATCCTCGGCATTCCGAACCACGGCACGATCCGTCTCGGCGAAACCTTCACCGAAGGCGAGGACCTGCGCTTCACCGGCATCCCGTCGTTCGCGCCCGAGCATTTCCGCCTGGCGCGGATTGCAAACCCGTTAAAAATCAAGCAATTGCACAAAGGTCTTCAGCAACTTGCTGAAGAAGGGGCGACCCAGCTTTTTCGTCCGATTTCGGGCAGCGACATGATCCTCGGCGCCGTCGGTACGCTGCAGTTCGACGTGGTGGCGCACCGCCTCGAGCACGAATACGGCGTGCAGGTGATCTTCGAAAGCTACAACTGTTCGACCGCGCGCTGGATCAGGGGCGACGAGGGCGAGCTGCGGCAATTGTCGGATCGCTACAGCGCCAACGTCGCGCTCGATGGCGCGGACGATCCGGTCTATCTGGCGCCGAACAACGTGTACCTGAACATGGTGAAAGAGAAGTACCCGAAGCTGCAGTTCCTGGAGGCGCGGGAAGTGGCTTGAACCCGGGAAGGGTGAATGCGCGCTGGTTTTACCCTTCCCCCTTCTCACCGCTTCGCCAGCAACCGATCGAGCTGGTTGGCGAAGGCCTGCCGGTCGGCCTGCGAGAAGGCCGGCGGGCCGCCAGTTTCGACGCCGCTGCTGCGCAGGCTTTCCATGAAATTGCGCATGTCGAGGGCCTGCTTGATGTTCTCGGCGGTGTAACGTTCGCCACGCGGGTTGATCGCGGTGGCGCCTTTTTCGACGACGAAGGCTGCGAGCGGAATATCGGCGGTGACGACAATGTCACCGGCCTGCGCCTGCTCGACGATGTGGTTGTCGGCGACGTCGAAGCCCTTCGGCACCTGTACCGAGCGCAGGCTCGGGTAGGGCGGCGTCTTCAGCCACTGGTTGGCAACCAGTGTTACCGGCAGCCCGGTTCGCTCGGCGACGCGGTAGAGGATTTCCTTGATGACGGCGGGGCAGGCGTCGGCATCGACCCAGATGTGCATGATGGTTTCCGCGAATTGGTTTCGATTTTCGGCGACCTGCGATAATACGACGATACGGCAGTACGCCAAAAAACTCACCGAGAAGAACAATGGCAATCCAATGGTTCCCCGGCCACATGACTTCGGCCAAGAAGAAGGCCGCCGAGACGCTGGCCATCGCCGACGTGGTGGTCGAGGTGGTCGATGCGCGCCTGCCGGCGGCATCGAGCAACCCGATGATCCACGAGCTGCGTGCGTTCCGGCAACGGCCGTTCCTCAAGCTGCTGAACAAGGCCGATCTTGCCGACCCCGTGGCGACGAAAGCCTGGCTGGACTACTTCAATGCCCAGCCGAACACGAAAGCGGTGGCCATCTCGTGCAAGAAGGCAGGCGAGGTCGCGCGCGTGCCGTCCCTTTGCCAGCAACTGGCGCCGCATCGCGACAGCGCGCTGAAGCCCCTGCGGCTGATGATCATGGGCATTCCCAACGTCGGCAAGTCGACGCTCCTGAATGCGCTGGCGAAGAAGAAGGTGGCCAAGGTCGGTGACGAGCCCGCGGTGACCAAGAGCCAGCAGCGCATCGACATCAGCTCGCGGCTGACGCTCTACGACACCCCGGGCATGATGTGGCCGAAGATCGGGCATCCCGAGGACGGGCTGATGCTGGCGGCGAGCCACGCCATCGGCGTCAATGCCTACATCGACGAAGAGGTGGCGACCTGGCTGGCCGGCTTCCTGCTCGCGCAGTATCCGGCGCTTCTGGCGGCGCGCTACGGCATGACGCCTGAAGGGATGGATGCACCGGGCGTACTGGAGACGGTGGCGAAGAAGCGCGGTTGCCTGATCAAGGGGCGCAGCGGCGAACTCGACTTGGAGAAGGCTGCCGGCATCCTGCTGACCGACTACCGCAGCGGCACCCTCGGCCGCATCAGCCTGGAGACGCCGGCCAGCCGGGCCGCCCGTCCGACTGCAGAGGCCTTTGCGCCGCCCCCCTGCGAAATCGCCGACGCCGCCGATACCGACGACTAGACCCTGAAGCGGCCCACGGTCGACTGCAGGCCCTGGGCCAGCGATTCGAGCGCACTGGCGGCGCTTGCCGTCTGTTCGACCGACTGATTGTTCTCGCGTGTGCGCGAGGCGATTGCGTCGATGCTGTCGGCGACGCTGCGGCTGGTGGCGCGCTGCTCGTCGGTGGCGTGGGCGATGGCATCCAGACCCTTGCCGACTTCGGCCACCGAACCGTTGGTAGCCTGCAGGATCTCGGCGACGGCGCCGATCGTGCCCTGGCTGGCGGCGATGTGCTCGAGGCCGTCGCTGATCGCGCGGTGAACGGTGGCCGACTGGCTGGAGAGGCTGGCGGTGATGCGATCGATCTCGTGTGCCGACTGCCCCGATTTCTCGGCCAGCTTGCGCACCTCGTCGGCAACGACCGCGAAGCCGCGCCCGGCCTCGCCGGCACGGGCGGCTTCGATCGCCGCATTCAGCGCAAGCAGGTTGGTCTGCTCGGCGATGCCCTTCACCTCCTGCGTCATCTTGCTGATGGCTTCGGTGTTCTTGACGAATTCGTTGATCGCTTCCGCCATCAATTGCACCGTGCGGCCGACCTCATCCATCTCGCCGAGCAGTTGCGACAGGCTCCGGCTGCCGGCTTCCGCTCGACGCAGGCTTTCCTGCGACTGCGTGTTGACGTGATCGGCGCTTTCCGCGATGGCCGCAATGTTCTGCAGCATGTTGCCCATCGCACTTTCCGCCTGCGCCGCCTGCTCGCCCTGGCGACGGGAGCCGTCGGTGACGCGACCGGCGGCCGTCGAGAGTTCGTGCGCCTGTGTCGAAACCTGCCGTGCCGAATCGCCCACCTGACGCACCAGGCGCGCAAAATTCTCCATCATCTCGTTGAAGATCGCCGAGGCCTGGCCGATTTCGTCGTTGCCGCGCACCGGCAGGCGCCGCGTCAGGTCGCCCTCGCCGCGGGCGATGTCCCGCAGGCCGTGGGTCAGCTGTTCGAGCGGCGCGGTGACGAAATGCCGCGTCAGGAACCAGATCACGACGAGCAACAACAGGCTGACGCCGGCCGCAGCGGCTGAAATCTTGAGGCGGAAGGCTGCGACCTCGGCCTCGACGGTGTCGAGCGACACCTTCATGCTGACGACACCCAGTACGGTTCCCTCAGGCACCTGGTGACACATCAGGCAATCCTTGCCGAGGTAGTTCTTTGCCGCCCTGGTCGGCGTCACCACACGCAGGTAGGTGCCGCCGTCGCCGCTTTCGGTGCGGACCAGGCGCTGGCCGGAGCCCATCACCTGCTGCTCGACGGCATCGAGCTGGCGGGAGGACTTGGTATCGGCGCCGAAGGCCTCGACGACGGCGGGGGAGCGGGCCACGTGGAGATCCTTGATGATCGACAGCTGCTTGATCTGGTCGAGGAAGACCTCGCGCTGGCCCACGGTGCCGGTGATCATCATCCCGGTCAGGCCGGCCATCGTCATCTCATGGATGCTGCCGGCGAAATCCTGTGCCTGGCGGATGGCGGTCTCGCGATTGACGGAACTCTCCCACGCGATCATCGCCGTCCACACGACGACGAGAACGAACCAGATGGCGGCAGTCAGTCGGAGCCAGATTTTCCAGTTGGACATTTCGGTTTCCTGTATGGCTGGCGAAGACGCCAGCGGTGTCATGGGTGTTCAGCGATCGGATTCAAGCAAGGCCAGGGTCTGGTGCAGCAGCGCATGGGCAGCGGCGAAGTCGTAGGCGGCCAGTGCAGATTCGAACGGCTCGGCGCGCCCATCGAAAGCGTCCCGCAGCTGCGCAGCCGATTCGTGCCAGAGCGGAATGGCCTGCACGTCGTCGTCGGCAAGCAGCTGGGCGATGCGCTGCAGGGTTTTCCGATGGCGCTCGAGCACCGCGGAGGAGGGCTGCGCATCCTTCCCGCCGAGCCCTTCCGGCACTGCCTCGGCACGTGCCGGTGCCGGGCGGAAGCCGCTCTGCACCACCTCCAGCGGCACCTCCAGCCAGAAAGTCGCACCTTCGTTGGGGGCACTGTCGACGCCGATCCTGCCGCCCATCATTTCGGCGAGGCGGCGACTGATGGCCAGCCCGAGGCCGGTACCGCCATGCTTGCGCGTCAGCGATGAATCGAGTTGTTCGAAGGGCTGGAAGAGTCGTGCACGATCGCTTTCGGCGATGCCGGGGCCGCTGTCGCACACCTCGAAGCGCAGTTGCTTGCCGCCCGGCAGGCGAACGGCGCGAATCTCGATGCGGCCGCGTTCGGTGAATTTCACGGCGTTGCTGGCGAAATTCCCGAGGATCTGGCCGAGTCGCACCGGGTCGCCGCGCAGCAGTGGTGGCAGGTCGGGCGCGTCGAGCTTGAGCACCAGCCCCTTGACCGTGGCGGCGCTCGATACGTCGCGAACGACTTCCTGCAGCACCTGCTGCGGGTCGAAATCGAGTGGCTCCAGCGTCAGACGGTCGGACTCGATGCGTGCCATGTCGAGCAGGTCGTTGATGATCGCCAGCAACTGCTTTGCCGCATCGCCGACCTGGTCGAGGCGCAATCGCTGCGCCGGGTCGCTCGCATTCTGACGCAGGCTCCAGGTGAGCCCGACGATGGCGTTCATCGGCGTGCGGATCTCATGGCTCATGTTGGCGATGAAGCTGCTGCGGGCACGGTTGGCGGCCTGTGCGGCATCCAGCGCGCGCACCAGGTCGGCAGTGCGCCCCTGCACCAGTTCTTCCAGCCGCGTGCGGTGATCGGCCAACTCGTGGTTGTATTCGAGCAGCTTGCGGTTCTGGTCCGTCATCAGCACGTAAACGTCGATCAGGGCCTGCGTCAGCGCCTCATGGGTCGGATCCCGCCGGGCCCCTTCGGCCTTTTCGAAAGCCTCGGCCGGCGTCATGCCCGCATCGATCGCCTTCATCTGGCGGGCGAGGGCCTGGTCCTCGCCGAGGATGTGATAGATCAGCCAGTTGGCGAGGAAGCTGAGCAGCTTGCTGCCGCTCGGGGCATCGCCGCTGGCGTAATCCTTGCGCATCTGCGTGACCGTGGCAGCGAAACTGCCATGTGAATCCAGGTGGTTGGCCTGGTGGCGCGGGTCGATGCCGTACTCGCGCATCAACCGGTCCTCGGTCGCGAAGTGGAAGCCGGCGTAGTGGATGAGCTGGTCAAGCAGCCCGTCCGCCCGCTTGTGATTGCTGTCATAGTCGATCGCCAGCACCGGCGCTGCAGCATTGATCAGATCGATCAGCCACTGGTGCTGTTCGTCGATGATGTCGATGCCGGTGACGAAATTGCTGTTCCAGGTCATCAATGCCATGTCATGAATCCTTCAATGCGTGTGTTCGGGTGCCGGCCGCGGCCAGGGACGAGGCGGCGCCGGGCAGATCGAAGGCGGCGATCTGGCGCTGGATGTCCGGCCAGGCGTCGCCGAGCGCTGCCTGCAGCAGTGCGCCATGCTCGCGTGCATGGGCGGTGGCCGCAGGATCGTCGTCGGCGAGCAACTGCGCCAGCGTGCGGATGACGCCGGCGGCGGCCTCATGGTCATGGGTGAGCGGCGCTGTGGCCTGGCCGCCGCCAAGCGCGGTCACGATCGCAGCGCTCGTGTCGAGCAAGAGCTTTTCAAGCTCCTGCATCTGCGGGGCGACCAGGTCGAAGCGCACCGAATCGGAGATCGCCGCCTCCAGCCGCCGCGCCGAAGCCTCGATCGCCTTGAGGCCGAGCGATGCGGCAGCCCCCTTCAACGAATGCGCGATGCGCCGGGCGTCGGCTGTCCGTTCCTCGAACAATGCCTGGCGGGCGTGACTCATGTCTTCGGTATGGTTGCCGGCGAAGGTGCCGAGCAGTGCGCAGTAGGCACTTTCGCGACCGCGCAGCGAATGCAGGCCGCGCGCTGCATCGAGCCCGGCAATCGCCCGGACGCGGCTCATCACGTTGAGGTCGACCGGTGCCTCCGGGGCCGGCGCCGGCTGCGTACCGCGCGTGCCGACCACTGGCTGCTCGGGCAGCCAGCGCAGCAGGCAGGAGTAGAGTTCGTCCGGGTTCACCGGCTTGGCGAGGTGATCGTTCATGCCGGCATCGAGGCAGCGCTGCCGGTCGTCGGCGAAGGCGTTGGCCGTCATGGCGAGAATCGGCAGCCGCTGCCGCTCAGGCAGCTGGCGGATCGCCTGTGTTGCGGCAATGCCGTCCATGACCGGCATCTGCATGTCCATCAGTACTGCGGCGTAGTCGTTCTGCTGGGCGAGCTGCAGGGCTTCCTCGCCGTTGATGGCAAGATCGGTGTGCAGCCCGACGGCATCGAGCAGCCCCTTGGCGACTTCCTGGTTGATCGGGTTGTCCTCGGCCAGCAGGATGCGATGGCCGGCGGCGCGTTGCCGCAGCAGCGCCTCCGCATGTGCCTGCGTTCCCCCGCTGGCGACACGCACGGCCTTGCGGCCACGGCGCAGGCGGACAGTGAACCAGAACGTGCTGCCCTGGCCGTAGATGCTCTTCACACCCACATCGCCGCCCATCAGGCGGGCGAGGCGACGGCAGATCGCCAGGCCGAGGCCGGTGCCGCCATAGTTGCGCGTCGTCGAGTTGTCGGCCTGTTCGAAGGCCCGGAAAAGGCGCGAGAGCGTCTCGCTGGGGATGCCGATGCCGCTGTCTTCGACCTCGATGCGCAGCAGCAGGGCTCCGCTCTTCTCGCCGCTGTCTTCCTGTACCGAGGCACGCATGATGACGTGGCCATGGTCGGTGAACTTGATCGCGTTGCCGACGTAGTTGACGAGTATCTGGCCCAGGCGCAGCGGATCACCGCGCAGGACGGAGGGAATGTCCGGATCGATCTCGCGCGTGAGGGTGAGTCCTTTTTCGGCCAGGCGCTCCTGCATCATCGCCGCGACGTTGTCGAAGATGGCGGCCGTCTCGAAGTCGGTTTCCTCCAGGCTCACCTTGTCGGCCTCGATCTTCGAGATGTCGAGGATGTCATTGATGATCGCGAGCAGGTGTTGTGCCGAGGCATGGATCTTCTGCAGCCGTTCCCGTTGCGCGGGGTTGTCGGCTTCGCGCTGGGCGAGGTGGGCGAGGCCGATCACCGCATTCATCGGCGTCCGGATCTCGTGGCTCATGTTGGCGAGGAAGGCACTCTTGGCGCGGTTGGCGGCCTCGGCTTCGTCCTTGGCGTGGGCGAGTTCGGCAGTCCGCTGCTCGACCATCTCGGCCAGGTGGTGGCGGTGCTCCTCGAGTTCGGCAAGGTTGCGGTTGCGCTCGGTGACGTCGGTGACGTAGGCGATCAGATGTTCGACGCCCCCGAAATTGACGATCGCCGAGGCGATGCTGACATCGCGCAGTTCGCCGTTGCGGTGCCGCCAGCGTGCCGGCAGGTCGGCAGCGGCCGTGCCGGCGTCGCGTCGCGCCATCAGCCAGCGCTGGCGGTCTGCCTCCGAAGGCCACAGGCCGGCCTCGAGCGAGGTCTTTCCGAGCAGTTCCTCGCGCTTCCAGCCAAAGGTTTCCTCATAACGCGTGTTGACGTCGACGAAGCGGCCATCGGCAACATTGGTGATCGAGACCGGCAGCGGGCTGGCGCGGAAGGCGGTGCCGAAGCGCTCCTGCAGTTCGCGGTTGACGCTTTCGGCTTCGAACAGCGCACGATAGCGATGCTTGTCGCGCGAGTGCCAAAGCACCGCGAAGAAGGAACCGGTTCCGAGGATCAGGCCGATCGTCAGCAATGCGATCAGGCGGGTGATCAACTGGCTGTTGGCTGTCGCCTCACGCTGGTCGGTCTTGGCGACGAGGAACCAGCCCGTTCCGGCGACCGGTTTGAGTGCCGAAATGACGGGTTCCCCACGGTGATCAAGCCCGTTGAAGATTCCACTGCGTCCGAGAATGGCCTGCGCCGCGGGCAGCGTCGTTTCGCTCAGCGGGCGACGCATGCGGAGTGCGGTATCGCTGGCGTGGCGGAGTTCGTTGATGTAGAGGATTTCGTCGCCGTCGCGCCGGACCAGCAGCGTTTCCCCGGTTTCGCTCGGCGTCGGCCACGACTGCAGCACGGGGAACAGGAAGTCGTTCGGATCTGCCTGCAGCAATACGGCACCGATGGGTACAGGGGGTGTCGCTGAAAGATCGAAGAGCGGGGCGATGAAATCGATGTGCGGTGCAGACTCGTCGGCGTAGTGATGGACCTCGCCGTGCAGTGACTTGCGCGAAGAGATGGCAAGGTGCACCAGGTCGACGATATCCGGCGAGAGGGCGCTGTTGCTCGGATGCAGCCGCATCCGGATACGGCCTTCGGTATCCAGAAGGACGATGTTCGCATAGCGGTAATGCCTGGCAAGACTGGCGAAATACTGGCGCAAATCCGCCGTCGAGCGAGCGTTCGGCGAGCGCAGCCACTGCTGCACGGCCACCGAAAAAACGGCGTTCCCGGAAAGTACCTGTGCGTGGGAAAGGCGTTCGTCGCGCCACTGTGTGATCTGCTCGGACTTGAGATCGGCAATGGTCAGCAGTTGCGCGTGAATCTGTCGGCTGGCGTGGTCCGTCTGCGTGCGATACAGGAAATAGCCGCTGGCAGCGATCAGCACGACCACCAGCAGGCAGGTCGCCACCAGTCGCCAAAATGCCCGGGATCTGCTGCCGTGCAGGTCGTCCACGGAAGGCCGGGCGTCACTGGACATCGTTCGGCCCCCTGATTTCCGGCGCTTCGGCAAGCCGTGCGCGCAGTGCCTGCAGCAGGTGCAGCGCCGGTTCGAATTCGAAGCGGGAGAGCGCTCGCGCCAGGGCCGCGTAGTCGCTGCCAAGCGCTGCCTCGAGCTGCGGGCGGGCCGCGCGCAGGACGGTATCGGCACGCGTGTCGTCGTTGGCGATCAGCGCCTCGAGTTCGGCCAGTGTCGACGCCACGAGCGTCCAGTCCGGGGCGATGCCTGTGGCCACTGCCGTGCTCGACAGCACTTCGGCCGTATTGATCGCTTCACAGGTCCTGCGCGTGACGGCTTCCGCCTCAGCGATGGCCCGGGACAGTACGGTCGGGTCCGCTTCGCCGCGAATCAGGGTTTCGAGGTGCTGCGCCGCCGCCTGCAGTGTAGTCGCCCCCAGTGTGCCGGCAGCGCCCTTCAGCGTATGTGCGAGACGACGGGCGCCCTCGGTGTCGTGGCCGATGAGCCGGGCCTTGAACTGGGCGACATCGCTGGCATGCGAATCGGCGAAAAGGCGGGCCAGGCGACGATAGCTGGCAATGCGGCCGCGTACCGAGCGCAGGCCGGCCTCGATGTCGAAGCCTGCCTGCTCGCGCAGATATTCGACGAAGCGGGTGTCGTTGTCGCCGGGTGGCGGCGCAGTGATTTCCTGTGTCGACAGCGGGAGCGCCGCTGCCGGCTGGCTCGCCGGGCTGGCTGGCAGCCAGCGCAGGAGGGCCGCGAAGAGTACATCCGGATCGACCGGCTTCGGGACGTGGTCGTTCATGCCGGCATCGAAGCAGCGCTGCCTGTCCTCACCGAAGGCGTTTGCGGTCATGGCCAGGATCGGCATGGTGCCGCCGGGCAGGGCGCGGATCGCGCGCGTGGCCTCCAGGCCGTCCATGACCGGCATCTGCATGTCCATCAGGATCAGGTCATAGCGGCTCTCGCCAACCTTCTGCAGGGCTTCGGCGCCGTCGTTGGCGAGATCGGCGTCGAGGCCGATGCTCTTCAGCAGCTCCAGCGTGACTTCCTGGTTGATCGGGTTGTCCTCGACGACCAGCAGCCGGATATGTGCAGCACGACTGGCGAGCAATTCCTCGGCGTGGGTGCGGCTGTTGCCGAGTCCGGCGGCCGGATCGGCTGCATTGGACGTGGCGCGCTGGACGCGGGCGGTGAACCAGAAGGTGCTGCCCTGGCCGGGGGTGCTGTCGACGCCGACCTCGCCGCCCATCAGTCCGGCCAGATGACGACTGATCGCCAGCCCGAGGCCGGTGCCGCCATAGCGGCGCGTCGTCGAGGTATCCGCCTGCTCGAAGGCCTGGAAGAGTCGGTCGCAGACGTCCGGCGCGATGCCGATGCCGGTATCCGCAACCTCGAAGCGCAGCCGCAGCGTATCGTCGTCGGTATCGAGCAGGCGGACGCGCAAGGCGATGTGACCGTGCTCGGTGAACTTGAGTGCGTTGCCAGCGTAGTTGATCAGTACCTGCCCGATGCGCAGCGGGTCGCCACGAAGTGCGTCCGGCAGCGCCGGATCAATCTCGCGGATCAGCTGCAAGCCTTTTTCCGACATGCGCTCGGCAATCAGTGTCGCGACGTTGTCGAAAACGCGGGAAAGCGTGAAGTCGGCCGCTTCCAGCGACAGGCGCCCGGCCTCGATCTTGGAGATGTCGAGGATGTCGTTGATGACGCTGAGCAGGTGCTGCGCGGAATCCTGGACCTTGCCGAGGCGCTCGTGCTGGTGCCCGGGCGGTGTTTCCTTGAGGGCGAGGTGAATCAAGCCGAGAATCGCGTTCATCGGCGTCCGGATTTCGTGGCTCATGTTCGCAAGGAAGGCGCTCTTGGCCTGGCTGGCTTCCTCTGCAGCGCGCTTGGCTTCGGCCAGTGCTGCTTCTGCGCGCCGGCGCATGACGATGCGCCAGAGGTCGTCGCCGATCAGCTGAAGTTCTCGGATATCGGAGGCGTCATAGTCGCTGCCCTTGTTGCCGACCCCGATCAGCATGCGCACGTTCTTGCCTTCCATGACCGGTACCGCCATGTGTCGCGTCAGTGGCGCGTGCTTCTCGGGCAGGCCGTTGCGCAGGGCGCCGGCGGCCATCAATGCAGGAAAGTCGTTGTGCATCACGGGCTGCCGCTCGCGGGCGGCATCCGCCCAGATGCCGGCGGAGGAGATCGGGTAGTGGCTGAGCGGCAGCGCGTCGCAGTGGGCGTAGGTACCGGACGACCACAGATAAAGGCGCACGTTCTCCTGATCTTCATGCACGAGGTGCAGGTAGCCGATGGCGCTGCCGGTAAGCCGGACGGCTTCGTCGACGCCGAGCTGAAGCAAGGCCTCCTCGTCCAGATCCGGCGCTTTCTGGCTCATTTCGAAGAGGGCATTCAGCCTTGCGTCCGAAACCTGCAGGCGGCGATTCGCTTCCTCCAGGTCGGCCGTGCGTTCCGCGACCAGTTCCTGCAGGTGGTGACGGTGGCGGTCCAGTTCCTCGGCCGTACGCTTGCGCTCGGTGATGTCTTCCTGGATCGCGAGGAAATGCGAGACTTCGCCGTCCGCCTGGCGTATCGGTGAAATATGGGCGAAAACGATCTGCCTTTCACCGTCGCGACGCTGGTTGATGAACTCCCCGCGCCAGGTCTCGCCTGCATTCAGGGCGGTCCACAATTCACTGTAGGTTTGCCCTGGTGTCAGGCCGGAGCGCTGGAAGCCGGCGCGGCGACCGAGGGATTCCTCGCGTGAATAGCCAGTCGTCGTCACGAAGGCGTCATTCACATACTCGATGATGCCCTTCGCATCGGTGACGACAATGCTGTTCGGACTCTGTGCCACGGCGAGCTGCAGCTTGTTCAGTTCCTCGATATTGGCGCGCGAGGCGCTGATGTCGGTATGCGTGCCGATGACGCGCAGCGCGGCGCCGCTGGCATCGCGTTCGACCGCCATGCCCTGGTCGAGAATCCACTTCCAGCTGCCGTCCTTGCAGCGCATGCGGTGTTCGCTGCGATAGGCCGCGGTTTCGCCGCGCAGGTGGGCGTGCAGGGCGGCCCGGGCAGCAGCGAGGTCGTCGGGATGGACGCGCTTCACCCATTCGTCGAGCTGGTCGGAAACTTCGTCGATGCCGTTGCCCAGCATCGACTTCCAGCGCGCCGAGAAAAAGACGCGGTCGGTGACCGGGTTCCAGTCCCAGACACCGTGCCCGGCGGCATCCAGCGCGAGAATCCAGCGCCGCTCGCTTTCCTTGAGGGCATGTTCGTCGCGCTTCTTGCGGATCGCGATCGCGGCTGTCTGGATCAGGGTGGACAACAGCGGTTGCAACTGGACCGGCATCGGGCCGGGATTGCGCGCATAGAGTGCGAAGGTGCCGAGCACGCTGCCGTCGGCATCGAGTATGGGTAGGGACCAGCAGGCGGCGAGGCCATGCTGGCGCGCCAGTGGCCGAAAGGGCTGCCACAGCGGATCATTGGCGATGTCGTCGACGAAGACGGGCTGCCGCCGCAAGGCAGCAGTGCCGCAGGATCCGACCCCCTCGCCGATCTCGATGCCATCGATTGCCATGCAGTAGGTGTCTGGCAGGCTGGGAGCGGCGCCGTGACGCAGGTGAATGCCGTCGGGATCGAGCAGCAGGATGGAGGCGAAGATGCCCTCGTGCTGTGATTCGGCGAGGCGAACCAGCGCGTCGAGCGTGATCTCGAGTGCGGTGCTGCGTGCTATGCCATCAAGAATCCGGTTGTGCGATTCGACCAGTTCGCTCGACTTGCGCTGCGCCGTGATGTCGCTCGACACCCCGAGCACGAGCATGCGGCCGCCGACCGTGACGCGGTTTGCGGAAACGTGGGCAATCTGGATCGAGCCATCCTTGCGTCGGTGCCGGTTCTCGAACGAGGCGCTACCGTCGACCAGGATGCGGTTCATCATCAGGCGAAGTTCTTCCGGCCCCATCTGGCTTTGAATGTCGGAGAGGCGGATATCGTGAAATTCATCCCGTGTGTACCCGAGCCCGCGGCAGCCGGCTTCGTTGTATTCGACGAATTCAAGCGTTTCCGGATCAACCAGGAAGATGCCGTCGCCGGCGTTGGCGACGATGCTGCGGTAGCGCTCCTCGTTGGCGGCAAGGGCGATGCGTGCCTGCTCGCGATCGGTGATGTTGACGATGTAGACGAGCAGGTGCGGTTCGTTGTCGAGTTCGATGACCTTCGCCGACAGGCTGATGTTGTAGCGCTTGCCGGTGCTGCTGACGCCGGTGCTGACGAAATCGCTGACGGCGCCGTGTTCGCGGATCAATGCCACCATCCGCTCGCGGTCATCGGTACTGCCCCACAATCCCGCCTGCAGGGTGGTCCGGCCGACGAGCGTTTCTCGCGTCCACTCGTATTCGGCCAGCAGGCGCTCGTTGACCTCGATGATCAGGCCGTCGCGCAGGCGCGTGATGGTGGCGGCGACAGGCGCTGCATTGAAGGCGGTCGAAAAGCGGATGCGCAGCTTCTGCAGGGCCAGCTCGGTATTCTTTTCCTCGGTCCGGTCGAGTACGAAGCTGAGCAGGTACTCGCGGCCGGCTAGGGGAATGATGCGCGACGTGATGCTGACGAAATGGGGGTAGCCCTGGCGGTCGAGGATCACCGTCTCGTAGTTGTTCACCTCCCGCGTGGCCATGACCGCGCTGCGGAACTGGGTCCAGGATTCCTGGTCAGGCCAGAAACCGAGTTCCAGTGCGGTATGCCCCTTCAATGCATCGGTGGACCAGCCGAACATCCGGGCGTAGGTTTCGTTCACCTCGACGAAATGGCCGTCATCCAGCGACGAAATCGAGATCGCCGCCGGGCTGGAATTGAATGCCGCAGCCGAGCGTCCGAGTGTTTCCTGTTGTGCCTCTTCCCGGGCATGGCGCTCGGTGATGTCGCGTCCGAGCCCGAGGACGCCGATCAGGCCGCCGTCGGGCGCGTAGATGGGGGTCTTGGTGACGTGCGTCAGTTCCCGGTGCCCGTCGGGGAAGGTCAGCCACTCCTCGTTACTGCATGGGGCTCCCGCGGCGATGGCGGCAAGGTCGTAGGCGCGCAGGGCGTCCGCGACCGCGTGCGGCAGCAGGTCGTGATCGCTGCGGCCGATGATCTGTGCCGGCGCAAGGCCGAAGAGGCGGGCCGCGGGCTCGTTGATCTCGATGTAGCGTCCGTCGCTGTTCTTCATCCACAGCATGTCGGGCATCGCATGGATCAGCGTCGTCTGCAGGCGGGTGCTGAATGCCGCCTGCCGTTCTTCTTCGCGCAGGCGCCGCAGCAGGCGGTAAAGCAGCCAGGCCAGCAGGCTGCCGGTGACGAGGATGAACAGCCAGCCCTTCAGGGTCTGCAGGCGAAAATGCAGTTCGTGGTCGGAGGTGAGGCGGGCGAGCAGGTCGTCGGAGACGAGTATCCAGACCGTGCCGAACACCAGATAGGGAATGACGATGGTGGCGATGTCCGCCCAAAGGCCGGAGGAACGGGGCGACGAAGGCAGCATCGGTTGGGGGGTCAGGACGTCTCGTCGTCCGCGTCGTCGGAATAGCGGGCGGCGATCTCGGCGAAGGTGGTGGCCGTTTGGGCGAAGGCGTCGACCACGTCCGGGTCGAAATGGGCGCCGCGTCCGTCAAGAATGATCGCCGTCGCCTGTTCGAGCGGCATCGCCGGCTTATAGACGCGCTTGCAGATCAGTGCGTCGAAGACGTCGGCGAGTGCCATCAGGCGCGCCGAAATCGGGATACCATCACCGGCAAGCCTCTCGGGGTAGCCACTGCCATCCCACTTCTCGTGATGGTAGTGGGCGATTTCCTTGGCAATGGCGAGGAATTCCACGGTTTCCTCGGCGTCACGTTCGGCGGCCTCGATGGCGTCGCGGCCGAGGCGGGCGTGCGTCTGCATGACCACCCATTCTTCCGGTGTCAGCTTGCCGGGCTTGAGCAGGACGTAGTCGGGGATGCCGACCTTGCCGATGTCGTGCAGCGGTGCCGAGCGAACGAGCAGTTCGACGGTATGCGGTTGCAGGTAGTCGCGAAAGCGCGGGTGATTGCGCAGTGCATCGGCCAGGGTCCGTACATAACCCTGCGTACGGCGCAGATGGTTGCCGGTTTCCGGGTCACGCGTTTCCGCCAGACGGGCGAGCGCATGGATGCTGACTTCCTGGATGATCTGGTTCTGCCGCATGCGGCGGGCGACCTCGGCCTCCAGATAGACGTTCTCGTCCCTGAGGGTCGCCTTGGCGCGCTTGAGTTCGAGGTGGGTGCGCACGCGGGCGCGGACGATGGCCGGGCGCAGCGGCTTGGTGATGTAGTCGACGGCGCCGTGATCGAGCCCGCGCTCCTCGTCTTCCGTGCCATCCATCGCCGTCACGAAGATGACCGGAATCTCCGCCGTCTTCGGGTCGCCCTTGAGCCGGGCGATGACATCGAAACCATCCATCTCCGGCATCATCACGTCGAGCAGGATGAGGTCCGGCGGAGTTTCGCCGCCCGCGATCTGCAGGGCGCGCTTGCCGGAATTGGCTGCGCGCACGCGCCATGTCGGCTGCAGTACTTCGCTGAGGACCGCCAGATTCTCGGGCGTGTCGTCCACGATCAGGATGGTTGATTGCAGTGCCTCTTGTTCGGTCGCCATCTGGCTGCATTCCGCGCTGCGTCTAGGGAGGCTCCATTATGCACCGGGACAGGGCAGGCTGGGAAAGGCCGATTTTGATCCGGATCAAGGGCCGGGCGATTCTTTCTGCGCATTCGGCGTTTGCCGAAACGACTATTCCGCCGCACCGGCTTGCACGTGTCCGGTGAGCGTTGTCCAGACGGTCCAGTGACCGCAGGCCGAACGTGCCCGGCGTGTCTGTCCGTCCCACGGGCCGCCGACGCAGAGGCCGGTTTCCTGCACGTCGGGGATAGCCACGGTGTCGCTGCCCGGACCGGGCGTTCGCATGCCGCTCCAGCGTTCACAGCTGGCGCAGCGCTTGAGGGCAACAGCTTGCTCGATCATCTCGGTCAGACCCTGTGCGGTGAACGCAGTTCATTCGATGGTGCAACCGGGTGCAGTGCCCGGTGATCAGGTGGGATAATGCCCGCTCTTCGCGAACGAAACGACCCATGGCCCTCAAATCCACGATCTGCAAGGCGGAACTTCAGCTGTCCGATCTTGACCGGCACTACTACGCTACCCACAACCTGACGCTGGCGCGTCACCCGTCGGAAACCGACGAGCGCATGATGGTCCGCCTGCTGGCCTTCGCGCTTCATGCGAGCGATACGCTCGCCTTCGGCAAGGGGCTCTCGGCCGAGGACGAGCCCGACCTGATCGAGCGCGACCCGACCGGCGCCATTGCCCGCTGGATCGACGTCGGTCTCCCGGACGAGCGGGATGTCCGCCGTGCCAGCCACAAGTCCGGGGAGATGGTCCTGCTGACCTATGGCGGCCGTATCGCCGAAATGTGGTGGCAGCAGAACGGCAGCAAGCTGGCCGGCCTGGCCAACCTGACGGTGATCGACGTTCCGGCAGAGAGCAGCGCCACACTCGCATCGCTCGCCGGCCGCACGATGCGCCTTTCGTGCACGATCCAGGATGGCAGCGTCTGGCTGGCCGACGATGCCGGCAACCACGAACTCCCGCTGCGCCTGCTGCAGGGGCGGCGGGCGTAATCGTCCGAATGATCACGTTGGGATAGAATCGGAGCGCCGCCGCAGTTTTTTCGGTGGCGCCTGCAACTCCGGGGACAAGGGCCGGGTACGGCCGTGTCTTTCAAATAACACCAATAAACATGAGGGGCTTTCCGTGAGTGATCTCTTCCTGGCACCCGCCGTCGGTCTGATGAACCGGCTCCGCTTCACCGGCAAGTTCGCTGTCGTCGTCCTTGTCCTCCTCGTTGCCGTCGGTACCCTTGTGGCGATGCTCTACATGCGCCTCGATGAGGCCATCGTGCACAGTCGCAGCGAACTGCAGGGCCTGAAGGTCGTGCAGCCGCTGTTGCGAAGCGTCCAGATGGTCCAGCAGCACCGTGGCCTTTCTGCCGCCGTGCTGGGCGGGAAGCAGGAGAGCGCCGCAGCGCAGGCGGAGAAGGCGCGTGAGGTCAGCGAACAACTGACGAAGAGCGAAAGCCTGCTGCCGGATGCCATGCGCGCGGCGCCCGAGTGGCAGGCAATCCAGAAGGAGTGGTCGCGCCTCGCCGAAGTCGGCCTCAAGCTTGAACTTTCTTCGAATATTGCCGCGCACACGAAACTGATCGCGCAGATGCTGGTGTTCGTGACCGAAACCGCGGATCACTACCGACTGACGCAGGACCCGCAGGTCGGCTCGTTCTACCTCATGGATACGGCCCTTGTCCGTCTGCCGGCGCTGCTCGAAACGCTCGGTCGCATGCGCGCTGCGGGCACCGGCGTACTGGCGGCACGGACACTCGCTCCGGCGCAGACCAATACGCTGAATGTCGCCCTGGCCGCGATCGATGACGTCCTCGGACAGTACGGCCGCAATCTCGCCAAGACCAGGCGCGAGAACGCCGGTGTCGCCGCAACCCTCGACGAATCGGCAAAAAAGCTGACCTCGGAAGTGGAGCGGCTGACATCGATCGTGCGCACCGACATCCTCGGGCAGCAGTACGGCACCTCGGCGCCCGACTACTATGCCGCGGCCACGGCAACGATCGACATCGGCTACCGGCAGACCTTCGAAACGCTGCTGCCGACGCTGCAGTTGCTGATCGACCAGCGCATCGAGCGCCTGCGCGGACAGATGACCCTGTCACTGGCCCTGATCGGGGCCGTGCTGGCGCTGGCGGCCTATCTCGTCGGCGGCATGTACCGGGCGGTCACCGGCAACATCCGCCGTCTCGCCGACGGTGCCGATGCGATTGCCTCCGGCGACCTGACTGCTCGTATCGCGCTGAGCTGCCGCGACGAACTGGCACAGGTCGGCGACAGCTTCAACCGCATGGCCACGGCGGTGAACGGCACGGTGCGGAATGTGCGCCAGAATGCCGATGCGGTGTCCTCGGCGGCCGAGCGTACGGCGACCTCCTCGGGCGAGATCGCGCTGTCGAGCCAGCGCCAGAGCGAAGCGGCTTCAAGCATGGCGGCCGCGGTCGAGCAGACGACGGTGGGTATCGATCACATCAGCAACAATGCGCGCGACGCCCGCGATATTTCGTCGCGCTCCGGCGAGCTGTCGGAAGAAGGCGGGGCGCTGGTACAGAAAGTGGTTGCCGAGATGAGCGAAATCGCCGCGGCGGTGACCTCTTCCGCCAGTGCCGTCGAGGAACTTGGCCGTCGTTCCGACGAAATCTCGTCGATTGTCGAGGTAATCAAGGAAATCGCCGATCAGACCAACCTGCTGGCGCTGAACGCCGCCATCGAGGCGGCGCGGGCGGGCGAGCAGGGGCGCGGCTTTGCGGTGGTTGCGGACGAGGTGCGCAAGCTGGCCGAGCGAACCAGCAAATCGACGCAGCAGATCGCCGAGATGATCGGCTCCATCCAGAGCGAGACCCGGGCCGCAGTCGATGCGATGAAGGCGGGCGTCCTCAAGGTCGAGACCGGCGTCGAGCTGACCTCGCGTGCCGGCGAAGCGATGGCGCAGGTGCGTGATGGCGCGGTACAGGTGGTCGAAGTGGTGCGGGAAATCTCCGATGCCCTGCGCGAACAGACGACGGCAAGTTCCGAGATCGCCCGCAACGTCGAGACGATTGCCCAGATGGCCGAGCAGAACTCGGCGGCGGTTGCCGAAAACCATGCGACGACGGAAGAACTCGAAAAGCTGGCGGCGGCGCTGCAGGCGGAGGTCGTCCGCTTCAAGGTCGGCTGACACCACACCCGGCCCGAGCGGGGCGCTACTGACCGAAGTAGCGTCCCGGCCGGTGGTTGATGCTGAGCACCAGATTCAGCATGAAGGCGCCGAGGATGGAGAGCGCGACCTTCTCGATGTCGACGACGATCAGCGCGCCGGCAACGATGAAGCCGTCGGCGATCATCTGCACGTTGCCGGCCCGCCATCCGCGATTCTTCTGCAGATAGATGGCCAGGATGCCGAGACCGCCCACGCTCGCCTGGTGGCGGATCAGCATGAGCAGGCCGGCGCCGGCCAGGAGCCCGCCGAGGATCGCGGCAAAGAGCGGGTGGATGCGCTCGACGACGATCCACTGCGACATCAGTTCGCTGTACAGCGAGAGCAGGCCGACGGCACAGAAGGTCTTGAGCGTGAAGGCCTTGCCCATGGCCTTGAGTCCGAAGGCATAGAACGGAATGTTGATCAGGAAATAGAGCAGCCCGAAGGACTGGCCCGTGGCATAGTGCGCAAGGAAGGTAATGCCGGCGGTGCCGCCGGTCAGTAGCCCGGCCTGCCGGAACAGGATGATGGCAAGCGCGAAAAGCAGGGTGCCGGTGGCGATGGCCTGGGCATCTTCGAACCAGTGGTGGCGGTGAGACGTCATCGGAGCGGAATCATGGAAGCGATGGAATCAGGAAACGACTTGCGCGTCGACGCAAGAATCAGCGAGCTCGAAATCAAGCTGGCGTATGCGGACGATCTGCTCGAGACGCTCAATCACACGGTCTTTCGCCAGCAGGAACAGATCGAAGTGCTGCAGCGCCAGCTCGACGACCTGCGTCGCCAGGTGCAGGCCATCCCCGGCGGCGGCGCCTCGAGCCTGCGCGAAGAGATCCCGCCGCATTATTGAACCCCGCCAAGTAATCCCACCAAGTAATCCCGCCAAGTGAATGGAATCCGTTCGTCCTGAGCCTGTCGAAGGAACGAACGGCGCGTTCACGTTGGGCATTGCGCCGTTCATGGTTCGACAGGCTCACCACGAACGGGGTTGGCGTCGCAGGATATTCTTGCCCAAGCACCCTCAAGAATCCGCCCCCGGCCGCTGCCGGTGAAATACCAGCGGTGCCACGACCACGCTCGGCGGCGGTGACTGCAGGATGTGCTTCTTCATTTTTCCTACCACGTGCATTTCGCACGGGCGGCAATCGAAGCGCAGCGTGTATTTCTCATTGCCCGAGACCAGCGTCATCGGCTCGGCGCGAACCTGACCCTGCACGCCGGTGACGCCCTTCGCCTGCTTGGGACAGAGGTTGAACGAGAAACGCAGGCAGTGCTTGGTCACCATCAGCGACACCTCGCCGTCTTCCTCGTGCGCCTCGAAGGCCGCATCCATCAGTTTGACGCCATGCTTGGCGTAGAAGGCGCGTGCCCTGTCGTTGTAGATGTTGGCAAGGTAGGAGAGCGATTCCTCGGGGTAGGGCGCGGGCGGCTCGACCGGCGCCTTGCGGGGCGGGCGCCGGTAGGCCGCAGCCCGGGCGGCTTCCAGCGCCGTCACGGCATCGCGGCGCAGGCCATTGATGGCGGAGGCCGGGATGAACCATGGCTGCGACAGCGCGAGGTCGATGCGGCGGGCGGCGAACAGGGTCGTGCCGAGCTTCGCGAGGTTCTCGCGCAGCGTCGTTTCCGTCTTCTCCGGGTTCGTCGCCGGCGATTTCTCGATCGCCAGTCGCGCCGCTGCCGAGATGCCTTCCTCGTCGGTCAGCGTCAGCGCGAAGCCGTCAGCGGCTTCGCTCAGCGTCAGGTCGATGCCGACGCGGCGCTCGGCCGATTTTTTCGTCAGCAGCAGCTCCCAGGTATGGTCGCCGTTGCGGTTGATGGCCGTGCCTGGCCTGAAACCGGGGAGGTCGGCGATGGCGACGTTGGGCGTGATGCGCCAGACATTGCCACGCTGTTCGGCAACGTTCACCGGCACGCCGAAGACTTCACGCTTGTGCAGGTAGTTGAGGCCGTCACCGTTGGCCAGCGGCTCGCTCGCTTCCATCTCGAACCAGGTCGGACCGAGCTTCGTCACGGTACCGATCGGCAACCCGACGAACTTCGGCGAATCGAAGGCGCCGATATCGACCTTGCGTTCGTTCACGAAATAGTCGGTGGTGCCACGATGGAAGGTCTTGTCCGGGTCGGGTGTGAAGAAGAGGGTGGTCTTTCCCGAGGAGGAGGCTCGGAGCGGCGGCAAACGGGCAGGGCGCCCTTCCATGATGCAATCCAGCGCGCGCCGGTAGTGGCCGGTGATGTTCTTCACGTAGCCGAGGTCCTTGTAGCGCCCCTCGATCTTGAAGCTGCGGATGCCGGCAGCGACCAGTGCCTCCAGGTTGCCCGTCTGGTTGTTGTCCTTCATCGACAGCAGGTGCTTTTCGAAGGCCACGACGCGGCCCTGGTCGTCCGAAAGCGTATAGGGCAGCCGGCAGTCCTGCGAGCAGTCGCCGCGGTTGGCGCTGCGCTCGGTGTGCGCGTGGCTGATGTAGCACTGGCCCGAGAATGCCACGCACAGCGCGCCGTGGATGAAGAACTCGAGCGTCACGTCGTCGGCCCGCGTGGCGGCGCGGATGGCCGCGATTTCCTTGAGGCTCAGCTCGCGCGCCAGCACCATCTGCGAGAAGCCGACCTGGCCGAGGAATTTCGCCTTCTCCACCGTGCGGATGTCGCTCTGCGTCGACGCGTGCAGCTCGATCGGCGGCAGGTCGATCTCCAGCAGGCCCATGTCCTGAATGATCAGCGCATCGGCGCCGGCGTTATACACCTCCCAGGCGATTCGCCGCGCTTCTTCCAGTTCGTTGTCGTGCAGGATGGTATTCAGCGCCACCAGCACGCGGGCGTTGTAGCGGTGGGCATGCCCGGCGAGCGCGGCGATCTCGCCGATCTCGTTTCCGGCGTTGGCGCGCGCGCCGAAGGCCGGGCCGCCGATATAGACGGCGTCGGCACCATGGTTGATGGCCTCGATGCCGAACTCGCCGGTCTTGGCGGGGGCGAGCAGCTCGAGTTTCTGCGGGGCTTCGTGATTCATGGCGCAAGGAGGCAAGCGAAGCCCGCATTTTATCGCGCGCGGCGCCCGGAATTCCGGGCGAGTTATGCGAAAATCGCCACTCCCCCATTGGCCTGATTCGACCATGAGTACCTCGCCGACCGACGACAAGAAGGATGCCGCGCTCAAGGCGCAGCGTTTCAGGATGCTCGAAGACATCGCCAGGGAACTCTCCGGCGGCGACATCTCGTTTCCAACCTGCTTCGATGCTGCGCTGCAGATCCGCAATGTGCTGAAGGACCACAGCGTGTCGCTGCGCGCCGTGGCGAAGGTGGTCAGCCGGGAGCCGCTGGTTGTCGCCAAGCTGCTGCGCATTGCCAATTCGGTGACGCACAACCCGTCAGGAAAACTCGTCGTCGACGTCGAATCGGCGCTCAACCGGCTCGGCATCGAGACGGCCCGTTCGGTGGCGCTGGCCGTGGCGATGGACCAGCTGCTTCGCTCCAAGGACCTGCTTGCCTTCGCCGATCTCTCGAAGGATCTCTGGACGCATGTGCTGCGCACCGCCGCCGGTGCCCGTGTGCTGGCGAAGACGCATACCCGCATCAACCGCGACGATGCCATGCTGGCCGGACTGGTGCATGACCTCGGCGCCTTCTACATGCTCTACCGGGCTGCGCAATACGAGGAGCTGCGTATCCGCCCGGACACCGTGCGCTTCCTGATCGTGCAGTGGCATGAAAGCATCGGCGAATCGCTGATGGCGGCGCTCGGCCTGCCGGAGCACATCATCGAGGCGGTGCGCGACCACGACCAGCCCCGTCCGGCGGTTGCCAGCCTCAAGACGCTTTCCGAGGTCGTCTACGTCGCCAACATGCTGGCGGGCGGCCTCGAGGAATGGTCGCGTTCGGGAACGCTCAACGAAACGGACCATCCTGAACTCACGAACCCCGACTACACCGCCCTCATGGGGGAGATCGAGGAAGAGTTCCAGGAACTGCGCGGCGCCCTAGGCTGAATCCTTGGGCGGGCGCCCGGCCAGCCAGATCAGCAGCAGTACCGGCACGCCGAGCAGCGCCGTGCCGGTAAAGAAGCTGGCATAGCCGTTGGCATCGACGAAGGCGCCGGAGAAACCGGCGATGAACTTCGGCAGCAGCAGCATCAATGAGCTGAAGAGCGCGTACTGGGTGGCCGAATAGCTGACGTTGGTCAGGCTCGAGAGGTAGGCGACGAAGGCGGCCGAGGCGATGCCGGCCGACAGGTTGTCGGCCGAGACCACGAGGATCAGTGCCGTGACATCGTGTCCGTGGCCGGCGAGCCAGGCAAAGAGCAGGTTGCTCGCCGCCGACAGGATGGCGCCCAGCATCAGGATGCGCATCACCCCGAAACGCATCGACAGCACGCCGCCGACGAAGGCGCCGACCAGCGTCATGATCACGCCGTAGATCTTCGTCACCGCCGCCACTTCGTCCTTGGTGTAGCCCATGTCCACATAGAACGGGTTGGCCATGATGCCCATCACGACATCACTGATCCGGTACACCGCGATCAGCGCGAGGATCAGCGCCGCCTGCCAGCGGTAGCGCCGCAGGAAGTCGGCGAAGGGCTCGACCAGCGTACCGTGCAGCCATTCGCCGAGATCCTTCGCCGGCGGCAGCGCGCGCCGTACCGGTTCCGGGGACAGCAGCACGGTGACGATGCCGACCAGCATCGATGCTGCCATCGCCAAGTAGGCGACCTGCCAGGCACCCTGCTGGTAGCCGCTGCCATCGCTGGCACGCGCTGCCAGCCACAGTGCGCCGGCACCGGACCAGATCATCGCCAGCCGGTAGCCGGTCTGGTAGGTCGCCGCCAGCGCCGCCTGGCGGTCGGCGTCGGCCGACTCGATGCGGTAGGCGTCGAGCGCGATGTCCTGCGTCGCCGAAGCGAAGGCTGTCGCCAGTGCGAACCACACGATCGGCGTCAGCGCCGCCTGCGGATCGGTGAAAGCCATGCCGCAGAGGGCGAGCACGATCGTCGCCTGCGCCAGCAGCAGCCAGGAGCGACGGCGGCCGAGCAGGCGGGTGAGCAACGGGATCGGCAGACGGTCGACCAGTGGCGCCCAGGCCCACTTGAAACCGTAGGCCAGCCCGACCCAGCTCAGGTAGCCGATGGTGCTGCGGTCGACGCCCGCCTCGCGCAGCCAGAAGCTGAGCGTCCCGAACACCAGCAGCAGTGGCAGGCCGGCCGAGAAGCCGAGCGCCAGCATGCGCAGGCTCGCAGGTTCGAGATAGACACGCCAGGCAGTGCGCCAGTTTTGGACAGTCATCGGGGCAGGTGAATGTGCGCCAGCGGCGCGTGCGAAAAGCGCGAGTCTACCGCAGGGGCCGCGTCATTCGTACGGAATTCCCGTGTATCGGACGTCACCGGCGGCAACAAATCCTTACATCTCCGGCGTCATCGCACTGTCCTTGCCGGGCGTTCTTCGTCACAGGCAGTCGCAGGCCCCACATGTCGTGGCGGATACGACGGCGGAAGGACCGGATCATGAAAAAGCGAACGATGGTACTGGCGGGTCTGATGGCCGTGACGGCCCTGCTCGGCGGATGTGCCTCGACAGGCAGCTACAGCACCTACAGCGAGACGGTCTACATCGCACCGCCGCCACCGCGGGTCGAATACATGGGGCCGCCACCCGTCGTCGGCCATGTCTGGATCACCGGTTACTGGAACTGGGGCGGAGGCCGCTACGTCTGGGTGCCGGGGCGCTGGGAAGCGCCGCGGCACGGGCAGCAGTGGGTGGCCCCGCGCTGGGAGCGTGACGGCGACCGCTGGCGCCAGCACGGTGGTTACTGGGAAAAGTCGCACGTCGCCGCCGTGCCGGTGCGCCCGGCGCCCCGTCAGGAGGAGCGCGGCCATGTCGAGCGGCGTGAAATTCCGCGCCAGGAGGCACGCCCGGAACCCGGCAATGACTATCGCGAACCCCCGCGCGCCGAGCGACGCGACATCCCGCCGCCCGCGCGTGTCGAACGTCAGGAAGTTCGCCCGCCGGCGAACGAGATGCGCCGCGATGGCTGGCCGCCGCGCGACAGCCGGCCGGCGCCGGAACGCCGCGATCAATACACCGGTGCGTCGCCGAATCCTCCGGTGCGGGCAGAAGCCCCGCGCCCGGCTGCGCCAGCCATCGAACGTGGCGGCGAACGCCGGGAGCGCCCGCAGGAAGCGCGCAATGAACGGAACGACCGCGGCGACCGGGGGGATGCCTCAGCGCGTGGCGATCGCCAGCACGACCGTCGCGGACGCGACGAGACCCGTGGCTAATGGTTTCCACGGACGTGCATGAAGGACGGATCTTGCCCTGCCTGGTCAGGCCCGGGCCTGACCAGGCAGGGGGGCGATCCAACCTCAATGAGACGCCCTTGAAGCCGGTCTCGATTCCGGCCTTCGCCGGGGTGACGGCCTCCAGTTCGAGCGTTCAGCGTCTGTCTCTCACCACCGGCAGCATGGCCTCGATCAGGGCCGTGATCAGGTGCGCCGTACGGCCCTGCCGGTCGCGGTCGGGGTTGTATTCGACGATTTCAAGGGCGCGCAGGCCGGGCGTCTCCGCGACCCGGCGCAGCATCCGCAATGTCTCCCGCAGGCCGAGCCCGTCGGGTTCCGGGCTGCCGACACCGGGGGCGTAGACCGGGTCGAGCGCATCGAGATCCAGCGTGACGCCGAATCCCGCCGGCGCGCGCGCCACGATGGCCAGAGCCTCGTCCAGTGCAGCAGTGAAACCGCGCTGCGCGATCTCCTCCACGCCGATCACGCGTACGCCGAGACGCGCGAGGAACTCGGCTTCCTCCGGTTCGTAGCTGCGCGCGCCGAGGACGACCGTATGCGCCGGCAGCACCTGCTGCCCGGCGAGACCGAAACCGAGCAGGCGCTTGTCGCCGCGGCCGAGCAGGCAGGCCAGCGGCATGCCATGGATGGCGCCGGAGTGCGAGGTCTCCGGCGTGTGGCTGTCCATGTGCGCGTCGATCCAGAGCAGGCCGAGCGGTGCGCCGATCGTACGGGCCACGCCCGACCAGGTGCCGATAGCCACCGAATGGTCGCCGCCCAGTACCAGCGGAAACTCGTTGGCGCGGCAGGCGTCCGCGACCTCATCTGCCAGGCGGCGGCACAGATCGGCAATGCGTTCGACCGGCGTGAGCCCCGGGCGGTCCGGCGCGAACAGCGTCTCGCCCCAGTCGATCGCCGGGTGGTGCGCCAGCTCGTGCCAGGCCTGCGAGCGGCGGAAGGCGATCGGCCCGTGTTCGCAGTGCCGATCCTGCGCGCCGACGCCGCTGGCAGCGCCGATCAGGCGCAGGCGGTCAAAGCGATCAACGGGCGGCAGGTGAGGTGGAGCAGGGCGTGTCATCGCGGGGTGTCGTCCATCGGCGGAATGGTGCAAACTCTGCGCCCATCGTACCACGGAGGCAAGCTTGAACTGGCTGAAATACCTCGCGCTCCTCGCCGCGCTCGCGGTGCTGGTCTACGCCTGCCCGATCCTGTGGGAAATCGGCGTCGTCGGTGCGCTCGCCGGGGCGTTCTGGTTCTTTGCGTGGCCGAAGGGTGATGGCGCTTGAGGCGACCGCCGCAAGACAGGCGATGGACGATCGAGCGCGATGTGGGCGAGTTTCATCGGGGTGAGTCGCCCCTTCAAAAGACCTGATGTATGCCAGCCGGGTTTGATCTGAATTAATTCCACAGAATTTATACGGTTATTCCCGGCTGAAGTCGCCAATATTTGCCGATTATTGATATTCAAGCGCTATCGAAGTCCTTATAGTCGGCCCCCATTTGCAACGGGATCGCAAGCAGTGGTGTTGCGGGGGGATTCGATGGCGAGTTGTTACCTGACAGGGATGGCCGTGTGTCCGCCATCGTCCCTGGAGTGCTGTGTCGTACTGCAGCAATGCGGCGAAGGAATCCTCTGTCTTGACGCAAAAGGCTGCGTCAACTATGCCAATCTGCGCGCCTGTGAGGTTCTCGGCGCGACGGCAGACACGCTGGTCGGCACGATGCTGTTCGACGACCGCCACCCTCAGGAGGACGGCCGTCCGTCATTGCCCCCGCTGTTTCGCGGCGAGGATGGCGAGATACTGCCGTTGTCACCTGGAATGCATCAGGCACGTGTGAGTTCGGCCACTCACGGCGATTTGCCGGTGAACTGCCGTATCGCCGTGGTGACCCTCGCCGACGGCGATCTCGGCTACGTCGTCAGTTTCCATGACACAAGAGACCAGATTGCGACAGAAGAGCGGCTCACCTATCTTGCGCACCATGATCCACTGACTGACCTGCCGAATCGGCGTCTGGTATCCGAGCGGCTGGACTACGAAATCAGCCGCGCCCGCCGCTATGGTGACGGTTTCGCGCTACATCTGATCGACCTGGATGATTTCAAGGGCGTGAATGATCGCTTCGGTCATCCGGTTGGCGACAAGCTGCTGATCGCCCTGGCCGACCGGTTTCGTGGCGCGGTTCGGGAAAGTGACACGGTCGCGCGCATCGGCGGCGACGAATTCGCCGTGATCCAGGTTGCGGTTGACGATCCCGAGGACGCCGCTGCACTCGCCGCGAAGCTGCTTTCGGTCGCACAGGCCGCGGTTCACCTGGACGGGTTCGAGCTGTTTCCCGGGGTCACCATCGGCGTGGCGGTACGCGAGAATGAAACCTCGGCCGAGGAACTGTGGCGTCATGCCGATGCGGCGATGTATCAGGCAAAGGCCCGCGGCAAGAATACGTTTGTCGTTGTCGATGATGTCATTACGGAAGCTGTTGAGGCTGACTCCCGGCTCGTCTGCGCGCTGGGCAATGCGATTGACTACCAGCAGTTCCATCTTGTCTATCAACCCCAGTTCAGTGTCGATCGGGGTGCAATCGTCGGCGTCGAGGCGCTGCTGCGGTGGCACCACCCGGAGTTCGGCGATGTGCCACCGTCGACATTCATCCCGCTTGCGGAACGTCATCGCATGATCGAACCGATCGGCACCTGGGTGTTGGTCGAGATATGCCGCCAGGCGCGAACCTGGATCAATGCGGCCATTCCGTTCGGCCGGATAGCCTTCAATCTTTCCCAGCTGCAGCTGGCCAATCGGGAACACTTCGCGGCGCTCATCACGCTGGTCGATGCCGCCGAGATTCCCTGGTCGATGCTGGAGATCGAGGTGACCGAGACCGCGTATTTCGGTGCCAGCAGGGACGTCCTGGCGATGCTAGAAGAACTGCAACGTCGCGGCGTTCGTATCGCGATTGATGACTACGGTACCGGCCACTCCTCGCTTCTGGCACTGCGCCGAATGCGGGCCAATAGCCTCAAGATCGATCGCGCATTCATCGAGGATTATCGGGAGGCAGAGTCCGCGGGGATCATCAGGGAGACGATTGCGCTGGCTCATGCCCTCGGTATGGCCGCCATCGCCGAAGGGATCGAGTCACCGGAACAGCAGGCACTGATCGAGCGGTTCGGGTGCGACAGAAGCCAGGGGTTTCACCTGGGGATTCCCGTTGAAGCAGGGAGGCTGGAGCGCATGTTCTTTGATCCCGGCCTCGCCACGGCGGCAGAGAACGAATCCGCGAGCACGGCGCGTGCTGCGAAAGAGGAACTGATCCTTCCCTGGTGCAATGACTACGAAACCGGGATCGCACAGATCGACCTGCAGCACCATCGACTGGTCGAACTGATCAATCTTCTGGGGAAATCGGGGCATGGGAATGATGCTTCGACCGAAGAGCAGCACGAACTCCTGCATGAAATCGCGCGCTACGTGGATTATCACTTCCGATGCGAGGAAGCTTTCATGGCCCGCCATCATGTCGTCGATCATCACGTCGAGCACCATCAGATCACGCATGGCTCCGCGCTCAGGATGGTGGTCGACTCGCTCGCTTCGTTCCGGGATGGCCGCTCCACGCTCTCCGATCTGTGCCAGGGACTTGCCCGTTGGCTGGAGTCGCATATCCATGCCGAGGACAAGATGCTCGGCGAACAGATCGTCGCGATCAACCGTGGGAGCACACCGATCGAGGCGTACAGGCAGGCGATGCTCTCAGCCGCCCTGGAGGCACGTTGAGGCCAGGGCCCGGAGTTCGCTGAATGTACCTGACGCCCGACTCCTTTTTCGGCAAGCGGGGTACGCACGATGATGCGCCGCATATCGAGCGTGTGACGGATGAGCCGTATTGTCATGCACGCACCCTGACCGGGTGGCGGCGAGAAATCGTCCAGATCTCTCCCGGCAGATTCCAGGGGCGTGTCTTTGAAGCGTGTGGCCGCGATGTCAGGGTGGCCAGGGAATTCCTTTCGCGCGGCGTGTTCCACATCGGTTCCGCCTACGCGGGCGGGCTGACGCTCGGCCTGATCCGTTCGACGGATAAAAGGGCCGCAATCTGGAACGGCATTCAGGTGCAGCCGGATACCGTCGTCTGCGTTCCCCCCGGGGCGGAAATGGTGTTCAGATCCCATGACGATACCCGCGTCATCTGGCTTTTCGTGCCGGCCGGCCTGCTGGATGCGCAGGCACTCGCTGTCTTCGACGATGCCGAAGCGTCGATCACCCAGCCCATGTGCTTTGATGACGGCGCGCTGGCGGTGAGGATCATCTCGGCGTATCAGGCCGTTCGTAAACTGACCGGGCTGAGGCCCCCCGGAGAACCTGGTTCGCTCCATCCATACGATGCGCTGATGGCGGAAATCGTTGATCTTGCCCGAGGCTTCCTGGCCATCTACGGCAAGCGACAACCACAGCTTGGCATTCGCGAAGCACATGCGATGAAGATATTGCGGCAGGTTCGCCTGTATCTGAGGCAGCGGATCGGCGAAAGCATCTGTCTGCATGATCTGTGCGAGGCCGCAGCGGCTTCCGAGCGTACCGTGCGCAATGCCTGCGAGATCGTCACGGGCGAATCCCCGATGAGCTTCTTGCGGGCCATGCGATTGAATCAGGTACGGCGTGCCTTGTTGAACGCGGCGACGCCGGTAAGGATCACTGAAACAGGTGCGCGCTGGGGATTCCTGCACATGCCGCAGTTCTCCCGCGACTATCGCGAACTCTTTGGAGAGCTTCCCTCCGAAACCATCCGCAGGCAGCTGCGAGACAGCGGCAATACTACCGCTGACCGCGCAGGAGGCTAGAGGCCGGCGATGATGGCGCGGGCCATGAGCCTCCGTGATCCGCACACCGGCCCCGTGACTTCCGTGGCCTGTGATCTCCTGCACTGCATGCGCGGCAGTGCCGGCAATCAATCGCGCGAGATGCCCCGGAAAGCCGGTTCTGCTGCCAGTAGCGCCTGGACATAGGCCGCACACGCATCGTCCGGCGCCATCCTTTCGCGGCCGAGCAGCTTTTCCGAGATCGAACGCATCTTCTCGATCTGCAGGATCCATTCCCGCTGGCCACCTTCCTCGTCGCTGGCGCTGCTGCCGATCAGGTATTGCCGCCCGTGCCAGTCGATCATGCTGTACCAGCCCCAGTCCTCAGCCTCCGGCGGTGTCAGCGCATGCGCGCCGCCGACGCGTTCCCCCAGCCATAGCAGCAGCGACTCCCCGTAAATCGGGTTGATCGGGTTTTCACGCTCGCGCGCAACGTCGAAGAGGTCTGTCGTGAAGCGAACAACTACCGCCATATCGTTCTCCCGGCTGGATTAATGCCCCGTGCATGGCATTGCGGGGCATGCGTCACGAGTTAAATTCTATGTCAATTGAGGCTGACCTCTTTGGATCTTGTCGTTAGCTGATATTTGATACAACTCAAAGAGTACGGTCTTGAACCAGCATAAAAGTAGCCGTTACACCTTCCTTTCCGGGCGCGAAAATTTAAATGAACGGTCAGTCCGCGAGTTCGCATGCAAGCGCCCTGCCAAAACTCCTGAATGGTGTCCTTGATGCTGCCGTAACCTTCTCAGGGGCGGACTTTGGCAACATCCAGCTTTTCGATTCCAATGGTCATCTTAAGGTCGTCGCGCATCGCGGCTTGCCCGATTGGTGGATCGCATATTCGGACGCGGTCACCATCGGGCAGGTTGTCTGCGCTACAGCGCTGTCCCGTGGTGAGCGCGTCATCGTCGAGGATGTCGAGCGCAGCCCGTTATTTGCAGGTGCCGCCTTGGATGTGCAGCGCAAGGCTGACATTCGTGCCGTGCAGTCGACTCCGCTGTTGGGTAGTTCGGGGCAGGTGCTGGGTCTGCTTTCGACCCACTATCGGACGGTCTACCGCCCCGACGCAAAGGAACTGAATGTGATTGATCTGCTGGCAGCACATGCCATCGTGCTGATCGAACACACGAAAACGGAAGCAGAGTTGCGGGCAAGTGAGGAGCGCTTGCGAAGGGTTTCCGAAAATGCCGATGTTGGGCTGACGCGTCTTAACCGTGATCTCGTCTATCTGTCAGCCAACGCTGCGTACGCCCAACTCGCTGGCTTGCCGGTGGAGGAAATTGTTGGGCGTTCCATGTATGAGGTACTGGGCAAAGAAGGGGTGCAGACGATACGGCCCTATGTGGACCGGGTATTGCGCGGTGAGCGCGTGACCTACGAGGCTGAGGTGCCTTTTGCGGGCTCCGGCTATCGCTATCTCCATGTCAGCTACACACCGGACGCTGATTCGGACGGCCGGATCGTTGGTTGGGTCGCCAGCATTACCGACATTACCGAACACAGGAAAATCGAAGACGAGTTAAGGCGATACAAGGAGTCATTGGAAGAACAGGTTCGACAGCGTACGTCAGAATTGCGTGATGCTCAGAGAATCGCATCGGTTGGGAGTTGGCATTTGGATTTGGCCACCGACGAAGTGACTTGGTCCGAGGAGCTGTACCGAATGTTCAATGCGGCATCAGATGTACCGCCGCCGAAATTCGTGGAGCAGGGCAGCATCTTTCAAGCAGACAGTTGGGATCGGCTGAGCAAGTGTTTGGCGCAGACGGTTGCCACCGGTGTCCCCTACGAATTGGAGCTACAAACGCGCCGTGCCGATGAAACCTCTGGCTGGATATTGGCGCGGGGAGAACGGGTGTGCAATGGCGCGGGAACGGCCGTCGCGTTGCGAGGCATCGCGATGGATATCACTGCGCGCAAAGAGGCGGAAAGGTTTCTCAGAGCAGCTACGCAGGCGGCCGAGGCGGCCAATATCGCCAAGAGTGCATTTCTGGCTAACATGAGCCACGAAATCCGTACCCCGATGAATGCGATCATCGGTATCGCCCACCTCATGCGGCGGGCCGGTGTGACTCCGGATCAGGCCGATCAGTTGAACAAGATCGATGCTGCGAGCCAACATCTTCTGGGTGTCATAAACGACATCCTCGATTTGTCAAAGATCGAAGCAGGAAAGATGACAGTCGAGCGGATTCCGATCGATGTCGGCAAGCTTGTCGAAACCGTTATTCTCATGGCGCGAAGCCCTGCGGATGCCAAGGGGCTGGAACTGGTGGCTGACGTTTCTTCTGTTCCGAACGATCTGCTCGGCGATCCTGTTCGCTTCCAGCAAGCCCTGCTCAATTTCGTTACGAATGCCATCAAGTTCACCAAAGCCGGCACTGTCGTGGTTCGTGTGCGCATTGTTGAAGACACCATTGATCATGTCGTTCTCCGTTGCGAAGTGATCGATAGTGGCGTCGGTATCGCTCCTGATCGCCTTGAGAGACTATTCGCCAATTTTGAGCAAGCGGACAGCTCCACAACCCGGGTCTATGGTGGTACGGGGCTGGGGTTGGTCATTACTCGGCGGTTGGCCGAACTAATGGGAGGGACGGCGGGTGCGGAAAGTGTTCTTGGTCGCGGGAGTACCTTTTGGTTCGAAGTCTCGTTAAGCAAAGGCGCTATCGCATCGCTTGAGGTTTCGCTTCCGGATGCCAATGCCGAAGCGATCCTCAAGCGTGACTATCACGGTACATGCATCCTTCTGGCTGAAGACGAGGTTATTAACCAGGAAATTGCCTGCACATTGCTGCAGGACTGTGGACTGCATGTCGACGTGGCCGGTGACGGTCGTGAGGCGGTAAAGCGTGTCTCCGAAAACGAATACGACCTCGTGCTGATGGATATGCAAATGCCTAACATGGGTGGGGTCGAGGCCGCAAAACAGATACGGGCGCTTGATCGACGTCAGATGCCGATCCTTGCCTTGACGGCAAACGCATTGGTCGAAGACAGAATGGCCTGCCTGGAGGCGGGCATGAATGACTTTTTCACCAAGCCGCTGGATCCCGAGCGGCTGTTTTCAACGGTATTGAAATGGTTGGCGTTTGGCAGGTATGAGCAGACGGCCAGCGGCAAGCGCCGTTTCGTGATGGATGCTAACCTGCTCCTCGGCGTTCCCGAGATTGACTGTGAGCACGAAGCGTTGCTCGCACGTCTTGAGTACATGAGAAGGCTGCCGGATGACGACGCTGGCGCAATTCAGTTTTCGCAGAGCCTGAATGACGTAGGCAAGTTGATTCGGCAGCATCTGGAGTCCGAAGAGGCATACCTGACGATTTCCGGGGTTCCTGCCACTGAACTGGCGCCGCATCTGATCGCGCACAACACGCTGATGCGCCAGGTTGTCGAGATACAAATGCGCTTTCCTTCGGGGAACGATCCCGACCGACGTGTTGTAGTCGACTCGATCGACAGTCTGCTACGAGAGCATTTGTTGACTGTCGATTTGAAGATGAAATCCTACCTCAGCCACTCCCTGTGATTATTCGACGCAATTGGGGCGCCTGATCTACGCTTTCCCGGTTAGCCCGTTACCCCGTGTACTTCACCCGCCGCTTCTGCTGCCTCGGCTGCGCTACATGATCGAGCGGCAGTTCGTGCGTCTGCTTCACTTTCGATAGCGCGATGTTCGTCTTCACCTGCGCGACGCCGGGCAGGGTGAGCAGGCGTTTCATCATCAGGTCGGAGAAGGCGGCGAGGTCGGGTGCGACGATGCGCAGCACGTAGTCGGCCTCGCCGGTGACGGCGAAGCATTCGAGGATTTCGGGCATCGCGGCGATCTGCTTCTCGAATTCCGCCGGGCGCGTCTTGTCGTGGCGTTCGAGGATGACCTGGGCGTAGGCAGTGACGCCGAGGCCGAGCGCGTGCGGGTCGAGCAGGGCGGCGTAGCCGGTGATGACCCTAGCTTCTTCCAGCCGCTGGATGCGGCGGCTGACCTGCGAGGCGGAGAGGCTGGCGGCTTCGCCGAGCCCGGCGTTGGTGGCGTGGCCGTCGTGCTGGAGGGCGGCGAGGAGCTGCAGGTCGTAGCGGTCGATGCTGAGTTCGATCATGGTTTTCGCCTGATATGCACAAAACGTGCATAAATTAGCACGAGAGCTGTGCATTACGAACATTCCGTGCGGGCGATGCGCGCGACAATGCGTTCATCGCTTACGCACCGGAAGCCGCTCATGAACCTCACCGAATCCCTGCTGCATGCCCTCAAGGCCAACGGCGCCCGCCAGATCTTCGGCATCCCCGGCGACTTCGCGCTGCCGTATTTCCGCATCATCGAAGAGACGCAGATCCTGCCGCTCTACACGCTCTCGCACGAGCCGGGGGTCGGCTTCGCGGCGGACGCGGCGGCGCGTATCGAGGGGGCGCTGGGGGTTGCGGCGGTGACCTACGGCGCCGGGGCGCTGAACATGATCAACTCGGTGGCGGCAGCCTATGCCGAGAAGTCGCCGCTGGTGGTGATCTCGGGCGGGCCGGGCAAGGGCGAATCGAGTTCCGGGCTGCTGCTGCACCATCAGGCGAAGACGCTGGATTCGCAGTACCGCATCTTCGAGGAGATCACCTGCGACCGCGTGGTGCTGGACGACGCCGAACGCGCGCCGGCCGACATCGCCCGCGTGCTCGGCAACTGCCTGAAGCATTCGCGGCCGGTGTACATCGAGATCCCGCGCGACATGGTGGCGGTGCCGTGCGCCGGCGTGCCGCCGCTGGCCGCGGCGCCGGTCGATGCCGAGGCGCTGGCAGCCTGTGCCGACGAGGTGCTGCAGCGGCTGGCGGCGGCCGAGCGGCCGGTGCTGATGGTCGATGTGGAGGTGCGCCGCTACGGCCTCGAGGCGAAGGTGGCGGAGCTCGCCCGTCGGCTGGCGCTGCCGGTGGCGACCTGCTTCATGGGGCGCGGCCTGCTCGCCGAATCGGATGCGGCGCTGGTCGGCACCTACATGGGCGTGGCCGGGCTGCCGGAGGTGACGCAACTGGTGGAGCACTCGGATGGCCTCTTCCTGCTCGGCGTGATCCTCTCCGATACCAACTTCGCCGTCTCGGAAAAGAAGATCGACCTGCGCAAGACCATCGTCGCCTGCGACGGCGAGGTGCGGCTCGGTTACCACGTCTATCCGCAGATCCCGCTGGCGGCGCTGGTCGACGCGCTGCTGGCGCGCACCGGCGAGCCGGCGGTGCAGCGTGCGGTGGTGCGCACGCAGTACCCACGCGGCCTGGTCGCCGACGAAGCGACGATTGCGCCGAACGACATCGCGGTGGCGGTGAATGACCTGATGGCGGCGCACGGCAAGCTGCCGATCGCCTCCGACATGGGCGACTGCCTGTTCACGGCAATGGACATCGAGCACACGGCGCTGGTGGCGCCGGGCTACTACGCCACGATGGGCTATGGCGTGCCGGCCGGCCTCGGCCTGCAGGCGGCGACCGGGCAGCGGCCGCTGATCCTCGTCGGCGACGGCGCCTTCCAGATGACTGGCTGGGAATTGGGCAACTGCCGCCGCTACGGCTGGGACCCGATCGTGCTGCTCTTCAACAACGCCAGCTGGGAAATGCTGCGCACCTTCCAGCCGGAATCGGGCTTCAACAACCTCGATGACTGGGGCTTCGCCTCGATGGCCGCCGGCATGGGCGGCGATGGCGTGCGCGTGCGCACCCGGGCCGAGCTGAAGGCGGCGCTGGACACGGCCGTGGCGACGCGCGGCCGCTTCCAGCTGATCGAGATCATGATCCCGCGCGGCGTGCTGTCGCAGACGCTGCAGCGCTTCGTGGCCGGCGTGAAGCGCCTGAACGCGGCGAAGTAGGCACAACAACGAGGAGACACACGATGCAGACGACCCCGATGATCATCAACGGCCAGCCCGTGACCACCGAGGCCACGCTCGGCGTCATCAATCCCGCCACCGGCGAGGTCTTCGCGCAGGTGCCGGCGGGCACGGCGGCACATGTCGCTGCGGCCGTTGCGGCCGCACAGGCCGCCTTTCCGGCCTGGCGCGACATGGCGGATGCGGAGCGGCAGCGCCTGCTGCATGCCCTCGGCGATGCGCTGCAGGCGCACATGCCCGAGCTGATACAGCTGGTGACGCAGGAGAGCGGCAAGCCGCTGAACGGCCTCAACGGCGTGGGCGCCGGCATGGAAGTGGGCGGCGCCATCGCCTGGACGCACGTGACGGCCGAGCTCTCGCTGCCGGTGGAGGTGGTGCAGGACAACGACGTGGCACGCGTCGAGGTACATCGCGTGCCGCTCGGCGTGGTGGGCTCGATCACGCCGTGGAACTGGCCGCTGCTGATCGCCATCTGGCATGTGATCCCGGCGCTGCGGGCGGGCAACACGGTGGTCATCAAGCCGTCGGAATTCACGCCGCTGGCGACGCTGCGCTTCGTCGAGCTGGCGAACGGAATCCTGCCGCAGGGCGTGCTCAACATCGTCACCGGCGGCGGCGAGGTGGGGGCGGCGATGACGGCGCACCCGGGCATCGCCAAGATCGTGTTCACCGGCTCGACCGAGACCGGCCGGCGCATCATGCAGGGCGCCGCCGGCAACCTGAAGCGGCTGACGCTGGAACTGGGCGGCAACGATGCCGGCATCGTGCTGCCGGATGTGGATGTCGCGGCGGTGGTGCCGAAGCTCTTCGCCGCCTGTTTCCACAACAGCGGGCAGACCTGCGCCTGCCTGAAGCGGCTCTACGTGCATGAAAGCCTCTACGACGCGGTGTGCGAGGGGCTGGCGGCGCTGGCGCGGCAGGCGGTGCTCGGCGACGGCCTCGATCCGGCGACGCAGCTGGGGCCGGTGCAGAACGCGGCGCAGCTGGCGAAGGTGGAGGCCTTTGCCGAATCGGCACGCCGTGATGGCGGCCGCTTCCTGTGCGGCGGGCAGCGGCGCCCGGGCCCCGGCTATTTCTACGAGCCGACGGTGGTCGCCGGCCTCACGGACGGCAGCCGGCTGGTCGACGAGGAACCCTTCGGGCCGATCGTGCCGGTGATCGCCTGGCGCGACCTCGACGAGGTCGTCGCGCGTGCCAACGCCAATCCGCAGGGCCTGGGCGGTTCGGTGTGGTCGGCCGATACCCGGCAGGCAACGGCGGTGGCGCTGCGCCTCGAATGCGGCACGGTGTGGGTCAACGAACACGGCGCCATCCAGCCCGATGCGCCCTTCGGCGGCATCAAGCAATCCGGCATCGGCGTCGAGTTCGGGGCGCACGGGCTGGCGGAGTACACGGCGATCAGGACGGTGAAGGTGATGAAGTAGTGCTGCCGGAAAGTGGCGACATCACTATTCGCGCGGGATAATCGAAGTCACTAAAACAAGGGAGGTCGTCATGCGTGTACTGAATCGTGTTTTTCCGCTGTGGCTCGTTGCTGTTGCCGCACTCGTGACCGGGTGCGCCTCGGTGCCGATGTCGTCGATGGAGGAGGATGCGAAGGCCAAGACCTTCGCCGTCAAGGAAGACAAGGCGGCCATCTACGTCTATCGCAACGAATCCTTCGGCGGCGCCATTCCGATGACCGTGGCGCTGGATGGCAAGGTGGCCGGCCAGACGGGGCCGCAAACCTATTTCATGTGGGAGGTCGATCCGGGGGCGCATGAAATCAGTTCGATCGCCGAGAACACCTCGACGGTGAAGCTCAATACGGTGGGCGGCAAGGCCTACTACATCTGGCAGGAAGTGAAGATGGGGATGTGGATGGCGCGCACACTGGTCCAGGAAGTGGATGAGGAGACCGGACGCAAGGGCGTCGGGGAGTGCAAGCGTGCCCAGTCCAATTTCTAGCGCCGGTTCGGGTTTTGCGGTGTTGGTCATCAAGCGCGCCGGGGTGATGCGATAGACTCGGGACATGGCTGTCGAAACCGAACTCAAGCTTTCCATCCCGGCGGGGGGCGTCGCAAAGCTGCGCCGGCACCCGTTGCTCGCCGGCATCAAGCCGCAACGCCAGCGCCTTGCCAACACCTACTACGACACACCGGCGCTCGATCTCAAGCGACGCCGGATTGCCTTGCGCCACCGGCAGAGCGTCTGGGGGCAGTTGCTCACCGTCAAGAGCGCCGAGCCGGCTGCGGGCGGGCTGGCCCAGCGCAGCGAATGGGAGGCGCCGAGCCTGCCCGGCGCGTTCGACTTTTCGCACGTCGATGACCGGCGGCTGCGCGCACAACTCGAGGAACTGACGCCGGCGCTGCTGCCGGTGTTTTCCACTGATTTCCTGCGCACCACCTGGTTGCTGGAACCGGTGCCCGGTGTACGTATCGAGATGGCGCTGGATCGTGGTGCCGTGCGTTGTGAAGACCGCGAGGATCCGATCTGCGAGATCGAACTGGAATTGCTGGAGGGGCCGGCGTCGTCGCTGTTCGACGTGGCGCTGGCGCTGCAGGCCGACCTGCCGCTGCGCCCGGAGATTGCCAGCAAGGCGGAGCGGGGCTTCCGCCTGTTCCAGCAATCGCCGCTGCAGCCGACGCGGGCAGGGCGCTCGCCTGTGCTTCCCGGCATGCGTCCGCAGGCGGCTTTCGTCGCGGTGGCGCTGGACTGCATTGGCCAGTTGCAGCGCAACGAGGCCGGCGCGCGTGCCGGCGAGGATCCCGAATTCGTGCATCAGGCGCGCGTGGCGATCCGCCGTCTGCGCTCGGCGCTGCGCCTGTGGGCGCCGCTGTTGCCCCCGGGATTCCGGGCGGCGTTCTCGCCGCGCTGGCGTGATCTGGCGCAACTGCTTGGTCAGGCGCGCAATCTCGACGTATTCGTTACCGAAACCCTGCCGCCGATGCTGGCCGCTTTTCCCGAGACGCCGGCGCCGGGCCGGCTCGCGCAGCTCGCCGAGCGGCGCCGCCAGCAATGGCATCGCGAGATCCGGGCAGCTTTCGAGGCCCCTGAATTCGCGGCCTTGGTGCTTTCATTCACGGCGGCGCTCTATGCCTTGCCCTCGGATGTGAGCCTGGTCTCACTCGATGATTTCCTGCGCCGTCGCCTGCGTCGCTTCGCGCGCGAGGTGAAGTCGATGGCGGATGCCTGCTCCGGCCATCCGGAGGCGCATCACCGCCTGCGCATCGCGTTCAAGCGCTTGCGCTATGCCCTGGAATTCGCGGCGCCGCTGTTGCCGGCCGGCAAGGTGAGGCGCTATGGCGTGGCGACCGCCGAGATGCAGGCCTTGCTCGGCGCGATGAACGATCTGGCGGTGGCCGAGGCGCTGGTGGCGGAACTGCGCCAGCGGCGTACCAACGACCTCGTGCATGGCTGGCTGGCCGGGCAGGCGGTGCTGTTGCACAACCTGCTGCCGGCCGCACTCGAAGGATTTCTCGACGCCCGGCCACCCTGGAAGGGCTGAGCGTTCCTGCAGGATGAAACGCAGGCCGGTTTCATCCTGCCGGGCACGCCTCCCGCATCAGCCGCGCACCAGGTGCAGGCCGAAGTGGTGTTTCAGGAATTCCTGGAACTTGACGACGCTGGTCAGGGCGATCTTCAGGCGGCCCTTTTCCATCACATTGAGGCGATCGAGGCGGATATAGTTGTCCGGTTCGCGGCCTTCGGCGATGTCCTGCAGCTGGCTGCGCAGGCGCATCAGCACGAGGAAGCGGAAGCCTTCGTCGAGCGCGGCGCTGTCGCGTTCGTCGACAATGCCGGCGGCGCGCAGGGCTTCCAGGCGCTGCAGCGTGCTGCCGCTGAGCATCTTGTTCTGTACGGCCAGCGCCTTGATTCCGTCGGTGATCGCAAAGATGCCGGCTTTCTTGATCTCGAGTTCGCCCGAGTGTTCGCCGCCGCTCTCGCCCTTGATCTTGCCGAACCAGCCGATCGGCGGCGTGAAGCGCAGGCCACCTTCGACCATGCGCAGCAGGAACAGGTTGTTCGAGTCGGACTGGTCGTAGATCTGCACCTTGAGCGCCTCTTCGAAGCGGGGCGAACCGTAGGCAGTGCGCAGGTCGATGAAGGTGCTGCAGGCGAGGATGTTGTCGGGGGTCGGCGTGCCCATCCAGCGGGCGAGCTGCTTCTGCCAGTCGCCGAGGCTGCGCCGCCAGTCGGCGTTCTTGGCCATGATGCCGCCCTTGCAGGCCGGGACGCCGATGGCGATGAGTCCGTCGATCAGCGCGAGCGAGAATTCCTCGATGCGTTTGACCTGTTCCGGGGACAGATCGTCGGCATAGACGATGGCGTTGTCCTGGTCGGTGGACAGGGTCTGTTCGCCGCGCCCTTCGCTGCCGAGCACGAGGAAGGCGAAGCTGTTTTCGTCGATGTCGTCGAACCACTCGGCGCGCAGCAGTCCGATCAGGCGGACGACGATCTGGTCGTTGAGGTGGGCGATCAGGCGGACGAGATCGCGGATCGGGATGCCGGTGCCGGAGAGGTGGGTGACCAGCGCCTGGATGCGCGCATGCAGCGCCTTGAGGTCATCGAGGTGCTGTGCCTTCTCGATGTCGAGCACCAGCTGGTGCGGTGAGTGCGCCTGCAGGCGGAGGATGTCGGTGTCGGTGATGATGCCGGAGAGCTTGCCGGCGGGATCGACGACGCCGAGGCGGTGGATCTTCTGCCGCGACATGCGGTAGAGCGCCTGGTAGAGCAGCTCTTCCTCGCCGATCACGGACAGCGGCGAGTTCATGACATCGCGCACCTTGAGCTGGTCGGGGCAGATGCCGGCGGCGACGACCTTGTTGCGCAGGTCGCGGTCGGTGAAGATGCCGATCGGCGCGCCCTGATCGATCACGATGACGCTGGAGATGTTCTTCTCGCGCATGATGCCGACAACACCGATCAGTGCATCGTCCGGTGCGCAGCTGACGATGCTGCGCGCGCAGGAATCCTTGACCGGACGGAAAAAGGCGTTTTCTTCACTCATTGTTCTCTCCCTGGAATTTATCGGCCATTTTCGCACCGTGAGCCGCCGCTGTCTGCGGATGTCTCACGGGGTGACCGGATTCGTGGCGATTCAGCGGCGGAGGAGTTGCCAGAGTGCTTCGGCGCCGCCGAGAACGAGGTCGGTGATGTCCGTGTCGAGTGCGGACTTCTTCTTCTCGCGGGCCGACTGCGACTTGAGCCGCTCATTGGCGATCAGCGCATCGGCGAAGGCGTTCGGGTCGAGGTGTTCCTGGCGGTGTGCCCGGGTTCCGAAATCGGCAAGGGCCTTTTCCACGGCTTCGGGGTCGAGGATGACGATCGGCGAACGGCAGTGGTTACAGGCGTTCTCGCGCCGGATATCGACCGGTGCGCCACAGCCGCTGCAGCGGATCGTCCGGACCTTGGCGGCGAGGTCGGCAATTTCGGCGCCGTTGAGCTGGCGGACGAAGCCCTTTTCGCACATGAAGGCGGCAAAGGAGTTGAAGCGGCCATGACGCTGCGGGCAGCGGTGATAGGAGAAGTTGCCGTTCTTGGTCCGGTCCAGTCCCTGGATCAGGCGTTCGTTGCAGCGCGGGCAGTTCAGGATGTCGCGCCAGGGCTGGCGCGTGTCGTCACGGTGCTCGTGGGTCAGGCGAAAGAGTTCGAGAATGCCGGCGGGCGCCATCTGGGCGCTCTCGAATTCGTCGAACCAGATGCCCTGGCAGGTGAAACAGAGGTCGAGCACGACTTCGCCATGGGGCTGGCGCTTGCAACGGAATGCCTGCATCGGGGCGCGGCAGGCCGGGCAGGCGGCAGTGTGCGGTTCCGGTGGGCTGGCCATGCGGCAGGTCAGTGATGCGTGGTGTCGTCCAGGTGGATCACATCGTCGTGCTCGCGCTGATTCGCTTCATGCAGGCGCTTGACGAGGAACATGGTGCCACTGACGAAGAGACCGAACATCGTGATGACCCAGTAGATCGAGAGATCGGCGCGGATCATCATGAAGTAGGCGCCGGTCATGATGAGGATCGACAGGTTTTCGTTGAAATTCTGCACGGCGATCGAGTGGCCGGCACCCATCAGGATGTGGCCGCGGTGCTGCAGCAGCGCGTTCATCGGTACGACGAAGAAGCCGGACAGGCCGCCGATCAGGATCAGCAGCGGCACGGCCAGCCACATCTCATGGACGAAATTCATCACCAGCACGATGATGCCCATGGCGATGCCGAGGGGGATCACCCGGACCGATTTGCGCAGGGTGATCATCTTGGCGGCGACGATGGCGCCGACGGCGACCCCGACGGCGACCACGCCCTGCAGCATCGAGGATTTGGAGAGGTCGAGGTGCAGCGAGGCCTCCGCCCACTTGATCACGATGAACTGCAGGGTCGCGCCGGCCCCCCAGAAAAGGGTGGTGACCGCGAGCGAGACCTGGCCGAGCTTGTCGCGCCAGAGCAGCACCAGGCAGTGGTTGAACTCGTGGATCAGATACCACGGGTTCTTCTTCAGCGGCTTGTGATCGACCCCGGTGTCCGGTACGTAAAGGTTGAAGATGGCGGCCACGATGTAAAGGATGCCGACGATGCCGATCACCATTTCGCCGACCGTGTCGACGCCGGTGTCAATCGCCGGGAAGTCGAAGGCGAGCAGGGATTGGGCAATCTCGGGCTTGATCAGTGTGCCGCCCAGAACGACGCCGAGGATGATGGCGCCGACCGTGAGCCCCTCGATCCAGCCGTTTGCCACCACCAGCAGGCGCGGTGGCAGGTATTCGGTGAGGATGCCGTACTTGGCGGGGGAGTATGCGGCGGCGCCGAGGCCGACGACGGCGTAGGCGATCAGCGGATGGACCATGAAGAACATCATCGCGCAGCCGACGATCTTGATGCTGTTGCTGATGAACATGACCCGCCACTTCGGCATCGAGTCGGCGAAGGCGCCGACGAAGGCAGCGAGCAGGACGTAGGAGACGGTGAAGAAGGTCTTCAGCAGCGGCTCGTATTCAGAGGGCGCCTGCATTTCGCGCAGGGCGGCGATGGCGGCGATGAGGAGGGCATTGTCGGCGAGCGCGGAGAAGAACTGCGCTGCCATGATGATGTAGAAGCCGAAAGGCATTATTGGTATCTGGCTATCCCTTGGTGTGGCCGGTTTTATACCACGAAAGGCGTAAGTTCTGGTTACCGGCGCCGAAACCGGGGCCGGCCGGCACGCGGGATTGGTGAAGCACGATGAACTGTGTTCCAATAGACGCATTGAATGCACGGAGTGCTCTGCCTTATGGCTGATCGACGCTTGCAGGTGTTCCACGCCGTTGCCCGCCACCTGAGTTTCACCCGCGCCGCCGAGGCCCTGTTCATGACGCAGCCGGCGGTGACCTTCCAGATCAAGCAGCTCGAGGAGCAGTTCAACACGCGCCTGTTCGAGCGCGGCCATGGCCGCATCACGCTGACCCCGGCGGGTGAAATGGTGCTCGAGTACGCCGAGCGCATCCTGGCGCTTTCGGCCGAGCTGGAAACCCGGATCGGCGAGATGACCGGCCAGATGCGCGGGCCGCTGATGGTCGGTGCCAGCACGACCATTGCCGAGTTCATGCTGCCGCGCATCCTCGGCGAATTCAATTCGCTCTACCCGCAGGTACGGACGCGTCTGACCGTCGCCAACTCGGAGTCCGTCGAGAACCGCATCGTGGAGCACAGCCTGGATGTCGGGCTGATCGAGGTCGAAACACGCAATCCGAACCTGCAGTCGGAAGTCTGCTGCGACGACGAGTTGGTCGTCATCTGTACGCCCGACTACCCGTTGCACGGCCAGCGCTCGGTGAGCGCGAGGACGCTGCTCGATTACGAATACGTCTCGCGCGAGCCGGGCTCCGGTACGCGCGAAGTCAGCGACGCCTGGTTCCGCGACGCCAAGGTGGCGCCGGAGAAGCTGAAGACGCTGATGGAACTCGGCAGCCTGGAAGCCCTGAAGGGCGTCGTCGTCACCGGCATCGGCTTCGCCATCGTTTCACGCGCCAGCGTCGGGCGTGAACTGGCGCTCGGCAGCCTGGTCGCCATTCCGCTCGATCCACCGCTGACGCGCCGCCTGTCGGTCGTGTTCCCGAAGGAACGCTTCCGCTCGCGCGTCGTCAGTACCTTCATCGAATTCTCCAAACGCCGTCTCCGGGAGCTTTCCGCCTGATGCCTCGCCCTATCCGTGCGCGCATTGACCGCGCTGCGCTACTGCACAATTACCTGCTGGCCAAGGCGAAGACGCCGGGCTCGCGCGCCTGGGCTGTCGTCAAGGCCAACGCCTACGGGCATGGCCTGATGAACGCGGCCGATGCGCTGGCCGAGACCGCCGATGGCTTTGCGCTGCTCGACCTGGCCGAGGCCGTCGCCCTGCGCGAGGCCGGCATCCGCCAGCCGATCCTGCTGCTGGAGGGGTATTTCGGCGCCGATGACCTGGAACTCGTCGCCGAGCACCGCCTCAGCCTCGTCGTGCATCGCCTCGACCAGTTGCAGTTGCTGCGCCAGGTGGGCCTGCCATTGCAGGTGCCGGTCTATGTGAAGTTCAACACCGGCATGAACCGCCTCGGTTTTCGCCCCGATGCGCTCGGTGCGCTGCGCGAGGAGCTGGCGAAGAACCGCGCCGTCAGCGAGGTGACGCTGATGACCCACTTTGCCGATGCCGACGGCGCCCGTGGCATCGACTGGCAGCTGCAGCAGTTCCGCGCCATGGCCGGTGAGTGGCGCGGCCCGGTGTCGCTGGCCAACTCCGCGGCCATCCTCCGCCATCCGCAGGCCGGACGCGACTGGACACGCCCCGGCATCATGCTTTACGGCGGCAGCCCGTTCGCCGACGAGAGCGCGGAGTCCCTGGGACTGCGCCCGGTGATGACGCTCTCGAGCGAGATCATCGGCGTCCAGCAGATCGCCGCGGGCGAGCGCGTTGGCTACGGCTGTACCTTCGTCGCCGAACGCGAGACCCGCGTCGGGGTCGTCGCCTGCGGTTATGCCGACGGCTACCCACGCCATGCGCCAACGGGAACACCGGTCCTGGTCGGCGGGCGCAGGACGCGGACGCTCGGCCGGGTGTCGATGGACATGCTGGCCGTGGACCTGACGGACCTGCGCGAGGCCGCGGTCGGCTCACCGGTGACACTGTGGGGAGAAGGCTTGCCTGCTGACGAGGTGGCGGCTGCCGCCGGGACCATCAGTTATGAGCTCTTTTGCGCGCTGGCCCGCCGGGTGCCGGTGGAAGTTGTCTGAAATATCAATGAATTAAAACAATGAGTAAGGCAAAAACGATCTACACCTGCACCGAATGCGGTGCGACGGCGCCGAAATGGCAGGGGCAGTGCCCGGGTTGCAACGTCTGGAACACGCTGGTCGAAACCGTCGAGGAGAAGGCTTCGCCGGCAGCGCGCTTCCAGTCGCTGGCGCCGGCGGCGAAACTGCAGGTGCTGTCGGATATCGAGGCGCGCGAGGCCGACCGCATCCCGACCGGCATCGGCGAATTCGACCGCGCGCTCGGCGGTGGCCTGGTGGGCGGTGGCGTCGTGCTGATCGGCGGCGATCCGGGGATCGGCAAGAGCACGCTGCTGCTGCAGGCGCTGGCGGGCCTGTCGGCCGCGCATCGTGTGCTCTACGTCAGTGGCGAGGAGTCCGGCGAGCAGGTGGCGCTGCGCGCCCGGCGGCTGTCGCTGGAAACGCAGCGCCTGCAACTTCTGGCGGAGATCAACCTCGAGAAGATCCTCGCTGCGCTGCAGGCGGAAAGGCCGCAGGTGGCCGTGATCGATTCGATCCAGACACTCTGGTCAGACCAGCTCAGCTCGGCGCCCGGATCGGTGGCGCAGGTGCGTGAATGCGCAGCGCAGCTGACGCGGCTGGCCAAAACGACCGGGATCTGCGTGATCCTGGTCGGTCACGTGACCAAGGAGGGGGCGCTGGCCGGGCCGCGCGTGCTCGAGCACATCGTCGACACCGTGCTTTATTTCGAGGGCGACACGCATTCCAGCTTCCGCCTGATCCGTGCCTTCAAGAATCGCTTCGGTGCCGTCAACGAACTCGGCGTTTTCGCGATGACCGAGCGCGGGCTCAAGGGGGTCAGCAATCCGTCGGCGATGTTCCTGTCGCAGCACGGTCAGGCGGTGCCCGGCTCCTGCGTGATGGTGACGCAGGAGGGCACGCGACCGCTGCTGGTGGAGGTACAGGCGCTGGTCGACCAGTCGCACGGTAATCCGCGGCGGCTGACGGTCGGGCTGGAAGCACAGCGTCTGGCGATGCTGCTGGCCGTGCTGCATCGACATGCGGGGATCGTCTGCTTCGATCAGGACGTCTTCGTGAATGCCGTCGGTGGCGTACGCATCACCGAGCCGGCGGCTGACCTCGCAGTATTGATGGCGATCATATCGTCATTAAAAAACAAAGCATTGCCGGATAAACTTATAGTATTTGGCGAGGTTGGTCTGGCCGGAGAGGTGCGGCCGGCGCCACGCGGGCAGGAGCGCCTGCGCGAGGCGGCCAAGCTGGGTTTTACGCGCGCCATCATTCCCGAGGCGAACCGCCCCCGTCAGGCGGTGGCGGGCATGCAGGTGATCGCCGTTTCCAGAGTTGAGGAGGCGGTTGAGAAAATGCGTTCAATTGATTGAATTACGAGAAATAAGTTTTTCAATTCGCTTGCTCAGGCGCGATGCGCGGGCGGGCGAATTGCGCTTGTTGGCGGCGGCGATCGTGATCGCCATCGCGGCGCTGACCGCCGTCGGTTTCTTCGCCGACCGGGTCCGCATGGCCCTCGAGCGGGAAGCGCATCAGCTGCTTGGCGCCGATCTCTTGCTGACGGCCGACCAGCCCTGGCCGGCGAGCGTGAGCGAGGCGGCGCGTGCACGTGGTCTGCAGGTCACGACGACGGCGATGTTTCCGAGCATGGTGTTGCACGGCGGCGCATCGCAGCTGACCGAGATCAAGGCCGTCAGCCCGGGGTACCCCCTGCGCGGCCGCCTGCGTACGGCGCCTGCGCTCAATGCGCCGGATGGCGAGGTGACACGGACTCCGGGGCGGGGCGAAATCTGGGCCGATGAGCGGCTGGCCTCGGCGCTATCGCTGAAGGTGGGCGACACCCTTACGGTGGGTCAGACCCGCCTGCAGATGGCGGGCGTCCTGACGCAGGAACCGGATCGCGGCGTCAATTTCTTCAGTGTTGCGCCGCGCCTGATGATGCACGAGGACGATCTGGCCGATACCCGCCTGATCCAGGTCGGTAGCCGCGTCGCCTACCGGGTGCTGGTCGCCGGTGACAACGGTGACGTGGCCGCCTTCCAGCGTTGGCTGGAGCCACGGCTGGCGCGCGGGCAGAAGATCGAGGATGCACGCAATGCGCGGCCGGAAATCCGTACCGTTCTGGAAAGGGCGCAGCGCTTCCTCGGCCTGTCAGCCCTGCTGACGGTGGTGCTGGCGGCGGTGGCGGTGGCACTGGCGGCCCGTCGCTACAGTCAGCGTCACCTCGATCCCTGTGCCGTCATGCGCTGCCTGGGCGCGACCCAGGGCTTCCTGTTGCGGGCCTATCTCTGGCAATTCCTTCTGCTCGGCGGTGTGGCCTCGCTCGTCGGCTGTCTGCTCGGCTACGCCGGGCACTGGGCGCTCCATGCCTGGCTGGCGCAGCTGCTCGCCTCGCCGCTGCCGTCGCCGTCGCTGTGGCCGGCGGTGCAGGGAATGGCGGTCGGTTTGTTGCTGCTCTTCGGTTTCGCCGTGCCGCCGCTGCTGCAGTTGCGGCGCGTGCCGACCCTGCGTGTCCTGCGCCGCGAACTGGGGGCGCCGGGTGGCGCGCTGCTCGGCGGCTATGCGTTGGGGCTGGCAGCGCTGGCAGCGGTGATGTTCTGGGTCGCCGGCGATGCCGTGCTGGGCGGCTGGGTGGTCGGCGGATTTGTCGCGGCGCTCGCCTTCTTTGCACTGCTCGCGCGTCTGGCTGTCCGGCTGGCGGCGGGGCTGCGTGGCGGGGCGCATGCCGCTGCCGGCTTCGGCTGGCGCTACGGCCTCGCCAATCTGGAGCGGCACGCACTCGGCAGCGTGGTGCAGATCGTGGCGCTCGCGCTGGGACTGATGGCCCTGCTGCTGCTGACGGCGACGCGGGGGGACCTGCTCGATGCGTGGCGACGCGCGATTCCGCCGGACGCGCCGAATCGTTTCGTGATCAACATCCAGCCGGAGCAGGTCGTGGCGGTCGGACAACGGCTTTCGGCTGCCGGCATCGAGAGCGAGATCGTGCCGATGGTGCGGGGCAGGATGACCGAATTGAACGGGCGTACCGTCGGTGTCGCCGATTACGAGGATGATCGCGCGAAGCGCCTGATCGACCGCGAGTTCAATCTCTCGTGGCGGGCCGATCTGCCTTACGGTAACCGCGTCGTGCAGGGGCACTGGTTTGCGCCGGCAGCGCTGACGCAAGGGGTCGCCTCGGTCGAGGAGGGCCTGGCAAGGACACTGGGCATCCGGATGGGGGACACGCTGAAGTTTACGGTTGCCGGTGAACCGGTGCTGGTCGAGGTGACCAGCCTGCGCAAGCTCGACTGGGATTCGATGCGCGTCAATTTCTTCGTGCTGACGCCGCCGGCGGTGCTGAAAGACTATCCCGCCAGCTACATCACCAGCTTTCATCTGCCGGATACCCGACGCGAGGTGGTCAACGCGCTGGTCCGGGAATTCCCGAACCTGACGGTGGTCGATGTCGCGGCCATCGTGCGCCAGTTGCAATCCGTACTCGATCAGGTGGCACAGGCAGTCCAGTTCATCTTCCTGTTCACGCTCGCCGCCGGCCTCGCCGTGCTGCATGCGGCGCTCGGAACGGCGTTTGCGGAACGGCGCTACGAACTGGCCGTGATGCGCTCGCTCGGGGCGCGCCGCGATCAGTTGCGACGGGCCCTGTTGGCGGAATTCGCGATGGTCGGTGCCCTGGCGGGCGGCATTGCGGCACTTGGGGCGGCGGTGGTCGGCAAGGTGCTGGCCGAAAAGGCATTCCAGTTCGAGGTTGCAACGAGTGTGTGGCCGTTTCCGGCGGCCATTGCCGGTGGTGCGTTACTGGTGATGGCTGCCGGCTGGTTGTCGGCGCGACGCCTGCTGGCGACTTCGCCGCTGCAGGTGCTCAGAAGCGGCTTCTGAGCGGCGCTATTTGCGCACAAGGCATCCAAAAATGCGGCAGAATACGGCGTCTGAGACCTAAAACAATATTCGCCCGATGACGGCAAACGTATCGCACTCTCCGCAATCGTCGCACGCGCTTGACGAGCGCTTGGCGGCCCTTGTGGCCCGCTGGCAGACGTATCGCCAACTCGGCGGCTTCGAGCAGTTTGTCGAATTCTCCGTTGCACTGAACAGCCTTTCGGAGCAGTTGGGACGCCTGCGCCTGCCGGGTCTGCTACGTATCGCCCAAGGGCTGGAGAATGCGGCGCTGGCGCGATTCGGCGATCAGGAAAGCCACCCGCTGGCGGAGACCGATCAGCTGGCACTCGACCGCCAGGTGCAGACGCTGGCGGGCGCCATTGCCTCCGCCCGGCAGCCGGTGGGCGAACGGCGCGCCGAGGAAGGGCATGTCGTGAGCAGTGATCCCGAGTGGGTTCGTCCGCGAGCGGTCTGGCTGGTGGCTGCCGGTGGCAACAGTCTGGCCGATCATCTCGACAGCCAGTTGCGCCATTTCGGTTTTCGCGCCCTTCGTCTCGACTGGAAGCAGGAACTGCCGGCAGAGGACGCGCCGATGGCCGTTCTTTTCCTGCCTGAAGGGGCGCCGGTAATGCCCGTGCAGCTGGAGCGCGTCGCGGCGGTACGTGCGGCGGTGCCGGCCGGACAGCTGTTCTATCTCGGCGGCGAGCGCGAGATGGAGCCCGTTGTGGCGCTGATGCGTGCCGGCATCGACGTCACCATTCCGCGCGAGGATGTCGGGGCTGCCGTTCTGGCGCGCATGCTGGACCTCGTCCAGACCCGCGAGCAGGAACGCTACCGGGTGCTCGTCGTCGAGGACTCGAGGGTGGCGGCAGCGATGATCCGGCGCACCCTCAGCGAACACAACATCGACAGTGAGGTCGTGGCGGACCCCGGCAAGTTGCTCGACGTGCTTCCGGTGTTCCGCCCGGACCTGATCCTGATGGACATGTACATGCCGCGTTTCACCGGCGTCGAGGCGACGCGCGTCCTGCGCCAGGTGGCCGGCTACCAGTCGGTGCCGATCGTCTATCTCTCGAGCGAGTCGGATATCGGCATGCAGGTCGAGGCATTGCGTCTCGGCGGCGACCAGTTCCTGCAGAAGCCGATCAACCCGGTGGTGCTGGCGGCCGTCGTGCGCACGAAGATCGAACGCTATCGCGAGACGATTCGCTCGACGCGAACGGACGGCCTGACCGGCCTGTTCAACCACACCGCGTCGAAGGCACGGCTGAAAGGCATGATCGAGGTTCTGCCTGCGGGCAGCAACCTCTGCCTCGCGATGGTCGATATCGACCATTTCAAGTCGATCAACGATACCTGGGGGCATCCGGTCGGTGACCAGGTGATTCGTGGCCTCGCCTGGCTGCTCAAGGGCCGTCTGCGGGCAAGCGACCTGATCGGGCGCTACGGCGGCGAGGAGTTCATCCTGGCCTTGCCCGATGCCTCGCCCGACAAGGCGATTGCCGTGATCGACCGCATCCGCGCCGACTTCGCGGCCTTGCCCCATGCGCACGGCAGCGGTGTCCTGCATGCCAGCTTCAGCGCCGGTGTCGCCTGTCTCGATCATTTTTCGACGGCCGAGTCACTGACGACGGCCGCGGACAACGCCCTGCTCGAGGCCAAGCGCAAGGGGCGCAATTGCGTGGTCAACGCTTGCGAGCAGCGTGCATGATTTTGATTTAGATCGCATTTTTACCAATCAGACACGTGCGATAATCCGGCCATGCGATTCGCGATCCTTGAAGACTCCCGCAGCCAGGCCCTTTTGCTCAAGGCCATGGTCGAAGAACTCGGCCATGAAGGCGAAATCTTTCCGACGGCCCATTCGTTCCGCGAAGGGCTGACGTCGGCAAAGCCGTTCGATCTGCTGCTGATGGACTGGATTCTCCCGGATGGTTCGGGTGACGAACTGCTCGCGTGGGTGCGCGAGCGCTTCGGCTGGTCGCTGCCGATCATCTTCGTCACCGCGCGTGTGGCGGAGGGCGATGTTGCTGCGATGCTTCGCCTGGGGGCGGACGACTACGTCTGCAAGCCGATCCGCTACGTCGAGCTTGGCGCCCGCATCGAGGCGCTGATCCGGCGTCGTTCGATGGCGGCCGAGGCGGCGTCGGGGGCCAGTGCCAGGCTCCAGGTCGGCAACGTCGTGCTCGATCCCGCCGCGAGATCGGTGACGGTGGACGGCACGCCGGTTGCGCTGACCAACAAGGAATTCGACCTGGCCGAACTGCTGCTGCGCAATCTCGGTACGCTGTTCAACCGGCAGTCGCTGCTGGAGAAGGTCTGGGAAGTCTCCGGCGAGGCGAATGCCGATTCGCGGACGGTCGACACCCATGTCAGCCGCCTGCGCCGCAAGCTGCACCTCGAACCTGCCTCCGGCTGGCTGCTGAGTACGGTCTACGGCCATGGGTATCGGCTGGAACGCGCTGCAGACTGAGACGCACGCCGCACTGTTACTGATTTCTTTCGGGTTTTCGGGAATCTATTCCCCGAAAGCCTGTCGATACACTCCCCTCATCGCAAGTGCTCTGCTTCGCAAGTTTCCGAACATGAAAACTCGTCTTTCGCTCCGTGGCGTTGTTGCTCATCCTCGCAATAGCTACGGCTATTGCTGCGGTTCGCGCCTAGCCACGAAGCGAAATCCGTCGTTTTCATTGTGTTCATCAACTTACGACGCAGACCACTAAAAGTTCCCCATGTCTTCCGTCATGACCGCCTCCGGGGCTGCACCCAGCCTGTTTTCCTATCGCAAGTACTGGGCGAAGCGCTTCGGTACGGCGCCGTTCCTGCCGATGTCGCGCGCCGAGATGAACGAACTGGGCTGGGATTCCTGCGACATCATTCTGGTCACCGGCGATGCCTACATCGACCACCCGAGCTTCGGTATGGCACTGGTCGGCCGACTGCTTGAGATGCAGGGCTTCCGTGTCGGCATCATCAGCCAGCCGGACTGGCATTCGGCGGCCGATTTCAGGAAGCTGGGCAAGCCCAACCTGTTCTACGGCGTGACCGCCGGCAACATGGACTCGATGGTCAACCGCTATACCTCGGATCGCAAGATCCGCTCGGAGGACGCCTACACGCCGAATGCCGAGGCCGGCAAGCGCCCGGATCGTGCGGTCGTCGCGTACTCGCAGCGTTGCCGGGAGGCCTATCCCGATGCCAATGTGGTGATTGGCTCGATCGAGGCCAGCCTGCGGCGTATCGCCCACTACGACTACTGGTCCGACAAGGTACGCCGTTCGGTGCTGCCGGATTCGAAGGCGGACCTGCTGATCTTCGGCAATGCGGAACGCGCGATTGTCGCGCTTGCCCACCGCCTGGCTGCCGGCGAGAGCATCAGGGAGATCCGCGACCTGCGCGGTACGGCCTTCATGGTGCCGGCAGGCTGGTTGCCGGGTGATGACTGGCAGGTGACCGATTCGACCGAGCTCGACACGCCGGGCCCGCTGGTGAAGCATGCCGATCCCTACGCGATGGAAGAGGAGAAATCGGCATCGGCCTGCGCCACCCGGGAGAGTGGGGCGGAAGTGAAGAGCATCCGCATCGTCGGCCGCCAGGAAATGACGCAGTCGCGGCTGGCAGCACGCCGTGCCGACCGGGCGAAGACGGTGATCCGCCTGCCATCGTACGAGCGGGTCAAGGACGATCCGGTCCTCTATGCCCACGCCTCGCGCACCTTCCACCTCGAATCGAACCCCGGCAACGCGCGGGCGATGGTGCAGTCGCACGGGGAAGGCGTGTCGCAGCGCGATGTCTGGCTGAATCCCCCGCCGATCCCGCTGACGACCCCCGAGATGGATGCCGTCTATGGCGCGCCGTATCAGAGAAAGCCGCATCCGAGCTACGGCGATGCGAAGATTCCGGCCTACGAGATGATCCGCTTCTCGATCAACATCATGCGCGGCTGCTTCGGCGGCTGTACCTTCTGCTCGATCACCGAGCACGAGGGGCGCATCATCCAGAGCCGCTCGGAGGAATCGATCCTGCACGAGATCGAGGAAATCCGGGACAAGACGCCCGGTTTCACCGGCACAATCTCCGATCTTGGCGGGCCGACTGCGAACATGTACCGGATGGCCTGCAAGGATCCGAAGGTCGAGGCCTCGTGCCGGCGCTTGTCCTGCGTCTTCCCGGACATCTGCTCCTACATGAACACCGATCATGCGCCGCTGATTTCGCTCTACCGCAAGGCGCGCGCATTGCCCGGCGTCAAGCGCATCCTGATCGGGTCCGGCCTGCGCTACGACCTCGCCGTCCGTTCGCCGGAATACGTGAAGGAGCTGGTTTCGCACCACGTTGGCGGCTACCTCAAGATTGCCCCCGAGCACACCGAGGAAAACGTGCTCCGGCACATGATGAAGCCGGGGATCGGCGCCTACGACAAGTTCAAGGCGATGTTCGAGAAGGCGTCGCGCGAGGCCGGCAAGGAACAGTACCTGATCCCGTACTTCATCGCCGCGCATCCCGGCACCTCTGACGAGGACATGATGAACCTTGCGCTGTGGCTCAAGCGGAACAACTTCCGGCTCGATCAGGTGCAGACCTTCCTGCCGACGCCGATGGCTCTGGCGACGGCGATGTACCACACGAAGAAAAGTCCGCTCAAACGCGTGGAACGCAGCGGCGAAGAGGTCGAGACGGTGCGGAATGGGCGCATGCGCAAGCTGCACAAGGCCTTCCTGCGCTACCACGATCCCGAGAACTGGCCGCTGCTGCGTGACGCGCTGCGCGCGATGGGCCGTGCCGACCTGATCGGCAACGGCAAGAAGCAGCTGGTACCCGCCTGGCAGCCGGCAGGTACCGGCGGCAGTTGCCAGGTCCGCCGTGCCAACGAGAAGCGGACGGTTCAGCAGCGGGCCGCGCAGCAGCGCGGGGAGGGCTGGCCGGCGGTACCGAAGCCGGCGAAGATCGTCAAGGCATCATCGGCGTTGGGGACGAAAGCAGCGCACAAGCCGGCCACGGTGAAAGCCGGGGTGACCCCACGCACGAAGGCAGCAGAGCGGACGACGCAGAAACCCGGCCGCAAACCCGCACCGCGGCGTGGTTCCTGAATCCGGATTTCCCACCATGAGCGAAAAAACACCTTACGAGTTGCTCGGCGGAGAGGCTGGCGTTGCCCGCCTGACCGACCGCTTCTACGAATTGATGGCGACCGTGCCACAGTTCGCCGGCATCCGCGCGATGCACCCCGAGGATCTTCAGGGTTCGCGCGACAAGCTGTTCATGTTTCTCTCCGGCTGGCTCGGCGGTCCTGACCTGTTCGTCGAGAAATTCGGCCATCCGCGCCTGCGCGGCCGCCACATGCCATTCGCCATCGGCACCTCGGAGCGCGACCAGTGGGTTGCCTGCATGGCGCTGGCGATGGAAGACGGCGGCATCGACGCCGGCCTGCGCGATCATCTGATGAAATCCTTCTTCAACACCGCCGACTTCATGAGGAACCGGGAGGGGTAGATGCCTGGCGGGACCACGCTTTGCGCGACACGGCAACTTCTCGCTCGAGCGGAGCGGCGGCGTTTTCGTCCTCGACGCGCAGGGGCCGTGGAATCTGGAAACCTTCGCAGCCTATGCGATGGCCGCGCATCCCCCGGTCGGTACGCAATTCCAACCTTTTGGCGGCTATGTCGCCGTCTCCGGCGAGGCGCTGATGACGCCGGAGGTGGTGCCGCACTGGCGCAGGAGCAATGCGCTGCTTGCCAGTGCCGGTCTGGCAGCGGTGGCCTATCATTTCCTCGACGACGCAGGTCGCAGCGTCTATCAGGATGTCTTCAGGCTGGCGCCGGGTGAGGCACCGTTCAGAGTCCGGTTTGTCGACTCCCGTACCAGTGCGCTCTTGTGGCTGGCCGAGCTCGGTTTTTCGCCTGCCTGAATTTTCGGACATTTCGTTATCGCAGTGCAGCATGATGAGCTTGGCTGTGGTAGAATTGCGGCCTTTTTCAAAGGCTTAGGTTTTCTCCATGTCCGTTCGCCCGATCCGCAACATCGCCATCATCGCCCACGTCGACCACGGCAAGACCACGCTGGTGGATCAACTGCTGCGTCAGTCCGGCACCTTTGCCGCTCACCAGCAACTGGTCGAGTGCGTCATGGACTCGAACGACCTGGAGAAAGAGCGCGGCATCACGATTCTTTCGAAGAACACCGCGGTCGAGTATGAGGGTGTGCACATCAACATCGTCGACACCCCGGGCCACGCCGACTTCGGCGGCGAGGTCGAGCGCGTGCTGGGCATGGTCGATGGCGTGGTGCTGCTGGTCGATGCCGCAGAAGGCCCGATGCCGCAAACCCGTTTCGTGACCAAGAAGGCGTTGGCACTGGGCCTGCGCCCGATCGTGCTGGTCAACAAGGTCGACCGTGACGGCGCCGATCCGGATCAGGCGGTCAATCTGACCTTCGACCTGTTCGACAAGCTGGGCGCCACCGATGAGCAGCTCGACTTCCCGATCGTTTACGCCTCCGGCCTCAACGGCTGGTCGGCGATGGAGCTGGATCACCCGCGCGAGAACATGAAGCCGCTGTTCGATACCATCCTGCGCCACGTGCCGGCGCCGGATGCCGATATCGACGCGCCGCTGCAGCTGCAGATTTCCGCACTCGACTATTCGTCCTACGTCGGCCGCATCGGCGTCGGCAAGATCAATCGCGGGCGGGTCAAGACCGGACAGAACGTGCTGGTGATGTTCGGTACCGAAGAGGAGGCCGCGGAGCACGAGCGTACGCCGATCAAGGCGAAGATCGGCCAGGTGTTCGGCTACAAGGGACTGAACAAGGTCGAGCTGGACGAAGGCCTTGCCGGCGACATCGTGCAGATCACCGGTATCGAGGATCTGGTGCTGGGCTGTACCGTGACCGATCCGGAAAATCCTGAAACCCTGCCGTTGCTGAAGATCGACGAGCCGACGCTGTCCATGCAGTTCATGGTCAACACCAGCCCGCTGGCCGGCACAGAAGGCAAGTTCGTGACCAGCCGCCAGATCCGCGATCGCCTGCACAAGGAACTGCTGACCAACATGGCGCTACGCGTGCATGACACGCCGAATGGCGACGTGTTTGACGTCGCCGGTCGTGGCGAATTGCACCTTGGTATCCTGCTCGAGAACATGCGCCGCGAAGGCTTCGAGCTGGCCGTGGGCCGGCCGCGCGTGGTCAAGAAGATCATCGACGGCGTCGAGTGCGAGCCCTACGAGCAGCTGACCGTCGACGTCGAGGAAGATACCCAGGGCGGCGTCATGGAAAGCCTCGGCCAGCGCAAGGGCGAACTGCTGGACATGGTGCCGGATGGCCGTGGGCGCGTTCGTATCGAATACCGCATCCCGGCGCGCGGCCTGATCGGCTTCCAGGGCGAGTTCATGAACCTGACGCGCGGCAACGGCCTGATGAGCCACGTCTTCGACGAATATGCGCCGGTCAAGGAAGGTGCCGTCGCCGAGCGCCGTAACGGCGTGCTGATCTCGCAGGATAACGGTGAAGCCGTTGCCTACGCATTGTGGAAGCTGCAGGATCGCGGCCGCATGTTCGTCAATCCGGGCGAAAAGCTGTACGAGGGCATGATCATCGGCATCCACAGCCGCGAAAATGACCTGGTGGTGAATCCGATCAAGGGCAAACAGCTGACCAACGTGCGCGCGTCCGGCACGGACGAAGCGGTTCGCCTGGTGCCACCCGTCCAGCTCAGCCTGGAATCTGCCGTCGAGTTCATCGAGGAAGACGAGCTGGTTGAACTGACGCCGAAGTCGATCCGCCTGCGCAAGCGTTTCCTGACCGAAAACGAGCGCAAGCGCGCCGCCCGCGAAGGCGCGTAAATTGATCGCACTTCCCGGTCTCGCCGCGTTCCTGCTGCGACATCGGGTTTTCATCAAAAGGGCAGCCTGGGGGGCTGCCCTTTGTCTTTGCCTCTACCTCGTTGGCATCATCGCCGGGCCGGCGTCCGTGAGCGGCGGCATGTGCCGCGTCTATTTCTGAATTGTCGGCAGTGTATGAAGCGTGCATGACCCTGCCGCTTCCGGCGATAATTCCGCTTTTACAATGAATGCTGCGCCGACCCGCTTCGTGCGCTGACAACGATGCTGCTCCTCGAACTCGTCCTCATGTTGATGCTTTGTGCCGTTGTCCTTGGCTGGGTTGCACGGCACTTCGGTTTTCCGTACCCGATTGCGCTCGTCGTGGGGGGCGGCGCACTCAGCTTCATCCCGAACCTGCCCGATTTTCCGTTCGATCCGCAGCTCGTTCTGGTGGTCGTGCTGCCCCCCATCCTCTACCAGGCGGCGCTGCTCACTTCGTGGAAGGATTTCAAGGCCAACCTGCGTGACATCGGCCTGCTGGCGATCGGCCTCGTCGCGTTCACGACGCTTGCGGTCGGTGTCGCGGTGAAGCTGGTCGTCCCCGAAATGCCCTGGGCGGCGGCCTTCGTGCTTGGCGCCATCGTGTCGCCGCCGGACGCCGTCGCCGCGACCAGCATTCTTTCCCGCCTCAACATTCCGCGCCGCATCGTCACCGTCCTCGAGGGCGAAAGCCTGGTCAATGATGCCTCCGGCCTCGTGCTCTACAAGTTTGCGGTCGCGGCGGTGCTCACCGGGACCTTTTCGCTGGCGGATGCCAGCACGCAGTTCGCCGGCCTGGTGCTCGGCGGGCTTGCCGTCGGTATCGTCCTCGCTTTCGTCTTCATCGCCATCCACAAACGCCTGGGCGATCCGTTCATCGAGGTGCTGATGTCGCTCTCCATTCCGTATGCGACCTATATCATCGCCGAGACGGTACATGTTTCCGGCGTGCTGGCTGTCGTCGCGGCCGGTCTGGTGCGCGGTCGCTATTCGCCGGAGATCGTCTCCGCCGAGATGCGCATCCTTGCGCGATCTGTCTGGAACATCTTCGTCTTCGTGCTCAACAGCCTGATCTTCATGCTGATTGGCATCCACGTCTCGCATGTGATCGCCAACCTGACCCAGTATTCGATCGGCGAACTGGTCCTGTGGGGCAGCCTCGTCAGCCTCGTCGCGATCGCGGTACGCTTTGTCTGGGTGTATCCGGCTGCCTGGTTGCCCCGGCTTCTCAGCCGGACCCTGCGCGAGCGGGAGCCGCGGCCGCGCAAGCGCGAGCTGTTCGTGGTCAGCTGGTGTGGCATGCGCGGGATCGTGTCGCTCGCTGCCGCACTGGCGCTGCCGGTGACACTCCCCAACGGGGTGCCCTTTCCGTACCGCGACCTGATCGTCTTTCTCACCTTCTTCGTCATTGCGACGACGCTGATCGGTCAGGGGCTGACGCTTTCGCCTTTCATCCGCAGGCTCAAGGTCGGTGCCGACTGGGAGAGCGAAAAGGAGCGCGAGCGGGCGCGATCCGCCATGCGTCAGGCGGCCGCATCGGCGATAGAAGCAACCTCGGGCAAGGCTTCGCCGGCCCTGATCAAGGTCCTGCAGGCCGAGTTTTCCGGAGTTGCCGATCCTGACGAGACGATACGGACCGCCGGCGCACTGGCGTCGGACATTCGGCGCGCAGCCATCGATGCGGAGCGCAAGGCCCTGATCGCACTATGGCGCAACAACGAAATCGGTGACGAGGTGTTGCATCATCTCGAGGAACTGCTTGATTATCGCGAGGCGCAGCTCAAGGGCTGAACCTGCGCCCGCGTTCAGTGTGGGGAGGTCGGCGGGATGGTCTTGTCGAGGCTCTCGATCAGCGCCGTGGCGAGTGCGATTTCCCGGAGAAAGCAGATCAGTCCGGCGATCAGGGCCAGCATCGCAGCGATGAAGAGAACGGCGATCATGCTGGAAAGATTGATGGCCACCTCCGCGCTCACGAAGAGGGTGGCGACGACGATGCAGACGAGCAGATCGCAGGTCGTGCATAGCGTGATCGCCCAGTGGATCAGGCGTGCGCGGCGTGACAGCGTACGCGTCGACTGCAGGTAGGCGTCGCGCCGTTCTGCACTGGCGTCCTCGGGCAATTCCTTTTCCAGCAAGTAAACGCGGTCGATGATCCGCCCAAGGCGGTTGATCAGCACGGCGAGCAGAGCGCCAACGCCGGCCAGCAGGAACACGGGCGCGACAGCCAGCTGAATGGCCTGACCGACGCTGGTGATGCCGAGTGCCGCTGACATGCGTTGTCTCAGCCGCCGGTCATCGACATGAAGCGGACAACCTTCGGTGCGTCGAGCTGGCTGGTGAAATCGTGTCCTTTTGGCTTGATGCCCATGGAGTCGACGATGGCGGCACGCAGTGCGGCATCCGTGCCGTCATCCTGGTTGGCGCGCAACAGCGGCATCAGGCTCATTGCATCGTTCTGGCCGAGGCAGGGATAAAGTTCCCCCTGGGCGGTAATGCGCACGCGATTGCAGGTATCGCAGAAATTGTGGCTGTGCGGAGAGATGAAGCCGACGCGTGTGTCGGTGCCGGGAATGCGCCAGTAGCGGGCCGGGCCGCCCGTCGTCTCCAGCGTGGACACCAGCTCGAACCGGTTGGAGAGGAGCGCCAGTGCCTCCTGGGTGCTGAAGTAGGTGTTGCCACGCCCGTGGCCGACGTCGCCGAGCGGCATTTCCTCGATGAACGAGATATTCAGGTCATTGGCGACGGCGTAGGCGACGAGGTCCGCGAATTCGTCGTCATTGGAGCCGCGCATCATCACGGTATTGAGCTTGGTGCGCTTGAACCCTGCCTTCTGCGCGGCATCGATGCCGCGTAGCACCTTATCGAGGTCACCGATGCGGGTGATGGCCTTGAAGCGATCGGGTTTCAGCGTGTCCAGGCTGACGTTGATGCGCTTGACGCCGGCATTGATCAGGTCGGTCGCGTAGCGGTCGAGCTGCGATCCGTTGGTGGTCAGCACCAGTTCCTTGAGGCCGTCGAGCGCCGCGATGCGCTCCAGAAGCCACATCACGTTGCGCCGGACCAGCGGTTCGCCGCCGGTGATTCGTACCTTGGTCACACCCAGCCCGACGAAGGTGCGCACGACACGCAGGCATTCTTCCAGCGAAAGCACCCTGTCGCGCGGCAGGAACTCCATTTCCTCCGCCATGCAGTAGGTGCAGCGGAAATCGCAGCGGTCTGTGATGGACAGGCGGATGTAGGTCACATGGCGCCCGTACTTGTCGACCAGCGTGCCGTCGGCATGGCGTGAACTCTCTGCCGTGGTCGTCGGCCGGAAGTTTTCCATGCCTGTCGGCAGAGTTTCCGGGATCAGGGATTCATTGCGCATTGAACCAATTGTCCGGCTATGTGTCAGGTGAGAGTCGGTCGCGCTGGCAACCGCGGTGGTTCGCCAGATTATAGCCAACAGCAGATCAACAAACTGAGGAGGATCAAAAGATGAAAAAGTTCCCGAAGCTGGCCGTAGTTCCACTGGTTGCGCTGCTGGCCGCCTGTGCCGGCGGCGGTACAGGGGGACCCTCTGCCGAAGCGGTGATGAGCCCGACCAAGGGCAACTCGGCCAGCGGCACGGTCAGCTTTCGCCAGGAAGGCGACAGTGTGGTCGTAGTGGCACGCATCAGTGGCCTCACGCCTGGGGCCCATGGCTTCCACATTCACGAGAAGGGCGATTGCTCGGCACCGGACGCGACCAGCGCGGGCGGCCATTTCAATCCGACCGGCAAGGCACACGGGCATCCCGATCATGCCGATCACCACGGCGGCGACATGCCGCAGCTGATGGCGGATGCAACGGGTAATGCCAGTCTGACGGCGACCTTGCCCGGCCTCTCGATCGGAAGTGGTGCGGCAAACATCGTCGGCCGTGGCGTGATCGTTCATGCGGCCCCCGATGACTACAAGACGCAGCCGACCGGAAATTCGGGCGCGCGCGTCGCCTGTGGCGTGATCGCGGCGAAATGATCATGTCAGCGGTGTGGTCACCGCGTTTGTGAGGAGCGGCGGGAGAGTCCCGCCGTTTTCTTTTTTGGCGAAGGTGCTTCCCGGATGACCAATGGCTGCCGATTGACATAGAATCCCGGCATAGAACCGAGCAGACTTGATTGGGGAGAAGCTACTCGTGCTGGGACTTTTCGCATCACCCGCGCCGACCGGAATGCAGAGCAGGCTACGTGATGTTGCGCTCTTTTCGACCCTGTCGCCGCGCGAACTCAAGGTTGTTTCGACGTTGATCCATCAGCGCAGCGCCCTTGCGGGAGAGGTCATCTTCGACGAGGGCGAGGAAGGGCAGGCGATTTATTTCGTGTTCTCGGGTGAGATCATGATCTGCCATCAGGGGCATCCAGCAAGCCCGATCGCGATGATGGGCGCAGGCAGAATCTTCGGCGAACTGGCGCTGATCGACGGCGGGCCCCGCTCGGCGCAGGCGAGGGCGGCCAAGGATTGCGAACTCGGCGTGATGTTCCGCGGCGATTTCCAGAACCTGATGGAGTCGCACGCTTCGATTGCGACCAAGATATCGTTCCAGCTGGCCAGGCACTATGCCGGGATCATCCGCATGCTGGCTGCATCGCAACGAGAGACCCAGTGACGGGCGAGCGCTATCAGCCGGGGCCAGTCGTCTGGTTCGTGAATCTGGCTGCGACCTGTCTGCTGTTGATCCTGTTCCAGCGGGTCCTGTGGCTGGTCGTCCCCTTCATGTTCGCACTGGTGTCGTATTACCTCGTCCTGCCCCTGAAACAACGTCTGGTGCTTGTGGGGTTTTCGCATGACAGTGCAACGCTCGTCGTCAGCGGCGGCATTCTCTCCGTGCTGGGTGCGGGGATGGCGTTCAGCTTCCCGCTGCTGAGTACCCAACTGAGCGAACTGGAGGTCGGCAGCGGCCGTTATCTCGAGGGCGGTACCCGGCTCCTAGCTGAGACGCTGCTATGGTTTGAGCGCAGTTTCTCGTTTGCACAGAACGCGAACCTCTCTGCCGAGGTGATGGGGCGCATTCAGGATTTCAACGCGCACTTCGCAGAACGCTACCTGGGCAACGCTGCCATGACCGTGGCGCTCTGGTTTCCTTCTCTGTTGCTGATCCCCTTTCTCGCCTTCTTCATGCTGCGCGATGGCTGGCGCTTCAAGCGCATGCTCAGCCGTGCCGTGCCGAACGCCTTTTTTGAACGTACGCTGTTTCTGCTCGACCAGGTCGATCGCACCGCACGTGGCTACTTCCAGGGCCTGATCAAGCTGACGGTACTCGACGCCGTCTGTCTGGCCGCAGGGCTCTGGTTGATCGGTGTTTCGTCGCCGGTCGTTCTCGGCATCGTTACTGCCGTGATGGCGTGGATCCCGTATGTCGGCTCGATCGGCGGTTGCCTGCTCGTCGTCCTCGTCGCGGCAACCGACTTCCCCGGTAATCCGGCAGTGGCTTATGCGGCGATTGCCCTGTTCATCGCAGTCCGCCTGCTCGACGATTTCATTTTCATGCCGCTGACGATCGGGAAAAGTCTCAAGATGCACCCGCTGATCACGGTGCTGATGATCTTTGCCGGTGGTGCGGTTGCGGGTGTGGCGGGGCTGGTGCTGGTGCTGCCGCTGCTGGGTGTCGTGATGGTCGTTGGCGAAACGCTGGGTGCGGTACTCGCCGACCCGCGACTGCGCGCTAGACACCGTCACGCCAAAAGCCTGCTGGCGGCGAAGGTTACGCAGGATCTTTAGCGCGGTACGTGACGCGGCGACAACGGTTCGATGTGCTACCATCAAGGCAGAAATCGGCCAGAAATGAAAAAAGGCCTTCCGAAGAAGGCCTTTCATCAACTTGCTAGTTCTGGCTCCCCGACCTGGGCTCGAACCAGGGACCTACGGATTAACAGTCCGGCGCTCTACCGACTGAGCTATCGGGGAATTGGAAGCGCGCATATTAGACACCCGAACTCGTTTCGTCAACTTTTTCGGTAAAAAATGGACGTAAATCTAATTTATGTAAAAACCGCCTCTGGTGAAGAGGCTGTCAGGCAGCGTACGCGAGTCGTCCAGCGCAACACGCGCATGGTCCTGATTCTGGTCGACGGTACGTCGACGGTCGCGGACCTGTGTCAGAAGACCGGTAACGCTCAGCTGGTAGAAGCTGCGCTGCAGGATCTCGAGCGCGACGGCCTGATTGCCCCCAAGCTGGAGCAGGATTCAGTCTGGGAGCAGAGTCGCAAGCTGGCGGAAGAAATCAAGGCTGCTGCGGTGACCCGCCTTTCGCGCGAGATCCCGAAGGAGGCGCCGCTCGTCACGCCTCAGGTGGTTTCTGCTCAGGGGCCTGAGCCATTCTCGATTGCACCCGCGTCGATGGCGCCGTTCTCGACTTTCGGCGGCAAGATGCCGCAGTCAATGGCACCGTTCTCGACTTTCGGGGATGCGCCTCCCGCGCCGCAACCGGTCGCCCCACCGGCGCCGCCACCAAAACCGGAAAAAACCGGCTGGCTGGCCGGCCTGCTGGCCGGCTTGCGCAAGCGCGATGACAGCACGACCGTCGCGCCCATTCAGCGGGGAGGGGACAAAACCTATATTTCGCTGCCGCTCGCTGTTGCCCTGGGCGTTACCGGAATCGTCGTACTGCTCGTACTGCTTTTTCTCCTGTATCCGTATGACAGTCACAAACCGCAGATCGAAGCGACGCTCAGCCGTCTTGCTGGCCAGCCGTTGCGGATTGCTTCCGTTCAGGCGGAGCTGACGCCAAAGCCGGGGATCATTGTTGCGAGCGTTACCTCGGGAGATGGCGGCGATATTCATGCAGCGCGCGTGCGACTTGTCCCGGAGATCTTTTCGCTACTGGGATCAAATCCGGTCTTTTCGCTCGTCGAAATCGATGGGGCGCGACTCTCGGCGAAGGCACTGGCGGCGGTTCCAAAGGGGCTTGCCGAGGCATTCGGCGGTAGCGCGGCTGTCAGCGTGAAAGGGGTTCGCTTCAACGAACTCACGGTCGACTTCATCGGGCTCCCGGTCAGCAATCTGCAGTCTGAAATTCGGCCCGACGACAAGGGCTCGCTCGGGCCTCTCGCATTCCATTCAGCCGACCGTTCGCTGAAGGCGAGCCTGAAGGCGCAGCCGGGCGGTTTCGTGGTCGACATCGAGGCGCTGGCGTGGCAGCCGGCGGCAGAGTCACGCTTCCGCTTCGACTCGCTCCAGGGGCAACTCGTCTGGGATGGACGTCAGGCGGTTGTCCGCTCGCTGGATGCGCGGATTTTCGACGGGGCCATTCTGGGCACACTGACTTTCGACCTTCAGAGCGGGCAGCCGGGAATTGCGGGTGATCTTTCGATCAAGCACATGAACGTCCAGCGCCTGGCTGACGGGCTTGGCTTTGGCCGCCAGTACGAGGGCGAGCTTGCCGGTTCGCTGCGCTTCGGCGCCCGTGCTGCGAACTGGGCAACCCTGTTGCCGAGTGCGACGGGCGAGGGGACTTTTGCCATGAGCCGGGGAGCGCTCGGTGGCTTCGACCTTGTCGAAGCAGTGCGTCGCGGCAGGACACCGGTTCGTGGCGGAACGACACGCTATGAACAACTGGGGGGCAACCTGAAGATCACGCCGGAAACGATCCGGTTCTCGGAACTGAGTTTGTCGTCCGGTCTGCTGCGAGCGGGCGGGACGATCGATTTGAGCCGGGACGCCAGCCTGTCCGGCCGTTTCGATGTCGAAATGCGCGGCTCGGCCAACGTCGTACGCATGCCTGTTTCGGTATCGGGCGATTTGAAGACGCCGGTACTGCAGGGTGGGCGTTAAGCCGCGAATCTGCCTTCGCTCGACATCCTGTTCCGGTCCCTGGTTTTCTAGGGCGTAAAAAAGCCGGCTTCGCGCCGGCTTTTCCTTGTTGCAGCGTCGCTTACAGCACCTTGGCGATCGCCTCGGCAACGTAGCCAATGTTCTTCGTATTGAGCGCTGCCAGGCAGATGCGACCGGTCGATACGGCGTAGATGCCGAAGTCGTTCTTCAGCGTCTCGACCTGCGCGGCGGAAAGGCCGGTATAGGAGAACATGCCGCGCTGCTTCACGACGAAGGAGAAGTCCTGCTGCACGCCGGCGGCCTTGATGGCGTCGACGAGACCGGTGCGCATGGCGCGGATGCGGTCGCGCATGCCGGCCAGTTCCTGCTCCCACTGGGCACGCAGTTCGGGCGAGGCGAGCACGGCCGCGACCAGCGCACCGCCGTGGATCGGCGGGTTCGAGTAGTTGGTGCGGATGACGCGCTTGACCTGCGACATGACGCGGCCAGCTTCTTCCTTGCTGGCGGTCACGATCGACAGGGCGCCGACACGCTCGCCGTAGAGCGAGAAGTTCTTCGAGAACGACGACGAGGCGAAGAACTGCAGACCCGAAGCCGAGAAGGCGCGCACGGCAACCGCATCGGCCTCGATGCCCTCGGCGAAGCCCTGGTAGGCCATGTCGAGGAAGGGAACGAGGCCGCCGGCCTTGCACAGTTCGACGACGTCCGCCCACTGGGCATCCGAGAGGTCGGCGCCGGTCGGGTTGTGGCAGCAGGCGTGCAGCACGACCACGGAGCCCGGCGCCATGGCCTTGAGGCTGGCCTTCATGCCGTCGAAGTTCACGCCGCGGGTGGCGGCGTCGTAGTAGGTGTAGTTCTCGACGACGAAGCCGGCCGATTCGAACAGCGCACGGTGATTTTCCCACGACGGGTCGCTGATGTAGACCTTGGCGTTCGGGTTCAGGCGCTTCAGGTAGTCGGCGCCGATCTTCAGTGCGCCGGTACCGCCGAGGGCCTGGGCGGTGACGACCTGGCCGTTGGCGATGAGAGGGGAATCCTTGCCGAGCAGCAGGCTCTGCACGGCGTTGTTGTAGGCGGCCGGACCTTCGATCGGCTGGTAGCCGCGCGGTGGTGCAGCCTTCAGGCGCGCATCTTCGGCGGCCTTGACGGCGGCGAGCAGCGGGATCTTGCCGTTGTCGTCGAAATAGACGCCAACGCCGAGGTTGACCTTGGTGGCGCGGGCATCCGCGTTGAAGGCTTCGTTCAGGCCAAGGATCGGGTCACGGGGAGCCATCTCCACCGCTGCAAAGATCGAGGAACTCATATGCACTCCATGGGATAATCAAAAATCGCCCGCCTCCAGTGAGGGTGGGCTTGACGCAGTGCAAAATTCTACCATGAGCGCATCCCGCAACAGCCCCAAAATCGTCGCCGAAATCGCTCCTGCAGCGACCGCCGGCGTTGTCACTTTTCCCGGCAGCCCGTATCGCCTGCATCAGCCGTTTCATCCTGCGGGTGATCAGCCGACTGCCATCGAGCAACTTGTGGAGGGACTGGACGACGGACTGTCGTTCCAGACGCTGCTCGGCGTCACCGGTTCGGGCAAGACCTACACCATGGCCAATGTCATTGCCCGTACCGGGCGACCGGCGATTGTCATGGCGCCGAACAAGACGCTCGCCGCCCAGCTTTACTCCGAATTCAAGGAGTTTTTCCCGGAGAATGCGGTCGAGTACTTCGTCTCGTACTACGACTACTATCAGCCTGAAGCCTACGTGCCGTCGCGCGATTTGTTCATCGAAAAGGACAGTGCGGTCAACGATCACATTGAGCAGATGCGACTTTCCGCAACGAAGAGCCTGCTCGACCGCGAGGACTGCATCATCGTTGCAACGGTGTCCTGCATCTACGGCATCGGTGACAAGGAAGACTACGCACGCATGGTACTGACGATGCGCGTAGGGGACCGCCTGGACCAGCGCGCAATCGTCAAGCGTCTGGCCGAGATGCAATACGAGCGCAACGAACTCGATTTTCACCGGGGCACCTTCCGTGTGCGCGGTGACGTGATCGACATCTTCCCGGCTGAACATGCCGAGCATGCGGTGCGTGTTTCGCTGTTCGACGACGAGATCGAGAGCCTGCAATTGTTCGACCCGCTGACCGGTCACATCCAGCACAAGCTGCTGCGCTTCACGGTGTTCCCGTCCAGCCATTACGTCACTCCGCGCGAAACCGTGCTGCGGGCGCTGGAGGCGATCAAGGTCGAATTGCGTGAGCGCATCCAGTTCTTCAACGATCATCAGCGGCTGGTCGAGGCCCAGCGTATCGAGCAGCGGACGCGCTTCGACATCGAGATGCTGGACCAACTCGGCTTCTGCAAGGGCATTGAGAACTACTCGCGGCATCTTTCCGGGCGAAAGCCTGGCGAGCCGCCGCCAACGCTGCTTGACTATCTGCCGAAGAACGCAATCGTCTTCATCGACGAATCGCATGTCACCATCGGCCAGACCGGCGGCATGTACAAGGGTGACCGTTCGCGCAAGGAAAACCTCGTTGATTACGGCTTCCGGCTGCCATCTGCACTCGACAACCGGCCGCTCAAATTTGATGAGTTCGAGCGCATGCTGCGCCAGACCATCTTCGTCTCCGCAACGCCGGCGGACTACGAGAAGACGCATCAGGGGCAAGTGGTCGAGCAGCTAGTGCGACCTACCGGCCTAGTTGATCCCGAGGTCATCGTACGGGCGGCATCGACGCAGGTGGATGATTTGCTCTCCGAAATTCGCAAACGTGTCGAGCTCAATGAGCGGGTGTTGGTGACGACGCTGACCAAGCGCATGGCCGAGGACCTGACCGACTACCTCGGTGAAAACGGTATCCGTGTGCGCTATCTGCATTCCGACATCGATACCGTCGAGCGCGTCGAGATCATCCGCGACCTGCGGCTGGGTGAATTCGATGTGCTCGTCGGCATCAATTTGTTGCGGGAAGGCCTGGACATCCCGGAAGTTTCGCTGGTGGCGATTCTCGACGCCGACAAGGAGGGCTTTCTCCGTTCCGAGCGTTCGCTGATCCAGACAATCGGCCGGGCCGCGCGCCATCTGAACGGTAGCGCCATCCTTTATGCCGACAGGGTGACGGATTCCATGCGTCGCGCTATGATGGAAACAGCGCGCCGCCGTGCAAAGCAGATGCGCTTCAACGAAGAGAACGGGATTACGCCAAAAGGCGTGTCGAAGCGGATCAAGGACATCATCGACGGCGTATATGACGCCGAAACGGCGCAGCGCGAGTTGAAGGTGGCGCAGGAACGTGCTGCCTACGAAACAATGAGCGAGAAGGAATTGGCGCGAGAGATCAAGCGCCTCGAGAAGGACATGCACGATTTCGCGAAGAACCTTGAATTCGAGAAGGCAGCCGCCGCGCGTGATGCGCTGTACCGTCTGCGCGAAGGCGCTTTCGGGGCTGCCTCCCACGATACGGAGCCTTCCTCTTGATCAAAGTGCTTTTTGTCTGCATGGGCAACATCTGTCGCTCGCCGACGGCGGAGGGTGTTTTTCGGGCACAACTTCGCAAACATCGGCTTGAGGGACGCATCGAGGTGGATTCCGCGGGTACGCACGGTTATCACGTTGGCGAGGCGCCAGATCCGCGTACGCAGCGTGCTGCTGCTGCCCGTGGCTACGATCTTTCGGGATTTCGTGCGCGCAAGGTGGCTCCCGGAGATCTTGAGTATTTCGATCTCGTGCTGGCAATGGACAAAAGCAATCTCGAAGCATTGAAACGCATGAGTCCGCCGCAGTTTGCCAATCGCATCCAGTTGTTCATGAACTATGCGAAAAACTTCGACGACGAGGAAGTCCCGGACCCGTATTACGGCCTTGGGCATGGCTTTGATCTGGTGATCGACATGGTTGAGGATGCGTCTGCCGGCCTCATCGATGATCTTCAGCAGCGTCTTGAATCACGGGCAGCGGCGATGTTTCCGGGTGTGTCGTTGAAAGCGCCGGCCAAATCGCGCTGATCCCCCGCGGACGGCCAAAAAGAAACGGGGCGCAATAGCGCCCCGTTTTTCATGCAGCAGGTTTCCTGCTTACTTGTTCGTTTCGACCATCACCATCGGCTCATCGCTGACGACAACGGCAGGCTTGCGGCGTCGGGGTTGCACTGGTACAGGCTCGGCGACCACGACCGGACGAATCTTGTCGCTGGCAGTTTCAACCAGGACGAGTCCGGAGGCTTCCAGCGTTTCCGACAGGTTTGCCGGAACTGCGGCGGGAACCGCGATTGGCTCGGTAGCGACAGGTGGCTCCGGCTGAACGGTGGCTGGTGCTGCGAGTTCCTCAGCAACGACCGGAGCAGGTTCCTGTGCGGCGTTTGCAGCTTCCGGCGCGACTTCTACCTCTGCCTGCGTCAATGGTGCTTCGACAGGGATGGTTTCCACAGCAGCCGCTGCTGGTGCTACCGCCGCCGTTTCGACGACGGACGCAGTCTGTAGCACGGGGGCTTCAGCGACCATCGAAGCTTCAGTGACCGGTGCTGTTGCCATCACGACGTCGTTCGATGCGATGTCGGCGGATGCTGCCGAATTCTGTTCGGCGACGACAGCTGCGTTTTCTGCACCCTCCGGACGGCCTTCACCGCGCTCGCGACGCCCGCCACGACGGCCACGACGACGCCCGCGGGTATCCTCCCCACCGTTTTCCTGTGGCAGATCTCCGGCAACCTGCTGACGTGCCTCCTGCTGTGCCGGAGCATTCTCTGTTGCCCGCTCGGGGCGCGGCTCACCCCGTTGGCGACGCGGTTCGCGCTGTTGCTGCTGGGCGTTTTCATCGCGGGGAGCATTCTGCTGGCGATTTTCACGTCCTTCGCGCTGGCCTTGCTGACGCGGTTCGCGCGCTTCACGCTCCTCACCGCGGGATTCCTCCTTGCGGCCGTTGCGGTTGCCACGGCCACGACGGCCGCCATCGCGATCTTCACGCGAGCGCTGCTCGTCACGCGACCCGCGCCGTGAGCGATCGGCCGGCTTTGCCTCGGTCTTTGCGGGAGCTGCCGTCGGCGGAACCTCGACGGCGCGATTGCCGCGGAACCACGAAAAAATCTTGGAAATGATGCCGGTCTCGGCGGGCGCTGCAGCCGGTACGGTGGCGGCAGGCTTTTCCTCAACCACCGGCGCCGGCTGATCGGGCGTGACACCCTTGACGGCCGCCTGCTGGCGAGGTGCGCGGGCTTCGGCCTGTGCGCCGGGTTGTTTCGCTTCCTCGACCGGCGCGTCCACCATCTTGTAAGACGGCTGGTTCAGGTCTTCCTGGTTCAGGTCGTCGTGACGCAGGCGGACGATGCTGTGCTGCGGCGTCTCAAGATGAGTATTCGGGATCAGCAGGATGGTGACCTTGTGACGCAGTTCGATCGCGGCGATATCCGGGCGTTTCTCGTTCAGCAGGAAGGTTGCGACATCGACCGGTACCTGTGTATGCACGGCAGCCGTGTTGTCCTTCATTGCTTCCTCTTCGAGGATGCGCAGGATGTGCAGCGCGGCAGATTCGGTCGAGCGGATGTGACCGGTGCCGGTACAGCGGGGGCAGGTGATGTAGCTGGTTTCCGCGAGGGCAGGGCGCAGGCGCTGGCGCGACAATTCCATCAGGCCGAAGCGGCTGATCTTGCCCATCTGCACACGGGCGCGGTCGTGGCGCAGCGCGTCGCGCAGGCGGTTTTCGACCTCGCGCTGGTTCTTGCTCGACTCCATGTCGATGAAGTCGATCACGATCAGGCCGCCGAGGTCGCGCAGGCGCAGCTGGCGGGCGATTTCATCAGCGGCTTCACAGTTGGTCTTGAACGCGGTTTCCTCGATGTCGGCGCCGCGCGTGGCACGGCCGGAGTTCACGTCGCAGGCGACCAGGGCTTCGGTGTGATCGATGACCACGGCGCCGCCGGACGGCAGGTTGACCTGGCGCGAGTAGGCGGACTCGATCTGGTGCTCGATCTGGAAGCGTGAGAACAGCGGCACATCGTCACGGTAGCGCTTCACGCGGCTGACGTTATGCGGCATTACCGTACCCATGAAGGCGCGGGCCTGTTCGAAGACGTCGTCGGTGTCGATCAGGATTTCGCCGATGTCCGGCTGGAAATAGTCGCGGATGGCGCGGATGACCAGACTGCCTTCGAGGTAGATCAGGAAGGGGCCGGACTGTGTGCCGGCCGCACCTTCGATCGCACTCCACAGCTGCATCAGGTAGTTCAGGTCCCACTGCAGTTCTTCGGCATTGCGGCCGATCGCAGCGGTACGGGCGATCAGGCTCATGCCCTGCGGCACCTGCAGCTGATCCATGACTTCGCGCAGTTCGTTGCGCTCTTCACCCTCGACGCGGCGCGAGACGCCGCCGCCACGCGGGTTGTTCGGCATCAGAACGAGATAACGACCAGCCAGGCTGATGAAGGTGGTCAGGGCCGCCCCCTTGTTGCCGCGTTCGTCCTTTTCGACCTGGACGATCAGTTCCTGGCCTTCCTTGATGACGTCCTGGATACGGGCCTTGGAGGCGTCGACACCAGGCTGGAAGTAGATGCGGGAGATTTCCTTGAACGGCAGGAAGCCGTGGCGCTCTTCGCCGTAATTGACGAAAGCCGCTTCAAGGCTGGGTTCCACACGGGTAATGACACCCTTGTAGATGTTGCTCTTACGTTGTTCCTTCGAGGCCGATTCAATGTCGAGATCGATCAGTTTCTGACCATCGACAATGGCGACACGGAGTTCTTCGGCCTGTGTCGCATTGAAAAGCATGCGTTTCATGATGCATGGGCTCCCGCGCGTAGGCGTGACCGGAGCTCCCGCAAGCAGGTAGCGACAGGTTTAGTTGTGGGTGGGGCGCAGCATGGCTCTCCGGGTTGGCAACTAAAGCGGTGTCTCGCTGAAAATATTTATTCTTTTGGCCGCGACGAAAAATCGACACGACCGGGGAATCTGCTCGGGGCGATCCGGCGTGCCGGGCACGCGCAAATCAAGTAGTATCGCTACTTTTGGTGAGCGAACTTAACCAGGATTTGCGTTGGATGATCTTGCACAGGTTGGTGCAAGAGGGGCGACTGAGGCCTGCCGGAAAACTGCCGCTAAATGAAGCGCGGCTCGACGGTCTAACGGGTCGGCGCCCCTTTCAGGCCGGGACGCAAATCAGGGGCAGTATATTAAAAATGCCCGATATAAGCAAAGATTCCGTCACACGGGCACAAATCAGCGAAGATGAGGCCGGCCAGCGCCTCGACAACTATCTCCTGAGGGTTTGCAAGGGCGTGCCGAAAAGTCACGTCTATCGCATCCTCCGCAGCGGAGAGGTCCGGATCAACAAGAAGCGTGTTGATGCATCCTATCGCCTGCAGGCAGGCGACGAAATCCGGATTCCGCCGATACGTATCGCCGAAAAGCAGCAGGAGGTCGATGCCGGCGCGATGATGCGCTCCGATCTGCCCATTCTTTTCGAGGATGATGCCCTGCTGGCGGTCAACAAGCCCGCCGGCATTGCCGTTCATGGCGGCAGTGGCGTCTCGTTCGGCGTCATCGAGGCGCTGCGTCAGCAGCGGCCCCTGGCCAGGTTTCTCGAACTAGCGCACCGTCTTGACCGTGAAACATCCGGCATTCTGCTCGTCGGCAAGAAACGCTCGGCCCTGACCGCGCTGCACGACATGTTCCGCGAGGGCGGCCGGCAGGCGGACAAGCGTTATCTGGTGCTTGTTTCCGGTCGCTGGATGGAGAAGAAGCGTGATGTCCGGCTGCCGCTGCACAAATACCTCCTGGATAACGGCGAGCGGCGCGTTCGCGTCGCCGAGGATGGCAAATTCTCGCATACGGTCTTCCGTCTGCTCGCGCGCTGGGAGCGATTCAGCCTGCTGGAAGCGCAGTTGAAGACGGGAAGGACCCACCAGATTCGCGTGCATCTGGCGCATCTTGGATATCCGATCGCCGGAGATGACAAGTACGGCGATTTCGCGCTGAACAAGGCCTTGCAGTCAGCAGGTCTGAAGCGGATGTTCCTGCATGCATGGAAGATGGACTTTCCGCATCCGCTCAAGGATGAGCGCGTCGCGCTTGAAGCGCCTCTGCCCGATGCGCTGGCGGGGTTTCTCACGCGGCTGTCTGCCAATGAAGAGAAGGATTATGGCGAAACGTTTTGACCTGCTCGTGTTCGACTGGGACGGTACGCTGATGGACTCGGCAGGCGCGATCGTCGCCGCCATCCAGGCGGCCTGTCGCGACCTCGGCATCGCGGAGCCCCCGGATTCGCGAGCCCGGCATGTGATCGGCCTGGGCCTGGGGGACGCCCTGCGTCATGCGGTGCCTGATCTACCTGAGCAGCGTTACCCGCAAATGATCGATCGCTACCGTCACCACTATCTGTCGCGTGACCATGAATTGATGCTGTTTGCCGGCGCCGAGCGGATGATCGCGGAGCTCTCCGAGGCCGGTTTCATGCTGGCGGTTGCCACCGGAAAGAGCCGACTCGGCCTCGATCGCGCATTCAAGGTGAGTGGCCTCGGGCCCTATTTCCATGATTCCCGCTGTGCCGACGAATGCCATTCGAAGCCGCATCCGCAGATGCTGGAAGAACTGATGTCTTCATTTGCGGTGCTGCCGGAGCGCACATTGATGATCGGCGACACGACGCATGACCTGCAGATGGCGAAGAATGCAGGCGTTGCATCGCTGGCGGTCGCCTATGGTGCGCATCCCGCGGAATCGCTGGATGCGCTCGAGCCCCTGGCTCGTTTGCACGACGTAGAGGAATTGCGCGAATGGTTCAGCCGGAACGCCTGATCTGTTCGAGCGATTCCGTCGTTGATGGCGGCCCCGGCGTGCGTTTCACTGTAACGCGATACGGCGTCGAAGAGCCGGCATTCGTCATTCGCTTCAACGGGCACGTATTTGCCTATTTCAACCGCTGCGGGCACGTGCCGGTCGAACTCGACTGGCAGCACGGCGAGTTCTTCGACGATTCCAAGCTATACTTGATCTGCGCTACGCACGGTGCGCTTTATGCGCCGGAATCCGGGCAATGCCTGGGTGGCCGTTGTAACGGCCGTGGGCTTGCAAAGATTCCCGTCGCCGAGCGGGACGGCAATGTGTACCTGACTCTGACTGAGTGATCAATGGACGATCCGAATACTCCGCATAATACGAACGATCCTGCCTGGGAGCGCCATCTGCTCGACAAGGTCGTGATGGCGTCGCTTGCAGAACAGCGCGCAAAGCGCCGCTGGGGCATTTTCTTCAAGCTGGCAGCCCTTGGCTATTTCGTCGCAGTACTGGTGTTGCTCGTGGACTGGGGGCATCCCGAGAAGCTGAGCGACGGCAAGCACACCGCGGTTGTCTATCTGCACGGAACGATTGAACCCAAGGGGGATGCCAGCGCCGAGAACATCATCGGGTCGCTGCAATCAGCGTTCGAGGACAAGGGCACGGCCGGCGTCGTGCTGCGCATCAACAGCCCGGGCGGCAGTCCTGTTCAGTCAGGGATCATCTACGACGAGATCAAGCGGTTGCGTGCCAAGTATCCCGATATTCCGTTGCACGCAGTGGTCGAGGACATGTGTGCTTCGGGAGGCTACTACGTTGCTGCGGCAGCCGACCGCATTTACGTAGACAAGGCCAGCATCGTCGGCTCGATCGGTGTGCTGATGGACGGTTTCGGCTTCACCGGTTCGATGGACAAGCTCGGTGTCGAGCGGCGCCTGCTGACAGCCGGGGAGAACAAGGGCTTTCTCGATCCGTTTTCACCACAGGATCCGCGCCAGAAGGAATTTGCCCAGGTGCTACTCAACGACATTCACCAGCAGTTCATCGACGCGGTGCGCGCCGGGCGTGGCAAGCGCCTCAAGGAAACGCCGGAGATGTTCTCGGGCCTCATGTGGACCGGCGCGCAGAGCGTCAGGATGGGGCTTTCGGATGGCCTGGGATCGGTCGACAGCGTTGCGCGCGACGTGATCAAGGCTGAAAAGACGGTGGATTATTCCGTTCGTGAAAACATCGCCGAGCGCTTCGCCAAGCGCTTGGGCGCCGACATGGCGAAGAGCCTGTCGCTCGGCGTGTTCGGCGGCAGGCCGGCGATTCGCTGATCAAGCCTGTATCAGGAACACCGTGGGGCGCCGGTCAAAATCCGGCGCTTCGCATTTCTGCCAGCCGGAAATGCTGCGCGTGCGCACCGATTCGCTCACCAGGCTGAGATCGGTGGCGATGCACAGTCGGGTCTGCGGCGCACAGGTCGCAAGCAGCGTTTCCAGCATCTGCCGGTTACGGTAAGGCGTTTCTATGAAGATCTGCGTCTGACGGGCCTGGCGCGATTCGTTTTCCAGCACCTTGAGGCGCTTGCGGCGGTCCTCTTCCTTGGCGGGGAGATAGCCGTGAAAGGCGAAATTCTGGCCGGAAAGACCAGAGGCCATCAGTGCCAGCAGGATGGAGGAGGGGCCGACCAGCGGTACGACGCGGATCCCTTCGCGCTGCGCGACAGCCACGAGATTGGCACCCGGATCGGCCACCGCGGGGCAGCCGGCCTCCGAAATCAGTCCGAGGTCCTTGCCGGCTCGCACGGGAGCGAGCAGGGCGGAGACATCAGATTCGCGTGTGTGTTCGTTCAGTTCATTGATGATGATCTGCTGTAGCGGCAGCGGATGGCCGGCTGCCTTCAGGAAGGCGCGAGCCGATTTGGCATGTTCGGCAACGTAGGTATCGATCTGTGCGACACGCACCATTACGGAGGCGGGGAGCACCTCGGCCGGCGAATTCTGGCCAAGCGGTACCGGAATCAGATAAAGCGTGCCGGAACTCACAGGACGCCGACGCCTTCATTGCGGAGCAGGTCGCAAAGTGCGATCAGCGGCAGGCCGACAAGTGCGTTCGGGTCCGTGCCCTCCATGGCAGCAATGACCGCAATGCCAAGCCCTTCGGACTTGGCCGAGCCGGCGCAGTTGTAGGGTTGCTCCCGCCGCAGGTAGTTCTCGATCTCCGTGTCCGACAGTTGCCGGAAGGTCACGAGAGTCGGTATGCCGCGCACATGGGCCCGGCCGGTTGCCGAGTTGTAGAGGCAGAGCCCGGTGAAGAAATTGACCGTCCTGCCACGCATCGTGCGCAGCTGCTCGACAGCTCGTTCATGGGTTCCGGGCTTGCCGTAGATTTCTCCGTCCAGCACGGCAACCTGGTCGCTTCCAATGATCAATGCGCCCGGGAAGCGGCTGGCGACGGCTTTTGCCTTGGCCTCGGAAAGGCGGAGCGCGGTGGTCTCGGGCGATTCGCCCGGCAACGGGGATTCGTCGGTGTCCGGGGCGGCCGTTTCGAAGGGCATGCCCAGTCGTGCAAGCAGTTCTCGACGAAAGGGCGAGGTCGACGCGAGTACGATCTGTGGAGATGGGTTTGTGGACATGAGGTATCGGGGAAGCGGTGAAAGCCAAGTCCGTGCTTTTTCGGGAATATTCGTCGCGACAGACTTTGACTTGGGTAGCCAAAAATAATATCATGCGCGCCTTATGTCGCAACAGATTGTGATTGACAGTCTGTCGTTTGCGCGGGAAGGCAAGGCGCTGCAAGGCGAATTGCCGGTATCCGGGCTCGAACGGTTGCACGATGCGCTGGCTGAAATCGCCGGCAGCGTTGTCTTCCGCCTGGCAGGCCGAATGAGCCGTCAGGACAAGCCGCAGCTGGTGCTGGAAGTGACGGGGCAGGTTCCCGTCATCTGTCAGCGCTGCCTCGGCCGGCTCGATTACCCGTTGTCGATTGACAGCGTGCTGGAACTGATCGCCGATGAGGTCGATCTGTCTCAGGACGAACTGGAGGACGACACCCGGGATTTCCTGGTCGCGCAAAAGGAACTGGACGTCGTTGCGTTGGTGGAAGACGAGATCATTCTTGCCCTGCCGCCAGCGCCTCGGCATGATGATTGCGCATTGCCCGACAGCAATACGCGCGGAACCAAGGTCTCGCCTTTCGCCGCCCTGGCGGCCTTGAAGAAGGCAACCTGAACGTTTTTTTGGAGTGAATCATGGCCGTTCAACAGAACAAAAAATCCCCGTCCAAGCGTGGCATGCATCGCGCCCACGACTTCCTGACCAATCCGCCCGTCGCCGTTGAGCCGACCACTGGCGAGACGCATCTGCGTCACCACATCAGCCCGAGCGGTTTCTACCGCGGCAAGAAGATCCTCAAGGGCAAGGGCGAGTAAGCTCTGCCGAAGAGGCAGGCAGTTAGCCTTCGGGCGGACTGCCTGCCTTTTCTTTTGTCTACGGCTTAGAGCCTAATGACCATCACCATCGCCATCGACTGCATGGGCGGGGACTACGGTCCGCGCGTCACCGTGCCGGCGGCGCTCGCCGCGCTGCGCCAGCATCCTGACCTGTCGGTCATTCTCGTTGGCCTCGAAGACCAGCTCCGTCCTTTGCTCGCCAGTGACGAGGGCGGGCGCATCGTCGTTCGCCACGCCTCCGAAGTCGTCGGAATGGACGAATCCCCTGCGCTCGCAATGCGGAACAAGAAGGATTCGTCGATGCGCGTGGCGATCAATCTCGTCAAATCCGGCGAAGCCAACGCCTGCGTCTCCGCGGGCAACACCGGTGCGCTGATGGCCACCTCCCGCTTCGTGCTGAAGACGCTGCCCGGCATCGACCGGCCTGCGCTGTGCACGACGCTGCCGACGACTACCGGTCGCACGCACGTACTCGATCTTGGCGCCAACGTCGATTCGGGGCCCGAACACCTGCTGCAGTTCGGCATCATGGGGGCCATGATGGTGTCGGCGGTCGAGCACAAGGAGCGGCCGACGGTTGCGCTGCTCAACATCGGCGAGGAAGAGATCAAGGGCAACGAGGTGGTCAAGCGCGCTTCCGAGTTGCTGCGCGAATCCGGACTCAACTTCATCGGCAACGTCGAGGGCGACGGTGTGTATATGGGCGAGGCCGATGTCGTGGTCTGCGACGGCTTTGTCGGTAATGTGGCGTTGAAGATTTCCGAGGGGCTGGCCCGGATGCTGGCCTCCTTCCTGCGCCAGGCCTTCAAGAAGAATATCTTTACCAAACTCGCGGCACTTGCGGCATTGCCGGTGCTGAATGCCTTCAAGGCACGTGCCGATCATCGGCGCTATAACGGCGCCTGTTTTCTGGGTCTCAGGGGCGTGGTCGTCAAGAGTCACGGTTCGGCCGACGATTTTTCGTTCATGACCGCCATTGGCGTTGCTTACGAAACAGCAGCGAACAACGTGCTCGAGCGTATTACCGAGCAGTTGGCCCGCATGCATCCCACCGTAGTTCCGCAGCAGGAGAGTGCCTAAGTGACTTTCGCCCGTGTTGCTGGCGTCGGCAGCTATTTGCCGTCAAACCGCGTTTTAAACGACGACCTCGTTGCCCGTGGTGTCGATACCAACGACGAGTGGATCGTCGCACGCACCGGCATCAAGGCGCGCCATCTGGCTGAAGCCGGGCAGACGTCCAGCGATCTTGGCCTGCTCGCTTCGCAGCGCGCTATCGAGATGGCAGGAATATCCGCCGATCAGCTCGATCTGATCATCGTCGCCACCTCGACCCCCGATTTCGTCTTTCCGAGCACGGCCTGTCTGCTGCAGGGAAAACTCGGCAATAAAGGCGCAACGGCCTTCGACGTGCAGGCGGTTTGCAGCGGCTTCGTATACGCGCTTACGATCGCGGAGAAATTCATCAAGTCCGGCTCGCACAAGCGGGCGCTGGTCGTGGGCGCCGAAGTCTTTTCGCGTATTCTCGACTGGAATGACCGCGGCACCTGCGTGCTGTTTGGCGACGGTGCCGGAGCCGTCGTTCTTGAGGCTGCGGAAAAGCCGGGAATTCTGGCTGCCGCTTTGCACGCCGACGGCGCACATCACGGCATCCTGTCGGTGCCGGGTAACGTCGCAGGGGGCAAGGTGACTGGAGATCCCTTCCTGCGGATGGACGGTCAGGCGGTGTTCAAGTTCGCCGTGCGCGTGCTTGCCGACGTGGCACACGAATGCTGCGAGCAGGCACGAGTGGCGCCGGCCGACATCGACTGGTTGATTCCGCACCAGGCCAATATCCGGATCATTGAGGCGACGGCAAAAAAGATGAGCCTGCCGATGGCGAAGGTCATCGTCACCGTAGACCAGCATGGCAATACGTCGGCCGCATCAGTGCCGCTGGCGCTTGACGCCGCAGTGCGCGATGGTCGTATCCAGCGCGGACACAAGATCATGCTCGAGGGCGTCGGTGGCGGTTTCACCTGGGGCGCCGTGCTGCTCGAATTTTAAGTAGGAGACAACCGATGTCCTTTGCTTTCGTATTCCCCGGTCAGGGGTCGCAGTCAGTCGGCATGATGGCTGCATACGGCGATGCCGCCGTCGTTCGCGCCACTTTTGACGAAGCCTCGGCAGCGCTTGGCGACGATCTCTGGCAAATGGTTGCCGATGGCCCGGCCGAGCTGCTGTCGCAAACGGTCAACACCCAGCCGGTAATGCTCACTGCCGGTATCGCAGCCTGGCGCCTGTGGCTGGAGAAGGGCGGTCGGAAGCCGACCGTCGTCGCGGGTCACAGTCTCGGCGAATATGCGGCACTGGTTGCCGCTGGCGTGCTCGAACTGAAGGACGCTGTGCCGCTGGTTCGCCTGCGCGCCGCAGCGATGCAGGAAGCCGTGCCGATGGGTACGGGTGCGATGGCCGCGATTCTTGGCCTCGACGATGATGGCATCCGTGCCGCCTGTGCTGAATCCGCTCAGGGTGAGGTCGCTGAGCCGGTCAATTTCAACGCTCAGGGCCAGACCGTGATCGCCGGTCACAAAGGGGCCGTCGAACGTTCCATGGAAGCCTGCAAGGCCAAGGGCGCCAAGCGCGCCGTCGCGCTGCCGGTATCGGCCCCGTTCCACTCGTCGCTGATCCGCCCAGCGGCCGACAAGCTGGCTGCACGCTTGGCCGAGCTGGACCTCGCGGCACCGCAGATTCCGGTTATCAACAACGTCGACGTGGCCATTGAAGCCGATGTCGCCCGAATCAAGGACGCCCTGGTTCGCCAGGCCTACAACCCGGTGCGCTGGGTCGAGACGGTGCAGAAGATGGCCGGCATGGGTGTAACGATGGTCGCTGAGTGCGGCCCGGGCAAGGTGCTCGCTGGCCTGACCAAGCGCTGTGGCGCCGATAACATCAACGGTGTGGCGCTGGCGGATGCTGCTTCAATCGACGCCAATCTGAATCTGGAGTAAGACCCATGCTGAACGGACAACTCGCCCTCGTTACCGGCGCCTCGCGCGGTATCGGCCAGGCCATTGCCCTCGAACTGGGCAAGGCCGGCGCCATCGTCGTCGGTACGGCGACCACTGCTGATGGTGCCGCGAAAATTGGGGCCTACCTCGCCGACGCCGGCATCAAGGGCAAGGGCGCGGCACTGGAAGTGCGCGACCCGGCCCAGATTGACGCGCTGGTCGCGGAGATAGAAAAGGAATTCGGTGCTGCCGTCACCATCCTCGTGAACAACGCCGGCATCACCCGCGACAACCTCGCCATGCGCATGAAGGATGACGAGTGGGATGCCGTCATCGACACCAACCTGAAGTCCGTTTTCCGTCTCTCGAAGGCGGTCATGCGCGGCATGATGAAGGCGCGCAACGGCCGCATCATCAATATCACGTCGGTCGTTGGTCACGCGGGGAACCCCGGTCAGGCAAACTACTGCGCCTCGAAGGCCGGCGTCTCGGGCATGACCCGCTCGCTGGCACGTGAGCTCGGTAGCCGCAACATCACCGTGAATTGTGTTGCCCCGGGGTTTATCGACACCGACATGACCAAGGCCCTGGACGACAAACAGAAGGAAGGGCTGGTCGGCAGCATACCGCTCGGCCGCCTCGGCACGCCGGCGGACATCGCTGCCGCCGTTGTTTTCCTTGCGTCGCCGGGCGCTGCCTATGTGACGGGATCGACCATCCACGTCAATGGCGGCATGTACATGGATTGACAGGTTTTTGGCAGGCCGCCGCACCGGTTTGGTAAGCGGCGGTCATTTTGGTAGAATCGCACTTTCGTTTCAAACCCGCATCAGGGAAGGAGCCCTTAATGTCTGATATCGAACAACGCGTCAAGAAGATCGTCGCCGAACAACTCGGCGTCAACGAGGCCGACATCAAGAACGAGTCGTCGTTCGTTGATGATCTGGGCGCGGATTCGCTGGATACCGTTGAACTGGTGATGGCCCTCGAAGAGGAATTCGAGACCGAGATTCCGGATGATCAGGCCGAGAAGATCACCACCGTTCAGCAGGCGATCGACTACATTCTCGCCAACAAGAAGTAATCCCCTCGGAACTCCCCAGCCCGGGCCGGCCAGTGCTTGACACGCCGGCCCGAGTTTTGAGGGAGATCTCCCCAGAATTCCCCAATTTCCGGAGCACACCTTGGCACGCCGTAGAGTCGTAATCACCGGCCTGGGCATCGTCTCGCCCGTGGGCAACAGCATCGATCAGGCCTGGCAGAACATCATCGCCGGCAAGAGTGGCATTGGCCGCGTTACGCGTTTCGACGCCTCGACCTTCCCGACGCAGATCGCCGGCGAGGTCAAGGACTTCGACATCGGCACGTACCTGTCGCCGAAGGAAGCCCGTCGTATGGATACCTTCATCCATTACGGCATGGCAGCCGGCATTCAGGCCGTAAAGGACGCTGGTCTCGACGCGCATTCGCTTGATTCCGAGCGTATTGGCGTCGCCATCGGTTCCGGTATCGGCGGCCTGCCGTTGATCGAGAATACGCATGACGAATACATCAAGTCAGGCGTGCGCAAGGTATCGCCGTTCTTCGTTCCTGGCTCGATCATCAACATGATCTCCGGCAACCTGTCGATCATGTATGGTTTCAAGGGGCCGAATATCGCCCTCGTTACGGCCTGCACGACCGGTACGCACTCCGTCGGAGAAGCCGGCCGCATCATCGAGTACGGTGATGCCGACATCATGATCGCCGGCGGTGCCGAGGCGACCGTGTCTCCGCTCGGTATGGGCGGTTTCTGTGCGGCGCGCGCGCTGTCGACGCGCAACGATGATCCGACTACGGCCAGTCGCCCGTGGGACAAGGATCGTGACGGTTTCGTACTCGGTGAAGGCGCCGGCGTGCTGGTGCTCGAGGAGTACGAACATGCCAAGGCCCGTGGTGCTCGTATTTATGGCGAGCTGGCGGGTTATGGCATGAGTGCCGACGCCAACCACATGACCGCTCCCTGCGAGGATGGCGACGGTGCCCGTCGCTGCATGTTGGCTGCGCTGAAGAATGCCGGCATGAATCCGGAAGATATTCAGTACGTTAATGCCCACGGCACTTCGACACCCCTTGGTGACAAGGCAGAAACAATCGCTGTGAAGCGTGCTTTCGGTGACCATGCCAGGAAACTGGTAGTCAACTCGACCAAGTCGATGACCGGCCACCTTCTGGGTGCGGCCGGTGGCATCGAAGCGGTGTTCTCGGCACTGGCGATCTACCACCAGATTTCACCGCCGACGATCAACATCTTCAACCAGGATGAGCAGTGTGATCTTGACTACTGCGCCAACGAGGCGCGGCAGATGAAGATCGATGCTGCCATCTCCAATTCCTTCGGTTTCGGCGGCACCAACGGTTCCGTCGTCTTCCGCCGGGTCTGACTGGCGCGGCCGGGATGCATTTCCCGGTAACGCTCGACATTCAGCCTTCGCGCCGCCTTCGGGCGGCGTTTGTCATTGTGCATTTGATGGCTTTTTTCGGGCTCGCCGGCGTTCTTCCGGTGTGGAGTCTCGGCATCGTGGCGCCCGTGCTCGCGCTATCCTTGTGGCGTGCCGGCGTCGCCATCCGGGGTGTCCGATTGACCCTGGGCAGCGATGGTCGCGTCGAATGGCATCCAGCGCCCGAGGCATCGCAAGCGGGGGAGGTTCTGACCGACAGCACGGTGTTCAGTTGGCTGACGGTGCTGCGCATCCGGCTGGATGGTGAGCAGCAGGTCCGTTCCATCGTCGTGCTGTCGGACAGTGTTTCACCGTCCGATTTCCGACGGCTGCAGATCTGGATGCGCTGGCGGCTGCCGTTCAGGCAGCGCGCCGACGCCGGCTGAGTGTCGTGCGCCGTGCTTTTGCAGCCGTTTGAGGATAGTCGCGAGAGAAGTGCAGGCCGCGGCTTTCCTTGCGCTGCAATGCGCAGCGCACGATGAGATCAGCGGTGACGACCAGGTTGCGCAGTTCGATCAAATCGTTGGTCACGCGGAAATTGGCGTAGAACTCATCGATTTCCCGCATCAGGAGCCGGATGCGGTGCTGCGCCCGACGCAGGCGCTTGGTCGTACGCACGATGCCGACGTAGTCCCACATGAAGCGACGCAGCTCGTCCCAGTTGTGGGAGATGACCACTTCCTCGTCGGCATCCGTGACCCGGCTCTCGTCCCAGCGCGGTAGTGGCGGGATATCGATCCTTGGCTGCGCGAGGATGTCCTCGGTTGCAGCCTCGGCAAAGACGAGGCATTCGAGTAGCGAGTTCGATGCCAGCCGGTTGGCGCCGTGCAGGCCGGTACAGGCAGCTTCGCCGGCTGCATAGAGTCCCGGGATGTCGGTTCTCGCCGCAAGATCGGTGACGATGCCGCCACAGGTGTAATGCGCAGCCGGTACAACCGGAATCGGATCCTTGGTGATGTCGATGCCCAGTTCAAGACAGCGAGCGTGAATGTTTGGAAAATGCTCGCGGATGAAGGCCTCGCCCTTGTGTGCAATGTCGAGGAACACACAGTCCACACCGCGTTTCTTCATTTCGAAGTCGATGGCGCGTGCAACCACGTCGCGCGGAGCCAGTTCGGCCCGGGCATCATGCTGCGGCATGAAGCGCGTGCCGTCCGGCAGGCGCAGGATGCCGCCCTCGCCACGGACGGCCTCGGAGATCAGGAAGGACTTTGCCTGAGGGTGGTACAGGCAGGTCGGGTGAAACTGGATGAATTCCATGTTCGCTACCCGGCATCCGGCGCGCCACGCCATTGCGATACCGTCGCCGGTCGAGGTATCGGGGTTTGTCGTGTAGAGATAGACCTTGCCGGCACCGCCGGTAGCGATCAGCGTGGCCTGCGCGCCGACGGTCAGTACCTCGCCAGACTCGGTGTCGAGCGCATAGGCGCCGAAGCAGCGATTTCCGCGCATGCCCAGTTTTTCGGCCGTAATGAAATCGATCGCGATATGGTTTTCCAGCAGCGTGATGTTCGGATGTGCAACCAGCTTTTGCGTTAAGGTCTGCTGGACGGCCGACCCGGTCGCATCTGCGACATGGATGACGCGACGGGCACTATGGCCGCCTTCGCGGGTCAGGTGATATCCGTCCGCAGAACGCGTGAAGGGCACTCCCTGTTCGATCAGCCATTCAATCGCACGCCGTCCGTTCTCGACGACAAAGCGGGTGGCCGCCGGGTCGTTCAGATGGGCGCCGGCATCAAAGGTGTCGCGAATATGGGCTTCGATGGAATCCCGACTATCGAGCACGGCGGCAATCCCCCCCTGCGCCCAGGCAGAGGCACTGATTTCGACGCTGCGTTTGCTGATGACGGCAACGCGTTTCGTGGCGGCAAGTCGAAGAGCGGCCGATTGACCGGCCAATCCGCTACCGATGATAAGGACGTCGAAATGGCGTGACACAATGGAATCTGCAGTAGGAAGGGCGCAACTATAGCATGGCCGCTGCGGTGCAATAACCCTGCAGGAATGCGGCTTTTCGAGATGAATCCGGCAAAGCGAGTGGGAATGTTTCAGCCGATCGCAGCGACTTGGACAACATGCATTGGTCGCTGCAAAGTCACAGGATCGCCGCTGCATTGCGCTATACTTTTCGCAAACATCGAGAACAGCCTTCAACCGACAGGGACATGAACAGCATGAGCGAGCGCGAAGTAGACCAGGCACTGGTCGAGCGGGCGCAAAGGGGTGAAAAACAGGCATTCGACCTGTTGGTCACGAAATATCAGCGGAAGCTGGGGCGCCTGCTGTCGCGCTTCATTCGCGATCCGGCCGAAGTCGAGGATGTCGCGCAGGAAGCGTTCATCAAGGCATATCGCGCGCTGCCTTCGTTTCGGGGGGATAGCGCCTTCTATACGTGGCTTTACCGGATCGGTATCAACACAGCGAAGAACTATCTGGTGGCTCAGGGTCGCCGGGCGCCAACGTCCACGGGGTTCGATTCCGAGGAGGCCGAGACCTTCGAGGATGGCGATCAGCTGCGTGACATCAATACGCCCGAAAGTCTGCTTCACTCGAAACAGATCGGCGAGACGGTCAATGCGGCCATGGAATCCCTGCCCGAGGAGTTGCGTACGGCCATTGTCCTGCGCGAGATTGAAGGCCTGAGTTACGAGGAAATCGCAAAGATCATGGATTGCCCGATCGGCACGGTGCGCTCCCGCATTTTCCGGGCTCGGGAGGCGGTCGCTGCACGTCTCAAGCCGCTGCTCGACGTTTCTCCGGACAAGCGCTGGTAGCTGCGGTCATGAGCGAAACACGTGCGGTAGTCACGGCACTGGACGGCGAGTACGCCCTGGTGAGGACCGATTCAGGCGGATGCGGTCGCTGCCACGAGGCGGGCGGCTGTGGTGGCGCCAACATCAGCCAGATCCTATGCGGCAACGAGCGCGTTTGGCGTGTCCTGAACACGCGCGGGGCGCGCGTCGGCGAACAGGTGAGCGTCCGGGTCGCGGATGGCGCTGTGCGCGCCAGCGCAACATTGCTCTATGTGGTGCCGCTCACCCTTTTTCTGGCGGGGGCACTGATTGGCGCCAGTTTTTTTGCGGAGACGGGAGCGATTGCCGGTGCTGTGGCAGGCATTGCCATCGCCTGGTATCGCGTCGCGCGGCAGATCCGGCAACGGCATGATGACCCTCGCTTCCAGCCGCATATCGTCTGAGTTGCCGTAAAACCCAGGTTTCGAATCGTTATTCAGCGTATCAGGAGGCAAATCGTCCCATGAAAAATGTGCTTTCCATCTTCCTGCTTGTTTTTGCCGTCTCGCTGACATCACCGGCTGTCGGGCAGCCACGTGGCCTCCCGGACTTTGCGGAGCTCGTTGAAAGACATGGTGCCGCGGTCGTCAACATCAGCACCACCCAGGTCGTCAAGGGACGCAACATGCAATCGCCGTTCCCGTTCGACGAGGACGATCCGATGTTCGACCTCTTCCGGCGCTTCATGCCGCCGCAGGGACCGGGGCGTAGTGCACCGCGAGACTTCGAGCACCGTTCGCTCGGTTCGGGCTTCATCATCAGCGGCGAGGGATACATCCTGACCAACGCCCACGTGGTCGATGCTGCGGACGAGGTTGTCGTCAAGCTGACCGACAAGCGCGAGTTCCGGGCCAAGGTGATCGGTGCCGACAAGCGGACCGACGTCGCGCTGATAAAAATCGAGGCCGTGGGGCTGCCGACCGTAAAACTCGGCGATCCTGCATCGCTGCGCGTCGGTGAGTGGGTTCTGGCAATCGGGTCCCCCTTCGGCTTCGACAACAGCGTGACGGCGGGTATCGTCAGCGCCAAGGGGCGCTCGCTGCCGCAGGAGAACTACGTACCGTTCATCCAGACCGACGTGGCGATCAACCCCGGCAATTCTGGCGGGCCGCTGTTCAACATGAAGGGCGAGGTCGTCGGAATCAATTCGCAGATCTACAGCCGTTCCGGTGGTTTCATGGGCATCTCGTTCGCGATTCCGATCGATCTGGCGCTGGATATTCAGAACCAGCTGAAGGCGAACGGTCGGGTCAGCCGGGGGCGCATGGGGGTCGTTATCCAGGAAGTGACGAAGGAACTGGCTGATTCGTTCGGGCTGGCCAAGCCTCAGGGTGCGCTGGTCAATGCGGTTGAGAAGGGCGGGCCGGCCGAAAAGGCCGGGATCGAGCCGGGGGATGTCGTGCTGCGCTTTGATGGCAAGGCGATCAACGCATCTTCCGATTTGCCGCGCATCGTGGGAGCTACCCGTCCGGGAAGCAAGGTCGCTGTCGGGCTCTGGCGTAAAGGTGCACCGAGAGAAGTCGAAGTGGTCGTCGCGGAATTGCCGGCCGACGACAAGCAGGCGGCACGTGCCGCGAAACCGAAACCACAGGAGCAGGCCGCCAACCGCCTGGGACTGGTAGTGTCGGAACTGACGCCCGAGCAGCGGAGGGAGCTCAGGCTCACGGCCGGTCTGTTGATTGAGGATATCCGCGGCAACGCAGCGCGCACTGATCTGCAACGCGGCGACATTCTGCTGGCACTGATCAGCAAGGGTACGAATACCGAATTGCGAAGCGTCGAGCAGTTCAACCGATTGCTGTCGCAGTTCGATAAGGGCGCCAACATTACGCTGCTGGTTCGCCGCGGCGATGTTCAGACCTTTGTGACGATCAAGGGCATCAATGGGGACAAATGAGGTGAGCAACGAGGCTGCTATCGCGCTGACGCTGCTTTCGCGCACTTATTGCCATCTGTGTCATGACATGGAAGCGGCTCTGGCGCCGATTGCGGACGAATTCGGTGCTGCGGTCGAAGTGCTCGATGTTGACGCCGACGATGCCCTTGAAGCGAAATGGGGCGAGTTGGTGCCTGTGCTGCTGCACGGCGACAGGGAGCTCTGTCATTACTTCCTCGACATCCCCAAAGTCCGTGATTATTTGAGCCAAATCCGCTAAAATCCGCGCCTTGACGCAATTACCCAAGGGGGCTCGCAAAGCCCCCTTTTTCGTGCTGGACCATAAACGCAAGTCCTGATTCGACTTGACGCAACCATGCGGGTTTCCAGCCAGTTTGACGGCTTGCGATTTCCCTTCTACCCGCATTCCTACCCGCTTTTTACTTTGCTGCTCCTCAGCGAGGAGAGGCGAATACATTCCTTTCGTCTCGTCTGGCTACCGATGATCGAAATGGGGCTAATCGGTTAGCAGATACCCATTGTCGAACTGCTTTCGCGCAGAGAGGACGGGCAGCCAATCGCACAAAAAAACGTTAACGACGCTTGGCATTTTACAGGCCCTTGAGTATCTCTTTCTTCTTAGCTGCGTACTCCTTCTGTGTCAAAAGACCGTCGCGCAGCAATTTGTTAAGTGTAGCTAACCGTTCCTCGGTTGATGGGGGAACGGATGCTGTGGTTTCTGGCTGCGTAGCGGGGCGCACGTCTGAAGACTGTTGTGGAGTAGCCTCCTTAATTCCCTTCACCATAAAAGCGAACTTGCTTATCTCGTCGAAGTGTTCAGAGAAATAGTCTGCTGGCGCATAGATGGCGACAACGAGTCGTTCGTTGTCTCCTTCCAGAATAGTGTATTGGTACTTCATTGATTGCCCAAACACGCCCTTAAGTGTCCCTGCAATCTCAAACCGAACGGCTTTCATTTGGTTGATTGATAGTTGCTCCGCGTTGGCAGTAGTCACATCCTGTAGGCGCAAGTTTCGTTTTACAGCGTTTTCTATGTTATTCGCCATCACCTCTAGGTCAGTATTTTCTAATTTTTTGTGGGTCCATATTTCTATTCCGTAGTTCTTCTGGCTTTTTGAAGCGGCTTTCAATAGGGCGCCGTTGAATCTCTCCAGATCGGGAATACTTTTTGGTTCGAAGTCGTCAGGAAGATCTATCCCCGCTTTGGAGTTAAAGTTATATGAGAACTCTACCTCCGCGCGAATTGGTGTCGTTTGGTTTTGACAGATGCTAGACGTTCCTGACAGTGAAACGATCTTTGCCGTATTGCCTTGTGGTGAAGTAAATACGTGCCCGACTTCCAATCCATCTTTGACACAGATATTTCCTTTTGCGCCTGTTACAGAATCAGACACCGCTTGCGTTACGCTTCCCGGAATGAAAAAGAAGAACCAAGCATTCGCGTTTGTGGTCGCGATCAAGCCGACCACAGCAGTCACAGTTAATATCAGTCGTTTCATAGATAGATTCCCCAATGTCATGAGGTTATTGTAACCTTGTTCAGTTGGACTCTGCAGACCCATTTGATAGATCAACTAGGCTGGAAATTGATCTTAGCCGCGGCGTTGTAACTGATTCAAGGCCGGTCACGTGAGTGAATGTAGGGGCGGGCACATGACCAGTACCCGTACTCCCGCCCCTCGTTTTACTAAGGGGGTCTCTCATAGCACGGCTAGAAAATGGCTTATGCGTATAGCATATACTTGTATTGCTTTCCAACGCATCGCTATATGACGTTAATATATCTACAGTTGGCCTTTTAGCGATGGAGGTACGAGTGAGCGATTATTCGAATACGGGGCCTCAGGCAGCAAGATTTGGTTCCTTTTTCCTGGGCCTTGTCTTCGCGTTTGCAATGTTGCTCTTTGCAGGTTTGTTCCTTGAGCGTTCCGTACGTAACGCTGATTGGCGGCAATGTGCTCCTGCCCAGAATGGACATGAACTGGTCAGCACAACGCAGTGGGATGACCACGTTGACTGCTTCTATCAGAAGATTGATCCAAGGAAGGGAAGGGCTGAAAAGCTCGGGAATGATAGTCGTACCTAATATGTAGGTAGGGCTTGGCAATCAGGGGTGTAGTCTATGACGGAACAAGTCGGCGATAAACTCGTTTTCGAAGGTGAACCGTATTTGATGTGGCGTTCCCCCCTTCAGCGCTATTTTGAACTCAACGGAAATGCCCAGCCATTTTTGGCTTACGCAACCTGCTGTTGGCGGGGGTATTGTGGTCATTGGACTATCGAAGACGGCCAACTCTGGTTGGATGGGTTAGAAGGCCATATTGCTGAGCCACCTCTAGTCGATATCGCTGACCGAGCGTTTGCCCACAAGATTGACTACGAAGATC